>Ga0335078_10006400_pt1 | contig 17430 bp, 15 predicted proteins | sample Lox_Sample_32_FD_206711 | JGI IMG/M metagenome (GOLD analysis project Ga0335078, IMG submission 206711) | Soil microbial communities from Loxahatchee National Wildlife Refuge, Florida, United States - Lox_Sample_3.2 | ecosystem: Environmental > Terrestrial > Soil > Wetlands | place: USA... | reverse complement strand
GAATCATATCACGCCCTGGAATGCCTTCGGTGATGCACACGACCACTTCCAACCCGGCATCTGCGCCTTCGAGAATGGCATCCGCCGCGAAGGCTGCCGGGACAAAAATCGCGGAGGCGGTCGCGCCAGTTTGTCTTGCCGCGTCGGCAACGGTGTCAAAAACTGGAACTTTTTTTCCGCCATGTTCGAAAATCTGGCCGCCTTTGCCGGGCGTGACTCCGGCGACAATTTGCGTGCCGTAATCAATCGAGAGCTGGGCGTGTTTCGCGCCAAAGCTGCCGGTGATGCCCTGAACGAGGACTTTGGTATCGGGTTTGACGAGAATGGACATGGAAAATTTACGATTTCGGATTTGCGATTTACGAATTGTTCCGCTTGTGAATGCAAATCGTGTTGCCGTCGGGATCAGAAATCATCGCCATGCGGCAGACGGGCGTGGGGAACGGCTCCATTTTGAATTTCACGCCCTTGGCCTTCAGATGCGCGATGGCGGCGTCGAAGTCCTTCACTTCGAGCCCGACGGAACAGCCGTCCGCGCGCGGCTGCCAATCCGGCGCGCCGGCACCGAGCGAAAGCGTGCCGTTGGCGATGTCGTATTCGGTCCACTGCATCCCGCCGGGTTCGCCGAAGGCCATTGTGGGTTTCAGTCCGAGCACGCCTTCGTAAAACTTTCGCGCCCGCGCCATGTCGGTGACCGGATAACAACTGAATGCGATTTCAGTAATCATGCATTTACCATGGTTGTTTGTGATTGGAGATGCCGAGGCCGGTTTTCTGCATCGTAAATCCTGCCACGCGCTTCAAGAGTCTGGCCGCCGACCGTTGCAGGCGATGCCGCAGACCGTGGCGGTCGTGCCGCCGCGCCACCGCCTCGCGCACCATTTGTTCGTGCAGGTCGTCGCGCCGGCGTTTCGTTTGCTCATGTTGTTCGGCCAGCTCAATCATTTGTTTTTGCAAATCCACTAACCGACGATAAGGCTCGAGGTTCTTCCCGACCGTTTTCACCCTTGGATTTTCGTTCCTGCCATGCGACATGCGCTTTAATTCTTCAAAATGTTCATTACTTCCGCACCGCCTTCACCACCTTTTGCGCCGCGTCGGCCATTGAGTCGGCAGTGATAAGTTTCAAACCGGACTCGGCCAGCGTCTTCTTGCCGGCCACGACGTTGTTGCCTTCCAGCCGGACAACGAGGGGCAGTTTCAAGCCGGTTTCTTTCACGGCCGCCACAATGCCGGTGGCGATGACATTGCAATCCATGATGCCGCCAAAAATGTTCACCAGAATGCCCTTCACGTTCGGGTCCTGCAGAATGATCTTGAACGCCGCGGTCACCTGTTCCTTGCTCGCGCCGCCGCCCACGTCGAGAAAGTTCGCCGGCATCCCGCCGTAATGCTGGATGATGTCCATCGTTGCCATCGCCAGGCCCGCGCCGTTCACCAGGCAGGCGATGTTGCCGTCGAGCTTGATGTAATTGAGCGAATGTTTGCTGGCTTCGATCTCCAGCGGCGCTTCCTCGTTCAAATCGCGCATCGCCTGAATGTCTTTGTGGCGATAAAGCCCGTTGTCATCGAGCGAAATCTTCGCGTCCAGCGCCACGACGGCCTCCTTGCCGTCGGGAAGTTCGACGGCGCACATCGGGTTGATTTCCACGAGCGACGCGTCGCATTCCCACCATGTCAGGAAAACGCCGGTGACAAACCTTACGGCGCTCTTGAACAGATCACCCTTGAGACCGAGCACGGCGGCGATTTTGCGCGCTTGAAACGGCATGATGCCCACGGCGGGATCAATCCATTCCTTGAAAATCTTCTCCGGCGTTTTGGCGGCGACCTCCTCGATGTCCATGCCGCCCTCGGTGCTGGCGATGATGAGCGGTCGGCCCGCGGTGCGGTCGAGCAGCACGGCCAGATAAAACTCCTTTTTGATTTTTGCGCCGCTGGCGATGAGCAGTGTCTGCACCCGGCGTCCGTCCGGGCCGGTCTGTTTGGTGACGAGCACGTTGCCGAGCATTTTTCCGGCGAGGGAAACCGCTTCCGCCGCCGACGATGCGGCTTGCACGCCGCCTTGAAATCCGCTGGTGAACCTGCCCTTGCCGCGTCCGCCGGCGTGGATCTGCGATTTGACAACGATTTTTGCGCTGCCACTGGCAACGATGGTTTCCGCCGCCACGCGGGCTTCATCGAGTGATCGGGCGGGGATTTCAAGCGGGACGGCGACGCCGTATTGGGCGAGCAACTGTTTGGCCTGATACTCGTGGATGTTCATTTCAAAAACTAAGCCAACGCATTAAAACAATCGCGCCCGAAAATCAAACTTTTAACACAGAAACCGGAAGGTGGATGGACACCAATCGAAACGGCACGGCCCCAAATCCCCGAGGCGCGAAGCCAATTTGCCAATTGATGCTCCTTTGCGCAGCACTGGCGGCCGACGTGCCGGCGGCCGCGCAGCCGGATCGAAACGGGCAACGGGTAGGGTCCTGATTTGGTGGAGCGCGACCGTGTCAAAGACCAGCCGCAGCATTTTCGACGCGCTGCGGCTGACGCTACGCGCACAGCCGCGCTCCGGGAAGTTCAAATTCGGACACTACCGGGCAACGAAGAAGCTTGCAGGGAAGAACGGGTTTTGCTAAAGAAAAGGAGTCGGTCTTGAACCCAGTCAATTATGAAACCACATCGCGGCACACTTATTCTCATTCTCGGCGTCCTCGGCCTGGTCGTTTGTGGCCCGCTGGCCATCGCGGCCTGGATCATGGGAGCCGGTGACCTCAAGGAAATGGACGCTGGCACCATGGATCCCAGCGGGCGCGGCACCACCCAGGCCGGCAAAATCTGCGGAATCATCGGGACGATTCTGCTGGTCGTCGGCCTTATTATCTTCGCCATCATTTTCACGTTTGGTCTGGCTGCCGGCCTGGCGCAGCACCACTGAAGCGGTTCGGCGGCGCCATTTCCCTTGAAACGGCGGTCCGGCGCGGGCAAGTTGACCGTTCATGAGCAAACGGTTTGACTGGCGGAAAAAGTTCGCCCTGTTGCTGGCGTGGGGTCTGGTGTTTTGCCTGTCGCCCGCGCCCGCGGCTTTCATTAATGGCCAGAGTTATGTGTCGCTGGCGGATTGGGCGCGCGCGAACAGTTTGAATGCGTCGAGAACAAGCCGCGGTGACGAGATGGTTCTCGCCAATCAGACGACGCGGCTGGTGTTTGACGTGAACTCGCGCTACGCGGACATCAATGGTGTCCGGGTCGCGCTTTCCTTCCCCATCGCGAACGCGAAGGGCGTGTTGCTTATCGCCCAGCTCGACCTCGACACAGCGGTTCGCCCGCTGATTTTTCCGCCCAAATTGTCCGCGAAAAGAATCACGACGATCTGCCTCGATCCCGGCCATGGCGGCAAGGACACCGGCAACCGCGTGGGCTGGCATTACGAGAAAATTTACACGCTGGCGCTGGCGGCACAAGTGCGCGACCAGCTCAAACAGGCCGGCTTCAACGTCATCATGACGCGGACCAGGGACACCTACGTTGATCTGCCGCTTCGTCCGGCGCTGGCGAACCGGCGCGGGGCGGACCTGTTCGTGAGTTTGCATTTCAACGCGACGCCGACCGGCCGAAGCGAGGTCGAGGGGCCGCAAACGTATTGCATCACGCCCGCTGGCGCCAGTTCAACCGATGCGCCGGGCGAGGGGAGCAATCACGGCCCGACCCCGGCGAACCGCGTCGAGCAACGAAGCTTGCTGCTCGCGTATCAAATCCAGAAATCGCTCGTGCGGAATCTCGGCGCAGAAGACCGCGGTGTGCGACGGGCACGTTTCGCCGTGTTGTGTGACGCATCCATGCCGGCCATTTTGATTGAAGGCGGGTACATGACGCATCCGGTCGAGGGCCGGAAAATTTTCAGCGATGCGTATCGCTACCAGATGGCGCAGGCGATTGTGAGGGGTATCGTGGCGTACCAGAAAATGACCTCGCCGCCGGTTTCGGCACCATTGCCGGCAACCAATCTTCCGTCCCCGAAAAGGGCCAGGGTTCCTTCCGCAAAACATTTGCCGGACGACGCAAGATAAGGTGGCTGGCTGTTTGTGTTGGCAGGACCGGCCTGCCCGTAAAACTATGCGTGGCCTGCCGGTCGTCCAAGGCCGTGCCGCAGCGCGGCCCTGCCATGCAAATGGTGAATCATAAATTCAAAGAAGCCGCCACCCACAAATCCCACCGCGGGTGCCGCGTTTTGAGACAGGGTTCAACCAAAGAGGACGTTTTTTTTCAGTTTCTTTCAGATACGAAATTTTCCTTCGTCGTGTTACAGCAGCTTAAGCTCGGATGGCATCGGGGCTGCTAGGCGGCAAGCTCGGGGAAATGGGTAGAAATCCCGTTTGACTCAAGCTGCGCTTGTTGTTGGCAGAAGCTGCACCAGCGCATTTTTTGTTTACCGGGTTTGGGGATGCACCGATTCAAGATGAATAGCTTATGAAAAATGACGATCAGGCGGTACTGATTCGACACCTGTGGGCGGACCGGGCCGGGCCATCGCTCAGAGGGGTATTTTGCTTGTTGGCCGGGCTGATGTTGGTCGCCTCTACATCGGCTTTCGGGCAACTGGCGTATGCCGTGGAATTCAATCAGGCCAACAACCTTTTTGGAACCATCAATCTGCTGAACGGCAATTTCACGCAATTGGGCAGCGAGGGGACAACGCTTTTCAATGACATTGCACAAGCGCCCGGGGGCAATCTCTATGGCATCGTCAATACGGCTTCGCTGGTGACGTTGAACACAAATACTGGCACGGTGCTGACCAGTGTTAACTTCAACGTCAGCGGCATTGAGTCTCTGGCCATTGCTCCCAACGGGACGCTTTACGGGGCGACTCAAAGCGCACTTTACACCATCAACGCCGCCAACGGACATGCGACTTTGGTGGGCAACTTCAACAACAGTGCCATCGGCAGTTCAGGGCAAAACATACGCTTCGGCTCGGACGGCAATCTTTACGACACGGATGGCGGAGTGAATGCCACCAACACGGATTTGTTTCAGATCAGCACGGTCAACGGGCGCGCGACATTGATGGGCGTGGTCACCAACTTTCCGGGCTTGACCCTGGAAAACGCCGGCTCACAAATGTACGGTGTGGGCATTCAACTGGGTTCGGCATCCACCCTGTATCAGGACCTGGTGGGAATTGATTTGAGCAGCCTCAGGGCCGGTGGGACCAACAGCAATGGCTCGCCGTTCGATATCAATTACGATTTACTGACCCCCAACTTCCCCAATAATTACAACTTTTCATCGGCGGACTTATTCATCGTACCGGCCCCGGAGCCGAGTTCGGTGACACTGTCCATAATGGGCGGCGCGATATTTCTGATGATCAGCCGCAGCCGCATGCGGTGTTAACCGTGCGGGACAATGCATCCCGGCCCGGTTCATTGGGACAGACTCGCTCGGGCCGTGCGCGACCTCCGCTTCGCCGGCTTGCCCATTCACCAAAGTCCAGCCTGCCCAGGTCGCGAGTGCGGCGCTGACAGCCTCGCCGAACCTGGCACCGAATTAAAGCGTGTCAATCAGGACCGGCTCTTGTAGAGGGCGACCAAGGCTGCGCCGATGGCTGCGGACAGGTCGCCCAATGCCGCCGGGACGATGGTTATCTGATCCCGCTGCGCTGGCCAGAGGTAGGGCTGGGCCGATTCGCGGACGATGCGAAGGTAACGGGCGCGGAATTCCCCGGTGGTGGCTTCCGGATCCATCAGGCCGCCGCCGATGACGACGAAGTGCGGGTCGAGGGCCATGGCGAGGTTGGCCACGTGCAGGCCCATGGCCCGGGCTTGAAAATCGAAAATTTCGACAGCGAGAGGATCGCCTTTCTGGGCCAGGCCGCGCAGGGCCAGTGCCTTTTCCTTCGGAGAGGCCAGGGATTTAGCCAGGTCGTGGTCGGGATACTTGGGCAACTTTTCGGCCAACAGATGTGGCAGACCGGAGATGGTAGTGTAAACTTCGATGCAGCCCCAGCTCCGGCCACAACCGCACGGAAAAGGTTTGATGTTCAAAAGATGCAGCGGCGCGGGCATGTGCGCGGCTTCCATACCCGCCAGGGTGTCGCCATCGAGCGACCGGCCAGCGCGGTCCACATAGGCACAACCCAGGCCGGAGCCGGGGGCGAGCATGAGCACGGAACCGGCGCCGGTGCGACGCAGATGTTGGGCCTCCGCCACACCGCCGTAGTTGCCGTCATTCCCGACGGTCAATGGAATAGTCCGCCCGGCCTGGGCGGCCAGCGCGTTGCTGTAAGCCCGGTGGAAGTCCCAACCTTCGAAACTGGCCGGCAGGTTGGGTGAATGACCAAGCACACCGTATCGAAGAAACGGTCCGGGGATGGCCAGGCCCACGCCGAGCACCCGTTCCCAAGTCTGGCCGTTCTGCGCCAGGAAATCGTTGATGGCCTCGACCCAGCCGTGAACGACCGCGTCGGGGCCTTTCTGAGAGTTGGTGGGCCGTTGCAGGAGTTGGGTGGAAATGGTGGTACCGTCGGCCCAGACACCCGCGACTTTCGACGTGGTCGCTCCGCTGTCCGTGCCGATGTAGATGTTCTGCCTGGTGCTCACGTTGTTGGCTCGATCAAGGATTAAAATTTTTTATTTGTTAAGTAAACCCGGTCACGTCGGAAAAGTAAATTCCTATCTTGCTTGAAAAGCACGCTTTCAAACGTTTTCCCCTGCAAGGTCGCAGTGCGGGTGGCCTTTTCGGCGCTCACAAACCACTGCGGCAACCAAGCCATGACACTCCCCGGCGGTGTTGGCCCTGAAGTTCTGCTTGGCAAGCGCGGATTTAGGAGATTAGCTGGTCGCCGTGAGCACTGTAACCAGGACCGGCGACGATGGCAGAATGGCAGTCTCGACCACACAATTCAGCGGTGCGCGACCGTTCCGCAAGCCCCGGCCTGTCCGGCCATTTCCAAAATCGGCCTTTTGCCGTAAGATTCTGACATGAACTTCATTCGTCACAACGCGGGAACAACAAAATCAAACCTTCAACTTCGGCCATCGCCTGATGAATAAACTTCGATTCATACCCCCGCTCGACCCCGGTTTTCAACCGGCGGTGTTGTTCAACCGTCGTTACGTCGCCGCCGCAAAAGCTTCCGGTAAATCCGAACCGCTCATCATTGGTCTGGAACGGGAAAATGGATTGTTTTCACGTTACGAGACAGTGGTGAAATCGGCCGTTGACGCCGACACGCTGCATTATGCCGAACGGGTGGTGAAATTTCTGCTCTGGGCGCGCGGTGGCTGGCGAATTTACGTCTGCGGTCCAAAGGAAATTGGCAGACAAATTGCGCTCGATTATTCCCAAACGGGCAAGCGAAGTTTTGACGTGCAATTGATGAGCCGGGTTTACGAACGCCCGTTTGAAGTCATCACCACGGGGCGGGAGCTTATCCCCGCGGAAAAGGAAACAACCGCCGCAAGCGGCGGCCACCTTGAAGGCTGCCGCCTCGGATTTGATTTGGGCGCGAGCGATTACAAAATCGCCGCGGTCAAAGACGGTGAAGTGGTCTTCAGCGACGAATTTCCGTGGAATCCCAGAGACCAGGTTGATCCGAACTACCACTACGAACATTTGCACGGGGGATTGAGAAAAGCCGCAGCCCATTTGCCGCGCGTGGACGCCATCGGCGGCAGTTCGGCGGGTGTGATTGTGGCCAACAAAATCATGGTGGCGTCGCTGTTTCGTGCCGTGCCGCCGGAAAAGTTTGACGCCGCCAAGAATATTTTTCTGCGCCTCCGTGACGAATGGCAGGTGCCGCTGGAAGTGGCCAACGATGGCGACGTGACGGCGCTGGCCGGGGCGATGTCGCTCAAAACCAACGGCATGTTGGGCATAGCGATGGGTTCGAGCGAAGCCGCCGGTTTCATCAATGCCAAGGGTGGCATGACCGGCTGGTTGAGCGAACTGGCCTTTGCCCCGGTGGATTATGATCCGAAAGCCGCGGCCGATGAATGGTCGGGCGACCGAGGCGTGGGGGCGCTTTATTTTTCGCAACAGGCGGTCAACAAACTCTTGCCGGCGGCCAAAATCAAGTTGCCGCAGAAAATGGGCCTGCCTGAGCGTCTCAAAGAAGTCCAAAACCTCATGGCCAACGGCGATGCGCGGGCGGCCAAAATCTACGAGACCATCGGGGTTTATTTCGCCTACACCATTCCGCACTACGCCGACTTCTTCGATTTTACACACCTGCTCATTCTGGGTCGGCTCACAACCGGCAAGGGGGGAGATATCATTCTCACTAGGGCGCGCGAATTGTTGCAGGCGGAATTTCCAGAAGCGGCGGGAAAAATCCAATTGCACGTTCCTGACGAAAAGAGCCGTCGTGTCGGCCAGGCCGTGGCTGCGGCGAGTCTGCCGGCAATCAAAAATGAATGGCAGCCATGACGACGAAAATCGCTCCCTTGCAATCACTGCTTGCCAGCGGCCCGAGTTGCGGGCGCTTAATCCGGAGGACCTTGCGGAGGTGCGCCGGGCTTTCGATCCGCCGACACGGGCGCATCGCTCCGGTGATGGTCTCTGCCGCTCCACAGGCGCGGGCAGATTTCCCCCGTCGGCAGGAATGGGACCTTTTGCGGCTTGCTTCTGCGACACACAATAACCAATAACCGAAGATATCCTATGAAATTTCATAATTCCACGACCGAAATTTTTGTGCCAGACGGATTGCCGGTGGCCCGGGCGCTCAAACGCATTACGCACCTGGGCATCGGCGCCCATCAGGATGATTTGGAGTTCATGGCCTTCCAGGGCATTCTGGAATGTTACGCCAGCAACGAAAAGTGGTTCGGCGGCGTCACCTGCACCAACGGCTCCGGCAGCGCGCGGGCCGGGGCCTATGAGAAATTCACCGACGCGCAGATGATGGCGGTGCGGCGACGCGAACAAAAGGCGGCGGCGGCGATCGGCCGTTACGGTGTGATGATTCAACTGGATTACCCGAGCAGCGCGGTCAAAAGCGCGACGGACGCGGCGCTCAAAAATGATTTGAATAAAATTCTCGCCGCCACCCGGCCGCAGACGGTTTATACGCACAACCCGGCGGACAAGCATGACACGCACCTCGGGGTGGTCATGTCGGCGTTGCAGGCAATGCGCGAGTTGCCGCGCAACCGGCGTCCGGAACGGGTCATCGGCTGCGAAGTGTGGCGCAATCTGGATTGGCTGCCGGACGCGGAAAAAGTCTTGATGGACGTGAGTGGCCATGACCATCTGGCGGCGGCGTTGAACGGGGTTTTCGATTCCCAGATCGCCGGCGGCAAACGCTACGACCTCGCCACGCTGGGCCGGCGCGCCGCGAACGCGACGTTCTTCGAATCGCACGCGACGGACGCGGCGACGCAGTTGATGTTCGGAATGGACTTGACCCCGCTGGTGAAGGATGAAACGAAAGACATCGTGGAATTTGTCTGCGGGTTTATTGACCAGCTCCAGCACGACGTGGCGACAAAATTAAGCAAACGACTTGGAAGAATTTGAATCAAGGCAATCATCGTCCAACTCGCGGCCAAAGCGGCAGCCGGCTTCGATCCGCGCGGGGTGATCGTTGATGGCCTCGCTCCAACCACGAACGACCGCGGCGGAGCCTTTCCGGGAATTGCCAAGAAGTTCTGCTTGGCAAGCGCGGATTTAGCGGATTAGCTGGTCGCCGTGAGCATTGTAACCAGGACCGGCGACGACGGCACAACGGCACTCATGTATGGCCACCGTGTCCCCAAATCGCATCCACGTGTCGAAGCCGGCGGCGCGGTGGACGAACTCAACGCCGCGCTCGGTTTGGCGCGCTCGGCGGAGGAACATGATTTCGTCCGGGAAAATCTGCTCGCGATTCAGAAAGACCTGGTCGTGTTAATGGGCGAGTTGTGCGTTCAGCCGGAGGATTTGGAGCGCTACGTCAAGGACGGTTACTCGCTCGTCACTCCGGCCATGACGGCAAAATTGGACGCGCTCGCTCAAGAAATTGAAGGGCAAAACATCAGTTTTAAAGGCTGGGCGACACCCGGCGCGACAAAGAATTCCGCCACACTGGACCTGGCGCGAACGGTTTGCCGCCGCGCGGAGCGGCGCGTGTGTGCGTTGAAGGAATCCGGCGAGTTGAAAAACGACGAGATAATCATTTATCTCAATCGCCTGTCGGATTTGCTGTGGCTGTTGGCGCGTTGGGTGGAAACGAAGGCCACGCGGACTGGTTAGGGGGGAACCGGTACTGAAACAATCCTCGCGGATTTCAGGCTAATTCTTGGCGGTGGCTTGAGCGGAGGCAATTTCGGCTTTGGCTTTGGCAAAGTCCGTTTGAAATTTATCACTTTTCTTCATTTGGTGGACGATGGCTTGGGCCAGTACGCGTCCGGCGTAGATATCCGTCGGGTAATGCCGGGCAATTTCGACGCGGTGCCAGCCAATGGTGCGGGCCTCGGCGATAATGGCGTCGCGTTTGTCGGGAAAAAGATCGGCCAGCACCTGCGCCAAGACCATGGATTCAGTGGAATGTCCGCTGGGATAGCTGAAACTTTTCTCCAATTTGCCGGAAGCGAGGCTGGGATCGAGGACGTACGGGCGCGGGCGTTTGTAGAAATTCTTCGCGTTGTCGGTCACGACCTCGGCGTCCCTTTGTACGCGCTCAATGAAAGCCAAGGTCCGGGGCAGGTTGTTGGATAGAAAAAACGTTCCGATGGCTGGGGTGAAATTGAAGATGTCGAATTTCTTTTCGGTAAAGGCGATAGCGATGTCGTTGCTGGGGGCGGTGTGGCAAACGGCGCGAACCTCATCCATGTCGGCAGCCTGTTCGGCGGAATTCGGCAGGGGAGGCGGGGCAAGGAGTTCAATGACGTTGGGTTTCTTGCCGTTGAGGTAGTGAAGGTGGCTTAATTGGACTGGCTGGCTCGGCTGGGCCATCGTGTCGTCCGCGCGCAATGTAACAACCACGACGAACAGCAAGAACAGAACTGGCGCAAAATAATGATTAAATCGGGAAGAAATACTTTTCATCGTTAAAGTGGAGAATTGATAAAATTACTTACGGCACGATATTGCCGCTGCAATCCCAGTTAATCTCGGCGTTGCCGGGGTCCTTACCGGAAGTATTGACGACATCGGTGTATTTGAAATGAGCCGTGTGACCGTCGGAAAACGTGATATTGCCACCGGCGTTGTGCCGCGCGGAAAAACGTGTGGTGTAACAATGCGGGGTGGCAAGGTCGGTTTGATTGGCCGAGCCAACCACATAAAACGGCATATCGTCGGCGCGGTCACGGACATCGGAAAACAGCACGAAGGCCGTCGGGTGGACAACCATCGAAGATTTGAGGATTGCGCTCGCAGATTCATCGGCCAAAGATTTCGAATTCATCGAATAGTCGAACAGCGGGCGGGCAGCCGCATCCATGAACCCATGACTGGGGGAAACATCCGCAGGGTTAATGCCTTGGGAGAGGGCGGTGGGGCAAGTGAAGATGGAACTGATATTGGCAAAGCCGTTAGGATCGTTCGCCCATGAATACAAAGGCTTGCCGCCAACATAGGAAGGCAGTGCGTTGAACCACACGTCATTTCCCTGGCCTAAGTCGTAAAACGAGACGACTTCGGTCCAAGTCGGGTTGTCTTGTATGGCCGTTTGGCTCACCTGGTACCTCGGCCAGGGAAAAACCTCGTTGTTGTCACCCAGATACAAGTTATCCGCGAGACCCCATTGTCTCATGTTGCTAAGACAGTTGACTTGTTGAGCTTTGCTCTTCGCGCTGGCGAGGGCAGGCAGAAGTATGGCCGCCAGAATGGCGATGATGGCAATCACCACCAGCAGTTCGATCAGAGTGAATCCATTGTTGTGCTTTGATTTCACCATATTGTTCCTCTTGCGTTTCGCGAAACACACCGAATACATGCCTTCATGTTTGTTCCCCCGGAAATTTCCAACCTAACCGCCGTCATATTCGCTGGGTTATGTTACGAGTGCGTGGACAGAAAGTGACAATTAGGTGACAAAATGATTCACATAAGTGAAGTCACCGCATCGTTACATAGCAGTCATCAGATTGTCACACGGCTTTGGATAATGACGGCCAAGTTTTTAGGGGAATAAAAAATAATTCAGTTATTAGAAACACAGAACATAAATATGAAAAAACACATCATCGTGGCCGTGGCGTTGTTGCTCGCTTCGCTGTCATTGTCCAAGGCCCAAACCATCATCGTTGCGTGGACTTTCGAAAATGACGCGATTGCCAGTTACGTTCCCAACCCGGCCCCGAGCACATTTAATGGCAATGGCACGGAATCCGCGGCCGCTATCGGCATGGCCGGTTGGCCAACTCCGTCTCCGGGAACCAATGACCCCGATGTCCTTGCCGGCAAGAGTAGTGATACGGGAGCCAATGGTATTGCCGATACCACCCATGTCTGGCGCGTTCGTGCGCAGGTGGCGGGGAATGGCTGGTCGAGCGCGGCACCCATTGGTTCGCAGGGAGCGGAGTTCGCCGTGGACACCACGGGGTTCAACACCATTAATGTCCGGTTTGATTGGTATGCGACGACTCAGGGTGAGGGGAATATGCAACTCCAATACACGGACGACGGCGTCAATTGGATCAATGTTCCGATCACAGTTCCTGCGGACGAATCCGAGTTGATGGTTGCTTACAACGATGGCTCTGATCCAAATACAGTTACGGGGTATTATGTCAGCAATAATCTTCTGAACAATGCGCTGGACGGGCAGGATTGGTTCACCAACTTAACTGCGACTATTAACGATCCAAATGCGGCCAATAATCCAAACTTTGCCATTGAAATTGTGAACGCTTCGACCGGCTCGGACTGTATCAGCTCACAAGGAACTGCCCTAAACAACAGCTCGGGCAACTGGCGTTTTGACAACGTCGTCATTAGCGGCACCGCAGGAGTCGGTGGCCCGGCAACCCCGCCCGCGCTCACCCCGGCTACTGGTGTTGCGGTGACGAATGTTACGTTCGCGATTGCTATTCCCGCCGGCAATGCGGCATGGCAGCGGGCCATAACCAACATTACGTTTGACGGCGTCACGCTGGTGACTCCCACTTCCACAAACGGTGTCAACATTTCTTCAAGTTCGATAACGGTTTCCAATTCATCCACCGCCGTGTTCCAAACTGCCGGCACATTTAACCTTGTGATAGCCGCGACCGGTTACAGCAAAGACACGGTATCCCAGAGCATCGCGCCCGGTCCGGCGACACAGATGGTTGTCTCGACGCAGCCCGTGGCGCCCACTGGCAATGGTGGCACACTCGTCACTCAGCCCGCGGTGACGCTTTTAGACCAATACAACAACGTGGCGACCAACGGCACGGCCACTTATACGGCCACCCCCAGTGCCGGGTGGAGTTTTGGACCCGGCAGCTCTCCCACACAAATGTTGACCAGCGGCACGGCCACATTTACCAATTTATCGGCCATCAGCGAAGCCGCTGTTTCCGATGCGACGATCACGTTCACTGCGGCCGGTTCAGGTGTGACTCCGGACTTCGTGACTTCGTCCAGTTTTAAAATTCCCGCGCCGGCGACGACTGGGTTCAGCCCCGGCAATCTAGCCGTTGAGCAAGAGGATGTGGCATCGAAAAATTCAACTTTCAGTATTCTTGAATTGAGTCCCACGACTTCCAGTCAATCATCCCCGGTTAACACCTTCCCCGTTCCCGCCACAGGGACAAATGCCTTGCGCCAAGCCAGCTCCGGCTCGACCGGTCGAGTGGCGGATAGTGATGACGGCACATTGTTGTGTTTCAGCGCCGCTTTGTGCGGCGACTCGTCAGTCGCTGACGTGACCACCGTTGACCCGCGTGGTGCGGGAACATTTAATGCCCTAGCCACTTATGTCCTTCAAGCCACATACGTTGGGCTGGGAGACGCCACGGCAAACCAGGCTCGCAGCGCTGTCAGTGTTGACGATACGACTTGGTTTATGGGAGATAAAGGCGGTGTTTATACGAATAACAATACTCCTGACGACGCTTACATCCCCTATTCCGTAGATAATCCGGCCAATGTTCGTTCGTTGAAAAGTTTTGGCGGCACTGTCTATGCCTTGCAACAGGAAGGCGGCACGGACCCGTATTCCACTGTCTTGGCAATAGTTCCTGCACCCGTCGGGTCGCCAGCTCCCATACCAGGAGCGCCCGACAATGGCAGTCAGTCATTATTTCCCCTGGAAGGTTTTCCCACAGATGGCTCTGTGCTGGATTTCTACATGCTTCGATCTGGGAATAATGGCAGCATTTACGATTACGCCTATTACATTGACGGCACCAACAACTCGTCTGGCGCTATTTTCAAGTATTATTACACGGGGATGATTGATCCCGAAACATCACAGCAAGTCTGGGTGTCTGCAGGCAACAGTTGGCCGACGCCCAATGGCGGTGACGGCCTATGCGCCGCCACCAATGCCAGCGGAGGGGTTGACCTCTATTACACAACTGGAAATGGCGGAACGGTGGGAAATAGTGTTATCAAGGTGCATGACACGGCGGCATGGAATCAACCCATCAACTTGACTTCGACCAACACGCTCTACACCCTTCCGGTTAATTCGCCAGCCACCCTGAAAGGCATTGCTTTTGCGCCCGTATCAACCAATGCCATCATGCCGCTTGTCATCACCGCTAACTCGATTCGCATCACCGGCTCCGGCGCGTCCGCCACTCTGCAATTCAGTTTCGCCAATGCGCCCGGCTTGAGCTTCTCAATTCTGGCGACCAACAATATCGCTGCGCCGAAAGCCACTTGGCCGGTCATTGGAACGGTCACGGATAACCCGCCAAATTCAGGACGTTATCAATTCACCGACCCTAATCCGGCGACCAATTCAACGCGCTTCTACATCCTGCGCCAGCCGTAAAGGATTGAGGGAATTACGAAGCTGGGCGGGCGCAAGCCCGCCCCATTTGTTTATTGGTGAAACCGTGCCAAACTGCAAAATCCGCTTCCAGCTTGGGTGGCAAAGGGTCAAAACGTTACGCCCGCCCTGTGAATAACGTCAGTTTATTCATTTTTGACTTTAGACAGTAAACACGGCAAACATCTCATTGCCAATGCGTTTGAATGATTTGATTTGCAGCGGCGTGGCTTTGGCCAGCCGACGGAATCCACTGCCATCGGCGATAGTGGGAGCGTTGCGACCGCCAAAAATTTTTGGGCAAATTGTCAAATGCAACTCATCCACCAGACCGGCTTGGAATAAAGCTGCGTTCAGTTCCCCGCCGCCTTCGCAGAGCAGGCGTTTGATACCCCATTTTGCCCGCAACCAGCGAAGCGCGGCGCGAAGATTGATTTTATTTTTTCCGCCGACCTTCACTTCATCTGCAATGGCCCGCAGTTGGCGCAACCTTGCCGGTGCCGCGCGCCGGGTGGTAAGCACAATGATGGGTGAAAAACGATGTCTGAAAACTTCCGCCCGCGGATTGACCAAACCGCTGCCGCTCACAATGACGCGCAAATTGTGTGCAGCCAATCCCCGTTTTAACCGCAATCGCCGGAATTTCGCTGGTCCCGGGCCCAGGTTGATTGGAGCCGACGCCACTGTTCGCGCGCCCGCCATGACTGCGTCCGCCGTGGCGCGCAATTCCAACAGATGCTCGTGGTCGCGTGCGCTGCCGAAGGACGAAACCATCCGGTTCATCGTCGCAATTTTACCGTCTGCCGTCATCGCCATGTTCACGAGCACAAACGGCAACCTTGACCTTTGAACAGTTAACTTTGAACTCATAACAACAGCATCGCGTCGCCATAACTGTAGAAGCGGTAATGTTTCCGGATGGCTTCAGCGTAGGCCGCCAGAATCATTTCGCGTCCACGTATTTCGCCCGGCGCCGCGAACGCGCTCACAAGCATCAACAGCGTGGAGCGGGGGAGATGAAAGTTCGTCAACAGCGCGTCCGCCATTTGAAACCGGAACGGCGGATTGATAAAAATGCCTGTTTTTCCAGCATTTTCAACGATTTTTCCGCGGTTCAGCGCGGCGATGCTTTCGAGCACGCGTACCGTCGTCGTGCCAACGGCAATCACGCGCCGGCCTGAACTTTTGGCCTCGTTCACGATGCGCGCCGCGTCCCTGCCAATCTCAAATCGTTCCTCGTGCATTTTGTGCGCCGCTATGGTTTCGGTCTTCACTGGCAGAAACGTGCCGAGACCGATGTGCAGCGTGACGAAGCAAACCTGGACTCCACGCCCGTGGATTTGTTCCAGTAATTCCGGCGTGAAATGCAATCCTGCCGTCGGCGCAGCCACCGACCCATTGCTTCTGGCAAAAACCGTCTGGTAACGCTCGCGGTCCTCCGGCAGCTCGTGATCGCGATGAATGTAGGGGGGCAACGGGGTTTCCCCGAGCCGTTCAAGCCGGTTGCGGATGTCCGGCGTGCCGGAAAATTTCAGCCGCCGATCGCCTTCGTTGTTTGTTTCGACGACATTCGCGGAGATGCCCGGCAGATTTCCGTTCGGGTCCTGAAGGGCGATTTGCGCGCCGACGCGCGCGCGCTTCGCCGGTCGCATCATCGCCCACCAGTCATTTGTGGCGTTTTCTTCGAGCAGCAGGATTTCAAATTGGCCGCCAGTGCAGGCATTTGCGCCGCGGAGCCGCGCCGGAATGACGCGTGAATTGTTCAAGACGAGCACGTCGCCGGCACGAAGGAACTCCAGGAGATCGCGGAATTGGCGATGTTCGATGCGCCCGTCATTCCGATTCAAAACCAGGAGCCGCGATTCGTCACGCCGTGGCGTGGGGCGTTGCGCAATCAATTCCCGCGGCAATACAAAATCGAAGTCGGCGGTTCGCATCCCGGCGAGTTTCAAGTTTCACGTTTCAAGTTGCAAGTTGTCAGGCAATGAGATTTAAAATCCGGGCTTTTGGGCCGGATTTGGGGTTGTGAATAACTTCTGAATAAATCACAAAAAAATTTGCAAATTTTTGTTGACGTTGTGGGTCAAAATGGGTAGAAATGGGGCGTCGTGGGGAAAAAGGCCGTTCGCTGTTCCCACGGTGAACAAATGGGCAGTACGACAAACAAACTACCGACTTACTACAATTCGCGCTTTCGGCATGGCGTGGATGAGAAGCGGCGCGTGCAAATCCCGGCCAAGTGGCTGCCGCAAAAGGCGGATTTGGAACTGACGCTGATCCTCTGGCCGCGCGAAGGCGTAGGGCCGTGTGTGCGGGTGCTGCCGCCGGCGCAGATGGCGAAACTGATGCAATCCATTGACGAGATGCCGAACAGCGACCCCAAGAAAGTGGTTTTGAAACGCATCATCGGAAGCGGTTCGGCGCAGGCTACCGTGGACAAGGCCGGCCGGATTTGTTTGCCGGAGGAAATGGCCCGCGAGGCGGGGCTCAAGAACGAGGCGGTGCTGGTCGGCTTGCTCGAC
>Ga0335078_10006397_pt1 | contig 17433 bp, 6 predicted proteins | sample Lox_Sample_32_FD_206711 | JGI IMG/M metagenome (GOLD analysis project Ga0335078, IMG submission 206711) | Soil microbial communities from Loxahatchee National Wildlife Refuge, Florida, United States - Lox_Sample_3.2 | ecosystem: Environmental > Terrestrial > Soil > Wetlands | place: USA: Florida... | reverse complement strand
GTTGAAGCGGGGCAAGCTTTCGATGGAAGAGACGCTGCGGTATGGCGGACAGATCGCGAGCGCGCTCGCGGCGGCGCATGCCAAGGGAATTGTCCATCGGGATTTGAAACCGGGCAATCTCATGCTGGTGCAGTCGGGCGTGAAGGTGCTGGACTTCGGGCTGGCGAAAATGGAGCAGGACGAGACGCTCACGGCTTCCCGCGCGGTGATGGGCACACCGGCCTACATGGCGCCGGAGCAGCGGGAAGGCAAGGAGGCCGATGCCCGCACCGATATCTATTCGCTGGGGTGCGTGCTCTATGAAATGGCGACGGGCGCGCGAGCGGGCTCCGCGCAACGCATTTCGTCACGAAACTTAGAGAAGATCGTCAGCCGTTGTCTGGAAGCCGACCCGGACCGCCGATGGCAGTCGGTTGCCGAACTGGAGCGCGCGCTTAGTGCGCCGAACCGTCCGGCCCCGCACTGGAAAGGGATTGCGATTGCCTGTTCTGTCGTGTTGGTTCTCGCCGTGGGCGGATACTTCTATCTTCACCGCGCGCCGAAACTCACCGATAAGGATACGATCGTCCTCGCCGATTTCAAGAACACAACCGGTGATCCGGTTTTTGACGAAACACTGCGCCAAGGCATGGCCGCGCAACTGGAACAGTCCCCGTTCCTGAGTATGATTTCCGATCAGCGGATCCGCAAGATGTTAGCGCTGATGAAGCAATCGCCCGACGCGAAACTCACTCCGGAGATCGCTCAGGAGGTGTGCGCGCGAAGCGGCAGCGCGGCCGTGCTGGAAGGCTCCCTTGTGGCCGTCGGCAGTCAGTATGTGTTGGGCTTCCGCGCGAAGAACTGCCGGAATGGGGAGACTCTCGATGAGGAGCAGGTGCAGGTACCCAAGAAGGAAAACGTCCTGAACGCACTCAGCGACATCGCCGGCAGATTCCGGACCCGGGTGGGTGAGTCCCGGGCAATGGTGAAGGAACACGAGATTCCCCTCATCGAGGCGACGACCTCTTCGCTCGACGCCCTGCAGGCCTACAGCGCGGCCCAGGCGGTCAACGTTTCGAAGGGGGGCGGAGCGGCAATCCCGCTGTTTCAGCACGCCGTCGACCTGGACCCGAGTTTCGCGCTCGCGTGTGCCCATTTGGGATTGGCATACAACGGCATCGGCGAATCGGTCCGGGCCGCGGAAAACCTCAAGAAAGCGTATGACCTGCGGAATCACGCCAGCGATCCGGAGAAGTTCTTTATCTCCCTGAACTATGAGCGCGAAGTGACCGGCAATCTCGAGAAGGCGGTTCAGATTGCTGAATCCTGGGCACAAACGTATCCGCGCGATGTGCGGGCCCACACGCAGTGGTCAATAGTCTCGCGGAGTACGGGAGGTTATGACCGATCGCTGGAAGAAACTATCAAAGCGATCGCCATCGACCCTGATTTTGTCTTTGGCTACATCAATCAAGCGTCGACGTATCTTTTTCTGGATCGCCCGGATGAGACCGAGAAGACGCTTCTTGCCGCCTCCGACCGCAAGTTTGATCCGGCTCGCTTCCTTCTCCTGCGCTACCAGGCCGCGTTTTTGAGAGGAGAGGCGGCCGCGATGGAACGGCAGATTAAGCTGGCTCAGAATCGTCCCGACGCGGAAGACTGGATGACCCACTCGCAGGCTCTGGTGGCGGCCTACTCGGGGCGTTTGCAGCTGGCACGCGTCCTTTCGCGGCGTGCCGTGAGCTTGGCCCAGCAGGGTGGCAATCACGAGAGAGCAGCGACGTTCGAGGGCGCAGCCGCAATCTACGAAAGCCTTCTGGGGAGTGCGACGGAAGCGAAAGTAAGGGCCACCGCCGCCCTGGCGTTATCCAAGGGCCGCGATGTCGAATATGCCGCCGCCTTTTCGCTGGCCAGTTCGGGAAACATTGCAGGGTCGGAGGACCTGGCAAGCGATCTCAATCGGCGGTTCCCCGAAGATACTTGGGTTCAATACCAATATCTCCCGGTGCTTCGCGGGATTGCCGCCCTCAAAGAAGGCGCTCCGCCGAAGAGTAGAGAGGAACTCCAATTTGCCGAGCGCTATGAGCTCGCCATGAATGGACTTGTGGAAAATGCGTTTTATGGCGCGATGTACCCGGCTTATGTGCGGGGCCACGCATTTCTTGCGGATCACAAGGGCGTGGAGGCCGCGGCCGAGTTCCAGAAATTGATCGACCACCGGGGGATCATGCTGGCCGATCCGGTAGCGGCCATGGCACGGCTTGAAATCGGCAGAGCCTGGCACCTGGCCGGAGACGACACCAAGGCCAAAGCCGCCTACCAGACTTTCTTCGACTTGTGGAAAGAGGCCGACGACCTCCCAGTTCTGAAACAAGCCAAGGCGGAATGCGCCAAGCTGCGCTAACTCGGTTGTGCGGATACCATACAGAAGGAGATCATCGGGCTTCCAGGCATGACTCCGGATCGTTTTCGGCAAATCGAAGACCTGTACCATGCGGCCCGCCAGAAGACTGGCGCGGAGCGCGAGGCTCTGCTCGCCCAGCCAAGTCCGGACATGCGCCGCGAAATCGGGGAACTGCTAGCCCAGACAGAGAGTGGCTTTTTGGCGCGGCCTGCCGTGCCGGCCGCAATGGAACTGGAGGACGCGACGGTCACGGTATTGACCGCCGGTACCCACCTCGGGCCTTACCGCATCGAATCGAAACTCGGCGAAGGCGGCATGGGCGAAGTGTTTCGCGCGGTGGACACGCGATTGGGCCGCGCCGTGGCTGTCAAAGTGACGCATGAGAAGTTCAGCGACCGGTTCGAGCGCGAAGCGCGCGCCGTCGCGGCGCTGAACCATCCGCATATCAGCACGCTCCATGACGTAGGCCCTAACTACCTGGTGATGGAGCTAGTCGAGGGTGAGACGCTCGCCGCGCGCCTCAAACGCGGCAAGCTCTCCATCGAGCAAGCCCTCGAATACGCCAGGCATATCGCGAGTGCGCTCGCGGCCGCCCACTCCAAAGGCATCGTTCACCGCGATTTGAAGCCGGGCAACATCATGCTGTCCGAATCCGGCGTGAAAGTGCTCGACTTCGGACTCGCCAAGACTCCCGATGACGAGACCATCACCGCCTCGCATGTGGTCATGGGGACTCCGGCCTACATGGCCCCCGAGCAACGCGAAGGCAAGCCGGCCGACGCCCGCACGGATATCTACTCGTTCGGCTGTGTCCTCCACGAAATGTTGACGGGTGTGCGGCCGGGCTCTGGAGGGCGCATTCCCTCGCGAAGCCTGGAAAAAATTGTCGCGCGCTGTCTGGAACAGGACGCGGCACGCCGGTGGCAATCCGTTGCCGAGCTGGAGCATGCGCTCCGTGCGCTCAACCGCCCGGCCCAGCACTGGAAGGTTATGGCGACCGCCGCCGTAGGAGCACTGGTTGTCGTGGCGGGTGCATACTTCTATCTTCACCGCGCGCCGAAACTCACCGACAAGGACACGATTGTTCTCGCCGATTTCGAAAATAAAACCGGCGATCCGGCCTTCGACGAGACGCTCCGGCAGGGTTTGATCGTTCAATTGGAGCAGTCGCCCTATTTGAGCATGGTTTCCGATCAGAAGATTGGCACAACTCTCAAGCTGATGCGGAAGTCCGGCGGACACAGCCTGACCGGAGATACAGCCCGCGAGGTCTGCGTGCGAGTGGGCGCCCGGGCGATGCTGACGGGAACGATTGCAAGCCTCGGCAGCCATTACGTGCTGGGCCTGCGCGCCGAGGGATGCGCCAACGGAGAAACGCTGGACAACCAGCAAGCGGACGCCGCAGGGAAAGAGCAGGTTCTGAAGACTCTTGGCGAGATGGCAGGGAAATTTCGGGCGCATGCGGGTGAATCCCTCGCCACGATAAGAGAACACAACGTTCCGCTGGAAGAGGCGACCACCGCTTCGCTCGAGGCCCTGAAGGCGTATACCGCGGGCATTGTGCTGAGCGGGGCCCGGTACGACGAAGGCGCTTTGCAGCTTAAGCGCGCCACCGACCTGGATCCCCAGTTTGCTGCGGCATGGAGCCTTCTGGCAATCCACTACAGCAATCTCGGAGAGGCGGCTCTATCCCGGGAGGCCGGCATCCGGGCATATGAAGCGAGGGAGCGCGCCAGCGGGCCGGAGAAGTTCAACATCGAATACTCATACCACCGCAACGTGACCGGCAATCTGGAAAAAGGATGGGAGTCTATCTCTCTTTGGCGCCAGACCTATCCGCGCGATGTGAAAGCATTCTCGTTAGCCGCCGGTTACGCGGCCAACGGGACGGGACGGTTTGAGCAAGCACTAGACGCGGCCGCAAAGGCAATCGCGATGGATCCGGAGCACCTGCCCTCCTATTCGAGCTGGGCCGAGATCCCCTTCCGCCTGGGGCGGTTCGAACAGGCGGAAAAGGCGATTGAACTTGCCATCGCGCATCACGCTGATGTGCTGGGCGTGCGTTTCGGCCTCGCGATATTGAAGCAGGATCGAGCCGCCCTGGAGAGATTGGACGCTGAGTACAGCGGAAGGAGTGATGACGAAATGCTGCTGTCGCACCTTCGGGCTCTGGCCGCGGCGCGCGAGGGACGCCTCGGTGAATCGGAGCGGCATTCCCGACGCGCCATGGAAATGGCGCGAGGCGCCGGCCGTTCGGAACGCGCTGCTGTTTTCCAGTCGGCCCAGGCGGTGTGGAATGGGTTTTACGGCAACCGGGATCGATCGCGGCTGGAAGCGGAGGCCGCTCTGAAAGCAATCGACGGGCGCGAAGTCGATTACGCCGCCGGATTCGCGCTCGGGTTGGCGGGCGAAGCAGCGAGCGCGGAGGCTCTGGCGGCCAGGCTGGATCAGGATCATCCCGAGGATACCCAGGTTCAGGCGACCTACGTGCCGACGCTGCGGGCGTTGGCCGCGCTCGCGCGAAACGATCCGCGAAAAGCCGTCGATCTGCTGGAAGCGAACCGGCGATATGAATTCGCAATTTCCCCGCTCGCGTTCAATCATTACTACGGCAACATGTACCCCTTGTACGTCCGAGGCCTCGCGTATCTGGGGCTGCATCAGGCAGAGGAAGCCGCGACGGAATTCAGCAGGCTGCTCGCGCATCCAGGTCTGGCAGCCGGCGATCCAGTAGATGCCGCGGCGCGGCGGCAATTGGCGCGGGCATTGCAACTAGCGGGAGACGGAGCAAAAGCAAGATCCGCTTATCAGGACTTTCTGACATTTTGGCAAGGTGCCGACCCGGACATCCCGATTCTGAAACAAGCCAAGGCGGAATTTGCCAAGCTGAGGTGAACGCGAAATAAACAGCCGTCGATTATTGGCTGCCAAGCCTTTGCTGCTACGCTCATTTGGGTAGTCGGGAAAGATTGGGGTGGGGCTCTTGCGCGAATTAAACCGCTAGAATCGATAGATCCATCAGGACGGGCGCCATGACTCCTGAACGTTTTCGGCAAATCGAAGAGCTGTACCATGCGGCTCGCGAGAAGACTGGCGTGGAGCGTGCGGCTCTGCTGGCCGAGGCAGATCCGGAATTGCGTCGCGAGGTCGAGGCTTTGCTCGCTCAGACAGAAAGTGGCTTCTTGGCGCGGCCTGCGCTACAGAACGGCACGCAAGCCGGAGATTTGACCGTCACCGTGTTGACCGCCGGTACTCGCCTGGGGCCATACCGCATCGAAGCCAAGCTCGGCGAAGGCGGCATGGGTGAAGTCTTTCGCGCGGTGGACACGCGATTGGGCCGCGCGGTCGCGGTCAAAGTATCGCATGAGAGATTCAGCGACCGGTTCGAGCGGGAAGCCCGCGCCATCGCGGCTTTGAACCATCCACACATTTGCACGCTCCATGACATTGGGCCCGATTACCTGGTGATGGAGTTCCTCGAGGGCGAAACGCTGGCGCAGCGGTTGAAGCGGGGCAAGCTTTCGATGGAAGAGACGCTGCGGTATGGAAGACAAATCGCGAGCGCGCTGGCCGCCGCGCACGGCAAAGGGATCATCCATCGCGATTTGAAACCGGGCAATCTCATGCTGGTGCAGTCGGGCGTGAAGGTGCTGGACTTCGGACTGGCGAAGACGGAGCAGGACGAGACGCTCACGGCCTCGCGCGCGGTGATGGGCACACCGGCCTACATGGCGCCGGAGCAGCGGGAAGGCAAGGAGGCCGATGCCCGCACCGATATCTATTCGCTGGGTTGCGTGCTCTATGAAATGGCGACGGGCGCACGATCCGGCTCCGCGCAACGCATTTCGTCACGAAACTTAGAGAAGATCGTCAACCGTTGTCTGGAAGCCGACCCAGGACGCCGGTGGCAATCGGCTGCCGAACTAGAGCACGCGCTCAGCGCGCCCGCGCGGCCAAGTTCGCAGTGGAGAGCTATCGCGACTGCCGCTCTGGCGGTGCTGATCCTCGCCGCTGGCGGATACTTCTATTTTCAGCGCGCTCCGAAACTCACCGATAAGGACACACTGGTTCTGGCTGACTTCACCAACACCACCGGTGACCCGGTATTCGATGGCACGCTCCGGCAAGGGTTGGCGATCCAGCTCGAACAATCGCCATTCCTGAAGATCATGGACGATGAACAGGTGCAGCAGGACCTGCGGTTGATGAGCCTGCCTGCCGGGGCGCGGATCACCAACCAGATCGCGCACGACATTTGCGTGCGGGATGGAGCGGCGGCCACGATCGACGGCGCCATCGCGAACCTGGGGAATTATGTCATTACGCTACAGGCGACCACTTGCCAGACGGGCGCGACGCTCGCGCGGCAGCAGGTGCAATCGGCAGATAGAGCCCACGTATTGAACGCACTGGGAGCGGCGGCGACGGCGATGCGCCGCAAGCTGGGCGAATCGCTCAGCTCGATCCAAACGCTGAATCGTCCGCTGGAACAGGCCACGACTTCTTCGCTGGAGGCCCTTCAGAGCTACAGCGGCGGCAGCGCCGAAATGGATCAAGGCCATTTTCTGGCTGCAGTTCCTTTGTTTGAGCGTGCCATTGCGCTCGATCCGAATTTCGCCATGGCCTACCATTACCTCGGTAATGCTTTCTATAACGCTGGAGACCTAGGGCGGGCAAGCGAATACTCCGGAAAGGCGTTCGCTTTGATCGATCGCGTGACCGAGTTCGAGCGCGAGGAAATTGCAGCCGCTTATTACAGTTCCCGATTTGAGTGGGACAAGGCTACCGATGCGTACCGGTTGAGCATCCGGAACTTTCCTCGCGAGTGGTCGTTCCCGAACGATTTGAGCGAAATGCTGATGAACATGGGGCAATTCGAAGAAGGGCTCACGGAGGGTCAGGAAGCCCTCCGGCTGCAGCCGCATGTGGAACCTCCCTACCGGCGTCTGTTGGACGCCAACCTGTGCCTGGATCGGCTCAGTGAGGCGAAGGAAGTCGCGGAGAAAGTGCGGGCGGCCGGGATCGACGGAGCGCGGATTCATCAGCGTTTCCTCGAAATGGCCTACATCGAGGGCGATGAGGCGGCAGCCGCCCGGGAACTGCAATGGTTCGCGGGTAAGCCGGTGGAGTATCTCAGCTTTGGCTTGCAGGCCGCCTGGCGGAATGTCCACGGCCAGCGGCGGGAGTCGCACAAACTATACCAGCAAGCGGCGGAGACTGCGCGCCGCCAGGGACTCTTGGACGTCGCGTCCGAGTTCGAGGAAGCCGATGCGCGCGCCGACGCACTGGCGGGGAATTGCCAGACTGCCCGCCGCCTGGGACGCCCGGCCTTCGCGTTGGGCCTGTGCGGCGATTCGGTCCCGGCGGAGAAGCGCGCCGCTGAAATTACCAAGGACTTTCCCAATGGGACCATCTGGAATGCGGTGCAACGCCCCGAGATTCGCGCCGCCATTCAGCTCAAGCTGAATCACCCGGCCGAGGCGGTGGAACTGGTGGCCTCCGCTTCGGCCTACGAGCGCGCTTATCCCGAGATTCCCTATCTCCGCGGACTGGCTCACCTGCGCCTGAAAAAGGGCGCGGAGGCAGCAGCCGAGTTCCGGAAAATCGTGGATCACAAAGGCGCCAGTTGGGCCGCCACATGGCTTCATCCCAATTGGGGGCAGTATTACTCAATTGCCTACCTCGGTCTGGCGCGAGCGTACGTGCTTCTGGGAGATTCGGCGCAGGCCCGGAAGGCCTTCGAGAGCTACTTCCAATTGTGGAAGGATGCCGACCCGGATGTCCCGATCCTGGCTCAAGCCCGGAACGACTACGCCTCGCTGCGCACAAGCACCGAGTTAAGGCATTAGAATCAAAAGAACCATCGGGAATGGCGCCATGACACCGGAGCGTTTCCGCCAGATCGAAGAGCTGTATCATGCGGCCCGCGCCAAAACCGGCAACGAGGCAGCCTCGCTGCTAGCCGGGATCGATCCGGAGTTGCGCCGCGAAATCGAGTCCCTGCTGGCCCAACCGCGGACCGGCGAGTTTCTGGACCGGCCGGCCCTGCAGAATATCGCCGAGGAGGCCTCGATGACGGTCACACAGTTTACACCCAACGCTCGATTCGGACCGTACCGGATCGAAGGCAAGCTGGGCGAAGGCGGAATGGGCGAAGTCTTTCGCGCGGTCGATACGCGGTTAGGCCGCGCCGTCGCGATCAAGACGTCTCACGACGGCTTCGGCGACCGCTTCGAGCGCGAAGCCCGCGCCATTTCCTCGCTGAATCACCCTCACATCTGCACTCTATACGACGTGGGGCCGAACTACCTGGTGATGGAACTGGTCGAGGGCGAGACGATTGCGGCGCGTTTGAAACACGGCCCTCTGCCATGGAAGACCGCTCTGCAGTATGCCTCCCAGATTGCAGCGGCGCTGGGGGAGGCGCACGGCAAGGGGATCACTCACCGTGATTTGAAGCCCGGCAACATCATGATCGCGAAATCCGGGGTGAAGGTGCTGGATTTCGGGCTGGCGAAGACGGGCGGCGATGAAACCCTCACGGCCAGCGGCATGGTGATGGGCACGCCCGCGTACATGGCGCCGGAGCAACGGGAAGGCAAACCGGGGGATGCCCGCACCGACATTTACTCGTTCGGCTGTGTGCTATACGAAATGCTGGCCGGCTCGCGCATCACCTCGCAGCGGAAACGCATTCCGTCGCGGAAACTGGAAAGAATCGTAAACCAGTGCCTCGAAGAAGACCCGGCACGCCGGTGGCAATCGGCTGCCGAGTTGGAGCGGGAGTTGGGCACCGTAACCGCCGGGACCAGCCCTTGGAAGATGGTTTCGGCCGCCGCGGCAATTGTCGCGGTTTTCGCCGCCACCTACGCCTATCTCCACCGCGCTCCGAAACTCACCGATAAAGACACCATCGTTCTGGCTCAATTCGACAATAAGACGGGTGACCCCGTGTTCGACGATACGCTCCGCCAGGGGCTGTCTGTAGAACTCGAACAATCGCCCTTCCTCGAACTGATCTCGGACCAAAAGGTTCAGCAAACGCTGGCTCTGATGAGGCAGCCGAAAGACGCGCGGCTCACTCCGGAAATCGCGCGCGAAATCTGCGAGCGAACTGGCAGCGCCGCCATTCTCGATGGCTCGATCGAGAGCCTGGGAAGCCAATATGTAGTAGGCCTGCGGGCGACAACCTGCAATAGCGGCAGAGTCCTCGACCAGGAGCAGGCACAGGCGGCGAGACGCGAGGACGTCCTCAACACCTTGGGCCAGATCGCCCGCAAGTTCCGGACTCGAGTGGGCGAATCGCTGGCCACTGTGCAAGACCACTCGGCGCCTCTGTGGGAGGCTACCACTTCTTCCCTCGAAGCCCTCAAAACCTTTAGCACGGCGATGAAGGTGAACCTATCATCTGGCAACGAGGCCGCTATTCCCCTGTTTGAGCGGACCGTCGCCATCGATCCGAAGTTCGCCATGGCCTACGCCCACCTCGGGCTGGACTATACAGGTGGAGAGGGAGCACGCGCCCGTGAGAACACGATTAAGGCCTGGCAATTGCGCGATCGCGCCAGCGATCGGGAGAAATTCTTTATCGACTTTAACTACGACCGGGAAGTGACTGGGGATCTCGAAAAGGCATACCAGACTCTTGAACTGTGGGCGCAAACCTATCCGCGCCGGGGCGCGGACCCGAACCCCCAGGGTCTGCTGGCGGGGCTTTCCGCAAAGGGAACGGGCCGGTGGGAAAAAGTAATCGAAGTTACTAAGGAGGACATCGCCGCCCGCCCCAACGCAGTGTTCGGATACTCGAATCTCGAAGACGCCTATTTCTATTCGGACCGTTTCGATGAAGCCGAAAAGGTGCTTCAGGAAGCTTCTGAGCGCAAGCTGGAAACACGTTTGGTCCTTGGATATAACATTGCGTTCCTCAAAGGCGAAACGGAGCAAATGGATCGCGCGGTGGCGCGCGCCAAAGGCAAGCGCGGAGTCGAACACCGGATGGCCAATTCGGAGGCTCTGGTCGCGGCGCGTTCCGGCCAACTGCAAAAGGCGCGCGAATTCTCCCGCCACGCCGTCGACCTGAGCCGGCAGGAGGGGGCGCATGAAACAGCGGCGACGTATCAGGCTGTACACGCGGTGTGGGAGGCATTATATGGGAACGCCGCCGAAGCCAGAAAGAACGCCTCGGCAGCGCTCGATGTGTCCAAGGGCCGGGATGTCGAATATGCAGCCGCCCTGGCTCTCGGTTTCGCGGGCGATGGTTCTCGTTCGGAAGCGCTCGCCGCCGATCTCGAAAAGCGTTTCCCCGAGGACACCTTTTCGAGGTTCACTTATGTACCTGTTCTGCGCGCGTTAAACGCACGGAACAGCGGCCGGTCAATCGAAAGTATCGAGCAACTGAGGGCGACGCTTCCTTACGAACTGGCGGTAAATGGTCTCGACATCAACTTAGATCTCGGCGGTCTGCACTCGGCGTACGTGCGCGGCGAGGCCTTGATGGACGCGCATCGGTATACGGAAGCAGGGGCAGAGTTTCAGAAGATTCTCGATCATCGCGGCATCGTGGGAGCCGATCCCATCGGTGCACTCGCACATTGGCGCCTCGGGGAAGCGTACACGTTATCGGGAGAGCAGGCCAAGGCCAAGCGTGCATACGCGGATATTTTCTCGATCTGGAAGAACGCCGATCCCGATGTCCCGATTCTCAAGCAGGCCCAGGCGGAATACGCCAAGCTCCCATGAACGATGAAGCGATGACGCCCGAGCGGTTCCGGCAAATTGAAGAACTATACCATGCGGCCCGCGCCAAAACCGGCAAAGAGCGCGCCGCGCTGCTGGCTGGAAGCGAGCCGGAATTGCGGCGGGCCGTAGAGTCTCTACTCGCGCAGCCGGCCAGCGGCGAGTTCCTGGATCGGCCGGCCCTGCAGAACGCCGGGGAAGACTCCTCGGTGACCGTCACGCAGTTTATTGCGAACGCCCAATTCGGCCCGTACCGCATCGAAAGCAAGCTGGGTGAAGGCGGCATGGGCGAAGTTTTTCGCGCGGTCGATACCCGCTTAGGCCGCGCGGTCGCGATCAAGACATCACAGGACCGCTTCAGCGACCGGTTCGAGCGGGAGGCGCGCGCGATTTCCTCGCTGAATCACCCCCACATCTGCACCCTGTACGATGTGGGGCCGAACTACCTGGTGATGGAACTGGTGGAAGGCGAGACGATCGCGGCGCGGTTGAAACGGGGACCTCTTCCATTGAAAACCACGCTCCTGTATGCCTCGCAGATTGCGGCCGCGTTGGTGGAGGCGCACGGCAAAGGCATCACTCATCGCGATCTGAAACCCGGCAACGTCATGATCGCGAAAACGGGCGTGAAGGTGCTAGATTTTGGGCTGGCCAAATCGGGAGCGGATGAAACCATCACGGCCAGCGGAATGGTGATGGGCACGCCCGCCTACATGGCGCCCGAGCAACGGGAAGGTAAGGCCGGCGATGCGCGCACCGATATTTATTCATTCGGCTGTGTCCTTTACGAAATGCTGACCGGTTCGCGCATCACATCCCAGCGCAAGCCCATTCCATCGCGGAAGCTCGAAAAGCTCGTAAACCGGTGCCTGGAGGAAGATCCGGCAAGACGCTGGCAATCAGGCGTCGAGTTGGAGCGGGAACTGGCATCTGTGAGCGCCGGCTCCAACCCTTGGAAGATTCTTTCGGCTGCCGCGGCGGCCGTTGCGCTGGCCGCAGGGGTGTACCTTTATCTCCACCGCTCTCCCCCGCTCACCGACAAAGACACCATCGTCCTGGCCGATTTCGTCAACAACACCGGCGACGGCATCTTTGACGGCACGCTGCGGCAGGGCCTCGCGATCCAGCTCGAACAGTCGCCATTTCTCAAGATCATGGATGACGACCAGGCGCAGCGCGTTCTTCGGTTGATGCGCGTTCCGCCGGGTGCGCGCATCACCAACCAGATCGCTCGCGACGTCTGCGCCCGCGAAGGGGCCGCGGCGACTATCGAGGGAACCATCGCAAGCTTGGGAAAAAGCTACGTCCTCTCGCTCCAGGCAACCGCTTGCCCGGATGGCACAACGCTGGCCCGGGAGCAGGTCCAGGCTCCCGACAAAGAGCACGTGCTGAACGCGCTCGGAACCGCAGCCACGGCCCTGCGCGGAAGGCTGGGGGAATCGCACAACTCGATCCAGCAGTTGAATCGGCCGCTCGAAGAGTCGACTACCTCGTCACTCGAAGCCCTGCAGTACCGCAATGCCGGCTCCGCCAGGCTCAACCTGGGCCAGGGCCTGGCGGCAGTTCCGTTATTTGAGCGCGCCATCCAAATCGATCCGAATTTCGCGGATGCCTATTTCCGGCTCGGCGTCGCGTACGAACAAGCCGGAGACATGGCGCGCAGCGCCGAATACGGCAAGCGCGCCTTTGCCCTGGTGGACCGGGTTTCCGAGTTTGAGCGTGCCTCCATCACGGCTTACTACTACAGAGCCACGGGCGAGGTGGATAAAGAGATTGACGCCTGGCAAGCGGGGGCGCGCAACTATCCTCGCGAGTGGTCATTCCCTAACCAGTTGAGCGTCATTTATGTCGACCTTGGCCGCTATGAAGACGCGCTGAAGGAAGGCCTGGAAGCTTTTCGCTTGCGGTCTGACAACGACGCCCCCTATCGCCGTCAATTGGACGTCTACATCTGCCTGGATCGTCTACAGGATGCCGCGCAAGTCGCGGACCTGGTGCGGAAGAAGGGGCTCGATGGACCGAGGATCCACCAGCGTTTCCTCGAAGCGGCTTACGTCGCGAACGATTCAGCAGCAATCACCCGGGAGATTCAGTGGTTCGCGGGCAAGCCCGAAGAGTACCTCAGCCTGGGCTTGCAGGCGGCCGATCGGAATGTTCATGGGCAGCGCCGTGAATCGCGCAACTTGTACCAGCGAGCCGCGGACATGGCGCGGCGCCGAGGTCTCGGCGACGTGGCCGCCGAATTTGAAGACGCCGATGCGCGTGCCGACGCGCTCGCCGGCAATTGCCAGACGGCTCACCGCTTGGGGCGTCCGGCCCAGGCGCTGGCCTTGTGCGGTGATGCGGCCGGCGCGGAAGAGCTCGTGGCCGAGACGGCGAAACTTCGTCCCAACGGAACCATCTGGAACGAAGTACAAAAGCCGGCGATCGAAGCCTCGCTGGCTTTATCTCGAGATCAGCCGGCTCGCAGCGTGGAGGTGCTGGCGTCCGCTTCGCCGTATGAGCGCTCTTACCTCGATCCTCCTTATTTGCGCGGCTTGGCTTACCTGCGGCTGCGCAAAGGCGCGGAGGCCGTGGCTGAGTTCCAGAAAATTGCGGATCACAAGGGCGAAAGCTGGGGCGCCACCTGGGTCCACCCGAATTGGGGATTGTTCTATTCACTTTCCTACCTGGGGATGGCGCGCGGTTTCGTGCTCGCGAGCGACACACAGAAAGCTAAAAAGGCATACGAAGACTTCTTCGAATTGTGGAAGGACGCCGACCCCGGCCTTCCGATTCTTCAGCAAGCAAAAACGGAATTCACGCAACTGCACTGATCCGGCCCCCTGCGGTAGTGCAGCTACGCCGCATGAGTTATTTGGCCACCCGGGCTAATCCATCGTGAAATACGCGGTGGTACGGCGGCCCCCCTGCTCGGCACGCACCATGAATTGCCAGGATCGATTCCCGGACTTGCGGGGGATGGTGGTGACGGCGCTTCCGTCGATTCCGGAGGTGGTCACATCCTGCGAGACCTCTTCGATTTTTCCGCCGCTACCGATTCTTCTCAAAACGAACCAGACGGTAGCCATGGGCACGGGCCGGCCGACGCCGTCTTCCACGCGCACGCGGAGGTGGTGCACGCCCGGGGGAGAATGCGGTTCCGGCTCCGGTTCCGAGATGTTGAGGAGGTCGAGTTCCTGGCTGGCAGTCAGTTTCTTCACTCCCAGATTCATCTCGTGGATGACCGCGTTAAAGAACTGTCCGCCTTGGCTGACGACCACTTGAATGGCAACGGGCCCATCGTCACCGACGGGGCGCACACTAGGGGCCACAACAACCCCGGCCTCGTCGGTGAGGCCCTGGGCCGAGAAACCTTCCTGTCCGAATGTCACGCTGGCGCCACTCTGAGGCGCGGTGAAAACGACCAAGGCGCCCCGGATCGGCTGCCCGACCGAATCGAGCACGCGGACGGCGGGAGCAATCGATGCACCTCGGATGGCGTTATTGTTTGTACCGTTTCCACGGAGAATCTCGATTCGGACGTCTGCCGAAGAATGCAAGACGCCGAGCACGAACAGCCCGATAACGGCACAAGACCGTGCGCCCATTAGAACGTGATCCGCAGAAGAGATCCGTCTTTGACCGAGATCTTTTGAACGGCACGGTGCCCGTCAGTCTCAATACCAATCTCCCAATCTCCTTCATCGAGAGTGAGGCGCGCGGGCGTAACCTTATCCGTCTTATTTCCGTTCAGAAAAACGGGCATACCGGCGGTTGCGGATTCCACGTTCACCGAGCCCCGTTTCGGATCGAGCGTAATTTCGATGGGCGCGGTCTTCTTATTTAGTTCGAAGATTCTGAGTGCCTCGCGATGCCCTTGCAGGGTCGCCCTCAACGTGTGGCGTCCGGCTGGAAGAGGCATCTCGCATGGCGCAATGCAGTTGAGTTCGGTGTTATCGTCAAACGCCACGGTCGCTCCGGCTGGGGTAGTAACGACTGAGACTCCTAACCCAGGACCACCTTTGGCCTGCACGGCCGATTTCGCCGAGGTGCGAGGCGGAGCAGAGCCAGCAGGGGAGTTGCTGAGTTGGCTGGGCCGGGTCAGGTTCGAAATCGACGGCGGTTCAGATTGCGCCGGTGCAGGAGCCAGCGGCGCGATTGAGGCGGTGGGAGGCTGAGCACCTGCGGCGACGGGAACATCCGCCGTCACGACGGCTGTGACGTTTGGCAGGTTCTTGCGGTACCTTCCAAACACGCTGTCGGTAGAGAGCAGCGCCATCTCAGAGTGGCCTGCGGTCAATTCCTCATCCGGAACCGGGATGATGCGCGTGGTGTCCTGGAGCAGGGCCGGACTGGGTTTCGCGGCCAACTCCATTTGGGGCGTTGTCAACTGGCCTACCAGAGTCCGAATGCGCGCGGCGGAATCACCGGACTGTCCGGCAGCCGGATGCGGAGGTTCCGCAGCCTCGTTCTTGGCAAGATCCGAAACCGCGCCGAGCTCCTTCAGCATCCCGGTGATCTGGCGGTCCAGGTCGGGCGATGCGTAGTCGCGCATTCGCGACAGGATTTGCGCGGCCAAGGGGATCTGATCGGCCATCAGGAAACCGGTGGCCGCATCCATCGCGATATCCACGCGGCTGGGGCTGTTTTCCCAGGCTGAGGCGTACATCTTGGCGGCGGCTTCGTACTGCTGCTTTTCCCAAAGGCCATCGGCGCTGTTCTTCTGTTCGGAAAAAGTAGATTCACTCCGGGCGACCTGAGCGGCGGACTGGATTTGTAATCGGCGCGTGGCCGGGGCCAGCCGGGCCGCTTCGTCCAAAGACTTCATGCTTTCCGCAAACGCGCCGGCGTCGGCATGAAAGATGCCCGCAAGGGCAGGAGCTTCCCATCGCGAGGCATCCAGCTTGGCAAGTTCGGCAACGCTGTTCAGCCCGGCAATTGGATCCTTCGATTTGCTCAGGATTTCCACCAGGCGGGCATCAAACAGCCTTCGCTTTCTTCCTTCGGGCGTGCTTTCCATTTGGGCAATTGCCTTGACGCGCTCGATTTCGGCGTTGGCGAGTTTCGCGAGTTGCGGATCGGGGTTCATTTTCAGGATCTCGCCATAGAAACTCAGGGCGTCCTGCCAGCGTTCATAACCGACGCAGAGCAGGCCGATGTTGTAGAGAGCCTGCGTATAGCCGGGGTCGCGGCGCAGCGAAACCAGCAGCAGCCGCGTCGCACGATCGGGGCTGCGTTCACGAGAGGCGGCCTGCAAAGCGGCTACGGCGGCTTCGTGGCGGTTCGCGTAGTTCGCAATGTCGGCGTCTACCTTATCTAGTTTCGCCGGGGAGCTGGCATCCGGGAAACGATCGCCCTTCACCCGTGGCGCTTTGAATGTGGGCAAATCCTGCGTGAACGCGGTGCATCCACAAGCTGCCGCGATCAGAACCAAAAGCAATCGACGCATATTCCCCCCGAATGACGACCTAACGGAAAATGACCTGGCGGCTGCGGCCATCGAGCGATGCATCGTCGTCGAAATGTGCTTCCTCGAGCACGTCGCCTCTGTATTTGTATTCGACCTTGCTGTTCTTGCCGCCGAACGAAATGACTTCTCCGGTGAGCTTGCCGCCCGCATAGGTCATGGTTCGGCGGTACGGGCCCGGCTGGCCGGATGCGGTCTTCTCGACGATGGCGGTCAGCCGCAGGCCGTCCCATTGAAAATCGAAATTGTGCGGCTGCTGATCTCCCATGGTGATCTGGCGCGCCGACTTCACGCGGCCTTGGTCATCATATTCGGCGAGAAAGACGTAAACGCCGGTCCACACGAACGGATGAAAGTAGGGATTGCCGGACACGAGCACGGCCACATCCTTGCCCGTCAAGCGGCGGACCATGATCGGATCGACGACGGGATGATTGGCCAGGGCGGTGTAGGAGCCTTTCCCGGTTCCCACCGGGCCGGCGGGCGTGAATTTCGGGGTGGGAGGCTCATCCTTCACGTCGCCAAAGGGCTCTGTCGAGACGCGGCGAACGCCTTTCCCATCCTTGAAATAGTCGAAATAAACGTCGTAACTTTTCTCGCCCGGCTGCTGGCTAGTGGTGTGGACGGCGGTCAGCAAGCCGTTCTTCCATTCGAACTCCGCGGTCATTTTCCGGGAAGCCTTGACATCCACAGGATGTGCATTGGGCATGAGGCTGATGGGGCAGTAAAAGACGTCTGGGGGAGAGTTGTAGGCGCTGAACCAGTTGGGCTTCCCGGCCGGCTGCTGGAGGGTCGGTTTGATGAGGGGCAGCGTATTATAGACTTCGCTCCGCTGTTTCGCAGTGCTGCTCGGCGTCTGGGAGAG
>Ga0335078_10006396_pt1 | contig 17434 bp, 15 predicted proteins | sample Lox_Sample_32_FD_206711 | JGI IMG/M metagenome (GOLD analysis project Ga0335078, IMG submission 206711) | Soil microbial communities from Loxahatchee National Wildlife Refuge, Florida, United States - Lox_Sample_3.2 | ecosystem: Environmental > Terrestrial > Soil > Wetlands | place: USA... | reverse complement strand
CTCCATGGCAGCAACCATGAGAACGCAGCGGAAAATAGGAACTGTAGAAGTTGGTTGTGAATCATCGATCAAGAAATTGACATTGAGGTACCGCTAACTGTAGCGAACTTAGAGATAAAACGCCATACGGCAACAAACGTCCCGCAAGCAACGAGCTTATCGACCTTGATCGCGCTTGCTCGCCGTGCGCGTATTTTTTGAAGGGTTCTTGACTGTGCGTCGTTGTGTCGATTCACGCACAACCAACTCCGGCTGCAATACCAGCGTTTCCGGCTGAGGAGGCGTCTTCGAGTTCAGAATGCGCAGCGCGATTCGTGCTGCTTCTTCTCCGATTTGCCGGCTGTGCTGATCGATGCTGGACAGTGGGACACGAAGTGAATCGTCGTAATGGAGATTTCCGCAGCCGATGATCGCCAAATCCTGCGGGATTCGCACTCCGTGATCCAGCGCATAATTCATTGCACCCAAGGCCAACGGATCGTTGAAACAGAACACTCCGTCGGGTCTGGGCTTCAGACTCAGAAGATAGCGCATCGCTTCCGCCCCGCCGTGTTTCGTTCCTACGTCGCCTTTGCGTACTGTGGTGATGTAGTCGTCCATGACTTTCAAACCGCCTTGCGCGAGGGCCCGTTTATAGCCTTCCATCCGACGAATCCCCGGACTGGTCTCTGGTCCGCGGATGTGGGCGATTCGTTTGCAACCGAGGTCGATCAAGTGCCGGGTTGCGAGCATTCCGACGGATTCATCGTCGACACCGACAAAGTTCGCCGAAAGGCCTGGCAGGCACCGATCGATCAGGACATAGGGTATGTTCTGTTTTTCGATGCGAAAGAAAACCTCGACCGTCGTGCGGCACGATGCAATGATCAAGGTGTCGAGGCGGCGCGCCAGCAGGTGATTGATCTCCACTTCTTCAAGATCCGGATCTTCTTCCGACGAGGAAACGATCAGATAGTAGCCGCTTTGTCGCAAGACTTCAGAGAGAGACTTGGCAACTTCGGTGAAGAACGGGTGAAGCAGATCGGGAACGACCAAGCCCACAAGATACGAGCGGCCGGTCACCAAGCTGCGGGCGGCCAGGTTGGGACGATAGTCCAGCTCTTTCACGCGGGCGAGGACTCGCTCCCGGGTCTCGTCTCCGATGTCAGGATGATTTCTTAGAACCTTGGAAATGGTGATCATGGACACTCCAAGATCCCGGGCGATGTCCTTCATTCGTATGCTCATACGCTTCTCGTCAGTTCACAGCAGCTCAGATCTTCCCGGTGTGCAGTCGCCGTCGAATGAATAAGCTTTGCCAGCGAAAAGAACTTCTGCAGCACAAGTGGTTTTTATCCGAGTTCCTGTTCTTGTTGACATCGATAACTTTACCGATTATTTTCCACGGAGTACAGACATGAAGGCGCTCGTGCTTCGCCAGCCGGGTCAGGCCGATGTGGAGACCATCGCCGATCCCCCGCTCACAGATACGAATGTACTGCTCAAGGTCCGTTTCGTAGGATTCTGTGGCAGCGATCTGAATTCGTTCCGCGGGCTGAACCCACTGGTCTCCTATCCCCGCATTCTGGGCCATGAAGTATCAGCTACCGTCGTTGAAGATCGCGGAGGAGACGGCGGCGCATTGTCTGCGGGGACGAACGTAACCGTCTCTCCGTATACAAGCTGCGGCGAATGCTCCTCCTGCCAGCGTGGCCGTCCGAACGCTTGCCAATTCAATCAGACTCTCGGCGTGCAAAGGGATGGCGCCCTCAGCGAATTCATTGTGCTGCCGCGAGAAAAATTGTGTGCCGCGAAGCTCACTCTGAAAGAGTTGTGCCTAGTGGAACCGCTGACCGTCGGATTTCATGCCGTCACACGTGGCCGTATTACCGCAGACGATACCGTAGCGATTTGGGGATGTGGAGGAGTCGGGCTCGGTGTTGTGGCGGGCGCAAGCAGCCTGGGTGCGCGCACGATATGTATCGATGTGGATGATGAAAAGCTCCAGTTGGCGCGGATGGCAGGCGGCCAACTGACCATCAACAGCAAGCGAGAACCGCTACACGACCGGTTGCTGGAAATGACCGAAGGCCGGGGACCAGATGTTGTTATCGAAGCGATTGGCACTGCGGCGACGTTCCGGACGGCGGTCGAAGAGGTCGCATTCACCGGAAGGGTCGTGTATATCGGCTACGCGAAGGAACCGGTGATCTACGAAACCAAGCTGTTCGTACACAAGGAATTGGACATTCTCGGCTCCAGAAATGCACAACCAGAGGACTTTGCAGCCGTTATCAAACTTCTCGAAGCGCGGATGTTTCCCGTCGATCAAGCCATCAGTTTGGTTGTTCCTCTTGAGGAGGCGGCCGATGCGCTGCGCTCCTGGAGTGATAATCCGTCACGATTCAGAAAGATCATGGTCAGTGTGGATTCATTGTCGGCGCCTTAGTCGCTCAGCCCCACACTATTGCTGCTGAACACAATCTTGCTGGGCAAGGGACAGGGTGGTCTGCAAAAACACCAGTGTAGCGTTTAAAGAAAGGGCACAATGCTTTCGTCTCATTCACTCTTAATTTGTAAGCTCGGCGCAATTCTGCTGGCGTTGTCCGCGGTTTCTATGACCCATGCCCAGACTGCCACTGCACCAACCTCCTCCGAGGACCCGGAAAGCATCGATCAAATCTGGCAGAAAGCCAGCGGGAAATACGATTCAGAACGCGCCGCCTTGCTGAAACGAGTCGATGGCGTGGACCGACAGGGTCCGTTCCGACCAGATTGGGACTCCCTTCAGAAATACGAAGTACCCGAATGGTACAAGGACGCGAAGTTCGGCATTTTCATCCATTGGGGAGCCTACTCGGTCCCTGCTTTCGGCAACGAATGGTATCCGCGAAATATGTATGTGGAAGGATCGGCGGAATATAAGCATCACCTCGCAACTTACGGGCCCCCGGACAAGTTCGGCTACAAGGATTTCATCCCGATGTTCAAGGCCGAACATTTTGATGCGGCGGCATGGGCCCAGTTGTTCAAGAAGGCGGGCGCAAAATACGTTGTTCCTGTTGCCGAGCATCACGATGGCTTTGCCATGTATGACAGCGACCTAAGCGACTGGACGGTCGTAAAAATGGGACCGCATCGCGACACAACCGGTGAACTGGCAAAAGCGGTACGCGCCGAGGGGCTGCATTTTGGCGTTTCGTCGCACCGGGTGGAACACAATTTCTTCTTCGGCGTAGGCCGGGACATTCGCTCTGATGTTAACGATCCGCAATACGCTGCATTCTATGGACCGGCTCACACTTGGTTGTCGAACCCGTGGGGCATCCCTCTCAACGATGATTTTACTTACGTCTCTTCGGCATGGGCCGACGACTGGCTCGCGCGCGCTGCGGAGCTGGTGGAGAAATATCATCCCGACATCGTGTACTTCGATTGGTGGATCGGCCAGTCTTCCATCCGGCCAAACCTCACGAAGTTTGCCGCTTTCTACCACAACAGTTCTCTGAAATATGGCGACCACGCTGGAGTCATCGACTACAAAGACTATGCAATGCAGGAGCACTCCGGAGTACTCGACCTGGAACGCGGGCAACTTGGCGATATACGCCCGTTGTACTGGCAGACGGACACTTCGGTGAGCAATAAATCGTGGGGATACATCAAAGACGATACCTTCAAGTCGCCGGAATTCATTGTTCACCAGCTTATTGATATTGTCAGCAAAAATGGAAATCTGCTGTTAAACATCGGCCCACGTTCTGACGGCACGATCCCCGAGGACGTGCAGCACGTTCTTCTCGAAGTTGGCACATGGCTGGACGTCAATGGAGAGGCGATCTACGGGACTCGCCCGTGGCGAGTTTATGGCGAGGGACCGACGAAAGTGGTCGCTGGATTGTTCCACGACACCGACACTGCCAATTACAAACCGGAGGACTTCCGCTTCACCACAAAAGGGGATGTGCTCTACGCGATCGGACTCGCCTGGCCTAGCGCGGGCGAGGCTGTCATTCACTCGCTGGCATCGGCCGTGGGCGGTGGACGCGTGCAGTCCGTTACGTTGCTGGACGGCGATGCAAAACTGCAATTCGATCAACGCGCCGACGGACTCCATGTGCGGATCCCGGCTCAAGGTCGTGCCAAATACGCGTATGCTCTTCGCGTGACATTTGACCTTCCCTCCCACTAAACAGCCAGGGCCATGGCTTCCGTTACGGGCAATGAGATAGGAACTAGGTGTATCATTCCCACCAATATATTCGCTACTTGTAGCGCTAACTATGACCGAGAGACGGCGAACATCCCAGGAGATAATCAAAGTGGGTGCATTCGAAATGGCTTCGTTATTCGTACCGCAACGCGACCATGGGGTCGAGGCGAGATGCTCGGCGTGCGGGGATATGACTGGCAAGCACCGACGCTGCCGCCAGTAGTAACGGCACTGTGATAAACGTCCACGGATCGAGTGGGCTGACGCCAAATAGCAACGCTTTCATCAACCGCACGAGCGCGGACGCTGCGATCAGGCCGACCGCGATGCCGAAACTGGTGAGCGCCAGCGCGGAACGAACGAACATCCACCGCAGTTCGTGCTTCTGGGCGCCGAGAGCGAGGCGAATGCCGATTTCGCGCGTTCTCCGCGAAACCGCATACGAGATAACTCCGTAAATGCCGATGATGCTGAGAGCCAGGCCCATGGAGCCGGCGATCGCAAGCATGACCAGCGTGAAAGAAGTGCGCGCCATGGTGCGGCTATAGATTTCCTGCATCGTGCGGATGGAGGCAAGCGGTAGATCTGAGTTTACCGACCACACCGCGTCCTGAAGCTTGGTGATGAACTCTTGTTCTCCGGCGCGTTCGCTGCGAATGACGAAGGTCACCGAGTTCGGTCCGTCAATCGTCGGCTTGGCCGTGTATGGATCATTGAGCATCGCTGGCCAATAGATAATAGGAGGCGCATCTTTATCGACGCCGTGCACGCGCACATCTTCCACAACACCGATGACTTCTTGCCACGGCATACTGGAAAACTGCCGCACTCTTTTGCCGACCGCGGCAACTGGCGAACCCCATGATTCGCGAGCAAGGTTCTCCGAGATGATCACCATCGGCCGAAGGCCGTAGATGTCTGCCCAAGTGAAATCGCGGCCGGCAACCATGCGTGTGCCAAGGGCTTTGAAGTAACCTGGCGAGACGTAATTGAACATGCGTATCGGCGGCTCGCCGCCTTCGTAGGTCTTCCCCTCGACGCTGAGTTCGTCCCAGTTGGGATCAGCGCCGCCCATTGGGACCGCGCTGGAGAAACCAACGGTGCTGACTCCGGGAATGGCGGCGATCTGGTCGGCGATGCTGTTCTGCATGCGGGTAACCAGCAGCGGGTTGGGAATCAACGTCTCGGGTATCGAGATGCGCATCGTCTGCACATTCGCCGGATGTGAGAATCCCGGTTCAACCGTGCGGAGCGCCGCAAAGGTGCGGATCATCAGAGTTGCACTTACCAACAGCACGAGCGCCATGGCGACCTGGGCGATAACCAGGGTGTTGCGCGAGCGCTGACGCGCACGGCCGGTCGTTGCGGTTCGGTTGCCCTCAGCCAGCATTTTCGAACGGCCCGCACGCACGTATCTCCAGATTGGGATCGATCCAAAGAACAACCCAGAGAAGATCGAAAGCAGGAACGTGAACGCAAGAGAGCGCAGGTCGAGCGAGATCTCGCTCAAACGCGGCAAATCGGCAGGGCCGGCCGCGACCAGAAGCTGCAGCCCAGCATAGGCAACCCCAACCGCGAGCGTACCGCCAGTGAGACTGACCACAACGCTTTCGACCAGCAGTTGCCGGGCGATCCGTCCGCGCCCTGCGCCCAACGCGGCGCGGATGGACAGTTCCAGTTGCCGCGATTCCGCGCGCACAAGCATAAGGTTCGCAATGTTCGTGCAGGCGATCAGCAAGACCACTCCAACGATGCTCATGACCACCCACAGCACGCTGCTGATGTTCCCAATGACCTGCTGTTTCAAGGAATGGAAGTTCGGAGTGATCCTCCAGCGCTCGTAATAGTGCGGATTCGTGCCCGGGCCGTTTGACCAGGAATCCATCCAGACGGGAATCAAGCGTGCGATGTCTGCATTCGCTTGCGCCAACAAGGTGCCATGCTTGAGGCGCGCGATGCCGTCGTAACCAAAGGGAGCAAGCTTCTGATGGACGCGATCCACCCCCATCGGAATCAGAAGGTCGAAATCCTGATCGACCATGCGGAAACCGCGAGGCATCACCCCGACGATCTCGCGCGGCTGCGCGTCCACCTGCACCATCCGGCCGACAACACCGGGATCTCCTCCAAACCGGCGCTCCCAATATCCATAGCTCAGCATGACCGTTTTGCTGCCGCGCGGATCTTGATCGGCGTGGGAAAACCAGCGGCCCAGCAGCGGAGGAACCTCAAGCGTTTGGAGGGTACCGTCGCTGACCACTTCGGTGCGAACCTCCTCAGGCTGCCCGACACCAGTCACATTCGCCCTGCCGGAGGTCCATATTCCCATCGACTGAAAAGTTTGGTTGTGATCGGAGAACGTGATGTACATCGACGGCGAGAGCTGAAGTCCACTCGTTAAGCTCGCCAATCCTCCGGCGCCCGGTGCATCGAGCCAGAGAGCGACGAGTTGATCCGATTCCGGATAAGGCAGGGGATGCAGCAGTACACGATTGACCACGTTGAAGACCGCGGAATTGGCCCCGATACCCAGAGCCAGCGTTAGGACGGCGATCGCAGTAAAGCCGGGACTCTTGCGAAATTGGCGGAAGGCAAAACGGCAGTCGGAGAAGACGGAGTGGAGCCAATTGCCAATCTGGACTTCGTGGACCTGCTCCTTCACCCGATCCAAGCCGCCAAGTTCGATTCGCGCGGCGCGCCTTGCTTCCGCCGGAGACATGCCCCTGCGAATGTTCTCGTCAGTCAGCATCTCGAGATGCGCCCGGACTTCTTCATCGAGGTCACTTTCGACGCGACCAGAGAAAAGGAGATTTCGGAAGAAACTTCGAGCTTTCGCGACAAGGGGCATGGCGAGGACCTTCCTAGGACGCTTCCAACGCTTGAGCGATCGCCCAAGAAATGCGGCCCCAACGTTCTTTCTCCACTTCCAATTGCCTCTGTCCGGCCTTGGTCAGCCGGTAGTATTTTGCGCGGCGGTTATTCTCCGAATCACCCCAAAAAGCCGAAATCCATCCCTCTTCCTCCATCCGGTGGAGGGCCGGAAAGAGCGAGCCTGGCTTGACATCAAACGTTCCGCTGGTTATCTGCTGGATTCTGCGCGAGATTCCCAGCCCATGCTTCTCACCGGCCACCAGCGATTTGAGGATGAGCAAGTCCAGTGTCCCTTGAAGCAGGGTTGTTGGTTCGGAATTCAGGCGTTGCTCCTATCGAAATTCTATAGGAATCATACCGACCGACCTATAGATTGTCAATAGGAGTGCATTTCCAGTTCTATGTTCGTATCTCGCTTCACAACCGGTCGGTTCCGGTGTCCCGTTGACCTGAGGACTTTCCTGGGGATATCTTTCAAAGCGTCTGGTGTTCGTGAAGGCGGTGCGATTCCGCCACTACCCCGTAACTGTAAGCGCTGAGAGATTGGCACTGTGCGCGTAGCCACTGGGGGCATTCTTTCCTGGGAAGGCTGTTCGATCTCGATGAGGCGCAAGTCAGGAGACCGGCCAGATCCAATCCAGGCTTATTCAACTTCGATGGGAGAGTTGAAGAGCATGAACACGAGATTCGGTTTGCGGATCGCGTGGCGGCTAGCTGAAGATCATTTCCCGCTTAGTTTGCCCGGTTGAACACCGGAAAGCAACGCATGCATGCAACTCGCGAGATTACGCTGGTCCTGGGCGGTGTTCGCAGCGGTAAAAGCCGATACGCGCTCCATCTCGCCGCGGGCGTGCAGCGCGTGACTTTCGTCGCAACGGCCGAGCGACGTGAAGACGAAGAGATGCGGCGCAAAATCGAGCGGCATCGTGCCGAGCGGCCTCAACATTGGACGACGATCGAGGAACCACTCAAGCTGGCTACCGTAATCCAATCGGTCACGAACTGTGACCTCCTTCTGATCGACTGCCTCACACTGTTTGCGGGAAAGATGCTCGAAGTTCTTGGCGAGGATTCGGCAGCCATGTCCGAGAGCATCAGCGCGTTGTGCAAGGCCTTGGAAGTCGCACACTGCTCGGTCGTTCTAGTCTCCAACGAGGTGGGAAGCGGAGTTGTTCCCGCGTCGGAACTGGGACGGCAATATCGTGACTTGCTCGGCGAAATCAACCAGCGCGTGGCAGCGGTTGCCGATCATGTCGTCCTTATGGTGGCAGGACTGCCGCTTAGTCTCAAAAGGCCTGCCAAGACGGAGGTTGGCGCGTGAGAAATTCTTCGACCGATTCTGGAGTCAGTCAAACTGTGATTGACGAACTCATCCACGGCATCAAACCGGCTAGCGACGAGTGGCGGCAAAGAGCGCGTCAGCGCCTTGACACCTTGACCAAGCCTCTTGGCAGCCTGGGGGGCCTTGAGGACATCGCTGCCCAGGTCGTCGCCATTCGCGGCGCACAATTCTGCGAATCGTTCAGCAAAGCGGTCTACGTTTTCGCCGCCGATCATGGAGTCACAGAAGAAGGAGTCAGCGCTTATCCACGAGAAGTCACCAGGCAAATGGTTCTCAATTTTCTGTCTGAAGGAGCTGCCATCAATGTGCTGGCGCGGAAGCATGGCGTTGCACTGCATGTGGTTGACGTAGGCGTGGATTGGGATTTTGGTGCGATCCCGGGTTTGCTGCACCGTAAAGTGAGAAGCAGCACGCGCAATATGCTGCGCGAGGCAGCCATGAGTGAGGACGAGGTCGAGAAGGCATTGAGTGTTGGCTATCAGCTCGGCGATGAAGCTGCCGCTGCAGGTCATACGATGATCGCCATCGGCGAAATGGGAATTGGCAACACGACGGCGGCCAGTGCCGTGACTTGTGCTGTGACTGGCGCGGCGGCCAAGCTTGCCACAGGAAAAGGCACGGGAGTCGACCCCGTCGCGTACGCAAATAAGGTCCGGGTCGTTGAGGCAGCTGTTGGTAAGCACTTCGATTCGTCTACGACTGTACCGCCTGTCGAAATCCTGCGTCGTGTTGGTGGTCTTGAGATCGCCGCTATGGCTGGATTGATGTTGGCTGGCGCCAGCCACAGCCTTGTCGTCGTGCTCGATGGCTTCATCTCGACGGCCGCAGCCGCCCTCGCGGTTGGCATGGCGCCCAACACACGCGATTATTTGATCGCCGGTCATTGCTCCGAGGAACCCGGGCACAGGATTCTCCTGGACCATCTTCGGTTGATGCCGGTGCTTTCTCTTGGAATGCGTCTCGGCGAGGGGACGGGAGCTGTCCTTGCGATGCCGGTCATCGAATCGGCCCTCGCGCTTTATCACCAGATGGCAACGTTTAGCTCGGCCGGAGTGAGCGGAGCCACGTCTTGAATGTTCTGACCCAGATACGGCGCACGTGGTTCGATCTGCTCACCGCCGTGCAGTTCCTCACCCGCGTGCCCGTGCCATCTGTTCCCTACGAGGAGTATTCGCTGGCGCGCGCGGTGAAGTTCTTCCCCATCGTGGGATCACTCATCGGTTTGGGGAGCATGCTCCTGTACCGCGCGCTGGCTCGGCATCTGCCGTTAGCGATTGTTGCGCTGGTGATTGTGGTTTACCTGGTGGCTATCACGGGCTGCCTTCACGAAGACGGGCTGTCGGATTCTGCCGATGGTTTCGGCGGCGGCGGGGAACGCGACAATGTGCTTGCGATCATGCGTGACAGCCGAATCGGCACTTATGGCGCGGCTGCACTCGCGTTGAGCGTGCTTGCCCGAGTTCTCCTCATCGCTTCGCTCCCTCGAACGCAAGCGGGAGCTTATCTGATCGCCGCACCGGTTTTGAGCCGGTGGACAACATTGCCGCTGAGTTTCTGCCTCAAGCCAGCGCGAGACCAGAACCCGGACGACGGTCAGGTTGACGGGCAGGGGGCGCGAATCGCTCGTCTTACGACCAGCGGCAGTCTGATCTTTGGTAGTCTGCTTGCCTTCGCAATCGCGTTTGCTTTACTTCGCCTTCGCGCGCTCGTACCTATCCTGATCAGCGGCGTAGTCACGCTGCTTACTGGTCTCTATTACAAACACCGGATCGGCGGTATTACCGGTGACTGTTTCGGTGCGACAAACCAACTGGCCGAAATCGCGGTTTATTTTTCCGGGGTCTGGGCGTGATGGATACTCTGCTCTTCATTCGCCATGCTGAGACCGACCTCGCAGGCCGGTTCTGCGGGCACTCGAATCCTCCAGTCAACGGGCGAGGCCGTCGTCAGATTGAGGCGCTGCTCAACGCTCTCAAAAGCGAACCAATCGATTCCGTCTATGCCAGCGACCTGGCGCGATCATGCGAGACTGCAAATGCGATCGGGAAAACATTTGGTCTCGTTCCCGTCACTCTTCCGGGTCTCCGCGAAATCGACTTCGGCGAGTGGGAGGGTATGAGTTGGAGCGAGATTGAGGCCCGTGACCGCGAATACGCACAACGATGGTCGGAACGCTATCCGAATCTGCCAGCTCCGAGGGGCGAGACTTTTGAAGCATTCCAATCCAGAGTCCTGACACAAATTAGTCTTCTACTCGCTGTGTCGGCCCAGAGATGCGCAGCAGTGGTTACGCACGCTGGCGTCCTGCGAGTGGTGCTGCGTTCGCTGTGTGGGATGGATGAACAAGAGGCTTGGGAACGCAGCAGAGCGTACTGCAGCTTCTTTCGTTATCAGCGCGGGAGACCGCTGGAGGAGAGCTATGCGGTTCGAGGAGAACATCGATGAGTATTGCAACGAAGCATGGTGATGGAGGGCAGACTGCATTGGTCGGTGGCATGCGCGTTTCAAAGTCCGACCTTCGCGTCGAGTCTTACGGTTCGGTCGACGAACTGAACGCGCACCTCGGCTTTGCCCGGAGTATATGCCAGAACAAAGAGATCGCGACCTGGACCGAAGATATCCAGAAGACCTTGTTCCGGGTCGGGTCTGCCCTCGCCACGCCGACGGAAAGCAAGAAGGAACCGCCCGAGATTTCCGCAGAAGACGTGGACAAGTTAACGGACCTCGTCCATAAGATCGAGGCGACAGAAGGGATCCTTGCGGACTGGTCGCTTCCTGGAGGCCATACCGAATCGGCAGCGTATGAGGTGGCGCGCACTGTGTGCCGTCGCTCCGAACGCACGGTCGTTCGCCTTATCGAGAGTGGTGGGGTTGTCGAGCCGGAGGTGCTTGCTTACCTGAATCGTCTCTCCGATGTGATCTGGCTCTTTGGGCGCCTTATCGAACACAGTGCCGGAGTGAACAGCAGACTTCGCGATGATACTCATACCGGACCGAAGTTCTCCCGGGCATGGTAGGCCCCAACGATGAGTCACAATCTGACATTTGACCAACACGAACGCGAGGCAGTGTATCGGGTGATCGCGGAACGGCGCGACGTTCGCCGCGGCTTTGTGAACACACCGCTGCCCGACGATCTGCTTTGCCGCTTGCTTTCTGCCGCGCATAGCGCCCCTTCTGTTGGACTGATGCAGCCATCGCGTTTCATCGTGATCCGTCATCCCAGTGTTCGGAAGGCAGTTCATGCGATCTTCGAGGCAGCCAACCGTCGTGCAAGGGAGGCGTATGAGGGCGAGCAGGCCGAGATGTACTCCAATCTCAAATTGGAGGGCATGCTCGAGGCGCCCCAGAACCTCTGCGTCCTTTGCGACGCGGGAAGCGAGCGCGGCCATGGTCTTGGCCGGCAGACGATGCCTGAGACGGCCGTGTATTCGACTGTCTGCGCGATTCAGAACCTCTGGCTTGCAGCACGGAGTGAGGGTGTGGGCGTTGGCTGGGTGAGCATCCTCGATCCGCTGAAGCTTCGCGGCATTCTCGGCATTCCCGAGCGTTTGAAGCTGGTCGCGTATCTTTGTCTCGGCTATGTCAAAGAGTTTGCCTCAGAGCCTGACCTTGAAAGATTCGGGTGGGAAAAACGAGTTGAACTAAACAAAGTTGTCTCGTACGACCGGTATTCCGAGGCGGGTTCGTCGTGAGCAGCCTCACGCAACGTCGCGGGATCTACGCAACATTTCTCGGCGTCGCCGTCATTTTCATACTCGCGACAACCGGTGCGCATGCCGAACTGCAGCGCATCGTGTCGACTTCCCCCAGCATTACAGAAGCCCTTTTCGCATTGGGGTTAGGCCCACGTGTAGTAGGAGTTTCGAACTACTGCGAATACCCTCCACAAGTGAAGGATCTGCCCAAGGTCGGAACATTCCTCAATCCTGATCCGGAGCAGATTGCGCGGCTGAAACCTGACTTGGTGATCGTGAACAAGTTGCCAAACGAGCTCACGAATCGGTTGAGCGCCTTGCACATTCCATACGCTGAAGTGGATCAGGGCGGACTGAGTGAAGCTTATTCGGAAATCCAGCAGATCGGCCAGGCTGCGAACGTGAAAGCACAAGCGGAAGAGCTCGTCGCTGCGATGCGTTCCAGTCTTGACCACATACGCGCACAAACGGCGACAAAGAAGAAGCCGAGAGTAATTTTCGTCATTGGGCGGGACCCGGGGACTCTGTCGAACATCATTGCGGTGGGACAGGATGGTTTTCTTAACGATCTGATTGATGTGGCTGGCGGCATTAACGTGCTCGCACAGGAGTCAAACGAACAGTACCCGCATATCAGCTTGGAAACCATCTTGCGTGAGCAGCCAGATGTCCTGATCGATATGGGGGATATGGGCGATTCCGCAGTAGAGCGGCAACGCAAAGCCACGGATAACCGGGCGCTGTGGAATGCCGTTCCCCATTTATCTGCCGTGCAAAATGGGCGTGTCTATTGCCCGGTTTCGACCGCGTTCGTAGTTCCTGGGCCACGGGTAACCGAGGCCGCTGAGATTCTGTTTTCGATTCTGCAGGGGAAGAAACCGGAATGAACGCTTTGCTCCAACTGGAGAATGTTTCGTTCTCCTATCCAGGACGGCCGGTCTTCGGTGAAGTGTCGTTCGAGGCCAACGCAGGAGAGTTCATTGCGTTGTTGGGTTCGAACGGAGCGGGAAAAAGCACTTTGCTGGACACAATCACAGGACTACGCGAACCAACATCAGGCACGATCGCAATCGAAGGAAAACCCGCGAGCGAGTGGCGGCCTAGTGAACGGGCGCGACGAGTCGCGCACTTGCCGCAGTCCGTACGCCCCGATCTGCCTTTTACAGTCGAGCAACTGGTCTTGATGGGCCGTTACCCGCACGGCGAGGCTTGGTTTGATTCTCCCGCCGATATAGCCGCAGCCCATGCGGCCATGCAGCGTACAGCCTGCTGGGAATATCGTTCGCGCCGTGTTTTCACGCTCAGTGGAGGTGAACGACAGCGGGTTCTGCTCGCGGCCTGCCTGGCGCAGAACGGCAGCGTGTGCCTGATGGATGAACCGTCGGTCTTTCTCGACATTGAACAGCAGCTGCGTTGCTTCGATTTGCTCGCCGAAGAGGCACGCAATGGAAAGCTGTGTATTGCGGTAACGCACGATCTCAATCTCGCGCTTTCGTACTGCTCCCGTTTGTTGGTTTTGGCAGATCACAAACTGGTCGTGGATTGTTCCACACGCAGTGCTCGCCATGACTCCGGCTGGCTGGGCTTTTTTTCGAATCGACTGCAACTCGGAGACACGCCGAATGGCAAACCCTGGGTTTGGTATCGATGACGACGGTTCGCAGCGAAGCGCAGAAGAGAGTCCTCGTCTGTGTGGTGGTGTTTTGCCTCGCTGCATTGATTCTGCCTTGGGTTGGGCCCGGTCCACTGCACGTGCGCGATACATTGCGTTTCGGATCGCTCGACTCTTATATCTTTCTGCAGCTGCGCGTGACGCGCACTCTGCTGGCGTTGTTTGCAGGTGGAGCGTTGTCGCTCGCTGGAGCATTGTTTCAAGCCATGTTGCGCGATGCGCTGGCAACCCCGTACACGCTCGGTGTCTCTACAGGCGCTTCGCTCGGCGCTGTGGTCATGATCTCGTTCGGCTGGAGCATCGTTTGGGGAATACCGGCGACATGGATCGGAGCCTTGGCGGGTGCTGCGGTGGTGCTCGTGATGGTGATGGGTGTCGCGGCCAGGCAGCGGCGAATTTCGGCCTTCGGGTTACTGCTGACCGGCGTTGCCGTCAACAGCGTCTGCGGATCACTGATCCTTTTGCTCTACAGCATGGCAGGTGTGGCACACTCGTTCTCGATCTCGCGATGGCTGATCGGGAGCGTAGACGCAACCGGTTACGGTTCGCTCACGCTATTTGCAACGATCGTAATCATCGTATCTGCAGTCGTCATCGCCCAGGCCAAACATTGGAATCTGATGGCCGTCGACGAGCAGTGGGCGGCTTCGCGGGGAGTGCGCGTCCGTTCCCTGCTGTTAGAAGGATATATATTCGGCTCCGCGCTCACAGCTGGAGCGATCGCGCTCACCGGCCCGATCGGGTTTGTGGGTCTGATCGTGCCTCACATGGTGCGCGGGCGCATCAGTTCCGATCATCGCATTCTGATGCCGTGCGCTTTCTTGCTCGGCGGAACGCTGCTCTCGATTTGTGACGCGCTTGGACGCGTCCTTCTTTCGCCCGCCGAAGTGCCGGCCGGAGTCATCCTGGCGCTTCTCGGCGGCCCGTATTTGATTTGGCTTGTCCGAGAGCGGTTGTAAGACGGAGTACATACTCCGGCCACAGATACGGGTAGGCGAATCTTCGATATTTGCCGGCCTTGACGGAGTTCGATCGCTGCCGTATAAAACTCAAGACTCTGTGTTGCAAGGGAAGCCGGTGAGAATCCGGCGCGGCCCCGCCACTGTAAGCGGTGAGGAGAGAAGCAGATTGGCCACTGGCGCGAGAGTGCTGGGAAGGCAGCTTCGATCTGATGAACCGCAAGCCAGGAGACCGGCAGAGTTCACCCCGATTCGAATCGACCTCGAAGGAAGGTCGATGACGATTTCCGGAGTCATTGAACCAGACGCAATTTGAGCTTCTCGACGACGGTTGCAAGAGACTTCCGGGGCGCTATTTCCTTCGTGAAGGTTCTGTAGCCACGGCCGCGAATCCTCCGGGAGTGATTCTGAAGAAGATTTTTCGGCCATCAATATCAACGCTGTGAACTGACGCTTGGTGGAATGCTCGGGAAGCGCGGTGAGAAGCCGCCACTGCCCAGCAACTGTGAGCGGGGATTTTCTTGCCGGTTGCACAACGCCACTGCTCCTGAAAAGGAGTGGGAAGGCGCAACCGGACTGGCAGTACACCCGCAAGTCAGGAGACCGGTTCCATCCAGCCCATGTCCGCTCTTTCTAGGGCGAAGGAGGACAGATGTTTTCTACTTTCCGGAGCACATGCCGGTCTGCCGCATTCGTAACGCTTTTGCTCGCACTGAACCTTTCTCTCGGTTACGCACAATCGCAAAATCTTCTACGGGGAAAAATCACCGATCCGGTTGGTCGCGTTGTGCCTGACGCGAAAATCACTCTGCTGCAGAATGGGAAAGAAATCGTCCACGGCAAGTCCGATGCGCAAGGCGCCTTTGGAATCGCCGTCCCCGACGCAGGACGCTATGACGTTCAGGTTGAGTCATCCGGATTTGCAACCAAGACCGTTTCCTCGGTATTTATCACTGGCGGAAAAGCAAGTGAGCTACCCTCCATTGCGCTCTCGATTGGGTCGATCACGCAGCAAGTGGTGGTCTCCGCAACCGGCACTCCAGTGCCCGACACGCAAGTTGGAGCGTCAGTTTCGGTTATCGACGATCAGCAGATCCAGACGCTGAACAACCTAGATGTGCTTGAAAATCTTCGCTTGATTCCGGGGGCGCAGATTGTCCAAACGAGCCAGCGCGGCGGGCTCGCATCCCTCTACATACGGGGCGGGAACTCCGACTTCAACAAGGTTCTTGTCGATGGCATTCCAGTCAACAACATTGGCGGCGACTTCGATTTCGCACAACTTGCCAACAATGGAGTTGGGAACCTGGAAGTCCTGCGCGGCTCAAATAGCGTTCTGTATGGCAGCGATGCTCTGAGTGGAGTTGTAAATGTCATCTCCGAACGCGGCGCGACGACAATTCCAGAACTCCGCCTCGCTGCCGATGGAGGAAATTTCGGGACGCATCGCGAGACTGCATCTCTTGGTGGGGCCGTTCATGGTTTCGATTACTTTTCCGAATTCTCGCGTTTCGATACCGCGGGCAGCTATCCCGACGACTATTTTCATAATGCAACAGTCAATGCGAATGTCGGATATCAGTGGAATGCGACTACCGGAGTACGCGCCACAGTCCGCCACGCTTCGACCGGCGTCGGGTCGCCCAATGGGATCGATCTTTATGGGATTTCGGATGACTCCTGGCAATCAAACCGCAACACCTACGCCAGCGTGAGCGTACAGGACCAGACGACCACGCGCTGGCACAACTCGGCGCAGTTTTCTTTCGCGCAGTTTCGCTCAGTCAATGAGAACCCATCTCCCACCGGTCAACCTGTACCCGATCCATTTTTCTTTGGCGTTGGTACTGGGTTCAACTATTTGGGCAATGTGATGACCATTCGCGGCGCCAACGGCTACAGCGTAACCGGTCAGGGCATTCTCGATTTTGACGCGGTCTATCCGGAGATCTTTCCCGACTATCAGGCGCGGCGTTCGTTATACGCGCAATCGGACTACACCTTGTCGAACAACTGGACGGGAATTTTCGGCTTCCGCTACGAGCACGAAGACGGTGACGGTTTTACGCGGGATAACTACAGCGGATTGATTGAAGGCCACGGCAGTATCGGTCACCGCCTTTTTACAACATTCGGTGGAGGGTTCGAACACAATTCATTCTTCGGTTTCGCGGCGACTCCACGCGTATCGATGGCGTATTACATACGGAAGCCGTCGAATACAGGACTGTTTGGCGAAACGAAACTGAAATTCAACTTCGGACAAGGGATCAAAGAGGCGAGCACATCGCAGCAAGCGTCCGCACTGATTAACCTGCTCACGCCCGCTCTGATCGCCCAATACCACGTCCAGCCGATCGGCCCCGAACGCAGTCGAACGTTTGACTTTGGGCTCGATCAACGGCTTTTCAATGGCAAAGCAGTCCTTGGGGCGACTTTCTACTACAACAATTACTACGATCTGATCGCATTTCTAGGCGCGGGCGACCTGATTTCGATTGGCGTGCCGCCAGCCGTAGCTAACGGCACTCCCCTCGGTGGGGCCTTTGTCAACGCAACATCCCAGCGGACCGAAGGTGCTGAAGTGGACTACAAAATGGATCTCGGTCACGGGCTGCTTTTCCAAGGCGAATATAGCTACACCGACGGGCTGGTAACGAAAGCATTCGGAGTACCATCCATCAATCCAGCTTTCCCGGA
>Ga0335078_10006395_pt1 | contig 17438 bp, 14 predicted proteins | sample Lox_Sample_32_FD_206711 | JGI IMG/M metagenome (GOLD analysis project Ga0335078, IMG submission 206711) | Soil microbial communities from Loxahatchee National Wildlife Refuge, Florida, United States - Lox_Sample_3.2 | ecosystem: Environmental > Terrestrial > Soil > Wetlands | place: USA... | reverse complement strand
AGATTTACCTCCTCCGGGAGATGAAATTTGCGTCGCGGCTGCGAGAGGAAGGAAGTCAGCCGTCCCACCAGTTGATATCGGTTTTGTGACCGGAAAAACGACAACTCAAGGATGGGGGTTGTGAGTCTCTGCTACTCGGCTCATTTTCCAGGGATTATTGCAGCTTTGCGTACTCGGCTTTCGCCTCTTTGAGGATGGGAACATCCGGGTCGGCATCCTTCCAGAGCGCGAGAAAGTCCTGATATGCGGCCTTGGCTTTGCCGCTATCGCCAGCGATAGCGTAGGCGCGGCCGAGGCCTAGCTTAGCCAGCGAATGTTCGGGGACGGCTACATCGATGCCACGATGATCAATGATCTTTTGAAATTCCGCCGCCGCTTCCGAGCCGCGTTTCTCCTGAAGGTAAGCCGATCCGCGAATGTAATTGGACAGCGGGAACTGGTTGACGCCGAGTTCGTACGGCGCAGCGGCCCGGAGCGCATCGATGGCCTGATCGGGCGCTTTGCGGTTGAGCGCAAGGAGTGCCGCCACTTCGGGTATCGAAACGCTGTGCAGGAGCGTGTCCGACGGATAACGATGGCTCAGGTCGTCGACGATGGTCTGAGCGCGGGCGCCCTCTCCGGCCATGGCGAGCGCAATCGCCGCGGCTTCCAGATTGCCTCGCCCGTGAGCTTCCGACATGCTCTTGGCCGCGAACTCACGCGCCTTGCTTGCGTTACCGAACTCGGCCTCGGTCAGTGCCCAACTCGCGTGTGTATTGGCGCTCGTGTCTTTATACCCCAGGCGGTCGGTCACTTGCACGGAGTGCTCCATCAACTCCTGCGCCTTCCGCAACTGGCCACCGGATGCGGTCAGGTTGGCGGATTCGGCCGACAGAAAGTATTCGGCTGACTTCCCCTCTGCCCATTTGAGCTGTTGCTGCATGCCGCCAGCGTCGTGATTCAGGTAAGCAAGGTCGAAGAGCAGCTGATGAGTGAACATGTTGTCGGCCTTGGCGTCCACCGAACGCTGCATCAGCGAATGCGCCTCTTCAAAACGGTTGAATGCCATGTACGGCACCGCGGTGTGAAAGTAACCGAATGGCGCATCGGGCTCAATACGGATACACTCGCTCGCCAGCGGGATCGCTTTGTCGAACTCGCCGTAATAAAGGTTGTATTCGAGAGCGAGGTTGCCGAAGGCGGTGGAATCGTTTGGGTACGCCCGGATCGCGAGTTCGAGAGTCTCCTTATTTTTCTCGATGTCGCCAATCGCCGAATAAAAGTGATCGTCGATATAGAAGCGCTCGCGCTCGCTTACGCGATCGCGCAGGTCGAAGGCTTTTTTCGCCTCCGCCAGAGACTTATCGTCTTCGCCGAGGTTGATATAAATCGCCGAGAGCCGCGCATGGGCCATGGCAAAATTCGGATCCAGTTCGACGGCGTGCTGGAACAACGGCATGGACTCGCCCTCGCCGCCGCTGTTGCGCATTTGATCGGCTGCGGCATAGGCCTTGAGGGCTTCGAGCGACGAGGTCGTCGCCTCCGTCACCGACGTGTCGTATTTCTGAACCGAAGCGAGCGACTCGCCGAGCTTTCCGCGCAGGCTGGACGCCGCTTTCCCGACTGCGGAGAGCACCGCTTCTTTGCTCGCCGCCGTGACTTGCTCGCGCGCCAGCGAATCGCCGGTCGCGCAGTTCGTGGCGTCGATCGCGACTACGTACTGGCTGCCGAGGCTGGCGACCGAACCGCTCAGCATCGCCTTGATGTGTTCGCGCTCGCAGATTTCGCGCGCCACACTGCCGGTAACGCGCTCGTCGGCGGGGCGTCCCATGAACTGGAGAGCCTTGCGCACGGTCTGATCGGGAGTGATGTTCAGGTAGGGCGATTGCTCAAGCTGCACGGCCAGCGCCTGCTTCAACGTACCGTCGAAGACGGGGTCGCCAGTGGTGTTGACGAAATCGGCGAGCAGGATGGGGTCTTTCTCGGTGAGCTTCTGTCCTGAGCGGAACCAAGCGAATCCGAACTCGGACCGCCAGTACAAGCCGCCTGCGATGATTGCCGCCAATATGAGTCCGGCTCCGACGAATAGAAACTTTCTGGAAGATGCGGGAGCCGGCGCAGGAACGGGCGTCTGCCCAGTGGCGGAATGCGATGCAGGTTCGTGTGGCGCGGACACTCCTGTCCGCGCTGCCGACACCGGCACGGAAGCGGCGCGGGAGGAACCACTGGCGCGTGCAGCGGAAGGCTGGGAGGTTGACGCCAAAGTTTCCGGCGCGGGTTCTTCAGCGGCAATTTTCTTCCCTGAACCCGAATCACGCTTCAGTCGCTGCAATTCGGCCCGCATCTCAGATGCATGCTGGTACCGCAATTCGCGGTCTTTCTCCAGCGCGCGATTGATGATGCGCTCCAGCTCGGAAGGAACTTCCGGATTCAGGCGTGCAGGTGAGGTCGGTGCCCGTTCCAGAATCGAATTGAAAATGACCGCCGAGGTGTCTCCTCGAAACGGCATGGTGCCGGTGGCCATCTCATAGAGCACGGTGCCGAAAGAAAACAGATCGCTGCGCGCGTCGAGTTGCTTGCCCTTGGCCTGTTCGGGAGACATGTAAGCTACGGTGCCGAGCGCCGTGCCGGGACTGGTCAGGTGCTGCTCATCTACCGTCTTATCCGCCAGCCCGTCGATGGTGGCGTCTCTCTCGCTCTTCACCGGACCCGAGACTTTGGCCAGTCCGAAGTCGAGAACCTTGGCGTGTCCCCGCTTGGTGACAAAAATATTTGCCGGCTTGATATCGCGATGCACGATGCCTTCGGAATGGGCGGCGTCAAGCGCATCGGCGATCTCGATGCCAAGCGACAAGAGCTGGTCGGACTCGAGCGGCCTGCCGGAGATGAGGTGCTTCAGCGTCTGGCCATCCAGAAATTCCATGGCAATGAAGGCCCGGCCTTCGTGCTCGCCGATGTCGTGGATGGTGCAGATGTTCGGATGATTCAGAGCCGACGCCGCCTGCGCCTCCCGCTGGAAGCGGGCCAGCGATTGCGGATCCCGCGAAACGTCTTCGGGCAGAAATTTCAGTGCGACAAAACGCCGGAGCCGGGTGTCTTCGGCCTTATAAACGACTCCCATGCCGCCACCGCCCAGCATTTCGACAATCCGGTAGTGGGAAACGGTTTGGCCGATCATGTTTGGCTGATCGAACTCGCCTCCAGCGCGGCGAGCGCGTCGCGCCATCTTAGTGGCCACGAGGAAGGCAAGTCAACGAAGAGGGCGGGGTCGAACAGAAACAAGGGATGAAAACGATCCCCTCCCGATTCTATATAATGCCTATTAAATCACTTGACAATCTCAGGCCAACCTGATTTAATGGCCTCCCATAAGGCGCCAAGCCTTCTCTCCCTCGTATTCGGCGCTGAACACAGATCGCCCCGATCGCAACTCCAGGAGACCAGCCATGTCGACCGATCGCTCTACCAACACCAGCAAGAGCGCTTTGCTTTCTCTCGATGGATGGGCAGTCGTCGTCGCCCTCGCGCTCGCCTTGGTGGTGAAGCTCGATTGGCTGAAGAACGTCCCCTGGTAGTGCCGGCAGGGATCGCTGCAACAGACCCGATTTCCAACGGAGAATCGCTATGGCTTCCTCAACCTCGTTGTCGCATGTGGAGTCCGATCGTCGTGCGCTGCATGCGCTGAACATTCTGCCCGGTGTTCTGCTGCTCGCCGGCATTGGCTACGCCGCCAAAGTTCTTGAGCGCACGGTGAACACCTATGCCAAGGCCCACCACTGGGTCTTTCCGAACATCGAATACGTGCTCTGGGCAATCCTGATCGGCCTCGTGATCTCGAATACCTTGTCGATCCCGAAGATCTTTCAGTCGGGCATTGCCACCTACGAATTCTGGCTGAAGCTCGGAATCGTCCTCCTGGGCGCGCGCTTTGTGCTGGCCGATGTTCTAAAGCTCGGCGGCATCAGCCTCGCGCTCGTCGTCATCGAAATCACGCTGTCTCTCGCGCTGATGACGTTTCTTGGGAAAATTTTCAAGCTGAAGCCGAAGCTCATCTCCCTGCTGGCGATCGGATCCTCGATCTGCGGGGTCTCCGCCATCATTGCCGCCAAAGGCGCCATCGACGCCGACGATGAAGATTCCTCCTTTGCGATCGCGGCCATCCTCGCCCTCGGCGCGCTCGCCCTCTTCACGTTTCCCGCCATCGCTCACGGCCTGCACATGAACGATACCTCCTATGGATTGTGGGCGGGGCTCGGCGTCGATAACACCGCCGAAGCCACCGCCGCGGGAGCTTTGTATTCTGACGCGGCCGGAAAAGTTGCTGTGCTCGCCAAAACCGCCCGCAACGCCATGATCGGCTTTGTGGTGCTGGCCTACGCCATCTATTGGGCCGGCAAGGGTCAGGCGGAAGTGGTCACCAACAAAGCGGCATTCCTGTGGAAGAAATTTCCCAAGTTCATTCTCGGATTTCTCTTCGTCTCACTGCTCGTCGGCTTCCACACCTTCAGCAAGGCGCAAGTCGGCTCGCTCGGAAACCTGTCAAAGTGGGCCTTCCTGCTGACCTTTGCCGGAGTCGGCCTGCGCACCAACTTCCGCGAAATGTCGAAACAGGGATTGCGCCCTTTCATCGTTGGAGCCCTCGGCGAGATTCTGATTGCCTGCCTCACCCTCGGCCTGGTGATCGGCGCCAACCGCATCTGGGGCTTGTAAGGTTGTCTCACTGATGAAAATGGCGGCCTGCGGGCCGCCATCCTTTTGCACTCGTTTCCGGCCTCGCAGCGTCCGGTCACATCACATCGTTCCGTTTCCGCAGAAAGGCGGGAACGTCCAGATCTTCGGACTGATACGCTGGCGCCGACATCCGCATTCCATCCATCGACACGACCTCCGCCTGCGCTGCCGCAAGGGCCGATGGCGGCGCAGCCTCGAAGGCCGCCGGCGCCGGATCGGGATGAAAAGCCGGCTCCGGTTCGAACGCCGCCTCATGCTCCTCGACTCGAACCGGCTCGTCCGCAAAGTCATCGGCGTGATCCGTCACGTGAAAGTGATCCCGGTGGCGCGGCACAATAATCGGATCGAACGATTCATTGTGACGCGGTCGCCGCATCTCCGACTCTTTAAAGCCCGTGGCGATGACCGTAATCTTCACCGAGTCTTTCATCTTCTCGTCGAGCACCGCGCCAAAGATGATGTTCGCATCCTCGTGCGCCGCGCCCTGAATAATCGTGCAGGCCTGCTGCACTTCGGCAAGCTTCAGCGAACTCGATCCCGTGATGTTGATCAGGATCCCGCGCGCTCCGTCGATCGCTCCCGCTTCCAGCAGCGGCGACGCAATCGCGCGCTGCGCTGCCTCCGTCGTGCGATGCTCGCCCGCCGCCGTGGCCGTCCCCATCACCGCGTAACCCATCCCCGCCATGATCGCCTTCACGTCGGCGAAGTCGCGATTGATGATGCCGGGAATGGTAATGATGTCGGAAATGCCCTGTACACCCTGTCGAAGAATGTCGTCGGCGATCCGGAAAGATTCGAAGAAGCCCGCGTTCTCGGCGACCGCAAGCAGCTTTTCGTTGGGGATGACGATGGTCGTATCCACCGACTCCATAAGCTCGGAGATTCCCCGTTCAGCTTGCTGCATCCGCCGTTTGCCTTCGAACGCGAAGGGCTTCGTCACCACCGCCACCGTCAGCGCTCCCATTTCGCTGGCCAGCGACGCGATGATCGGAGCCGCTCCCGTCCCCGTGCCTCCGCCGAGGCCTGCCGTCACGAAGATCATGTCGGCGCCTTCGAGCGCCTCGATGATCTTGTCCGAGTCTTCGAGCGCCGCTTTCCGCCCGATTTCCGGATTCGCGCCCGCGCCGAGTCCGTTGGTCAGCTTCACGCCAAGCTGAATTTTCGTCGCCGCCCGCGACATCCGCAGGGCCTGCAGGTCCGTGTTGGCCACAATGAACTCGATGTGCTCCATCCCGGAGTCGATCATCCGGTTGACCGCATTGTTGCCGCCTCCGCCCACGCCGATGACCTTGATGCGCGCGTCGTTGCGCGCTTCTTCGTTAAAGCTGATGCGGAGTCCGTTATCTTCGATCATTGCTGCACCTCGCTGTGACTCGTTGCCTGTTAGTCATTGGCTCTTCGTCCTTCACCATCCGCTAACTGCTTCCCCGGTTCTTGTCGTTCACGTAAACCCTCGTTCATAGAGACGCGCTTGCCCCGCCTCAGACGCGGCACGCTGCGTCTCTACAAAAGATTCCTTATGCGCCCTTCTTCGCAAACAGCGCTTTCATTCTTGACCCGAACCCCGGCTCCTGTAGCCCTCGGGCTAATCGCGCGCGATGCCCGTAATACACCATGCCCAACACGGTCGAAAATTCCGGCTCAGCCAGAAACGACGGCATCTTCGCCATCGGCGTTGGCCACGCCAGCCGCGCCGCCTTCCGCAGGATTGACTCGGCTACATCCAGCATTCCCGGCAGACGCGAGGCCCCGCCGCTTAGCACGAATCCGGCGATGCAGTGATTGAGTACCCCTGCCTGGCGCAAGTTTTCGCGCATCAGCTCGAACAGCTCGCTCGTGCGGGGACCCAGAATCTCTCCAATCATCCGCTGCGGCAACATTCTCGATGGCCGGTCGCCCACCGATGGTACTTCCACCTCGTTGCCCTCCGGAATCAACGTCGGCACCGCGTTCCCGAACGTCTTCTTCAGCATTTCGGCGTCGGCCAGTCCGGTCGTCAAGCCGACCGAAAGATCGCTCGTGAAGTGATCTCCGCCGATCGGAATCACCCCCGTGTGCGCCACCGCTCCCTGCTGAAACACGATCAGATCGCAGGAGCCCGCCCCCAGATCGGCCAGGCACACTCCCAACTCGCGCTCGTCCGAGCGCAGCACAGAGTCGGCGCCGGCCAGCGGCTCGAAAATCGTGTCATCGACGTGGACTCCGGCTTTGTTCACGGCCGTCACCAGATTTTGCGCGGCTCCCGCCAGCGCCGTCACGATGTGTACGCGAACTTCCAGTCGCGTGGCCATCATGCCCGTCGGATCCTGCACGCCCGGCTGATCGTCGAGGATGAACTCCTGCGGCAGCAGGTGAAGAATCTCGCGGTCCGCCGGCAACGGCATGGTGCGCGCCTTGTCCACCGCCAGGCGAATCTCCTCGCGCCCGATCTCTCTCGCGCGCGCTCCAAAACTGATGCCGCCGTGGCTGTTCACCCCGCGAATGTGTGCTCCCGCAATCCCGATCACCGCGTGTTCGATGGGAATTCCGGCCACGTCTTCCGCGGCCTCCACCGCTTTCTGAATGCTTCCCACCGCCTTGTCGAGTTCGGTGATCACTCCCTTGCGCAGGCCCCGCGATTCCGTCACCCCGTGCCCGCGATGGCGCAGGCCGTTGTCGCTTAATTCCGCGACCAGCACGCTCGTCTTGGCGCTCCCGACGTCGATAGCCGTGATGAAATTGGGCGCGTGGCTGGGCATGACTAATTCTTCGGAACCTCCTTGACGATCGCCGGGCTTGGTTTTTTCTGGCCGCCGGCAGCCGCAGTCGAGACAGACGCAGCGGAAATTGCATTCGGCTTGGGTGTTTGCGTGCTCGCTGCCGGCTTCAGCGTCGTTGGTGGAGCAGCCGTCTTCGCCGCTTGCTGTGCGCCGGCCTGATTGGCTTGCGAGGCCGAGCTCGTGCCGGAAGGCTTGGCAGCCGGAGCGTGCTTGACGGCTACTGTCTTGCCTGTCGTTTTCGCCGCCGCCGGATGGCCTGCGTGTTTCGCTGTGCCCTTGACCGTGACTTTCGCCGAGCCTTTGGCCGCGCTCTTGACTGCCCCTTTCGCTCCCGCCTTCGCCTTCGGGGGCGCCGTCTTAACCACGGGCGGCGCCGGTCGGTTCACGAATTTTTCGTAGTTGACGATGGCCGCATTCCTGACGCCGGCCGCCAGTGCGGCTTTCGCGGCCGTCTGGGTCAGCGCCGGTTGCCGCGCAATTCCCTGCAGATCGGGATTCACGATGATCTGGCCGTCAAAGCGCAAGTCCACCGATTCCAGTTTTTCAAACTGCTGCCGCCACGCTTCCACGTGCGTCACATACACGCGGTAGCGCTGCAGATAATTCCCGTTCCCCAGATGTACTAGCACCCCGCCCGAGGGATCGCCCGTCACCACTTTCACGTCCTCTGGATCGGAGATGTCGACTTCGCTGAGGTCCTGCGAATAATGCGCCCCGCTATAGTCAAGTTGCTGGATCAGATCGTTGTAGTTCCGCATGCGCGCGGCGCGCACCGAAAGCGGCTCGCCCACATTCATGCCCGTAATCACCGGGAACGAATATTTGCGCTTCGGCCCGGGATCGAGCTCCATCAGGTTGCCGCCCGCGTCAATGAGCGAAATGCGCGAGCCGATGCGCGCAAACGCGACCGGCGTCCGCTCGTGAATCTCGATCCGCAGGCGGTTGGGCACGAATCGCATCACGCTGGCCGATTCGACCCACGGAATCTGTTCCAGTTGCTGCTTCCGCCGCGCCAGCGGAATAAAGAAGATGTTGCGGCCGATATCGCCGCCCATCACCTCCATGATCTGTGCGTGCGCCACATGCTGCGCGCCGCTGACCTCGATCTGATCGCTCGATTCGATCCGGAAACGCCAGTTATGCTTCCCGTAACTGTAAAGCTCGGCCCCCGCGCCGCCCAGGATTGCGAGACACACCAGCGCCAGCGCACCCCACTTCAGGCCAACTGCGGTTTTTTTCGGAAGTGTTCCCCGCCGCGCGGAAATTCGCTTTTGCCCGCGCAGAAATGGAGATTCCTGCTCTTCTTCAAGGTCGATTACGCGCGCGTCGTCGAAGGTTTCTCGGTGGGAAGGATTGCGCCTGGAAGTCTCGTCCTCGCGGGCATCGTACTCGCGAACCGGATACAACTCTTCCTGCACGGCGGTGGAGCTGGATTTCCGCGCCAAGTCTTGGAGTCAGTTGTCGACAGAAAACCGCTGAGCAAAATAACTATAACCCGATTTCGCGGATCGAGACAGTGAAAACTTCAGTTCACAAGCGTGGAAATCCCTATTGCGAATCTGCATCGTCATCGGCTGAATCGTCCATGTGCAAATCAATGGACGGCACCTCCACCCGAATCTCCGCCTTAGAGCAACGCCCCGGCCTTACCTGGATCATCGGCAGATCCACCGCGTTGCTGATGCGTACTTGTGACTGGCTGAACAGGCGCAGGTCGCGCATCTGAGAATGCCGCATTTCTCTCTCCGCCCGTCCCATCTCCGCCCGCGCGCGAATCTGCTCTCGCAGCTCTTCGCTTCGGCCTCGCGCTTGTTCGCGCGCCATCTCGGCGCTCTCTCTCGCGATCTGTCTCGCGTCCGCTAGTTGCTGCGCCTCAAGCCGGGCCAGCGCTTCGCCAGACGAAAACGTGGGCTTCGTCACCACCAGCCGGGCCATGGCAAGAGTCCGTTCCGCCTTGCTGGTCAGCTGGCACACCGTGGCGCCCGCGCTGTTCGCCGCGCGATGCAGAGCGGGGAACGCTCCCTTTTGGTATTCGCTATGGAATGCAACGGCCGCCAGCGCGACCGCGAACCAGTAGGTGGCTTTTTGCGTGTTCATGGGGAGTCTCACTATCCGGAGCATTGGACGGCTGGACCCGGAAAAGGTCAACAAGACAAATACCCTGTTGTGGTCCGACTACGCCCGCCGCATGTTCCGCGCTCGCCGCCCGATCTCCGGAGACATTAGCGCTCCGCTGCCACCGGCAGCTTCTCCAGTTTCTCAAGAATCGCCCCACCCAACTGTGAGACGCTGCCCGCCCCCAGCGTCAGAATCAGGTCTCCCGCCTGCGCTACACCCGAGACTGTCTCTGCCGCCGTAGCGAACGAGGGGGCATAGCGCACATCACCCTTCCCCGCCCTCGCAATTCTCGCCGCCAGCGCTTCCGAACTGATCCCCGGAATCGGCTTCTCGCTCGCAGGATAGATATCGAGCAGCAAAAGCGAGTCGGCATCCGCAAAGGCAGTTGCGAACTCGTCCATCAGATCGCGTGTTCGCGTAAAACGATGCGGCTGAAAAATGACGTGGATGCGCCGAAACCCGCATTGCCGCGCGGCCGCCAGCGTGGCGCGAATTTCCGTGGGATGATGGCCATAATCGTCGACTACGCTAACGCCCGCCGCTTTGCCTTTGAGCTGAAAGCGCCGGTCCACGCCGCGAAAGCTGTCCAGCCCGGCCCGAATCCGGTCGGCGGAAATATCCAGCGCCGTGCCCACCGCAATCGCCGCCGTCGCATTCAGCACGTTGTGCATTCCCGGCACCCGCAGCGTGAATTCGCCAAGATCCTTCCCTCGGCCGTCCTTTTCTCTGTATAGAACGCGGAAACGGTTCACCGCCCCATGCCCGGCGCTGGCATCCGGCGGCTGGCTGCTGATCCGGAAATCGGATCCCGCACCCGTCCCATACGTCGTCACCCGGCGATGAACGTGCGGCAGCACGCGCTGCAGAATGGGATCGTCCTTGCACCCCACAACCAGCCCGTAAAACGGAACCCGCTCCATGAATTCCAGAAACGTCCGGCGCACGTCCCGCATGTCGCGATAACAATCCATATGCTCGCGGTCGATGTTCGTAACGACCGAAAGTATCGGGCTCAACTTCAAAAACGATCGGTCGCTCTCGTCGGCCTCCGCGACCAGGTATTGCGATTTGCCCAAACGCGCATTTGAGCCCAAAGCGTCGACCCGCCCTCCCACCACCACGGTCGGATCCAGCCCCCCAGCGGCCAGCACCGCCGCCACCATCGAAGTCGTTGTCGTTTTCCCATGCATACCCGCAACCGCGATTCCGTACTTGAGCCGCATCAGTTCAGCCAGCATCTCGGCCCGCTGGATCACCGGAATATGCAGTCGCCGCGCCTCGGCCACCTCGGGATTGTCAATGGAAATGGCCGAACTGGTCACGACGACGTCCGCCACCGCGATGTTTGCGCCGGCGTGGCCCTCGTAGATCTCGGCGCCCAGCGAGGCCAGCCGCTGTGTAACCGCCGTGCTCCTCAGATCGGACCCGGAAATCTTGTAGCCAAGATTCAGCAGCACCTCGGCGATCCCGCTCATGCCGATGCCGCCGATGCCCACGAAATGGATGCGCTGGATCTTGGCGAACATGACTTCATTCTCCGCCGATTAGGGCGGATGCACGCTGATGATAAAGCATTCCAGTACGGGCAACCCCTTTTTCACTAAGGCGGCGTGGCGGGCCCGGCCAGCTCATTCACCATCGCGGCGATTTCTTCCACGGCTTTGGGATGGGCGAGGGAGCGGGCGGCAGCGGACATGGTGGCGAGTCGGGCCGGGCCGGCGAGGAGGGTGGAGATGGTTTCGACGAGATAGGCGGGTTCGAGAGTAGATTCTTCCACGACGACCGCGGCTCCGGCGCTCTCGAGCGCGCGCGCGTTCTTGTTCTGATGGTCGTCGGCCGCCCGCGGGAACGGCACGAAAACCGCCGGCTTCCCGGCCGCCGTGATCTCCCCTACCGTACTCGCGCCCGACCGGCACACCAGCAAATCTGCCCGCGCGAAAGTTGCCGGCATATCGTCGATGAACTTGTGCACCTCGCTTGAAATCCCCGACTTCGCATACGCTGTCTGTACGTCCTCAAAATCGCGCTGGCCCGTTTGGTGGATGACATGAATCGCGGGGACCTTTGTCCGCAGCCCGGGCAGCGATTCCATCATTGCCTGATTGATCGCGTGTGCTCCCTGGCTGCCTCCGAACACTAGCAGCGTCGGAATCCCGCCGGGGGCCTTTGGCGCGATTTTGAAGAACGCTTCGCGCACCGGAACACCCGTCACCTTGCAGTTGCGAAAGTATTGGCAGGTCTCTTCGAAGTGCACCGCCGCCGCCGAGACAAATCGCGCCACCACCCGGTTCGCAAATCCCGGCACCACATTCGGTTCAAAGGCCAGCGTCGGAATCCGCCGCCGGATCGCCGCCATCATCGCCGGACCCGAAGCATAGCCCCCGACTCCAATCACCACATACGGTCGGAAATCGGTGACGATTCGGCCGGACCTCCACAGCGCCCGCGGCAGGTCAACCATGGTTTTGGCGCGCGTCACCAGGCTCACATTCTTGAGCGCCCCCACCTCGATCAGCTCGAGCGGAAAGCCCGCCTGCGGCACCAGCCGCGTTTCTATGCCGCGCGCCGTGCCGATAAAAAGCACCTCGGCGTCAAACTGTTTTTTGAGTTGCTGCGCGATTGCCAGGGCGGGAATAACGTGTCCGCCCGTGCCGCCGCCCGCGATGATAACGCGCATGTCAGGCAATATCCGAATCTACCACGGACCGTCATTCGATCGGCAGCCGCAAAACTACCGTAGGGTGCGCCCTTTCCCCGGCGAACGCGCCCGTCTGCCCGTTCCCGAGCCCCAACTGGCTGTTCGCCACATAAACGAACGTCTTGCCCTCGACCGCGCCGTGGATCGGCTCGTCGTATTCCGGATGATTCATCTCCAGAATCTCGACCGTCGATATTCTCTCCCCTTTCGCGTCGAGATTGAGCCGAAGCACGCGCTCCGGACGAACGCCAATCTGCACGGCGATGAAGCTGTTCCCAGTTCGCGACAGTCCGTCAAGTCCCGCAAGCCATACCTCGGCGGGCCCATCGAGATGGCGTCGTTCTTTCGATCCGATGTCCAGCGCCCAAACGCCATCCGAGAAGTCGGCAACATACAGGGTCTTCTCATCCGACGAAAACGCCAGCCCCTGCGTCGCGCGGAACACCGTTGACGGTATGAATACTTCAAGCTCCTGCGCGCCTCTCCCTAGCCGGTAGATTCCCGAGGCCAGCGAGTCCGAAACATAAAGGTTCCCCTCGCGATCGACGAGCAGCGCGTTCAGGAAATGCTTTTTCCCGTCCCCGGGCAGCATGACTTTCCGCACAAGCCCGCCGAAATTTTTCCCGGGCTCAATGTCGAAAGCGAAAATTCCGGATTGTCCGTCTTCCTCTTTCTTGGCGTCGCGCATGAACGGCACCCCCGACGAACTCGCGAAGAGAATATGGCGCGGCAAGTCAATCGCCAGTGAACCGCCCGCCAGGAACCCGTCCTGCGCATGCGTGAAGTCCGAGACGGCTCCCGCCATGGTCCGTCGCACAATTTTCCGTTGCCGCACGCTCGCAATGTAAGTGTCGCCGGTCTTGGAATCGACCACGATTCCCGTAGCCAGCAATCCTGGCTCGTCGAGCTTGAATGCGACCTCGCTCTGCACCACCGGCCGCCGCAGTTCGCCCAGCTTCTTTTCAAACGCCGCCCACTCCGCCGTTTTGCGAATGGGCGCAAAGTCATCGTCCGCCTCCGCCCCCAGGTCGAGCTTGCGGGCCACTAATTCATTGAGCAGCCGGATCGCTTCCGCAGCGTTGCCGGTCAAGCTCTCTCCACAGGCTACGTTATAGAGATATCGCGGATTCGCCGGCTCCAGCGCATGCGCCCGCTTTTCGTAGTCCAGAAACCCCGCGTAGTTCTTGGCCTGGTACGCCTTGACGGCAGCGGCGTTCAGGGCAACCGCTGTGCCGGGAGTTTCCTCGGATTGCAGGTTCGCCGCCAATAGACCCGCGAACGCAATCCATAGAGCGAACTGCAGAGTCAGTACTTTCATCGCCTCTCTCATGCTGATTGAATCCGGCCGCGTAAGTCGCGCGAAACCAGCACGGGCTTTAGCCCCGGTGGTTCGCAGCAGCTTCCGGTGCCGATAGGTTGGCGGGAAAACCTCGCATGCATGCGAAAAGCATGGTACCACTCACCCAATCGTCCCGAAGACCGGCGAATCGCCACGCAACTCCGCCCCGCGCCTTCCCATATTGGAATCGAGAATCTGAGACCATCAGAGTCAATCCAGCCAGCTAACTCATTGCGAATCAAGATTTTACCCGTAACTCGTTCCCGTTCAAGATTTTGCGGGGAAACCCTCGCTAACTCAATGATTCCAAAAGATCGAGGGGGAGGGGGGTACCCAGAACTGGGCCAGGTCGTCGATTACTCCGCCTGCTTGGTAATGTTCAGCAGCACCCCAACGCAGGCCAGCGTTACAAACAACGACGACCCTCCATACGACACAAAAGGCAGCGGAATGCCTTTGGTAGGCATCAGCCCTAAAACCACGCTGATGTTGATGAAGGCTTGCAGCACGATCATGCTGGTGATGCCGACGGCAAGGAAGCGGCCGAAGCTGTCTTGCGTGCGCAGCGCGGCGCGCGTGCCTCGCCACAGAAATATCGCGAACAGAATGATGACGGCGAGCGATCCAACTAAGCCCAGTTCTTCGGCGGTGACGGCGAAGATGAAATCGGTGTGCGGTTCGGGCAGATAGAAGAGTTTCTGCTTGCCCTCCATCAGTCCCTGTCCCGTGATGCCTCCGGTAGCGACCGCGATCAGTGACTGAATGATGTGAAACCCGAAGCCCTTTGGATCGGCGTAGGGATTGAGGAAGGCCAGGATGCGGTCCCGTCGGTAAGAGACGTGCGAGATTAGGAAATAGAGCGGCAGGAGCGAGGCGGCAAACGCATATCCAAAGTAGCGCACCCGGATGCCCGCCACAAAGAGAATGCAGGCCGTAATTCCCGCGCACGCAATCGCCGTGCCGAGATCAGGCTGGAAGACAATCAAGGCAAGAAAGACACAAGTCGGAACGATGGCGGGCACAAGCGTGTTGCGCGGGTCGTCGATCGTCGCTGTCTTGTTTTCAAGAAACCACGCCAGAAACAAAATGAGCACCGGCTTGGCCAACTCCGACGGCTGGAACGACACCGGCCCCAGGTGAAACCAGCGGTGCGTGCCGTGCGCGCGATCCAGAAAAAACACAGAGATCAGGAACAGGGTCGTAAAACCCAGTAGCGTGAACACCAGCGCCGGATGCTGCAGGCGCTTGTAGTCGATCTTCATGGCAACGACCATGACGATGAGTCCAGCGACCGCCCAGATCAGTTGCTTTTCGAGGAATTCGTAGGCCGACCCGAAGCGCTCTTTGGCCATGACCGCCGAGGCCGAGAAGATCATGACCAGTCCGACAAAGACTAGCAGCGTCGTGACCGTGAACATCCAGCGATCGACACTTACACGCTTGGCCATTGAACTTATTTCATCACGGAGGGAGCAGAACGGGGACTAGTTTAGGAGCCACGATTGGCCATCGGGGATAACTTCGCTGGTTCCCGGACGGTCGCCCGCCACACCGTCCGGGATTTGGCACGATTCGGCTGGTACCACGGTCACTTTCCCCTTTTTTGGGGGAACGTTACCATCGGGAGGAATGCAACTGGAATCCCTTCTGATCAGCCGGGATGCCGCGCTCCTCGGAGTGCTGCAGCCTACCCTCGAGAAAATCTCGGTGCGGATGGAAGTGTGCCCGGAGTGCATGGCTGGTCTGGCATTGCTGCGCAAGTGCAAGTTCGATGCAGTCATCATCGATTGCGACGATTTGCCGGGTGGCGTCCAACTCCTCGACAACCTGCGCAAGGCTTCAAGCAATTCCAAGTCGGTCGCCTTTGCCGTGCTCAACGGCAAGACCACGACCCAGGAAGCTTTTCAAAGGGGAGCGAATTTTGTTCTACAGAAACCGCTGACTCAAGTGCATGCTTCCCGCTGCTTCAACGCAGCGCTGAATTTCATGGTGCGCGAGCGCCGCCGCTACTTCCGGTACGAAGTCGAGATTCCCGTGCACGTCAAGGTTCCACAGAGCCCCGAGCTCAAGGTGACCTCGACCAACCTGAGCGAAGGCGGAATGGCAATTCGCGTATCGGCCAAATTGCATAAGGACACGCCGGTTTCACTCCGCTTTACGCTGCCCGCTAGCAACACCACCCTCGAATTAAAGGGCGAGATTGCCTGGATCGATGGCGCGCGGCAGGCGGGAATTCGCTTTGTCGAAGTGCCGCAAAGTTCGCAGTATCAGCTCGACAAGTGGCTCACCGACCGCCTACAGGGCGAGCTGCCCCATCATCTCCTCGCCCACACCAGATAGGTCGCGAGCTTCGGGCCGCGAAAAATCAAAGACAATCAGTCGGCAGGTTGCGGAGCGCTCCACTCCAGCGCGGGGATGCGCTCGGCTTGCAGTCGCGCCAGCTCCGCTTCAGCTTCGGCGCGCACCCGATCATGGAAGGCGTGAGCGTTCTGCCGATGCTCCGGACCAAGCGCGGACAAACGCGCTCGAAGATACGGCTGGTCTTCTTGCAGCCGGCGCAGCAGTCGCTCCGTGCGGGCAATGCGTTCCTCGATGGTGATCATGGCTGGTTAGCTTCAGGATGACAGATCGGGGCGCGAGGGCTAGTTATTAGTTGGCTACCGGCATCCGCGCCGGTCCAGCCATATCGACGGCGATGCTAGACGCTCACGCCGGCTGCGGAAACAAACGGCGGCATTGCCGTCTTTTCATCCTCTTCAAGCGTCGTCTCTTCCCAATAAGAGTGGTCGCGGAGGATGCGTGACACTAACGCCGTGTGCATGGCGTGTCCGGCGCGGTCGGCAACTACCGCCCCCAGGATCCGCTTGCCGATTAACGCCAGATCCCCGATCAGGTCGAGCACTTTATGGCGCACGAACTCGTCCGCAAATCGCAACGGAGGGTTCAAAATATCTTTGCGATCCAGCACGATCGCGTTTTCGGTAGAGGCGCCGCGGATCAGCCCTTGCTGACGCATGGCCTCCGCTTCGTGCAGGAAACCGAAGGTACGAGCGGGCGCGATCTGCTGGAGATAGCTGCCGTTGGTCAGGCGCACACAGAAGCTCTGCTTGCCGATGAGCCGATGCGGAAAATTGATCGAGTACGAAACTGAATAAGTGTCGTCCGGGTATACGGCAATCGACTTATCCCCGTCCCGCAACTCGATCTCGCGCAGGATTCGCAGATACGTGCGCGCCTTGCGCTGCTGCCGGATACCGGCCTTCTGGATCATTTCTACGAAGGGCCGGGCGCTACCGTCGAGAATCGGGAGTTCCAGGTTGTCGAGCTCAACGATGGCATTGTCGATGCCCACCCCGATAAAGGCGGACAACAGGTGCTCGGTCGTTGAGATCAACACGCCTTTCTTCATGAGACTGGTCGCGTAACTGACCCGGGCCACGTTCCGCCCGCTGGCTTCAATGGCAAAAGCGTCCAAATCGGTCCGGTGGAAAACGATGCCCGTGCCGGCCGGAGCTGGGAGGATTCGAAGATTGACGGGGGCGCCGCTGTGGAGACCGATTCCGGTGCAGGCAACCGCAGAACGAATTGTCTGTTCGCGAGTCAAATCGTGCGAGACACGGTGAAACGAATAACTTGTAAGTCTTTGGCTGTCCAATAGATTACAGGGAGGGACGCTAGACCGTATGCGGCAAATCTGCCACAGTTCGTGGCTGCGCAACCCATCGCCCAGGCTAAACTGTTCTGTCTATTGCAGATGATTGTAGGGTTACGAAAGGGAGACTTGGGCGTTTTTCCGGTGTTTTTGCCAACATCC
>Ga0335078_10006394_pt1 | contig 17439 bp, 14 predicted proteins | sample Lox_Sample_32_FD_206711 | JGI IMG/M metagenome (GOLD analysis project Ga0335078, IMG submission 206711) | Soil microbial communities from Loxahatchee National Wildlife Refuge, Florida, United States - Lox_Sample_3.2 | ecosystem: Environmental > Terrestrial > Soil > Wetlands | place: USA... | reverse complement strand
GCCTGCCGGATCCGCGGCATCGCCGCGGCGGCCGTCGCACCCGGCACCGAAGCGTCCACCGGCACGTCGCGCCACGCCAGGACCCGCTGCCCCTCTGCGGCGGCGATCCGCTCGACGAGCGGCTCGAACGCGGTGGCGGGAGGCAGGAAGAACATGCCGACGCCGTACTCGCCCGGCGGGGGCAGGTCGCTGAGCTCCGCCCGCAGCAGCCGGTCCGGCAGCTGGACGAGGATCCCCGCCCCGTCGCCGGAGTCGGCGTCGGCGCCCGAGGCGCCGCGGTGTTCGAGGTTCGCGAGCGCGGCGAGCGCCCGGCAGACGGCCTCCCGGCTCGCGATCCCGTCGAGCCGCGCGACGAACGCGATCCCGCACGCGTCGTGCTCGTATGCGGGGTCGTAGAGACCCGTTGCGCCCGGTCGGTTGTCGGTGCGGCTCAACGGTCGCAGCTCCTCGGGAGACGGGAGTGGCAGAGCCTCCGCCTCGTGTCGGCTAGTCGACTCGGCGGAGGGAAACGCCGACTAGCGCGGTTCGACACGCGCAACGAACGCGAGAATCGGCTTCGAGGCGTTCGTCGGAGCGGGCATCGGACTTCCGAGATTGAAGCGCCGCGGCGGTTACGTCAATCGTGTTCTCCGGTTAACGCCCGCCCCGCCGGCTGCCGCGAGCAGACAGTGACGGTCTGGCCGCCCATGAAGCCGCGCTCGAGCTTCCTCACGCAGCCGACCGGCGGCGCTGACCCGCGTCCGGCGAGGACGACGCCCGCCGGCGCGGCGAGGGCCGCGACCGCGACGACAGCCGCGAGGAAGCGGCGATCCCGCCTCGCCAGCCGCCGCAGCCGTGCGTTCTCGGCCGGCACTACTCGGAGTCCCCCCCGAAGAGGACGGAGACGCCGCGCGGCAGCACGAGCACGGGACACCCGGCGAGCTCGGTCAGGTACTCGGCCGCCGCGCTGATCCGGACGCGGCCCGTGACCGTGCCCGGCGTGGAGCCGACGACGAGCAGCCCCGCCCCGCGAGTCGCTCGTTCCTCGATCCGCGCGCCGAGACGGCCGGCGAGGGACTCGGCCGTCTCGCGCGCGCACGGGTCGCCGTCCTCGCTCAGGGCCGCGACCGCTGCGATCGCCTCCCCCGCGCGCTCGGCGAAGCCGGCGGGAGCGAGCGCGATCGCGACCGGCCCGCCGTCGAGGAGCCGGCGGGCCGTCGGCTGCGGGTCGAGATGCCCCTTCGCCGTCCGGTATTCGGAGCCGAAGACGATCGCCGCCGCCTCGCGCTCCTGAGCGAGGTCGCGCAGGCCTTCCGCGGTCGAGCCGCTGAGGACGACGTGCTGCGGAGCCTCGGGACGCCCGATCGCGGCGGCGCCGGCCGCCAGCAGCCCCTCCGCCTCGTGCTCGCCGAGCCGCTCGGAGTGCGTGACGTACGCGAGCTCGAGGGACGCGCCCGCGCCGGCGAGCAGGTCGCCGAGCGCGAGCGCGTCGCGGTCCGAGTCGGTGCCGTCGTACGAGACGATGATCGTCGCCATGCGCTACGTCGACGGAGCGATCTCGCCCGACGCCATCGTCGCCTGCGGCACCCCGTGCGGGAAGGCGAGCGACGGGATGTCGGACGGATAGACCTCGTGGCCGTGGACCGCGAGGTCGCCAGCCTCCATGTCCGCGTCGCTCATCCGCAGCGGCACGAACAGGCCGACGAGCTTGAGCAGGACGAAGGTGGCGCCGCCGGAGAACACGATCACCCAGAGCGCCGCGAGCGCCTGCCACTTGAGCAGGTGCAGGCCGCCGGTGACGGAGACGCCGGGGACGATCTGCATGGCGGAGTCGGCGAGGACCCCGGTCAGCAGCCCGCCGGCGAGCCCGGCGAAGCCGTGCGTGTAGACGACCCCTAGCGTGTCGTCCACGCTCCGGAAGGGCCGCAGCAGGGCGAGGTAGTTGTAGGCGACGTAGACGACGACAGCGCTCGCGACACCGATGCCGAGCGCGCCCCAGCCGTTGACGAACCCTGCGGCAGGCGTGATCGCGACGAGGCCGACGATCATCCCGTTGACGCTGCCGAGGAGCGACGGCTTCCGACCGGTGAGGTAGTCGCAGCCGACCCAGGTGAGGAACGCGACCGCAGTGCAGAGATTCGTGTTGAGGACGGCAGCCGCGGCGTCGGCGCCCGCGTTGTACGGGTCGCCGCCGTTGAAGCCGTTCCAGCCCATCCAGAGCAGGCCTGCGCCGACGGCCACCATCGCGAGGTTGTTCGGGGCGTCGATCTCGCGGTCGCGGGCGAGGCGCGGCCCGATCACGGCCGCGGCGATGAAGCCCGAGATCCCGGCGGCGAGGTGGATCACGTAGCCGCCCGAGAAGTCGACCGCGCCGTGCTGGGCGAAGAAGCCGCCGCCCCAGAGCAGGAACGCGTTGATCGTGTAGACGCAGCTGCCCCAGAGCACGACGAACGGGATCCACGCCTTGAAGTTCACGCGGCCGAGTACCGACCCGAGCATCAGGATCGGCGTGATCGCGGCGAACACGAGCTGGAAGTAGACGAGCGAGGCCTGCGGGAAGTCGGTCTTGCCGACGAGCGGGATGTTCCCCTGGCCCTGCAGGTCCGCATGCCCGAGGACGCTTCCCGGCTGGCCGACGAAGTTGCCGAAGAACCCGGAGCCCGACAGGCCGTGCCACGGCGCGCCGAAGCCCATCTTGTACCCGTAGAGCAGCCACTCCACGAGGATCAGCGCGAAGGCGATGAAGGTCAGCATCATGCTGTTCACCGACCAGCGCTTCTGCATCACGCCCCCGTAGAGGACGACGAGGCCGGGAACGCTCATCAGGCCGACGAGCGTGGCCGCGGTCAGCTGCCACGCGTTGTCTCCGGGATTCAGCCAGTGCGGGTACAGCATCCTTCTCTCCTTCGGTTCGCCCAACAAAAAAGGCCCCAGGACTCCCGGTGGAGTCCTGAGGCCTCGATGCCTCCGCCCGCGACGTCGTCGCCGCGGCCGTATCCAGACGATACGAGCCGGTGCAGACAACGGCAAGGGAAAACCGGAGAACCGTCGGCCCGTTGCCCTCCGAGGGTTGACAAGGACGACTTCTACGGGCAACCTCACGCAATCGTGACGATCGCGCTGACACGCACGCCGCAGAGCCGGACAAGGCTCGCGGCGGTGTGCGCGCTCATGCTTTTCATCGTCTCGATTCTCCCCCGCTAGGGGGAGTGACGCGAACACGCGGCCCGCGACGCCGCAGACGCCGACCTAACCACACCACCGGTGCGTCCCACGGGACGGCCGGGTCGACGGAAGGACGTGTTCGTGTCTCGCAGGATCCAGAGCTTCGACTGGCGGCTCCTCGCCGGAGAGGAGCAGACATGAGACGGAGGCCCACGCTGGCCTGCCTCGCCGGTGCGGGAACCGCGCCCGAGCTGATGGCGGAGGCGGTCGTCGCGCTCTCCGCGGTGGCTCGTCTCCACGCGTTCGCCTTCGACGACGTGCACGCGCCGTTCGGCGCCACCGCGACCGCGCGGTCCGGCCAGCGCTTCCCGCCGGCGACGCGGGCGGCGGTGCTCGCCGCCGACGCAGTGCTGCTCGCCGGCGCGGACGAGCCGGCCCTCGCGGACGTGATGGCCGAGCTCGACCTCCGCGCCCGCGTGACGCGGGTGCGGTTCGGCAGGGCGAACGACCTCGCGGTCGTGTCGCCGCTGGCCGGGAGCGGGGCCGAGTGGTCGCTGGAGGCGGCGTTCGAGCTCGCCGAGCGGCGCCGGCTCGCGCTGGCCGTCGTCGGCGACGCCGACTGGGAGGAGCTCGCCCACCACGCGGCCGCCGTCCACGAGGACGTCCGCGTCGAGTTCCTCTCGCCGAAGGTGGCGGTGCCACTGGCCGCCTTCGACGCCCACCGCTTCGATGTCGTCGCGGTTTCCGTGCGTTGGGCCGAGCCGCTCGTGGAGATCGTCGCTGCGGCCGCGCCGGCGCGCGTCACCGCGCACGCGCTACTCGCGGAGCACGGGCCCGCACTCTTCACGCCCGCGCCGGAGGGCGGCTTCGCCCTCGCCGGCCAGGGCGTCGTGAACCCGAGCAGCATGCTGCTCGCGGCGGCACTCGCGCTCGAGCACGGCCTCGGCGAGCCGGGAGCGGCGGTGACGCTCGCCGACGCGGTCTCGGCCGCCCTCGTGGACGGCCCGCGCACGCCCGACTTGCTCCGGCGCGGCCGCGGACCCTCGACGCGGGACTTCACGAAGCGCGTGCTCTCGGGCTTCCAGCTCTCGCTCCGCAATGCCGAGTTCCACGCGGGGCGGGCATGAAGAAGCAGCGCATGACCGGCGCAGACGCGATCCTCCGCTGCCTCGAGGCGGAGGGCGTCGAGGTGATGTTCGGCATTCCCGGTGGAGCGATCCTGCCGCTCTACGACGCGATGGCGCGCGGCACGACGATCCGCCACGTGCTCGCCCGCCACGAGCAGGGCGCCGGGCACATGGCCGAGGGCTACGCGCGCGCGTCCGGGAAGGTCGGCGTCGCCGTCGCCACCTCCGGGCCCGGCGCGACGAACCTCGTCACGCCGGTCGCCGACGCGTGGATGGACTCGACGCCGCTCGTCTGCATCACCGGCCAGGTGCGCTCGAGCCAGATCGGCACCGACGCGTTCCAGGAGTGCGACATCACCGGAATCACGATCCCGATCGTCAAGCACTCGTGGCTCGTGCAGGACGTGGAGGAGCTGCCGCACGTGCTGAAGGCCGCCTTCCACGTCGCGGTCACGGGCCGCTGCGGGCCGGTGCTCGTCGACGTGCCGCGCGACGTCCAGGAGGCGGAGCTCGAGCTCACGTTGCCCGCGGAGGTCTTGCTGCCCGGCTGGAAGCCGCCGCGGCGCGGGCATCCCCGGCAGATCGCGGCCGCGGCGAGCGCGGTCGCCGCCGCCGAGCGGCCGATCCTCTACGCCGGCGGCGGGGTCGTCAACGCCGGCGCCTGCAACGAGCTACGCGAGCTAGCCGAGGCAGGGCGGATCCCCGTCGTCACGACGCTGATGGCGAAGGGCGCCTTCCCCGAGTCGCACGAGCTGCACGCCGGCTTCCCCGGGATGCACGGGCCGAAGTGGTCGAACTGGGCGCTGAACAAGGCGGACCTGATCGTCGCCTGCGGCGCCCGCTTCGACGACCGCGTCACCGGCAAGGTGTCCGCCTTCGCGCCCGGCGCGCAAGTCGTCCACCTCGACATCGACGCGGCGGAGATCTCGAAGATCAGGCACGCCGACATTCCCGTCGTCGGCCCGCTGCGGTCGGTGCTCGGCGCGCTCGCGGCCGACGTCCGCGCCTCGGCGCGCCCCGAGCGCACCGATCCCTGGCTGGAGCTGATCGCCGAGTGGCGCGCCGCCTTTCCGCTTCGCTACGGCGAGGGCGGCGCGATGCTGAAGCCGCAGCGCGTGCTCGAGGCGCTACGCGACCTCGCCGCCGGCCGCGAGGTCGTCTGGACGACGGGCGTGGGCCAGCACCAGATGTGGGCGATGCAGTACCTCGCCTGCGAGCGGCCGCGCGCCTTCCTCACCTCGGGCGGGCTCGGGACGATGGGATACGGCATCCCGGCCGCAGTCGGCGCGAAGGCGGCACGGCCCGATGCGACCGTCGTCTGCGTCGACGGCGACGGCTGTTTCCAGATGACCTCGCAGGAGCTCGCGACTGCCGTCCTCGAGCGACTCCCGATCGTCGTCGTCGTCGTCAACAACGGCTACCTCGGAATGGTCCGGCAGTGGCAGGACATGTTCTTCGAGGAGCGCTTCTCGCAGGTGAACCTCACGCACTCGCTGCCGGACTACGCGGCGCTCGCGCGCGCGTACGGCGCCCTCGGGCTGACCGTGGAGAGCGAGGACGGGCTCGAGGACGCGCTCGCCGAGGCGCTCGACGCCGGGACGACCGTCGTCGTCGACTGCCGCGTCGACCCGCGGGAGCACTGCTTCCCGATGATCCCGGCCGGGGCGGCCGCGCTGGACGTCGTCGAATACGAGCCGGCCCGCGACGCGGGGGCGCTTGCGCTGTGAGGCACACCGTCGCCGTCCTGCTCGAGAACAAGCCCGGCGCGCTCACGCGCGTCACGAGCATGTTCGCGCGGCGGGGCTACAACATCGAGAGCCTCGCCGTCGGCCCGACCGAGCGGCACGACGTGTCCCGGATCACGCTCCGCGTCGACTGCGAGCACCACTCGCTCGAGCAGATCGAGAAGCAGATGCACAAGCTCGTGAACGTGCTCCGGGTCCAGGAGCTCGCACCGGGCGACTCGGTCGAGCGCGAGCTCGCGCTCTTCCGCGTCGCGGCGCCCGCGGGCAAGCGCGCCGAGCTGATCGCGCTCGGCGATGTGTTCGGCGCGCGGGTCGCCGACCTCGGCCCCGAGAGCCTCGTCTTCGAGCTGACGGCCGCGCCGGAGGATGTCGACTCCTTCGAGGAGCTGATCCGCCCCCACGGCCTGCAGGAGCTCGTCCGCACCGGACGCGTGGGCCTCGCGCGCGCGCTGCGTCCCCGTCGTTCCGCGTCCAAGCCCGTCCTCGTCTGAACGAAAGGAGCCTGTCAATGGCGACGATCCACCGCGACGGCGACCTCTCCCTCCTCGACGGCACCGTCGCCGTCGTCGGCTTCGGCAGCCAGGGACACGCCCACGCGCTCAACCTGCGGGACTCCGGCGTCGACGTCGTCGTCGGCCTGCGCGAGGGAAGCGGCTCCCGTGCCGCGGCCGAGGACGCGGGGCTGGAGGTGCGGTCGGTCGCCGAGGCCGTCCGCGGCGCGCGGGTCGTCGCCTTCCTCGTTCCCGACCACGTCCAGAAGGGCGTCTGGGAGACCGAGGTCGCGGCGAGCCTCGCCCCGGGCGCGGCCGTCCTCTTCGCGCACGGCCTCAACGTCCACTTCGGGCGGATCGTCCCACCCACCGATCACGACGTGATCATGGTCGCGCCGAAGGCGCCCGGCCACCGCGTGCGCGAGCTCTACGTCTCCGGCGCGGGGACGCCCGGCCTCGTCGCAGTCCACCAGGACGCGAGCGGCCGGGCTCTCGAGCTCGCGCTCGCGTACGGCGTCGGCATCGGCTGCGGGCGCGTCGGCCTGCTCGAGACGTCCTTCGCGGAGGAGACGGAGAGCGACCTCTTCGGCGAGCAGGCCGTCCTCTGCGGCGGCGTCCCCGCGCTCGTCCAGGCCGGCTTCGACACGCTCGTCGAGGCGGGCTACCAGCCGGAGATCGCGTACTACGAGTGCCTGAACGAGCTCAAGCTCATCGTCGACCTGCTCTACCAGGGCGGCTATGAGTACATGCGCTACTCGGTCAGCGACGTCGCGGAGTACGGCGACCTCTCGCGCGGGCCGCGCGTCGTCGACGACGAGACGCGGGCGCGGATGCGCTCGATCCTCGACGAGATCCGCAGCGGCGCGTTCGCGCGCGAGCTCTTCGCCGACGACGAGGACGGACGCCCGCTCTTCACCGAGCTGCGCCGCGAGGGGGCCGAGCGAGCAGCGGAGATCGAGCGCGTCGGTCGGCAGCTCCGGGAGCTCGCCGGAGTCGAGGGCCTGCTCGGACAGGAGGCGCATGGCGTCGGTTGACGTAGGCGTCGCCCTCCTCGGCTACGGCACCGTCGGCTCGGCGGTGCACCGGCTGCTCGTCGAGAGCGGGGACGAGATCGAGCGCGCGACGGGGCACCGGCTCCGCGTGCTGCGCGCGCTCGTCCGCGACGCGGCGAAGGAGCGCTCGTTCGAGCCGGGCGACGGCGTCCTCACGACGGACTTCGCCGCCGTTCGCGACGACCCCGGGGTGGACGTGGTCGCAGAGGTGATGGGCGGCATCGACCCGGCGGGCCGCTACGTCCGCGAGCTCCTCGAGGTGGGCAAGCCCGTCGTGAGCGCGAACAAGCAGCTCGTCGCCCGCGACGGCGCCGAGCTGTTCGCCGCGGCATCGGCGGCCGGCGTGCAGCTCCGCTTCGAGGCCTCGGTTTGCGCCGCGATCCCGGTCGTGAAGGTGCTGCGCGAGTCGCTCGTCGTCACGAACGTCCACCGCGTGCTCGGGATCGTGAACGGCACGACGAACTTCGTCCTCTCGCGGATGGAGCAGGGCGGCGGCTACGCCGAGACGCTCGCCGAGGCGCAGGCGCTCGGCTACGCAGAGGCCGATCCGACCGACGACGTCTCGGGCGCGGACGCCGCGGCGAAGATGGCGATCCTCGGCACCGTCGCCTTCGGCTCGCGCGTCACCCTCGAGGACGTCGAGTGCAGGGGGATCACGGAGGTCGAGGAGGCGCACGTCGCTGCGGCGGCGGAGCTCGGAATGGTCGTCCGGCTCGTCGGAATCGCGAGCCTCGTCGACGGCGCCGTCGACGTCCGCGTGCAGCCGGCCCTCGTCGACCGGGCGCACCCGCTCGCCTCGATCGACGGCGCCTTCAACGCCGTGATGCTCCAGGGCGACGCGATCCGCGAGATCACGCTCGAGGGGCCGGGGGCGGGCGGGATCGAGACCGCGTCCGCCGTCGTCGCCGACCTCGTGAGCGTCGTCGGCACCGCGGGGACGGGCTTCCTCCAGAACGACGCGTGCTGGCGTCAGCTGCCGCGACTCGACATGGACGCATGGCGCTCGCCGTTCTACCTCCACCTCGAGGTGGCCGACCGTCCGGGCGTGCTCGCCCACGTGACGAGCCGACTCGCGGCGCACGAGGTATCGGTCGCGCAGCTCGTCCAGCATCTCCGCGACGGCGAGGCGACGCTCGACGTCGTCGTCCACACCGCGAGGTACGGCGACGTCGCCGGCGCCGCGGCCGAGATGGCGAGCTTCCCCGAGGTGCTCCGCCCGCCGTTCATCGCGCCGGTCGTCGCGGAGCGGCCGCTGTGACCCCGCGGGTGACACTCGGCGAGGGCGGGACGCCGCTCGTGCGGGCGGACCGGCTCTCGAAGCGGCTCGGCGTCGAGCTCTGGCTCAAATGGGAGGGCGGGAACCCAACCGGCTCGTTCAAGGACCGCGGCATGGCGCTCGCCGTCTCGCGTGCGCTCGAGCGCGGCGCGGCCGGCGTCGTCTGCGCGTCGACCGGCAACACCGCCGCCTCGGCCGGCGCGTACGCGGCGCGGGCGGGACTGCGCGCCGTGGTCTTCTCGGCCCGCGGCGCCGTCGCGCGCGCGAAGGTCGCGCAGGCTCGTGCCGCCGGCGCCGAGATCCGCGAGCTCGACGGAACGTTCGAGGACGCCCACCGCGAGGCGCGCCGGCTCGCCGACGAGCAGGGCTTCGTCAACGTCAACTCGATCAACCCCGACCGGATCGAGGGGCAGGCCTCAGCCGCGCGCGAGATCGTCGAGCAGCTCGGATCCGTTCCCGACGTGCTCGCGCTCCCGTACGGCGGCGGCGGCAACACCCTCTCGTACGCCCGCGGCTTCGGCCAGGAGCTGCCGCGCCTCGTCCTCGGCGAGGCCGAGCACCGCAGCGACACCTTCGCGTCGGCGATCCGGATCGTGCAACCCGTCCATCGGGACGAGGTGGAGGCGGCGCTCGAGCGCAGCGGCGGCCGGGTGGTCTCGCTCTCCGAGGAGCGGCTCGCGGCGGCGTGGCGTGCGCTCGCGCGCGAGGAGGGAGTCTTCTGCGAGCCGGCGAGCGCCGCCGGGCTGGCCGCCGTCGAGGCGGCCGGGATCGACGAGGGAGCGCGCGTCGTCTGCGTCGTCACCGGCCACGGGCTGAAGGATCCGGACGCGGTGGAGGCGCTCGCGTGAGCTTCCGCGTCCGTGCACCCGCCACGTCCGCCAACCTCGGCGCCGGGTTCGACGTCGCGGCCGTCGCCTTCGAGCTCTGGAACGAGGTCGAGGTCGGCGACGCGAACGGGACGCCGGCGGATCGTGACCATCTCGCGATCCGCGCGTTCTCGCGCTTCGCCGACCCGGACGGCTGGTCGTTCCGCTTCACCGACCGGATCCCGCGCGAGCGCGGGCTCGGCTCGAGCGCCGCCGTGGTCGCGCTCGGCCTCGTCGCCGGCGCGCTGGCCGCAGGCGAGAAGTCGGCCACGGACGAGCTCCTCGCCGCCGGCCTCGAGCTCGAGGGCCACGCCGACAACCTCGCCGCCGCGCTCACCGGCGGCGTGTGCCTCACCTGGGACGGCCGGGTCGCGCGCGTCGCCGACGACCTGCCCGCGGCGGCGATCGCCGTCGTGCCGGCGACGCAGGTGCGGACGGCGGAGGCGCGGGCCTCGCTTCCGTCCTCGGTGCCGCACGAGGACGCGGCCTTCAACGCCGGGCGTGCCGCTCTTCTCGGCGCCGCCCTCGCCTCGGGCGACGCGTCGCTTCTCGCCGCGAGCGCCGACGACCGGCTGCACGAGCCGTACCGCGCGGAGCACGCGTCCCACCTCGCCGCGATTCGCACAGATCTCCCGCCGGGCGCGCTCGGCGCGACCCTCTCGGGCTCCGGCCCGACCGTCCTCGTCTGGGCCGAGCGGGAGCGCGCGGAGGACGTCGCGGGGACGCTCGCCGGCCGCTTCCCCGGCTGCGAGATCATCCGGCTCTCCGTCGCGACCTCGGGGGCGGGACCCCTGTGACGAATCCGTACGACCGCCCCGCCGACCCCGCGAAGCGCCGCAGCGCGCCGCTCACCGACGGTGTGGACCGCGCCCCGGCCCGCGCGATGCTGAAGGGGATCGGCCTCGACGACGACGCGCTCGCTCGGCCGCTCGTCGGCATTGCGACGTCGTGGATCGAGACGATGCCCTGCAACTGGAACCAGCGCGAGCTCGCGCGCCACGTGCGCCGCGGCATTCTCGAGGCGGGCGGGACGCCCGTCGAGTTCAACACGATCGCCGTCTCGGACGGCGTCTCGATGGGGACGGAGGGGATGCGTGCTTCGCTCGTCTCGCGAGAGACGATCGCCGACTCGATCGAGCTCGTCGTCCGAGGCCACCTGCTCGACGGGCTCGTGTGCCTCGTGGGCTGCGACAAGACGATCCCGGCGGCGGTGATGGCGCTCGCGCGGCTCGACGTGCCGGGGCTCGTCCTCTACGGCGGCTCGATCGCGCCGGGACGCTTCCGCGGCCGCGACGTGACCATCCAGGACGTGTTCGAGGCGGTCGGCGCCGCCGCCGCCGGCACGATGAGCCCGGAGGAGGTGCACGACCTCGAGGACGTCGCCTGCCCCGGCGCCGGCGCGTGCGGCGGCCAGTACACGGCGAACACGATGGCCGGCGTCCTCGACTTCCTCGGCATTGCGCCGGTGGGCCTCGGCGACATCCCCGCGACCGACCCCGCGAAGAAGGACGCCGCCTACGAGGCCGGGAAGATCGCGATGCGCCTCGTCCGCGCCGACGTGCGGCCCTCGCAGCTGATGACGCGCGCGGCGCTCGAGAACGGCGCCGCGGCGATCGCCGCGACCGGCGGCTCGACGAACGGCGTGCTCCACCTGCTCGCGATCGCCGACGCGCTCGGCCTCGACTTCACGCTCGACGAGCTCGACCGCATCGCCGCGAGGACGCCCGTGATCGCGGACCTCAAGCCCGGCGGCCGCTTCGTCGCCGTCGACCTCCACGACGCGGGCGGCATCCCGCTCGTCGTCCGCGAGCTCACGGCCGCGGGACTCGTCGACGGCTCGGCGCGGACGGTCGACGGCCGCACGCTCGCCGAGGTCGGCGCGTCGGCGCGGGAGACGCCCGGCCAGGAGGTCGTCCTCCCCGCCGCGACGCCGCTCAAGGCGACCGGCGGCCTCGCGATCCTCCGCGGCAACCTCGCGCCCGAGGGCTCCGTTGTCAAGCTCGCGGGCCACGAGCGCCTCTTCCATCACGGCCCGGCCCGCGTGTTCGACTCCGAGGAGGAGTGCTTCGCGGCGGTCAAGGCGGGCGCGATCGAGGCGGGCGACGTTGTCGTCATCCGCTACGAGGGCCCGGCCGGCGGGCCGGGGATGCGCGAGATGCTCCACGTCACCGCTGCGCTCGTCGGCGAGGGGCTCGGCGACGACGTCGCACTCGTCACCGACGGGCGCTTCTCGGGAGCGACGCACGGGCTGATGGTCGGCCACGTCGCGCCCGAAGCTGCGCGCGGCGGCCCGATCGCCGCGCTCCGCGACGGCGACGAGATCGAGCTCGACGTCGAGGCGCGGGAGCTGCGCGTCCTGCTCGCGGAAGACGAGCTCTCGGCGCGGCTCGCGGCCGTCGTCCCGCGCGCTCCGAGGTACACCGCCGGCGTCCTCGCCCGTTACGCGGCCGCCGTCTCGTCGGCTTCGGAGGGAGCGGTGCTGCGGTGACGTTGTCCGGTTATCCGAGCTTTCCTTTGTATAGTCGAGACAGAACGGAGACGGGCGCGTCCCGCTCCGCATCGAGAGAGGCTGAGGGAACCGGCCCTGCGACGCCTCGGCAACCTGCCCGCTTCGCGGCGGCGCAAGGTGCCAAGCCCGGTGTGGATGCCGAGCGACGGACGAAAGGAGCTGGAGCAGTGCCCGCAACCGCACTTCGCTGCCGCGTCTGCGAGACGCATTTTCCCCTCGACCCGGTCGGGGTCTGCTCGCGCTGCTTCGGGCCGCTCGACCCGATCTACGACCGGGACGAGCAGCGCCGGAGCGTGAGCCGCGAGTCGATCGCCGCCGGGCCGCCCTCGCTCTGGCGCTACGAGGCGCTCCTGCCCGTCGCCGCGCGCCCGGAGCAGCGGCTGGCGCCTGGACTGACCCCGCTCGTCGCGGCGCCGCGGCTCGCTTCGGCCGTCGGCGTGGGCGAGCTGTGGCTGAAGCTCGACACCGCGAACCCGACGCACTCCTTCAAGGACCGCGTCGTGGCCGTCGCCGCCGCGAAGGCGCTCGAGCTCGGCTGCACGACGCTCGCGTGCGCCTCGACCGGCAACCTCGCGAACGCGGTCGCGGCGCGTGCCGCCGCGGAGGGAATCGAGGCGGTCGTCCTCTGCCCGGCCGACCTCGAGCCCGAGAAGCTCCTCGCCACCGCGGTCTACGGCGCGCGCATCCTCGCCGTCGAGGGGAGCTACGACGACTGCTCGCGCCTCTCGGTGGAGCTGTCCTTCGAGCTCGACTGGGCATTCGTGAACGTCGGCCTGCGCGCGTACTACGCGGAGGGCTCGAAGACGATCGCGTTCGAGATCGCCGAGCAGCTCGGCTGGCGCCTGCCCGACGCGGTCGTCGCGCCGATCGCCTCCGGTGCGATGTTCTCGAAGCTTCACCAGGGCTTCGCCGAGCTGCGCGAGCTCGGGCTCGTCGCGGGAGAGGCGCCGCGCCTCGTCGGCGGCCAGGCCGCGGGCTGCGCGCCGGTCGCGACCGCCTTCCACGAGGGCGGGCGCGTGCGGCCGGTCCGGGCGAGCACGATCGCGCGCTCCCTCGCGATCGGGAGCCCGGCGGACGGCGACCTCGCGGTCGGGACGGCCCGCGCGACGGGCGGCGCGATCCATGCGGTGCCCGAGGACGAGGTCGCCGAGAACGTCGCGCTGCTCGCGCAGCTGACCGGCGTCTTCGGCGAGACAGCGCCCGCGGTCGCGGTCGGCGCGCTACGCGAGGCGTGCCGGCGCGGCGAGCTCGGGGAGCGCGACAGCGTCGTCCTCGTCGTCTCCGGCGACGGGCTGAAGACACCCGCAGTCGTGGCCGACAGGCTCGAGCCCACCGTGGTCGAGCCCGACGCCGACTCGATCCTGGAGCTGCTCGGTGTCCAGGTGTAGGCAAGCGACCGAAGGAGGTGCGCCATGAGGACCGGCCCGCGGACGGGCTTCCGTTGGACGCCCGAGACGATCGTCTACGCGATCGGCCTCTGGTACCGGCGGCACAGCAGGACCCCGTTCACGAGCGAGTGGGACCAGGCGGGCGAGGACCATCCGTCCCGTCAGACTGTTGCTCGCGTGTTCGGGAGCTGGAACGAGGCGATGGTCGCGGCGGGGTTCGCTCCCCGGCCGCGCGGACGCCCGCGGCGAGACATCGGCGAGGAGAGTGCCTTCGCAGATGCCTGACCCGACAGTCGCCCTTCTGCCCGGCGACGGAGTCGGGCCGGAGGTCGCACACGAGGCGCGACTCGCGCTCCGGCTCCTCGCTCCCGACGTCGAGATCGAGGAGCACCTGCTCGGCGCGGCGGCGATCCGCGCCACCGGGACGCCCCTGCCCGACGAGACGCTCGCCGGCTGCCTCCGCGCGACCGCCGTGCTAAAGGCGCCGATCGGCGACCCCGAGTTCGACGCCGCCGACGTGCGCCCCGAGCAGGGGATGCTCAGGCTGCGCGCGGAACTCGACGCCTACGCGAACCTTCGTCCCGCCGTTGGGGGGGGCGTCGACCTGCTGATCGTCCGCGAGCTCGTCGGCGGCCTCTACTTCGGCGCCCGCGGCGTCCGGGAGGACGGCACCGTCTACGACACGTGCGAGTACCACCCGAGCCAGATCGAGCGCGTGGTCCGACGGGCATTCGCGCTCGCGGCCGGCCGGCGCGGCCGTCTCCTCTCGGTCGACAAGGCGAACGTCCTCGAGACCTCCCGGCTCTGGCGGCGGGTCGTCGACGAGGTCGCGCAGGAGTTCCCCGGGGTCTCCATCGAGCACATGCTCGTGGACAACTGCGCGATGCAGCTGGCGACGACTCCGGAGCGCTTCGACGTCCTCGTCACCGAGAACATGTTCGGGGACATCCTGTCCGACCTTGCCGCGGCGGTCACGGGCGGCCTCGGCCTCGCGCCGTCGGCGAGCCTCTCCGACTCCGGGCCGGGAATCTTCGAGCCGGTGCACGGGTCGGCTCCCGACATCGCCGGTCGCGGCATCGCGAACCCGGCGGCGATGCTGCGCTCGACCGCGCTCCTGCTCGAGCACGGCCTCGGGCGGCCGAGCGAGGCCGCCGCGCTCGCGCAGGCGGTCGACCGCGGACTCGAGCTCGCGCCGACGCCCGATCTCGGCGGCAGCGCGTCGACGGCGGAGCTCGGGGCGGCGATAAGGGCACAACTCGCCGTTGACGGGGTCACAGCCGGCGCCTAGTCTCAATCCCATCGTGCTCGCGGCCGCAGCGACAGGGATCTTCGCCTTCGACGGCCGCCGGGCGCGCGCCTTTACCGGCTAGCCGGCGCCTTCGCTCCCCCGCCGCCGCCGGCTGGCTCGAGTACCTCGCGGGACTTCCCTCTCGTCAAGGAGACACCTCGCCGTGAACATCGTCGCCGTCAAAGGATCCGTCGCCCGTCTCGCCATCGCGAGTTCCGATCCCTGCCGCTGCGCCGACCCGCTGCCCGTCGAGCGGGCCGAGCGAAAAGGCGCTGCGATCACGCTCTGTCAGCGGTGCGGGCTCCGGGTCCCGCCTCGCCTCCGCCGATGAGCGGCCGCGTCGCCTACCCGGGACCGACCGGCTCGCATACCGCGGCGGCGGCGGCGGCGCTCTTCCCCTCGGCGCCGCGCGTGCCGGTGAGCGGCTTCCGCGGCGTCGCGGACGCCGTCCTCACGGCCGACGCCGCCTACGGCGTCCTGCCGATCGAGAGCTCGCTCGCGGGCTCGGTCGCCGAGACCCACGACCTCCTCTACGAGCGGGCGCTCTCGATCGTCGGCGAGACGGTACTGCCAATCCGCCACCAGCTGGCGGCCGCCGCCGATGTACCGCTCGAGCGCATCCGGGTCGTCCGGTCACATCCCGCCGCGCTCGAGCAGTGCCGCTCGCTGCTCGCGCGAATCGAGGGAGCGCGCGTCGTCCCGACGGCGACGACCGCGGAGGCGGCGCGGGAGGTCGCCGACGGCCGCCGCCCCGGCGAGGCGGCGATCGCGAGCGAGGAGGCGGTCCGGCTCTACGGACTGAGCGTGGTCGCGGATGACGTCGGGGACGGCCCCGCCTTCACGCGCTTCGTCTCGATCGCGCCGTTCACGCGGCTCGCGCTCTCGGGCTCGCACGCCCGGACGGCGTTCACGTTCGTCACCGAACACCGGCCCGGCGCGCTCTTCGCCGCGATCGAGCCGTTCGCCCGGGCGAAGCTCGACCTCGTGCGCCTCGTCTCGCGGCCGCTGCCGGCCACGCCCTGGCGCTACCGCTTCGACGCGGTCGTCGCCGGGCATCCGCTCGATCCGGCCCTTCGCGGCGCGCTCCACGAGCTCGCGGAGCAGGGAGCGTCGCTCCGGATCGTCGGCGTCTACGAGGGCCATCCGGAGAGCGCGGCGTGAGCCAGCCCGCAGGCGTCCCGGTCGACCTCGTGCGGGAGAGGTGGATGCTCCGCCTCGCCGCCGAGCACGCGAGCGGGACGACCGCCTAGCCCAGCGCCTGCAGCGCCGCCCGCCGCTGCTCGCGCAGGAGCAGCGAGCGGTTGAGCGCGTTCACGAGCGCGCGCAGGGAGGCCGTGACGATGCTCGAGTGCACGGCGACGCCCCAGACCGCCTCGCCGTCCACCTCCGCCTCGACGTAGGCCGCCGCGACCGCGTCCTCGCCGCTCGAGGTCGCGTGCTCGTGGTAGTCGAGGACGCCGACCTCGAGCCCGGTCGCGGCAAGCGCGCCGACGAGCGCGGCGATCGGCCCGTTGCCCTCGCCGTCGAGCTCGAGCGGCTCGCCGTTCCGGCGCAGCTGCGCGACGAGCCGGTCGCCGTCGTCGGAGGCGTCGTGGACGTAGGAGACGAGCTCGTACGGGCCGTCGACGTCGAGGTACCTCGCCTGGAACAGGTCGCGGATCTCCTCCGCGGACAGCTCGCCGCCCTCGGCGTCGGTGACGCTCTGGACGATGCGGGCGAGCTCGACCTGGAGCCCGCGCGGCAGCTCGAGCCCGTAGCGGTCCTGCAGGAGGTACGCGATGCCGCCCTTTCCCGACTGCGAGTTGACGCGGATGATCGCCTCGTACGTGCGGCCGACGTCGCGCGGGTCGATCGGCAGGTACGGCACGTCCCAGATCGCGTCCTCGGGCTGCTGCCGCTGCGCGCGCATCCCCTTCTTGATCGCGTCCTGGTGCGAGCCCGAGAACGCGGTGTAGACGAGCTCGCCGGCCCAGGGGTGGCGCGGATGGACGGGAATCCCGTTGCACTGCTCGACGATCCGCTTCGCCGCATCGAGCTGCGAGAGGTCGAGCCGCGGGTCGACGCCCTGCGTGAGGAGGTTGAGCGCTAGCGTGACGAGATCGACGTTGCCGGTCCGCTCGCCGTTGCCGAAGAGCGTGCCTTCGACGCGGTCGGCTCCCGCCATCAGGCCGAGCTCGGCCGTCGCGACAGCGGTACCGCGGTCGTTGTGCGGGTGGACGGAGAGGATCGCCTCGTGCCGGCGCGAGAAGTGCCGGCCGAACCACTCGATGCGATCGGCATAGACGTTCGGCGGGAACTGCTCGACCGTCGTCGGCAGGTTGACGATCATCGGCTCCTCGGCGCTCGGCCCCCACTCCGCCGCGACCGCCTCGCAGATCTCGAGCGCGTAGTCGAGCTCGGTGTGGTGGAAGCTCTCGGGCGAGTACTCGAACCGGACCTCGGCCTCTGCCTCTGCCGCGAGACGGCGGCACGTCTCGGTCGCACGCACCGCGAGCTCCGTCACGCCCGCGCGATCGAGGCCGAAGACGACCCGCCGCTGCGTGACCGACGTCG
>Ga0335078_10006393_pt1 | contig 17442 bp, 13 predicted proteins | sample Lox_Sample_32_FD_206711 | JGI IMG/M metagenome (GOLD analysis project Ga0335078, IMG submission 206711) | Soil microbial communities from Loxahatchee National Wildlife Refuge, Florida, United States - Lox_Sample_3.2 | ecosystem: Environmental > Terrestrial > Soil > Wetlands | place: USA... | reverse complement strand
CGGACGACGTGACGGTGGGTCAGCATCCAGTGCGCTGGCGCGTCGAATCCGGCACTGACGTTGAGCCATTCCAGGATCACCGTGCCGGTGAACGCGGCCGGGTCCGACGGGCGGCATACCACCAGCCGGGTGGCGAACGGGGCCCGGCCGGACGGGGTGACGTCCCAGTGCCCGTCGGCCCCGGCCGGTCCCTCGGCCGCGTAGCGGTCCGCGGTGCCTTCGAGGAAGAACTCCTCCAGGGTGTAACCGACCTGGCCGAGATCGAAGCCGGTCATGATGATCCCCGGCTGGCCCTCGACCGGCCCGGTCAGCCGCGCAGATCCGTCCATTCGCGGCACCTTACCTCAGCCACCGGGGCGGGCCAGCGCCGGTCAGGCCGGCCCGGCGTCCTCCGGCTGCGCCACCCACGCCGAGAACACCGGCAGCCCCTGCCACAGATCGGGGCCCGCGTCCGGCGGCCGGCCGCCCGGGTCGACGGTGACCGCCACCACCGCGTACGGGTGGCCGAAGCGCAGTTCCGCGGTCCGGATGAGGCCCGGGCGCGGCACCGTCATGGCCATGGCCGCCGCGACCGCCGAGACCGCCGCGGCCTCGAAGCCGACCCGGCTGTACCTGGCCATCGCCGACTGGCTGGCCTGCCACGGGTCGCCCGGGGCCAGGGCCGCCGCAACGGCCGCGAAGCCGAGGTCGGGATAGTCCAGGTTGTGCTCGCTACGCGCCGACCAGGCCGGCAGCACCGCCGTGCACCGTTCCTGCCGGCCGCTCGCGGCCTTGACCGGCGCGGCATGCTCGCTGATCGTCCACAGCGGCCCGTCGCCGAGCGGCAGGTCGAACAGCGACCGGCGGGCGGCCGGGCCGCCCGCCGCGACCGGCGGGGCCAGCTCGTAGGCGGCGCCCAGCACGTCCGCCGCCGGGATGCCGGGCGCCGCCGCCACCGAGGTGACCAGCAGGCCGCCGCGGGCCCGGGCGGTGTGCACCACGACCTCACCCGCGGCCTCGGTCGTGGCCACGAACTGCTGGTGACCGGGGCCGTCCGGGGTCCGCAGCACCTGGCTCAGCTCGCTGGCCCACGGGCTGGACGGGCCGAGCGCGGTGGCCGGGACGACGTCGAAAGGCCGCTCCCAGGAGACCCGGGTCGCGAGCACCGTCGCGACCAGCAGCCAGATCGACGGGTCATTGAGCGGAAACCTCTCGATGAGCCCGCCGGTGTGGCGGCGAGCCCAGTCATCCAGCTCGGCCTGGCTGACCAGCGGGCCGCTGTCCACCTCCGGCGGCAGCCCGGCCAGCCACCGGCGCAGCGCCTCGGGCCCGGTGTACTCGCGGTGCCAGACGGCCGCCGCCACCGGGACCAGCGGATGCGGCTGGGCGAGCAGCTCGGAAGCCAGCCGCGCGGCCTCGGCCGGATCGGCGCCGAGCGTGGCGTGAAGGCTCTGCCCGGCGGTTCCCTCGCCGGCGGGCGCGCACAGCGCGAGCAGCAGCCAGGCGCCGAGCGGCGAGCCGACGTGGTGGCGCGCGCCGGCATGGGCGTGGAACCGGCGAGCGTAGCGCGCGAGCGGCGTGGCCACGTCGGCCGCGGTCAGGGTCACGGTTCCCACTGTGCCACGGGCCCGCCGGGGCGGCCGTGAGCGGCGCGGCTGCGCGGCAGCACCGGAGCCGCGACCACCGGGTCCCCGGGCCGCGCCAGGGCCCAGGGCCGGCCGTCGATGACCGCCACCGGGTCGGCGCGCTCGGCCCGGGCCGGCACCACCCGCGCCGAGATGAACTCGCCCTTCTGCGGCACGGGCAGGCCCAGGGCCACGGCGACCAGCGGATCGGTGTCCTGGTGCCCGAGCACCACGATGCCCTCCTGGCGCAGGTGGGTCCGGGCTCCGCCATTGCCCCGGGCGCGCTTCATGAAGTCGTCCTGCTGGGCGACCGTGGCCAGCTCGGCGCGGCGGATGATCCGGCGCTGCACCGAGCGGAAGAGCTCATTGGTCCTGGCCTGGCCGCCGGGCAGGCCGCGCGCGGACCGCGCGCCGAAGATCCGCCGCCGGACCTGCGGGTCCAGGCGCAGGAAGAGGTTCTCGGCGAGCCGCCGGCGGCCGGGCCATAGTTCCCGGATCCGGGCCCGGCTGGCCGCGGTGAGCTGCCGTTTCGCGTCCCGGTTCGGCACGCCGCGCAGGTCCGGCTCGCGCACCCGGATCAGCCCGGCCGACCAGGAACCGCTCGCGTCGCTGGCGGTGATGAGCAGGCAGAGGTGGCCGACGGCCTCGGGGGGCAGCTCCCAGCCGCCGTAGGACATCGAGTACTTGCAGTCGACCTCGATGCCGGCGATCCGGTAGTCGGTCACGTCGCCGTCGTCGAAGCCGAACCGGCGGTGCAGGTTGATCTCGACCAGCGTGCCCATGTGCGTCTTCTCGGTCTTGCGCAGCTGCTCATAGGCCCACCGGCCGGAGTGCTGGCCGTCGTAGAGCTGGTCGAAGGTGTCGCGCAGCACGCCAGCCACCGCGTCCCCGGCGGGGTCGAGCCGCCGCAGCTCGGCCTCGACCGTCGTGAGCTGGACGTCAGTGTCTTCCGGCAGGTCCCAGAGCGGCAGGGTGGTCAACCGAGGTCACGAGGCGTCGCGCAGCAGGCGCAGCGGCGCCCCGCGGGCGGCTTCGATCGCCGCGCGGATGCTGGCGCCGACCGCCCTGGCCACCGGGGGCGGGAAGGCGTTGCCGATCTGCCGGTAGCCCGCGGTCTTGCGGCCGGAGAAGCGCCAGCCCGGCGGGAAGCCCTGCAGGGCGGCGGTCATCGGCAGGGTCAGCCGCGGGACGTGACCGGCCGGGCGGTCCGCGCCGGGCGGCGCGTCGGCCAGGCCCTTGCCGTCCACGCCGAGCCTGAGCCAGGCCTCGCGGGCCCGGGTCGGCCCGAGGTCGGGCCCGCCATGCTTACGGGAGCCGCCGACCAGCGTCGGACCGATGCCGTTGGCCCGCCGGGCCCAGGCGTCCGCGCCGGCCCAGCCGCGCGCCGCCATCAGGTCGCGGAGGGTCTCGCCGACGGTGGGCGGCGTCCGGACCGGCCTGGGCCACTCGAAGTACTGCCGCGCGGCCAGCTTCATCGCCACCAGGACGAAGCGCGGGCGCAGTTGCGGCACGCCGAACTCGCTGGCGTTCAGGACCTGCCAGTCGGTCTGGTAGCCGAGCTCATGCAGCCGGGCAAGCACCTGCTCGCGGTACCCGGCGAAGCGAGCCGTCGCCAGCCCGCGGACGTTCTCCAGCATCACCGCCGTGGGCTCGCACTCCTCGACGAGGCGAAGGGCCTGGGGAAACAGGTCCCGTTCGTCGTCGGCGCCGAGTTGCTTGCCCGCGATCGAGAACGGCGGGCACGGGACGCCGCCGGCCAGCAGGTCGACGCCGCGGTAGTCGATGGCCTTGAAGTGATGCACGTCGAGCTGCTGCACGTCCCAGCGGGGCCAGTTCAGCCGCAGCGTCGCGCACGCGTCGGGGTCGATCTCAACGGCCGCGACATGGGCAAAGCCGGCCTGCTCCAGGCCAAGCGACTGGCCGCCCGCGCCCGCGCAGATCTCCAGGCAGGTGAGTTCAGGCACGCCGGTTCCCCTCTCGGATCATGGAGCGGGCGGCGCCAGCGGAGGCACCGAACATTCATTCGAGCCGCCATGATGGCACAATCGGCGCGGCCGCGCGAGGAGGCGCACCAGGTGCCGCCCAAAGGTGCCGCCCAAAGGTGCCGGGGGGGCGCGTCGCTAGGGCGCGGCGGCGACCGCGACCCCCTCGGGCTCGCGCAGCGGGAAGTGGCAGGCGGCCTGGTGCCCGTGGGCGGTGAACGGCCGCAGCGGCGGCTCCTCCTGGGCGCAGATCTCCTGGGCCCGCGGGCAGCGGGTGCGGAACCGGCAGCCCGACGGCGGGTTGATGGCCGAGGGCAGCTCGCCGGCCACGCCCTTGTCCTCGCGGGCCTGGGCGACCCGGGGGTCGGCCACCGGGACCGTGTCGATCAGGCCCCGGGTGTAGGGGTGGACCGGGTGGTAGTAGACGTCGTCGGCCGGGCCGATCTCGACCATCTTGCCCAGGTACATCACGCCGATGGTCTCGGACAGGTAGCGCACGACGGACAGATCGTGCGAGATGAACAGGTAGGTCAGGCCGAGGTCGCGCTGCAGGTCAAGCATGAGGTTGAGGATCTGCGCCTGGATGGAGACGTCCAGGGCGGAGACCGGCTCGTCGGCGACGACCAGCTTGGGCCGCAGGATCAGCGCCCGGGCCAGGCCGAGGCGCTGGCGCTGGCCGCCGGAGAACTCGTGCGGGTAGCGGTCGACCGCGGCCCGGGGCAGCCCGACCTCGTCCAGGATCGCGGCGATCTTCTTGTGCTGCTCGGACCGGGAGCCGATCCGCTGGATGGCCAGCGGCTCGCGCAGGATCGGGCCGACCCGCATCCGGGGGTCCATGGAGGCGTAGGAGTCCTGGAACATCAGCTGGACCTTGGGGCTGCGGCGCCGCCGCTCGCGCTTGCTGAGCGGGCTGCGGCGGCGCCGCCCGCTGACGGTGGCGAGCTGGACGATGTCCTCGCCGTCCAGGACGATCGAGCCCTGGTTGGCCCGTTCCAGGCCCGCGATCAGCCGCCCGATCGTGGTCTTGCCGCACCCGGACTCGCCGACCATCCCGAACGTGGCGCCGGGCCGGATCGAGAAGCTCACGTCCGCGACCGCGGACACCTCCCCGATCCTGCGCTGCAGCACCGCGCCCGAGGTGACCGCGAAGTTCTTCACCAGCCCGTCGGCGCGCAGCAGGAAGCCGTCCCCGTCCTCCGGGCGGGGGACGCGCTCGCGCCGCTCATGCGCGATCTCGGCCACCTCGAGCCGCCCGGTCTCCGCCTCCGTCCCGGCCTTGCCGACCGGGAAGAAGCACCGGAACGCGTGGTCCCAGGAATCGCCCTCGAGCGCTGGCTCCTCGCCGACGCACCGGTCCTGCACGTAGCGGCACCGGGCCGCGAACCGGCACCCCGGCGGCGGCATGGTCAGGTCCGGCGGCATGCCCGGGATCGAGTACAGCCGCTCGGTCTCGTCGGCCGCCTTCTCCGGCAGCGCGCCGAACAGGGCCTCGGTATAGGGGTGGCGGGGGTTGGCGAACAGCCGCGCGGTGGTGGTGGTCTCCACCACCTTGCCCGCGTACATCACGACGGCCCGGTCGGCGCGGCCCGCGATCACGCCCAGGTCATGGGTGACCAGGATCACGGCCATGCCCAGCCGCCGCCGCAGGTCGTCGATCAGCTCCAGGATCTGCTTCTGGATCGTCACGTCCAGCGCGGTGGTCGGCTCGTCGGCGATCAGCAGCTTCGGCTCGCAGGCCAGCGCCATGGCGATCATCACGCGCTGCCGCATGCCGCCGGACAGCTGGTGCGGGTAGCTCGACACCCGCTCGGCCGGGCGGGGCATGCCGACCAGGCCCAGCACCTCCACGGCCCGGGCCCGCGCGGTCTTCGCGTCGGCGCCGCGGTGCAGCAGCACGGTCTCGGCGATCTGGTCGCCGACGGTCATCGTCGGGTTCAGCGAGGTCATCGGGTCCTGGAAGATCATCCCGACCTCGTTGCCGCGGACGTGGCGCATGCCGTCGTCGTTCAGCGAGGAGATCTCCTGGCCGTCCAGCGTGATCGACCCGCCGACGATGTGGCCGCCCGGGGGCAGCAGCTGCATGATCGACAGGGCGGTCATCGTCTTCCCGCAGCCCGACTCGCCGACGATGCCCAGGCACTCCCCGGCCTCCAGGCTCAGGCTGACCCCGTCGAGCGCGTGCACGGTGGCCGACCGGAGCCGGATCTCGGTGCGCAGGTCCTCAATCTGAAGCAGCGATGACATGTATCCTCGCGAGTTCTGTGGTCATTCGGTTCCCCTGGCCGTACGGCTAGCGGCGTTGCAGCCGGACCTCGACCGCGTCGCGCAGGCCCTCGCCGATGAAGATGGCCGCGGCGATCACGATCACGATGCAGAACCCGGCCGGGATGATCAGCCACCAGTACCCGTCGTAGACGTACTGGACGCCATTGGACAGCATCTGGCCCCAGTCGGTCTGCGGCGGCCGGATGCCCAGGCCCAGGTAGCTCAGCGCGACGATCAGCGCGATCGCGTCCGCGACCTGGAACGTCGCGTTCACCATGATCGTCCCGATTGCGTTCGGCGCGATATGCCGCAGCACCGCCCGGGTGCCGCCGCCGCCCATCGCCTTCATCGCCTGCACGTAGTCGCGGGTGCGCAGGCTCAGCGCCTCGCCCCGGACCAGCCGGGAGGTGGTCAGCCACGAGGTCAGCGCGATCACCAGGATCAGGATCGGCTTGCTCGGAGTGATCATCGATACCACCACGAGCGCCAGGAACAGCGTCGGGATGGACAGCAGCGCGTCGACGATGCGCATCATGAACGAGTCCACGAACCCGCCGATGTACCCGGCCACCGCGCCCCACAGCACGCCGACGATGGTGGCGAGCAAGGCGGCGGCGATGCCGACCTCCAGCGACACCTGCCCGGCCACCATCAGCCGGCCGAGCACGTCGAACCCGCTGGCGTCGGTGCCCAGCAGGTGGGCGGACGACGGCGGCAGCTCCTCGTGGGCGAAGTCCACCTGGAGCTGGTTGGTGTGGTAGATCAGCGGCCCGATGAAGCAGAACAGCAGCATGAACACGAAGATCCCGACGCCGGTGACCGCGAGCTTGTTCTCCAGAAACACCTCGAGCCCGCGGCGGAACGTGCTGCGCGGCTTGCCCGCCGGCAGCATGCCGGCGGCGACCGCGTCCGCATCGCCCGGGTAGGCCACGACGGCCACGCCGATGTTGGACAGCGGGTCTGGCTTGACATCGGTGGGAATGGGTTCCGGGGAACCGCCGGCGAGACTCATTGGCTCACATACCTCACACGCGGGTCGAGCACCGCATAGGCGATATCAGCCAGCAGCGACCCCACGACGGTCGCCACGGCCACCACGACGATAATCCCGAGCAGGGTCGGATAGTCCTGTTTGAGAGCTTGCTGGTAGAACAGGTAGCCCATGCCGGGGTAGTTGAAGACGGACTCGGTGATCAGGGCGCCGGCGAACAGGGCCGGCAGCAGCAAGCCCAGCAGCGTGGCGATCGGGATCAGCGAGTTACGCAGCACGTGCCGCAGCAGCACCCGCCGCTCGCTGGCCCCCTTCGCCTTCGCCGTCCGCACGTAGTCCTCGGTGAGGTTGTCCAGCACCGAGGAGCGCATGTACCGGCTGAACAGCGCGATCGTGATCAGCGTCAGCGTGACGATCGGCAGGACCAGCGCGTTGAAGTTGGTGATCAGCACGCCCAGCCCCTCGCCCTGCGGGCCCTCCGGCGGGAAGATCGGGAACTTGATGGCGAAGACCAGGATCAGCAGGATGCCGAGCAGGAACGCGGGCATCGCGTAGAAGATCGTGGAGAAGCCGTTGAAGAAGTGGTCCACGATCTTGTTCCGCCGCACCGCCTGCACCACCCCGATCGGGACGGCGCACAGCAGCGCCAGGATGATCGAGATCCCCACCAGGAACACCGTCTTCGGCAGGTGGTTGGCCAGCAGCGAGGCCACGCTCTGGTTGAGGTTGTAGGAGTAGCCCAGGTTGAAGTGCAGCAGGTGGTCGAGCCAGAGCCAGTACTGGCCGTACCACGGCCGGTTGAAGCCGTAGACCCGGTCGAACTGGACGATGGCCGCCGGGTTGCGGTACGCCTGCGGGCCCATGATCGCGATAGCCGGGTTGCCGGGAATCAGGCGCAGCAAAATGAAGGTGATCACGGTCACCAGCAGGACCACCACGACCGCCTGCAGCAACCGGCGGATCATGAAGATGATCAAAGTTACCCCCTTCCGGGCGGGTCCCCGCGGGAGACGGCGGGCCAGCCGGCATCCCCGCGCCGGGAGGACAGGTCAGCCAGGTCGGCCTGGCCCGCCGGTTCAGCTACGTCACGAAATACCAATCCTCCGGGTCGAGGCTGAGCGCGGGGCGCGCCGGGTGGCCCCAATGCGGTTGTCGGCGATCGGCCAGATCATGGCGGCAGGGCGGGCCGGCAGCCCCGCCAGGAACGTCCGCAGGTTGCATGTTATTGCTGGTCACGGTGTGCTCGATCAGCGAGCCGGCCGCCTGCCGCGACCCGGGCCAGCGCGCCCGCGCCCGCGCCCGCAGCCCGCGAGGATCTTGCCGCGAAGCCTGGAGATACATCTCCGTTGATGCCGGGGGTGGCCCCCATGACCGGGCTCCTTCTTTCGTCCTGCTTCCTTCGGGCTCCTGGTTCCTGACATGGGCTAACGCGGGTTCCCGGCGTCCTCGCCAGCGTCACTGACCGTATGAGCCCCGTTGATCACGGTACGGCCGGGGTCAACCTCCGTCCAGACGAGGGCCGGCCGCGAACCGAGTTCGCGACCGTACCGAGACGTGCGCGTAATAATGCTCCCACGTCGTTAGCAGGCAATACAGGCCCCGCCGGGGCCGTCCGGCCCCGGGCCGGCGGTGGCCGCGAGCAGGCGGCCACGGCGGCGACCGCCGCCCTCACTAGTAAGCGGCCAGCGCGGCGACCGCCGCCGTCACGCTGTCCACGGTCGGGATCACCTGCTGCTCCAGCACGTCGGCGAACGGCAGCGGGACGCAGGCGGCGGCGACCCGGCGGATCGGGGCGTCGAGCAGCTCGAAGCCCTCATCGGCGACGACGGAGGCCACGGTTCCGCCCCATCCGCCCTGGTAGGGATTCTCCTCCACGATAACCAGCCGGGATGTCCGCCGGACCGACTCCAGGACGGCCGCCATGTCGAGCGGCACCAGGCAGCGCAGGTCGATCACCTCGGCGGACACGCCGTCACCGGCCAGCCGGCCGGCGGCGGCCAGCGCCAGCGGCACCGTGGCGGCCAGGGCCACCAGCGTGACGTCGGTGCCCTCGCGCGCCACGGCGGCCCGGCCCAGCTCCACCAGGTGCCCCTCCGGCGCGGCCGGCCCCTTGCTGGCGAACAGCCCCTTGTGCTCGAAGAACACCACCGGGTCGTCGCTGCGGATCGCGGCGGCCATCAGCCCGATCACGTCGGCGGGCGTGGACGGCGCCGCGATCTTCAGTCCCGGGATGGCCAGGGCCCAGTTCTCCACCGCCTGGGAGTGCTGCGCGCCGAAGCCCAGGCCGCCGCCGTTGGCCGTGCGGACCACCAGCGGCACGGTGACCTGGCCACCGGTCATGTACCGCATCTTCGGTATCTCGTTGGCCAGGTAGTCCCAGCAGCAGGCGAAGAAGTCGGAGAACATGATCTCGGCCACCGGGCGCATCCCGGTCATGGCCGCGCCCATGGCCACGCCCAGGATCGCCTGCTCGGAGATCGGCGTATCCCAGACCCGCTGCTTGCCGAACTCCTGCAGCAGGCCGGCGGTGGTCTTGAACACCCCGCCCGCGGCCCCGATGTCCTCGCCCAGGCACACCACCGACGGGTCACGGCGCAGTTCCCGCGCGATCCCCTCGGCCACCGCCTCCCGGTAGGTGATCACGTCCGCCGCGCCGGTCAGGTCCGCCATGCCGAGCCTCCGTCCGCCCACACATCGGTCAGCGCCGCGCCCGGGTCGGGGCCGGGAGCCGCCTTGGCCGCGGCCACCGCCTGCTCGACCAGGCGGGCCGCCCGGTCGTCGGCCGCGGCCACCGACTCGGCGGGCACGGCGAGCGATTCCAGCCGGGCCCGGGCGACCTCCAGCGGGTCCCGGCTCAGCCACTGCCTGACCTCCTCCTCGGGCCGGTAGGTGGCCGGGTCGGTGCGGCTGTGCCCGAAGTGCCGGTAGGTCTTCGCCTCCAGCACGGTCGGCCCCTCGCCGGCCCGGGCCCGGGCGGCGGCCCGCGCCACGGCCTCCTTGACCACGACCACGTCGTTGCCGTCCACGACCTCCGCGGGCAGCCCGTACGCGGGGGCCCGGTCGGCGGCCGGGTGGCCGACCGCGGTCACGTCGCCGATCGGCGTGTACTCCATATAGAGGTTGTTCTCGCAGATGAACAGCACCGGCAGCGACCACACCGCGGCCAGGTTGAGCGCCTCGTGGAACGCGCCGATGTTGGTGGCGCCGTCACCGAAGAACGCCACCGCGACCTGGCCGCTGCCGCGGAGCCGGGCCGACCAGGCGGCCCCGGCCGCCAGCGGCAGATGCGCGCCGACGATCGCGTACGAGCCGAGCATCCCGGCCGAGGCCTTGGTCAGGTGCATCGAGCCGCCCTTGGCCTGGCACAGGCCGGTGCCCTTGCTCATCAGCTCGGCCAGGCACTCCTCGGGCGAGGCGCCCCGGGCCATCGCGTGGTGGTGGCCCCGGTAGGTGGCGAACACATAGTCGTCGGGCCGCAGGGCGGCGCTGGCGCCGACCGCGACCGCCTCGTGACCGGCGGCCAGGTGCGTGGTGCCCTTGACCAGGCCGGCCAGGAACAGGTCGTGCGCCGCCTTCTCGGTACGGCGGATCACCGCCATGGCCTCGTACAGCGCGAGCAGTTCCTCGGCGCTGACGACGCTGGCGCCGGCGTCCACGGCGGTCACCGGGCGTCACCCGCCGCGGCGCGGCCGGCCGTGCCGCCGGATCCCGCCCCGGCACGAGCCCCGTCCGCGGCGCGGGCGGTCTCGCCACGGCCGGCCGGCGTGTTCAGCTGGGACTGGCTCTCCCGGAGCGTGTTCAGCGCCCCGCCCGCGGTCCAGTACTTGCGCCCGGCCACCAGCAGTTCCTCGGCCGGGAACTTGGTGATGACCTCGCACCCCGCGGCGGTGACCACGACCTCCTCCTCGATCCGGGCCGCCGACCAGCCGTCGCTGGCCGGCCAGTAGGTTTCCAGCGCGAACACCATTCCTTCCTCCAGCGTCTCCGGGTGGTCCAGCGACACGAGCCGGCTGAAGATCGGTTTCTCCCAGATCGACAGGCCTACGCCGTGGCCGTACTGCAGCGCGAACGCGGCCATCTCGTCGGGGAACCCGAACTCGGTGGCCCGCGGCCATAGCGCCACGATGTCGGCGGTGGTGGCCCCGGGCTTGACCAGCGCGATCGCCTGGTCCATGTACTCGCGGCAGCGCACGTAGGCGTCCCGCTGCGCGCGCGAGGCGCTGCCGACCGCGAACGTCCGGTAGTAGCAGGTCCGGTAGCCCAGATGGCTGTGCAGGATGTCGAAGAAAGCCGGGTCCCCGGGACGGATCAGCCGGTCCGAGTACACGTGCGGGTGCGGCGAGCACCGCTCGCCGGAGATCGCGTTGACGCCCTCCACGTACTCACTGCCCAGGCCGTACAGGACCTTGCTGACCAGGCCCACGCACTCGTTCTCGCGCACCCCCGGCCGCAGGAACTCGTACAGCTCGGTGTAGGCCGCGTCCACCATCGAGCACGCCTGGGCCAGCAGGGAGATCTCGTCGCGGGTCTTGGTCCGGCGGGCCTCGAGGAACACCTGCTGCCCGTCCACGGTCTCGATGCCCTCGGCCCGCAGCGCCGCCAGCACCGGCATCTCGGCCACGTCGACGCCGAGCGGGGCATCCGCCACCCCGTGCTCGCGCAGCACCGTGGCGACCTTGCCGGCCACGTCGGCGGCTATGCCGGCGTCCGGATGGAAGGCACCGCGCAGCGTGGAGATGCCGGCCCGGGCCCCCGTGCGCGCGGCGCCCTCGGCCGACGGCGGCCCCTCGGTGTAGTCCAGCCACGGGTTGTACAGCTGGTGGTGCCGGGCCGCCGACCCGAAGTCCCAGACCACCGGCTCGCCGCCCCGGGGCAGCACCGCGAACCGGATCAGCTTGTCCATCGCCCAGGTGCCGATGTGGGTCGAGGTCATGTAGCGGACGTTCGCGAAATCGAAGCTCAGCAGCGCGCCGAGCTCGGACCGGTCCAGCTGCGCCCGCAGCCGGGCCAGGCGCTCGGCGCGCAGCCGGGCCAGGTCGACCCGCTCCTCCCAGTCCACCGCGCTGGTTCCGAAGGTGTGAATCGCCATCGTCGGCCACCTCGCTCTCGGGCTCGGGCTTAGTTAAGAGCCCGCGCCCGGTCAGTGTCAATAAATACTGAACGCAACGCCTCGCCCCGATCCGGGTCCGCCGCGGCCAGCCCGGCCGCGGCCCGCGCCCGGCCCGCCAGTCCGGGCGCTACGGGCCACCGGGCTCGGCGACGAACCAGACGCCCACCGCGGCTACGGGGCCCTCGTTGCGGTAGGTATGCGGCGTGGCTGACGCGAAGCTGACCGCGTCCCCCGCCGTCAGCCGGTGCGAGCGGAACCCGAGGGTGACGACCAGTTCGCCCTCGATGAGGTAGCCGTACTCGGTGCCCGGGTGCTCCATCAGCCGGCCCGCGTCCGAGGAGCAGCCGCCGGGCGCGTACCTGACCAGCAGGAAGTCAACGTGGCGGCCCGGAACGCGGCCGAGGCGCTCCCAGGTGACCCCGGAGTCGAACTCGAGGATCTCGCGCTGCGCCGGGCAGACCACCGGCCCGGCCAGGCCGTCGGCCTGGGCCCGGCCGGCCGCCAGCGGAGCGACCTCGGCGGCCTGCGTCCCGGCCGGGGCCTCGCCCAGGACGTCCTGGACCGATACGCCCAGCGCGGTGGTGATCGCATACAGGGTGCTGACCGACGGCTGGCACTTGCCGGTCTCGATCTGCGAGATGAGGCTCGGCGACAGCCCGACGCTGCGGGCAAGGCTGCGCAGGCTGATGCCGCGCTTGGCTCGCTCCGCGCGGATGCGCCCGCCGATCTGGAGCACCGCCACGGACACGCCAGCCTCCTCCCGCCAGCATGCTACGGGGCGGCGTCCGCGGCTGGCCCGGGCCGGGCCGGCCGCTTAACCCGCCGCCGGCCTGGGCGCGGGCGGCCAGGCCGGGCTCCGGTTCGTGCGGCGGCTCGTAGCAAGCGTACTGACACCCCGGCGCGCGGCAGGCGATGGTCCGGTGGCCGCTGCCACGTGGCTGCGCCGCCCGGGCAGGCGCGCACTGGCACGGCAGCCACGAGACGATCACCTTGCCGGGCCCCCAGGCGTGCCCGTTCCCGCAGCGGGCCGGGTAGGCCCACCACTCCGGCAAAGATGCGTCGCTCATTCGTATACTAGAACACGAATTCGATATCTCCCGCTAGTCCATCACGGTTATCGCGGTCAGGTGTCGCGCCTGGTCACCGCGTTGCTACCGGCCCTGGGCCGTCCCCGGGCCGGGACCGGCCCGGGCGCCGCCCGCGGCGACCCGCCGGCGGGCCCGGAGCCGGATTCCGCGGCCGGCCGGACCGCGGGCCCGTGGCTACGCTGTCTGCGACGCGCAACGAACTCCGGCGAGATGGCCGCCGACCCCCGTTCCATCCCGTCCGGGCCGAGGAGCAAGGAGCCCGCGATGCCAACCTGCCCGGCCGGGCACGAGTCGGCGGCCGACGACTACTGCGACGCGTGCGGGCGGCGGATGGGCGGATCCGCGGCGGGCGGCGGGCCGGCGGGCGGCGGAGCGCCGGCGGGCGGCGGAGCGCCGGCGGGCGGCGGAGCGCCGGGCAGCGGGCCGCCGGGCAGCGGGCCAGCGGCCCGCGGGCCGGCGGGCGGCGCGACCACCAGTGGCGGGCCGGCGGGCGGCGCACCAGATCCGCGGCCCTGCCCGCGGTGCGGCGCCCCGCGATCGGGCCGGTTCTGCGAGGTGTGCCGGTTCGACTTCGTCTCCGGAGCGCCCGCCACCCCGGCCACCGAGCCCGGCGGGTACGCCGCCCGGCCGGCCGGCACCGCGGCCGGCGCCGCCCGGCCGGCTCCGGCCGGTGGTCCGCCCTGGTCAGCGGTGGTGACCGCCGACCGGGCCTACTTCGACCGGGTCGTCGCCTCGGGCGCGCCCGAGGCGGCGGCGATCATGTTTCCGCCCTACTGCCCGGAGCGCCGGTTCGTGCTGGGCCTGTCCCGGCCCGGGGAACAGAAGCAAATCGGCCGGCACAGCGCGTCCCGCGGGCTCGATCCGGAGATCGACCTGACCGGGCCGCCGGCCGATCCGGGTATCTCCCGCCTGCACGCGGTCCTGATCGGGCAGCCGGAGGGCGGCTGGGCCGTGCTGGACCCGGGGTCGGAGAACGGGACATTCGTCAACGACCAGGAGATCGCCATCGGCGTCCCGGTCCCCCTGCGCGACGGGGACCGCATCCACCTCGGGGCCTGGACCGTCATCACGATCCGCCGCGCGTAGCCGTGGCCGGGCCCGGCCACGAAAGCATGTCATCTACGGACACTTTCCCCCGGTTTCCCGAGTTTGCGGTTGCGGCCCGCACCCTATGTCGGCCGGGCGCGGCGACGGGCTAGGGTGCCATCGTGGACCGGGAGCAGCGGCGGCAGTACGTGCGCGATCACCGGGTTTGCGTATTCGGGTACAACCGCCGGGAGCACGGGCCCGCCATGACCGTCGTCTACTACGTGATGGACGGCGACGATCTGCTGATCTCCACGATGGCGGCCCGGGGCAAGGCCAGGGCGGTGGCCCGGGACGGGCGGGTCAGCCTCTGCATCCTCGACGAGGGCTGGCCGCTGCGGTATCTCCAGGTGTACGGGACCGCCGTGGTCTCCCGTGACCGCAAGCTGGCCGCGGACGTCCTCGGCCGGGTGGTCGGCCTGATGGCCGGCGAGGAAGTCCCCGAGAGCCGGCGCCCGCAGATCGAGCGGATGGCCGAGGACGAGGAGCGGGTGGTGATCAGGGTCACGCCGTACGCGACGTTCGAGACCCCGCCCCGCCACGTCTACGAGATGAGTGACCTCGACACGCTGACGCACTTCACCAGCACGTCCATGCCCTGGTGAGACCGAGCGAACGGGAGAACGCCGATGACCATCGCCGACCTGCTGGCCGACGCGTTCGGCCGAGTCCGCGCGACCGTGCACGAGGCGGTCGACGGGCTGACCCCCGGCCAGCTGGCGTTCCGGCCGGAGAGCGGGGCCAACTCGATCGCCTGGCTGGTGTGGCACCTGGCCCGGATCCAGGACGACCACATCGCCGATGTGGCCGGCACCGGGCAGGTCTGGACATCGGCCCGCGGCGGGACAAGCTGGGCGGACCGGTTCGGGTTGCCGTTCGCGGCCTCGGCCACCGGGTACGGGCACGGCACCGAGGCGGTGGCCGCGGTCCAGGTTGAGTCCGGGGAGCTGCTGACCGGGTACTACGACGAGGTGCACGAGGAGACGCTCCGGTACGTCCGCGGCCTGTCCGAGGACGACCTGGACCGCATCGTGGACAAGGCGTGGGACCCGCCGGTCACCCTCGGGGTCCGCCTGGTCAGCGTGATCTCCGACGATCTCCAGCACGCCGGGCAGGCCGCCTACCTGCGCGGACTGATCGAGCGCGGCTGACCGGTCAGCGCCACAGGGATTCCAGCGCCGCGTCGACGGTGACCGCGAGCCGGGTCATGCGCGGCACCGCCGGCTCGCGCGGGGCCGCGTCCACGACCTCGCACCGGGCCCGGGCCCGGTCGTCCAGGAACCGGCTGAGCTGCCCGTAGCCGTGCCGGTCGTCGCGGCCGGCGCGGTGGTGGTGCAGGCGCAGCGGCGCGTACAGGTACAGCTCGTCGCGGGCCCGGGTCACCGCCACGTAGAACAGCCGCCGCTCCTCGGCCAGGCCCGCCGGGGTGGACAGGGCCATGTCGCTCGGCACCGCGCCGTCGACCAGGTGCGGCAGGTGCACCACCGGCCATTCCAGGCCCTTGGCGGAATGAACGGTGGAGATGACCAGGAAGTCGTCGTCCAGCCGCGGCCGCCCGGCCAGGTCGGACGCGGAGACCGGCGGGTCGAGCGCCAGCTCCACCAGGGCATCGTGCAGCGAGGGCCGGCTGGCGGCCGCGTCGGCCAGCCGCTCCAGGTCGGCGATGCGCACCGCCGCGTCCGGGTAGCGGGCGCGCAGCGGGGCGGCCAGGGCGGCCAGGATGGCGCCGGCCCGGTCCGCCACGCTGTCCAGGCCGGCCGCGGCGGCCAGGGCCGACAGCGTGGCCGCCACCGCGGCGCGGGACCGGGCCGGGACCGCCTCGGCCGCGGCCGCGCACCGGGAGAACGGAGCCGGGTCGCCCGGCCGCAGCACCTCGAGCATCCGCCGGGCGTGCGCCGGCCCGATCCCCTCATGCAGCCGCAGCACCCGGAACCAGCCGATGTCGTCGGCCGGGTTGGCCACCACCCGCGCCGCGGCCAGGAAGTCCTTGACGTGCGCGGCCTCGGTGAACCGCAGGCCGCCGTACTTCACGAACGGGATGCCGCGGGCGGTCAGCTCGACCTCGAGGACATCGCTATGGTGCGCGGCCCGGACCAGCACCGCCTGGTCTTGCAGCTGGCGCCCGGCCTCGTGCGCCGCCAGCACCCGCGCCACGATCTCGCGCGCCTGAGTCGCCTCGTCGTGGCACCGCACCAGCTGGGGCGCTGGCCCGGTGCCCCGCACCCCGGTCAGCTCCAGCTCCAGGCCCGCGGACTGCGGCCGGACCACGTTGGCCAGCCGCAGCACCGAGTCCCGGGACCGGTAGTTGCGGATCAGCCGGATCACGGCGAGGCCCGGGTACGCGCCGCCCAGCGACCGCAGGTGCTCGGGGTCGGCGCCGCGGAACGCGTACACGGCCTGGGCGTCGTCACCGACGCAGGTCAGGCCGCTGCCGTCCGGACGCAGCAGCCGGACGATCTCCGCCTGCACCGCGTTGACGTCCTGGTACTCGTCGACCAGGACCGCGTCGAACAGGCCGCGCAGGGCCGGGCCGGCCGCCGGGTCGGCCAGCGCCGCCCGCCACAGCAGCAGCAGGTCGTCGAAGTCGACCAGCCCGTGCCCGCGCTTGTGCGCCACATACGCCCGGAACAGGCCGGCCAGCCGGGCCGTGAAGTCGTGGCACCAGGGAAAGCCGGCCGCCACCACGTCCGCGATCGTGGCCTGGGTGTTGACGCAGCGGGTGTAGATGTCGGCGCACACCGCGGCCCGGGGCGCCCGCCGCTCGGTGCCCACCAGGCCGTGATCGGCGCGCAGCACGTCGAGCACGTCGGCCATGTCGGCCGGGTCGATGACGCTGAACTGGGGCGGCAGCGAGAAGGACTCCGCGTGCTGGCGGATGATGCGGTGGGCGATCGCGTGGAAGGTGCCGCCGCAGATCCGCTCCGCGCTCCCAGGTCTCCCGGAGTCAGCGGTTCGCGACCTCATCGACTCCACCCGGGCGAGCATGTCGTCGGCGGCGCGGCGGGTGAACGTCAGCAGCAGGATCCGGCTGGCCTCGATGCCCTGGTCCCGCAGCCAGGCGGCCCGGGAGACCAGCGTCCGGGTCTTGCCCGTCCCGGCGCCCGCCAGCACCAGCAGCGGGCCGCCCGCGTGCGTCGCGGCCCGGCGCTGCTCGTCGTTCAGTTCGCCACCCGCGCCCGCCGCTTCGAACATGCACACGAATGTAACCAGCCCGCATGGCGCGGGCCAGCACCCGCGCCGGCCGCGCCATTTCCGGACGATTACGTCATGGCCCTTTCCGCCCGTGACGACGGGCGAAAGCGGCCGGCCCGGCTGG
>Ga0335078_10006392_pt1 | contig 17443 bp, 15 predicted proteins | sample Lox_Sample_32_FD_206711 | JGI IMG/M metagenome (GOLD analysis project Ga0335078, IMG submission 206711) | Soil microbial communities from Loxahatchee National Wildlife Refuge, Florida, United States - Lox_Sample_3.2 | ecosystem: Environmental > Terrestrial > Soil > Wetlands | place: USA... | reverse complement strand
GGGGCTACTCGGTGATGCACGGCTACTGGGACGATGAGGAGCAGACCCGCGAGGCCATCGACGCGGCGCGCTGGATGCACACCGGGGACCTCGCCGTGATGGACGACGCCGGGTACCTGAACATCGCCGGCCGGATCAAGGACATGGTGATCCGGGGCGGGGAGAACATCTACCCCCGCGAGATCGAGGAGTTCCTCTACGCCCACCCCGCGATCGAGGACGTGCAGGTGATCGGGGTCCCCGACGCCAGGTACGGGGAGGAGCTGTGCGCCTGGGTGAAGCTGCGGCCCGGCCAGGAGCTGACCGTGGTGGAGCTGCGCGAGTTCTGCACCGGCCAGATCGCCCACTACAAGATCCCGCGCTACCTGCGGATCAGCGACGGCTTCCCGATGACCATCACCGGCAAGGTGCAGAAGTTCAAGATGCGCGAGGTGAGCGTGGTCGAGCTCGATCTCGGCGACGCGGCCGGCATCGAGACCGCCTGAGCCGCCCCCGGCCGCCGGGCGGCGTGCCGCCGCGCCGGCTACGTCCCGAACACCCGGTCGCTGGGCACGATCCGCACGCCCAGTGGCAGCAGCGAGATCGGGATGATCTTGAAGTTGGCCAGGCCGAGCGGGATGCCGATGATGGTCAGGCAGAGCAGCATGCCGGTGACCAGGTGGCCGAGCGCGAGCTCCCAGCCGAAAAAGATGATCCAGATGACGTTGCCGATCAGCGAGGCCACGCCCGCCCGCGGCCGCCGCTCGATGCTGCGCCCGAACGGCCACAGCACGAAGCCCGCGATCCGGAAGGAGGCGATCCCGAACGGGATCGTGATGATGAAGATGAACAGGGCGAAGCAGATCAGGCCGACCACGGCGTAGGCGATGGCCATCCAGAAGCCGCACAGTACCAGCCAGATGACGTTGAGGAGGACCCGCATCACTGCCCCTTCCCGGGGTCGATCCAGACGCAGACCCCGGCGGGCTCCAGGGCCTGCTGCACGACACCGGCCAGGTCGTCCCGGACGGAGTCCAGGTCGACGGCACCGGTGAGCCGGGCGGCGAACGCCGCCACGGTCGCGTCCGCATCGTAGCGGGCCCGGTTGAACCGCCGGTCCACGGCGCGCTGCACCCGGCGGCGGGCCGGGTTGAACAGCGCCGCGACGACCAGCGTGGCGGCGGCCACCGCCAGGGGCGAGCTGACCGGCAGCACCCGGGTGGCCAGCGTGACCAGCCCGGCGTAGACGCCGACCAGCAGCGCGGTGAGCAGCGTGTACGCCAGCGTCCGGCTGATCAGCCGGTCGATCTCGTAGAGGTGGTACTTCAGGATGCCGACGCCGATGCTCACCGGCAGCGCGGCCACGCACAGGAAGGCCAGGTCCCGGGTGATCCGGCCGTCCAGCTGGTCCTTGGGCGGGCCGAACGCGATCAGCGCGAGGCCGGCGACCGCGATGACCGCCCCGCCCATCAGCCACTTGAGCTGCTGCCGCTGCTCTCCGGTGGCGCGCCGCCAGCGCAGCGCCTGCCGGGCGGCGAAGGCCGGCCAGAAGAGCGGGACCAGGACGAACGCGAACCCGGTGTACTCCGCCAGCGCGCCGAGGACGCCGCCGGGACTGCCCGCGCCGGAGTACCCGCCGTTCACGTCGACCCGGATGGGCCCGCCGGCCAGCACGCCCGCCTCACCGGCCACCAGGCCGACCGTGGCGACCGTGGCCAGCGCCAGGTATGCCCACGCCGCCCAGGCCCACCACCGGCCCGCCCGCCCGTCCGGGAAGAGCAGGATGACCAGCGGGAAGACGAAGATCAACGGGGTTCCCGCGGTGTCTTTGACCAGCACGGCGGCCGCGCCCAGCGCCAGGCTGCCGCCGTGGACGTGGTAGTCGAGCACCGCGTACAGCCCGGCGTCGACCACGGCGAGGACGGCCACCGCCGGGCCGAGCAGCAGCCAGCCCTCCGGGTTCCCCGGCTGGCGCCGGGCCACCAGCAGCCCGACCAGCCCGCACACCAGGGCGAGCGCGGGCGCCGCGCCGTCGCGGGAGGCCTGCAGGTCCCCGGTGAGGTAGGTCAGCGGCCCCCAGGCGGCGATGAGGGCCAGCCCGGCCGCGCCGAGCACCGTGGCCGTGGCCGGCGGCGCCAGCCGGGCGCGGCGCGGCCGGGCGCCCGCCGCCGGGCGCCCGCCCGCCGGGCGTGCCTCCCCCACGGGGCACACGCTACGCCTGGATCGTTCCGGGAGCGTTACCGCGGCGCTGGCCGGCCCGGGCAAGCCGGTTCCCGCGGTGGGCCCGTTATGCCGCCTAATCCCTGCGGCCGGTGAGGGCCAGGGTCACGCCGAGGCCGATCATGGCGAGCCCGCCGAGGCCGCCGACCAGTTCCAGCCGCCGCGGCGACCGGGCGAACCAGGACCGCACGCCACTGGCCGCCAGGGCCCAGGCGCAGTCGCAGACCAGGCCGATGGGGGGCGCGATCAGGCTCAGCACCAGCAGTTGCCCGGTCATGTGCCCGGCCGCCGGGTCGGCGAACTGCGGCAGCACGGCCGCGAACAGCACATAGGCCTTGGGGTTGGCGACGCCGACCCCGAATCCCTCGGCCACCGCCCGGCCGCTGCCGCGCGGTCCGGCGGGCTCGGCGAGCGCCGCCGGCAGCGCGTGCCGGTGCCGGAACGCCTGGATGCCCAGCCAGGCCAGGTAGGCCGCGCCGGCCAGCTTGACCACCGTGAACGCCTGGGCCGAGCGCTGCACCAGGGTGCCGACCCCGAGGGCGGCGCTGACCGCGACCACCTGCACGCCCGCGGCGTTGCCCACCGCGGAGGACAGCGCCGTGCGCCGGCCATAGGCCAGCGCGCGGCCGACGATGAACAGCACGCTCGGCCCGGGGATGGCGATGATGATGAGGGCCGTGATCGCGAAGCCCAGTGCCTGCCCGGCGGTGACCACGCGGTCAATCCAGCCCGAGCAGCGGGTCCAGCCCGACGGTCAGGCCGGGGGGCAGCGACGCGATGCCGCGGATGCCGAGCAGCACCCCGGGCATGAACGAGGCCCGGTCCAGCGAGTCGTGCCTGATGGTGAGGATCTCGCCGGTGCCGCCGAAGAGGACCTCCTGGTGGGCGACCAGGCCGGCCAGCCGGACCGAGTGCACGTGGACCCCGCCGCCCAGGGCCGCACCGCGGGCGCCGTCCACCGCGGTCACCGTGGCGTCGGGCGGGTCGCCCAGCCCGGCCGCGGCCCGGGCCCCGGCGATCAGCGCGGCCGTGCGGGACGCGGTGCCCGACGGGGCGTCCGCCTTGCCCGCGTGGTGCAGCTCGATCACCTCGGCCGAGGTGAAGAAGCGGGCGGCCTGGGTGGCGAAGCGCATCATCAGCACCGCGCCGATGGAGAAGTTGGGCACGACCAGCACCCGGGCCCCCCGGTCCGCGGCCAGCCAGCCGGCCACCTCCGCCAGCCGGGGCTCGTCGAAGCCCGAGGTGCCGACGACGGTGTCCAGGCCCTTCCCGATACACCAGCGCAGGTTGTCCATGACCGCGCCGGGGTGGGTGAAGTCCACCACCACGTCGCAGCCCGCGAGGGCGTCCCGGGGATCTCCCTCGTCGACCTCGGCGCCGATGGCCATGCCGTCCGCGCCGGCGACCGTACGGCACACCTGCGCGCCCATGCGGCCGCGGGCACCGAGCACACCCACTGTGATCATGACTGCCTGCCGTTCTCCCGGGGGCGGCGGCGGCCGGGGGTCAGCCCAGTGCGGCGGCGAAGGGGGCGTCGTCGTCGAACGGGCCGACCACCGCGAGCACCTTGGGCCGGTCCAGGATCTGTGTGGCCACCCGGCGCACGTCGTCGTGGGTGACCGCCTCGATGGAAGCGAGGATCTCATCGACCGGCTCGAGCCGGGGGTAGGCAAGCTCCGACTTGCCCAGGCGGCTCATCCGCGACGACGGGTCCTCCAGGCCGAGCACCAGCGACCCGCGCAACTGGCCCTTGCCCCGGTCCAGCTCGGCGTCGGTGAGGCCGTCGGAGATCACCTTGGCGATCTCGTCCTGGCAGATCGCCAGCACCTCGTCGGCCTTGGCGGGCAGGCAGCCTATGTAGGTGGCCCACATGCCGGTGTCGGAATGCTGCGCCGCGAAGCTGTACACCGAGTAGGCCAGCCCGCGCTTCTCCCGGACCTCCTGGAACAGCCGCGATGACATGCCACCGCCGAGCGCCGCGTTGAGCACGCCGAGCGCGAACCTCCGCTCGTCGGTGCGCGACAGCCCGCGGCAGCCGAGCACCAGGTTGGCCTGCTCGATGCCGCGCGACACCAGGCGCACCCCGGAGCCGTCCGCGAGGCCCTCGGCCGGGGCGGACAGCCGCGGCGGCGCCGGCGGCGCGTCCCCGGCGGCCGCCGGGCCGAACGCCTCGCGGACCTGCCGGACGACGGTGTCGTGGTCGAGGTTGCCGGCCGCGGCGACGACCAGGCCCGGCGGGGTGTACCTGGCCGAGTAGTGGCTGGCGATCTGCTCCCTGGTGATCACGTTGATCGAGGCGACCGTGCCGAGGATCGGCCGGCCCAGCGGGGTGTCACCGAAAAGCTGCTGCGCGAACGCCTCGTGCACGGTGTCGGCCGGCTCGTCGTCGTTCATCGCGATCTCTTCGAGGATCACGCCCCGCTCGGCGTCCACGTCCTTCGGCTCGATCAGCGAGCCGGTCACCATGTCCGCCAGGACGTCGATCGCCAGCGGCAGGTCGGCATCGAGCACCCGCGCGTAGTAGCAGGTGTACTCCTTGCCCGTGAAGGCGTTCAGCTCGCCCCCGACCGCATCCATCGCGGCCGAGATGTCCAGCGCGGTCCGCTTGCCGGTGCCCTTGAACAGCAGGTGCTCCAGGTAGTGCGTGGCTCCCGCGTGATCGGGATCCTCGTCGCGGGAGCCCACGCTCACCCAGATGCCCAGGGCGGCCGAGCGGACGGCGGGCAGCGACTCGGTGACGACCCGCAGCCCGCCGGGCAGGACCGAACGGCGTACCGCGTCGTCGCCGTGCTCGGGGATGGACACCGTCATCAGTCGCGGTGCCGCCGCTCGCGGTGCCGGGTGCGGTGGCTGCCGCCGTCACCGTCGCCGCGGTGCCCGTCGCGGTCACCACGGGGCCGGTCACGGTAGCCGTCGCCGCCGCGGTCACGGCCGCCCGGCCCGCCGCCAAGGTCCTCGCCGGCCGCTTCGCGCTCGACGACCTCGACCGGGACGAGGGACAGCTTGCCGCGGTCGTCCACCTCCCGGATCTCCACCTGGATCTTGTCGCCGACCTTGATCACGTCGTCGACGTTCTCGATCCTGGCGCCGCCGTGCAGCTTGCGGATCTGGGTGATGTGCAGCAGGCCGTCCTTGCCGGGCAGCAGCGAGACGAACGCGCCGAACGTGGTCGTCTTCACCACCGTCCCGAGGAAGCGCTCGCCGACCTCGGGGATGTGCGGGTTGGCGATGGAGTTGATCGCCGACCGGGCCGCCTCGGCGGAGGGGCCGTCGGTGGCGCCGATGTAGATCGTGCCGTCGTCCTCGATCGTGATCTCGGCGCCGGTGTCCTCCTGGATGGAGTTGATCATCTTGCCCTTGGGGCCGATGACCTCGCCGATCTTGTCCACCGGCACCTTGATGGTGATGATCCGCGGCGCGAACGGGCTCATCTCGCCCGGCGCGTCGATGGCCTCGCGCATCACTTCCAGGATGGTCAGCCGGGCCGCCCTGGCCTGGGTCAGCGCCGCGGCGAGCACCGAGGCCGGGATGCCGTCGAGCTTGGTGTCGAGCTGGAGCGCGGTGATCACGTCCCGGGTGCCGGCCACCTTGAAGTCCATGTCGCCGAACGCGTCCTCGGCGCCGAGGATGTCGGTCAGCGTGACGTACTGGCCGCCCTCGTGGATCAGGCCCATGGCGATGCCGGCCACCATGTCCCGCAGCGGCACGCCGGCGTCCAGGAGGGCCATCGTGGAGGCACACACCGACCCCATCGAGGTGGAGCCGTTGGACCCGATCGCCTCGGACACCTGCCGGATCGCGTAGGGGAACTCCTCCCTGGTGGGGAGCACCGGGATGAGCGCGCGCTCGGCCAGCGCACCGTGACCGATCTCCCGGCGCTTGGGCGAGCCCACCCGGCCGGTCTCACCGGTGGAGTACGGCGGCATGTTGTAGTTGTGCATGTACCGCTTGGTGCGATCCGGGTTGAGCGTGTCGATCGTCTGCTCCATCCGGAGCATGTTCAGCGTGGTGACGCCGAGCACCTGCGTCTCGCCCCGCTCGAACAGGGCCGAGCCGTGCACCCGGGGAAGCACGTGCGCCTCGGCGGACAGCCGCCTGATGTCGGCCACGCCGCGCCCGTCCATGCGGACGCCGTCGGCGATGATCCGCTCCCGGATCAGCTTCTTGGTGACCGCGCGGAACGCCGCGCTGATCTCCTTCTCCCGGCCCTCGAACTGGCTGGCCAGCTTCTCCGCGGTCAGGGCCTTGACCCGGTCGGTCTCGGTCTCCCGCTCGTGCTTGCCCGCGATGGTCAGCACCCGGGTGAGGTCGTCGGTGACGGCCGCGGCGACGGCGTCGTAGACATCGGCCTCGTAGTCGGCGAAGACTGGGAACTCGGCGGTTTCCTTGGCAGCCTGGACGGCGATGCTCTGCTGGGCCTCGCAGAGCGCCTTGATGAACGGCTTGGCGGCCTCCAGGCCCTGGGCGACGGTCTCCTCGGTGGGGCCGACCGCGCCGTTGCCGGCGTCGGCGAGCAGGAGCAGGGTGCGGTTGGTGGACTCCGCCTCCACCATCATGATGGCGACGTCGCCGTCCTCCAGCACCCGGCCGGCCACCACCATGTCGAACGTCGCGTCCTCGAGCTGGGTGTGGGTGGGGAACCCGACCCACTGGCCCTTGATCAGGGCGACCCGCACGCCGCCGATCGGGCCGGAGAACGGGAGCCCGGCCAGCTGCGTGGACAGCGACGCGGCGTTGATGGCCACCACGTCGTACAGGTGCTCCGGGTGCAGGGCCATGATCGTCTCGACGATCTGGACCTCGTTGCGCAGGCCCTTGACGAACGAGGGCCGCAGCGGCCGGTCGATCAGGCGGCAGGTGAGGATGGCGTCCTCGGACGGGCGCCCCTCGCGCCGGAAGAACGAGCCGGGGATGCGCCCGGCCGCGTACATCCGCTCCTCGACGTCCACGGTGAGCGGGAAGAAGTCGAGCCCTTCCTTGGGGTGCTTGCCGGCCGTGGTCGCGGACAGGACCATGGTCTCGCCGTCGAGGTAGACGACGGCGGAGCCGGCGGCCAGCCGGGCGAGCCGGCCGGTTTCGAATCTGACTGTGACTGTGCCGTACAGGCCGTTGTCGATAACGGCTTCGGCGGTATGCACACCCTCCACGGGTGAGACCTCCTTGACTGAGGTCCCGCGTCCCGCCTTTCCACCGGTAGCGCTCCGGGCCATCGCTGGCCCGGGCAAACTGACCGCTGGCCGGTCTTCGATCGAAGCCCCCGGCCCGGATGCCTGCCTGATGCGGCACCCGGCCCGAGAACCACTACCGAGGACCGGCCCAAGGCGCCCTCCGCGCTCCGGAGCCGGGGCCGCGGGATGTTGCTCTGCTTGAGTAGTTGGGCCGTGCCCTCTGCCGAGCCTACCTGCGCAGGCCCAGCGTTTGGATGAGGGCGCGGTAGCGCGTGATGTCCTTGCGCTGCAGGTACTTGAGCAGCCGGCGGCGCCGCCCCACAAGGAGGAGCAGGCCACGACGGCTGTGGTGGTCGTGCTTGTGCACCTTGAGGTGCTCGGTGAGATCGTTGATCCGCCGCGTCAGCAGCGCGACCTGGACTTCCGGCGAACCGGTGTCACCCTCAGTGGTCGCGTGCCCGGCGATGATCTCTTTCTTGACTGCTGTGTCCAGCGGCACGTGCGTTCCTTATCTTCGTTGCTCTCGGCACGGGCGCACCGCCACGCGAATACCCGGCTCGCGCGCAAGTCATGGGTTCACGTGACGCAAATGCCCCATGAGCCGACCGCTTGAGGGTGCAGCCGACCCGGCCGACGATGTCAGCCACCATGTACGGTATCACGCGCCCGCGCCTGAGGCGGCCAGGCCCGGCGGGCGCGGGCCTACGGGACGGCGGGCGCGACCAGCGCGCGCGCCTCGTCCACGTCGCGGCGGATCTGCGCGGCGAGCTCGCCGGGCGTGTCGTACCGGACCATGCCCCGCAGCCTGGCCGCGAAGTCGACCGCCACGTGCACCCCGTACAGGTCCAGGTCGTCCCGGTCGAGCGCGTACGCCTCCACCACCCGGTGCCGCCCGTCGAAGGTGGGGTTGCTGCCCACGGAGATCGCCGCGGGCCAGCGCTCGGCCTGGTACCCGTCCTCGTCGAGGCTCGCCAGCCACCCGGCGTACACCCCGTCGGCGGGAATGGCCGTGTGCTCGGCGGTCTCCAGGTTGGCGGTGGGGAAGCCGAGCGCCCGCCCGCGCCGGTGGCCCCGCACGACCACGCCCTCCACCCGGTGCGGCCGGCCGAGCCCGTGCGCGGCACCGGCCACGTCCCCGGCGGCGAGCCGGTCCCTGATCGCGCTGGAGGACATCGTGACGCCGCCGGATGCCAGCAGCGGCACGCCCTCGGCGCGGAAGTCGTACTTCTCCCCCAGCTCGGCCAGCAGGGCGAGGTCGCCGGCGGCCCGGTGACCGAAGCGGAAGTTCTCGCCGACCACGATCCGCCGGGCATGCAGCCGGTCGGCCAGCACCGCGGCGACGAACTCGTCCGGGCCCAGCCGGGAGAACTCCAGCGTGAACTCCAGGACGCAGACGGCGTCGGCGCCCAGCTCCCCCAGCAGCTGTGCCCGGCGCCGCAGGCTGCACAGCAGCGCCGGGTGCGAGCCGGGACGGACCACCTCGGCCGGGTGCGGGTCGAAGGTGACCACCACCAGCGGCAGGCCCAGGCCTGCGGCCAGCGCGACGGCCCGCGCCACGATCCGCTGGTGGCCCAGGTGGACGCCGTCGAACACGCCAATGGTCACGACGGACGGACCCCAGGCTTCCGGCACCTCGCCCAGCCCCAGCCAGCACTCCACCGTCACTGCTCCTTCCCCGTCCACGGCTCCAGCCTCCCACAGTGCCCCCGCCAGCAACGTAACCCCCGGTCACCTGGCAACCAGGCCAACCCATTTGCCACTTCCCGACTTTTCATCGGTTCCGGCACCCCGTGTCAATTGCTGTCTGCGTGCCGGCACCAATGACAAGTCGGATCCCTGGTGCCCGGGTTGCTTAAACGAACACGGCCACCGGGCGAAGGTGTCCCTCCCGGTGCTCGATCAATGCGATCAGGGTCCCGTCGGGGGCGAAGGCGGCCTGGGTGCCAGGATCCGCGTCGTCGCCGGGGAGGCGCCCGCCGTGGGACAGCCGGGTGGCCTCGTCGCCGGTGAGCAGGCGGGCCGGGAACGCGTCCGCGGCCGCGCGCGCCAGCGGGATCAGCGACAGCCCGGCTTCGAGCTCGCCGAGGGTGTGCGCCGCGCCGAGGTCGTACGGGCCCGCCCTGGTGCGGCGCAGCGCGGTCACGTGCCCGCCCACGCCGAGGGATTCACCCAGGTCGCGGGCGAGCGCCCGGATGTAGGTGCCGCTCGAGCAGGCCACCGCCACGTCGATGTCGAACACGTCCCCGCCGGGCCGGGCGGCCAGCACGCCGAACGAGGCGACGGTCACCGTCCGCGGCGGCAGGTCCGGCGGGGCACCGGCCCTGGCCAGCCGGTATGCCCGCGTCCCGGCGACCTTGACCGCGCTGACCGCCGGCGGGACCTGCTGGATCTCGCCGGTCAGCGGCCCGATGGCCGCCCGCACGCCCGCCAGGGTCAGCCCGCCGGCCGGGGCGGCGGAGATCACCTCCCCCTCGGCGTCGCAGGTGTCGGTCGCCTGGCCGAGCCTGATGGTGGCCAGGTACTCCTTCTGCGTGAGCGCGAGGTGCCCGAGCAGCCGGGTGGCCTTCCCCAGGCCGGTGACCAGGACCCCCGTGGCCATCGGGTCGAGGGTGCCGCCGTGGCCGACCCGCCGGGTCCCGGCGAGGCGGCGCAGCCTGGCCACCACGTCATGGGAGGTCATCCCGGCCGGCTTGTCGACGATGATCAGCCCGTCGACCGCCGCGGCCCCGGTCACCGGCCCGGGCCGGCGTCCGGGCCGCCGCTGTCCTCCGCCTCGTCGCCGTCGCCGCCCGCCCCGCGGACCCGGTAGGGGTCCGGGTCACCGGCCGGCTGCGCGCCCTCCCTGGCCTTGGCCAGGGCCGCGTCCGCGGCGCGGGCCTGGGCGACCAGCTCCTCCATGTGACGCGCGCCGTCGGGCAGCGTGTCGCGGACGAACGCCAGCGACGGGGTGTGCCGCAGCCCGGTCTGGCGCCCCACCTCGGACCGGATCAGCCCGGTGGCGCTCTTCAGCGCCGCCGCGGTGCCGGCCTGCTCCTCCGCCGACCCGTACACCGTGTAGTACACCGTGGCCTCGCGCAGGTCGCCGGTGACCTTGGCGTCGGTGACCGTGACGAAGCCGAGCCGCGGGTCTTTCACCCGCCGCTCCAGCATCTCGGCCACGATCTGGGCGATCCGGTCGGCGAGCCTGGTCGCCCTGCCCGTGTCTGTCATCGCGCCTCCCTCTTGACCGAAGGCCCTTTCACTCCTCGTCCTCCTCGGTCACCAGGCGGAACCGGGCGGACAGCAGCTCGATGTCCGGCCGCGCCGCCACCAGGCGCTCGCAGGCACCGAGCACCTCGGTCACGTGCGCCGCCGTGGACGCCACCGCCGCCACGCCGATCTCCGCCCGCCGGTAGCGATCAAGGCTGCCCGTCTCGGCCACGGCCACCCCCGGGTGCCTCCTGCGCACCTCGGCGATGATCGAGGCCACGCTGGACCGCTTCTGCTTGAGCGACCGGATGTCGCCAAGCAGCACGTCCAGCGTCAGGGCCCCCAGGTACACGCCCGGCCCGCCCGCGTCAGTCCCGCGGCTTCTCCCGCATCTCGTAGGTCTCGATGACGTCGCCGATGTGCAGGTCGTTGTAGCCGATGCCGATGCCGCACTCGTAGCCATCGCGGACCTCGGTCACGTCATCCTTGAACCGGCGCAGCGACTCGACCGTGAGGCTTTCCGAGACCACGACGCCGTCGCGGACCAGGCGGGCCTTGCTGCCCCGGTTGATCGTGCCCGAGCGCACGATGCTGCCGGCGATGTTGCCGGCCCGCGGCACGCGGAAGATCTCCCTGATCTCGGCGGTGCCAAGCTGCACCTCCTCGAACTCGGGCTTGAGCATGCCCTTGAGGGCCGCCTCGATCTCCTCGATCGCCTGGTAGATGACGGTGTAGTAGCGGATGTCCACGCCCTCGCGCTGCGCCAGCTCGCCCGCCCGGCCGGCCGGCCGCACGTTGAAGCCCACGATCACCGCGTCGGAGGCGATGGCCAGGTTCACGTCATCCTGGGTGATCGCGCCGACGCCGCGGCCGATCACCCGCAGCACCACGTCCTCGCCCACGTCGATCTTGAGCAGGGCGTCCTCCAGGGCCTCCACCGACCCGGACACGTCACCCTTGATGATGAGCAGCAGTTCCTGCCGCTCACCCGACTTGAGCGCCGACTCCAGGTCCTCCAGGGTGACCCGCGGCCTGCGCTGCGCGAACTGCGCGCTGCGCTCCCGCGCCTCGCGGCGCTCGGCGATCTGCCTGGCCACCCGGTCGTCGGAGACGACGAGGAAGCTGTCGCCCGCGTCGGGCACGGCGGTGAGCCCGAGGACCTGCACCGGCCGCGACGGCGGCGCGTCGGGCACGGGGTCGTTGTTCTCGTCCAGCAGCGCCCGGACCCGGCCGAACGCCTCGCCGGCCACGATCGAGTCACCGACCCGCAGCGTGCCGCGCTGCACCAGGACGGTGGCCACCGGGCCACGGCCGCGGTCGAGGTGCGCCTCGATCGCCACGCCCTGCGCGTCCTGGCCGGGGTTGGCCCGCAGGTCGAGCTCGGCGTCGGCGGTCAGGATGACCGCCTCGAGCAGGTCGGAGATGCCGATGCCCTCCCGGGCCGAGACGTCGACGAACAGGGTCGTGCCGCCGAACTCCTCGGCCACCAGGCCGTACTCGGTGAGCTGCGCCCGGACCCGCGCCGGGTCCGCGCCCTCCTTGTCGATCTTGTTGACCGCGACGACCACCGGCACCCCGGCCGCCTGGGCGTGGTTGAGCGCCTCGGTGGTCTGCGGCTTCACGCCGTCGTCCGCCGCCACCACCAGGACCACCAGGTCGGTGGTCTCGGCGCCGCGGGCACGCATGGCGGTGAACGCCTCGTGGCCCGGGGTGTCGATGAACGTGATCTTCCGCTCCTGGCCGTCCACCTCGGTGGTGACCTGGTAGGCGCCGATGTGCTGGGTGATGCCGCCTGCCTCGCGGGCCACCATGTTGGTGTGCCTGATGGCGTCGAGCAGCTTGGTCTTGCCGTGGTCGACGTGGCCCATGACGGTGACCACCGGCGGCCGCGGCTGGAGGTCGTCGTCGCCGCCCTCGTCCTCGCCGAACTCGATGTGGAACGACTCCAGCAGCTCGCGGTCCTCCTCCTCGGGGGACACGACCTGCACGTTGTAGTTCAGTTCCGCGCCCAGCAACTGCAGCGTCTCGTCGTTGACCGACTGGGTCGCGGTGACCATCTCGCCCAGGTGGAAGAGCACCTGCACCAGCGACGCCGGGTTCACGCCGATCTTGTCGGCGAAGTCGCTCAGCGACGCGCCGCGGGACAGCCGGATGACCTGGCCGTTGCCACGCGGGATCTGCACGCCGCCGATCGCCGGCGCCTGCATGTTGTCGAACTCCACCCGGCGCTGCTTGCGCGACTTGCGCCCGCGCGACGGCCGCCCGCCGGGGCGCCCGAACGCGCCCTGGGTGCCGCCGCGGCCGCGGCCGCCGCCGCCACCGGGACGCCCGCCGCCACCGCCGCCGACGCCGCCGGGACGCGGCCCGCCGCCGCCACCGGGGCGGGCGCCCGTGCCCGGGCCGCCCCTGCCACCGCCGGGGCGGGTGCCGACACCGGCGCCGCCGGGGCCACCGCGGCCCGGGCCGCCCGGGCCGCCGCGGCCGCCCGCGGGGCGGGGCGGCATGTTGCTGGGGCTGGGCCGGGGCCCGCCGGGGCGCGGGCCGCCGGGGCGTGCCACGTCCGCCGGGGACGGCCGGCCACCGCCGGGACCGGGGCGCGGGCCACCGGGTCCCGGGCCGCCGGGCCGGCCGGCGCCGCCGCCGGGCTGGCCCTGGCGGGGCGGCGCCGGGCGCGGCGCCAGGCCCATGCCGGTCGCGGTCTGGCTGTAGGGGTTGTTGCCGGGACGCGGCCCGGGGCGGGGTGCGCCGCGGGGGCCCGGCCGGGGGGCCGGCCCGCCGCCCTGCCCCTGCCGCGGGCCGGGCGCTGGCGCCCCCCGCTGGGACGGGGGCGGTGCTGGCCGCGCCGGAGGCGGGGAGAACGGGACCTGCGGCGCCGGTGTGGCGGGCGCGGCAGCCTCCCGCGGCGGGCGCGCCGCCGGGGCGGCCGGCGCGGGGGGCGCGGCCGCCGGCGGAGCGGGCTCCGCGGCGGTCACCGTTCCTGGGGTAGCACCATCGCCCGCTGCCCGTGGGGCCACTGGTTCCTCCGCGACCGGCCCAGGCGACGGGGCCCTGGGGGTGTCTGCAGGCCGCGCCGGCGCAGGCGCGCCGCGCCCGTCCTGGCCTGCCTTGGGTGTGGCCGACGCCACCTGGCCGTCGGCTTTGCGCGCAGGGGACTGCTTGGCACCCTGCGCCGCGAACGCTTCCTTGAGCCTGCGGACGACCGGCGCCTCGATCGTGGAGGACGCCGACCGCACGAACTCGCCCATCTCCTGGAGCTTGGCCATCACGGCCTTGCTCTCTACGCCGAACTCCTTCGCGAGCTCGTATACCCGGACCTTCGCCACTGCGCTCCCTCTGCTCGGTCCGGGATCGCCGGACCATCGGGCCGGCCCGGGCGCGAAGCTCCGGCCGGCGTCAGATTCTGCTGTTCATCGCCGCGTTCTCATCGGGCGCTCATCACAATCGGATCCTGCTTTCCCGGCTGTAACGCCGTTTCCATCCCGTCCCTGGCTGGCCACCTGGGACGGACCTGAGCGGGGCTCCTCGCACAACTGCGCCAGATACTGGCCGAGCAGGACAGTCACGGCGGGCCCGGGCAGCCGGAGCGCCCGGCTGAACCCGCGCCGACGTTGTGCTTGCTCGAAACAGGTCTGGCACGGATGCACGTACGCGCCCCGGCCAGGCAGCCGCGCCTGCGGGTCGGGAACAACCTCGTCCCCCCGCCCCACCACGCGCAGCAGGTCAGACTTGACCACACGGGCCCTGCATCCCACGCAGGTCCGGACCGGAGGCCCGGATTGCGCGGCGTGCGAGGACCGCCTGGCCATTCCGGACGTAAGCTTACCGCGCCCGCGCGCCGGCGGGACCGCGGCCTGCACGCGGATCGGCGGCCCCGCCGCCTGGCCGTCCGCCGCGCTCGCCGGCGGGCCCCCGGTCGTCGTCACCGCCGGGCCTCCTGCCTGCGGGATCGTCGCCGCCCGGATTGTCCGGGTGGATGTCGATCTTCCAGCCGGTCAGCTTGTGCGCCAGCCGGGCGTTCTGCCCCTCCTTGCCGATGGCCAGGGACAGCTGGTAGTCGGGCACGATCACCTGGGCCAGCCGGGCGTCGGCATCGACGATGTTCACCCGGGTGACGCGGGCCGGGGACAGGGCGTTGGCCACGAACTCCGCGGAGTCCTCGGAGTAATCGACGATGTCGATCTTCTCGCCGTGCAGCTCGGTCATCACGTTCCTGACCCGGCTGCCCATCGGCCCGATGCACGCCCCCTTGGCGTTCACGCCGTTCTGGTGCGACGCCACCGCGATCTTGGTGCGGTGGCCGGCCTCGCGGGCGATGGCGACGATCTCCACCGCCCCGGAGGCGATCTCGGGGACCTCCAGCGAGAAGAGCCGCTTCACCAGGCTGGGGTGGGTGCGGGACAGGGTGATCGACGGGCCGCGGTAGCCCTTGCGGACGTGCAGCACGAAGCACCGGATCCGCTCGCCGTGCACGTACCGCTCGCCCGGCACCTGCTCGGTGGGCGGCAGGATGGCCTCGATCTTGCCCAGGTCGACGAGGACCGCGCGGGGGTCCTTGCCCTGCTGGATCACCCCGGCCACGATGTCGCCCTCGCGGCCGGCGTACTCGCCGAAGGTGAGCTCGTCCTCGGCGTCCCGCAGCCGTTGCAGGATGACCTGCCGGGCGGTGGTGGCGGCGATCCGGCCGAAGCCGGCCGGGGTGTGGTCGTACTCGCGGAGCACCTCGCCGTCCTCGCCGGTCTCCGCGGCCCAGACGGTCACGTGCCCGGTCTTGCGGTCCACCTCGACCCGCGCCGTGGGCGCCGAGTCCCCCGACTTGTGGTAGGCGACCAGCAGGGCATCCTCGATGGCCTTGATCGCCAGGTCCATCGAGATGTCCTTCTCGCTCTCCAGGCCGCGCAGGACGCTCAGGTCAATGTCCATCCCGGCTCCCCCCTCGCGCGCGGGCGCGGGCGCGGCCGGCCCCGGCCGCCCCCTCCTGGCCAGCCCCCGCTGCCCCGCCAGCGTTCGCTGCCCCGCCGGCCTCCGCTGCCTGCCCGGCCTCCCCCGCCCGGCCGAACTCAAGCTGCACCTGCCCCGGGCCGAGCTCGGCATAGGCGAACTCGTGGCGCTCGCCCGCGACATCGAGCGTCACCGCGGTGTGGCCGGCCACGACAACCCGGCCCCGGATGGTCTGCGGCTGCCCCGGCGCTGCCGTATCGCGGGACGAATCACCGTCGCCGCCGGCCAGCGGGGCGCTGATCAGCCGGCCCTGGGCGCGGCGCCAGTGCCGCGGCTCGGTGAGCGGCCGGTCCACGCCGGGAGAGGACACCTCCAGCGTGTAGGGGACCTCGCCCATCGCGCCGCTGGCGTCCAGGCGGGCGGAAACCTCGCGGCTGACCAGCGCGATCCGGTCCAGTGCCGCCCCGCCGTCCGCGTCGACCACCAGCTTCAGCAGCCTGCGCCGGCCGGCCGGGCTGACCCGGACCGACTCCAGGTCCATCCCGGCCGCGTGCACCACCGGCTCCAGCAGGCGGGCCAGGGCCGTGGCATCGGGCAGGCCGCCCGGCCCGGCGCCCGCTGCGCCCGCGGTCCGGCCGTTGGCACGCCGTGGGCGTGACGGTTCGTGACGGGAGTCACCGTGCATCACGACCTCCTCGCCCCGCGACCTGTGCTGTTGTCGGCTGCCCACTAGCCTAGCTGGAGCCCGCCGCAACTTGACCTGGTCAGGCCCGAGCCGGGCATCCGGCCGTGGGCCAGGGCACCCGCCGGGGGCGGCGACCGGGCGGGGCTCCCGCCGCGGCGCTGCGGGCCGCCGGCGCGGATGCCGACGGGCGACCGGGTGCCGGGCTGTGCCCGCTACGCTGCGTCTGCGGCCTGTGGCGGCAGGCGGGGCCTGATGGACAGCGGGAGGCGGACAGTGGCGCAGGAGGCGACGCGGCGCCGCGTGCTCGCCGCCGCCGCGGCGGCGCTGCCGCTGGCGGTGGCCGGCTGCAAGGGCATCGGCGCGCTCGGCACCCCGCCGAAGCCGGCGCCGGACGTGGCCATCGCCAGCGACGCCATCGCCGTGGAGCGGCAGCTCATCGCCCGGTACGGCGTGGTCCTCGCGGCGATGCCGGGCCTGGCCGGGACGTTGCGGCCGCTGCTCGCCCAGCATCAGCAGCACCTCGCGCGGCTGCGCGCCCGGCTCGTCGTCCCGGCGGCGGGGCAGCCGGTGCCCTCGCCGTCCGGCGTGCCCGCGGCCGGCGGCCCGGTGCCGGGCACGCCCGCGGCGGCCCTCGGCTACCTGCGCGACGCGGAGCACGCGGCGGCCGCGGCGCTGCTCGCCCACCTGGCCACGGCGCCACCGGCGTTCGCCCAGTTGCTGGCCAGCATCTCCGCGTCGGAGACGACGCACGCGCTGATCCTGCGCACCGCCGGGGACCGCGGATGAGCGCCCCCGGCCCGGCCGCAGCGCTGCAGGCGGCGCTGGCGGCGGAGAACTCCGCCGTGTACGGCTACGGGGTGGCCGGGGCGCACCTGTCCGGGGCCCGGCGGGCGGCCGCCGTCCGGGACTGGGTGGCCCACGAGACGGCCAGGGATGCCCTCACCGCCATGCTCACCGCGCGGGGGGCCCGGCCCGCCGCCGCGGCGGCCGCCTACGAGCTGCCGTTCGCCGTGCACGGCGCCGCGGCGGCGGTCTCGCTTGCCGCGTTCCTCGAGGACCGCCTCGCCGCCGCCTACCTCGGGCTGGTCGGGGCGGGCGACCCCGCGCTCCGGGCGTTCGCCGCGCAGGCCCTGGCCGCCGCGGCGCTGCGGGCGGCCTTCTGGCGGGGCAGCACGCTGGCCTTCCCCGGATTCGAGGTGCCGGCCCCGCGGGCGGGCGTGCCCGCCACCGCCGGCGGCGGGTCTCCCGCGCCGGCGCCGCCGGG
>Ga0335078_10006391_pt1 | contig 17443 bp, 12 predicted proteins | sample Lox_Sample_32_FD_206711 | JGI IMG/M metagenome (GOLD analysis project Ga0335078, IMG submission 206711) | Soil microbial communities from Loxahatchee National Wildlife Refuge, Florida, United States - Lox_Sample_3.2 | ecosystem: Environmental > Terrestrial > Soil > Wetlands | place: USA... | reverse complement strand
CAGCAGCCGAAGATGTTCCAGAGACGTATCCACATCCACCTTGGCGTTGTCTTCGGCGTTCTGCGCTACTTCAAGTTGGCTCTTGGGAATGGCGCCGTCATCGAACAGGACCTTGGCGCGGTTGAGCTGGATCTTGGCCAATTCCTCGTTCTTCACCGCTTTCCGGTAATCCGCGTAGGCGCCAGCGATATCCGTGCTGCGCACTTTGAACAGCAACTGACCCTTCTTTACGGTGTCGCCGAGCCTGGCGTCGATCTCCACGATTCGTCCCGTGGCCAACGACGGCACCGGCACCTGCCGCGAGACATCCGGGCTGACCACGCCCGTGACATTGAGTTCGGGAGCCGCGGCGTGTTCACCGGCCGCGACTACGGGGAACTGCTCCGGATGGTCCACCTTGAAGTTGTTGGCGTCCAGATCCGGGACCACGCCCGCAGGCACCGGCCCGGAGCTTTTGTCGCCGGCATCCGCCGAGGCTTGGCGGGAGCAGGCGGAAAAGGAAACAGCCAGGCAGAGGCACAGAATTGTGGCGCAAGCACTCTTCCTTGCCGCGCCGAGACTCATCCCGGCGCTTGTGGCCGGGCGTAGCCCAGACGACACGAGTGCTTGCGCCACGAATTGCTTCTTCATTGCAGCACCTCCCGTCCCGCCGCCAGGTTCATTTGCGCCGCGGCCGTCAAGTACGCCCCGATCAAATTCAAATAAGCCAGGCGCGCATCGCGATAGGCCTTCTCCGCGTCCAGCAGATCGAGCAGCGACGCGCCGCCGTTTTGAAATGCCACCGAGACCCGGTTGCGATTGTCCTCGGAGAGCGGCAGATACTTGGTCTGGTACGGCTTCAGAAGATTGAGCGCCTGCACCAGCGTCCAATAGGCCGAATCCACGTCGCTGAATACCTGGGCCTCGGCGGCTTCGCGCAGCCGTTGGTTTCGCCCGATGTCGATCTCGGTTCTCGCTTTCTCGCCCTGGTTGCGGTCAAAAACGCGCAGCGGGATGGAGACGCTGACGCCGAAATAGAAGGGAATCGGCGGATTGCGTGCGAAGTCCACGGCGACGGTCGGGTCGGCGGTTCCGTTAGCGATGGCCAGCTTGTGATTGATGTCGGCAAGTTTCACGGATTGCTCGGCCGCGAGCAGATCGGGCCGCGCCGCCACCGCCGCCGCGCGGTAGTCCTCGAGCGGCATCAACTCCGGGTTGTAGTCGTACGTTCCCGTGACGTCGAATTGATCCAGCGTGGTGGTGTGGTCGTTGAGCAGCATCAGTAGGTGGATCTTGCTGGTGCGCAGGTTGACGAGCGCGGTTTCGTAGTCGGATTCGAATTCCACCCGCTGTACTTCCAACCGGTTCAGGTCGAGCAGCGCCAGATCGCCCGCGTTATAGCGCTTGCGGTTGACCTCGAGTTCGCGGTCCCAATAGGCCAGATTGTCCTTGGCGTTTTCCAGCACCGCCTTCGACTGCAAGACCTGCACAAACGCGCTGCGTAACGTAAATAACAATCCGCGCTCCTGGTCGGCGTATTGCGATCGCGTGACCGCCGTAGTTTGGGCCGCGGCGTCGCGCCGAAGGCCTCTCTTGCCGCCGCGTTCGATCAGATAGTCTGTGGAAAACGACGGGAACACACTTTGGAACGGACGATAGACTTCCGCGTTCGAATTCGTGGAAGGCTGCTTCCCAAAAGGTACGATCTGGTCCACACCAGTGCTCACGTTCGGATTCGGACGGAGATACGCCGTCACTTCGCTGGCTTTGGATTCGTCGATGTTGGCTTGCGCGGCCTTTAAGGTTGGATTGGCTGCTTCGAACCTGTCCTTCAATTGCTGCCACGTCAACGCACCCTGGCCGAAGGCAGCGCCGTTCAACAATCCAAGAATCGCGCAGAGATTTCGTGAGCGAACCATCATGGTGGAAGAAAGACGCGGACAGATGGTCGTCTCTCGCCGTCTGTCGGACATCCGGGCGACTTTAACTGTAGCGCGCCCTTCAGCGCGCAGCGATTGATCTTCCGTTTCGGGAGACCATTCTTTCGATTAATCCCAGCGGAAAACCTTAGAAACCGGACCCATCGTCGGCGCCTGGCCCGTGGTGGCGGCAACCTTTCGATCAATCGCCTGATCTTTTGGGCAAACTGCTTGCCGTACGTGCATGCTCGCCATAGGATGAACTCAAATCTCCCGAAGTGGATAACCGATGGGCCAATTGATGGAAAAGATCAGGATTTTGCTGTTGTTTGAAGACCACGCCTTGTTTCGCGCGAGCCTGGCTCGCCTTCTGGGGTCCGTACCGGAGTTCGAAATCACGGGCGAATCGAGCACCGCAAACGGGGCTCTCGAGACCCTGGCCGGGTCGTCGGTGGACGTGATCTTGCTGGAGTGCGATTCCGAGGGGCAGGGCGATTGCGAGTTCATGACCGCCGCGCGGCAAGCCGGCTATCGCGGCCGGTTCCTGATTGTCGCCGCGTCTGCCACTCCTCGCCTCATTGCAAGTTCCCTACGTCTCGGAACATCGGGTGTTTTCCTGCAATCGGAAGCTCCAGAAAGACTAGTACAAGCGATCAAGCTGGTGGCGAATGGCGAAACCTGGATCGATCCAAAGATAATCCAAGAGATGGCTGAGCAGCTAATCGAGCGGCATGGCAGATCCGGCCGGCTGGCGTCGACACGAGCGCTCGAGGACCGGGAGAACACGGTTCTGCTGGGGATCCTGGAGGGGCTCACCAACAAGAAAATCGGGATCGGCATGGGACTGTCCGAGGCTTCGGTGAAAAACATCGTCCAGCGGCTGTTTGGCAAGGCCGGCGTCAAAACCCGCGCCCAACTGGTCCGGGCAGCCCTTGATGGAACCTGGGTATCCGAGCAGGTCGTCTCGGGAAACGCCGCCAAGGGCTGAGCCGGTCCATAAAACCCGGGACAACTTTTCCGGTCATGATGTGTTGAAATCAGATGTAAAGGCCGTTTTATCAAGATGTCCCGCTGGTTGCTTTTGGCCGTCCTGGCGGCGCCGCTTTTCGCCGCTGATTTTACCAACGAACCCCGCGCGCCGTTCGTATCTGTAGGGAAAATCGACGACCTGGTGTTCGGTCGCTGGAAGCAGCTCGGAATTCAGCCGGCCGACCTCTCGAGCGACGCCGTTTTCCTGCGCCGCGCCTATCTCGATACCATCGGCACCCTGCCTACGGCTAAGGAGGCCGCGGCATTTCTGGCCGATACCGGCCCGCGCAAGCGCGCCGCGCTGATCGACCGGCTGCTGGCCCGCGACGAATTCACCGACTACTGGGCCATGAAGTGGAGCGACCTGCTACGCGTGAAGGCCGAATTCCCGGTCAATCTCTGGCCCAACGCTGCCCAAGCGTACTACCACTGGATTCACACCGCCATCCGCACCAACCTGCCTTACGATCAGTTCGCCCGAACCCTGCTCACCGAGAGCGGCAGCAATTTTCGCAATCCGCCGGTGAATTTCTATCGCGCCATGCAGAATCGCAAGCCGGCCGGAATCGCGCAAACCGTGGCGCTGACCTTCATGGGTATGCGCGCCGAAACCTGGCCCAAGGACCGGCTGGACGCGATGGCGAACTTCTTCTCCGAAGTTGGCTATAAGGACACCGGGGAGTGGAAGGAAGAAATTGTTTTCTTTAAGCCCGCCACCGCAACTCCATCCGAGCTGATGTTTCCCGATGGCACTCAGGTTCACCTTGCCCCCGGACAAGACCCTCGCCAGCTTTTCGCCGATTGGCTGGTCGCGCCGAAAAATCCCTATTTCGCCCGCGCTGTCGTCAATCGCATCTGGTTCTGGCTGAATGGCCGCGGCATCGTGGAGGAAGCCGATGATCTGCGGCCCGATAATCCGCCCTCGAACCCGGAACTACTGGCCTACCTCGAGAGCGAGCTGATCGCTTCGCACTTCGACCTGAAGCACATCTTCCGTTTGATCCTGAATTCCACCACCTGGCAGCTTTCGTCGATTCCGCGCACTGCGACGGCCGAAGCGGCGGCGAATTTTGCGTCCTACCCGCTGCGCCGGCTGGATGCGGAGGTTCTGATCGACGCGTTGAGCCAGATTTCCGGGCTTGGCGAGAGTTATACCAGTTCGATACCCGAGCCCATCACGTTCATGCCGGACAATCAGCGGGCCATCGCCCTGCCCGATGGCAGCATCAGCAGTTCCTTTCTGGAGCTGTTCGGCCGGCCGCCGCGCGACACGGGGCTGGAATCGGAGCGCAATAACCGATTTACTGACGCACAACGTCTCCATTTGCTCAACTCCACGCAGATCCAGCGCAAAATCCAGCAGGGTCCGAAAGTGCAGGCTTTGATGCGCGAATACCGCGGCAAGCCTCAGGAATTGGTCCAACAGCTCTATCTCACGATTCTGTCGCGCTACCCCACGGCCGATGAATTCAAGCTGGTGGCGGCGCATTCGCAGGCGGGCGTGGCCGGCGCGCAGGCGGTTCAGGATCTGGCGTGGGCATTGGTTAACAGCACGGAGTTTCTTTTCCGGCATTAAACAGAGGAACTATGTTTCTACATCCCATTTCCCGCCGCGAGGCCTTGCGTGAAGGGCTTTTTAGCGCCGCCGGACTTCTCGTCGGATCTCGCCTGGCGCAGCGCTCGGCGCGCGCCGCCGAAACGGCGTCCGCAAAGGCCAAAGCGAAGTCCGTCATCCAGATCTGGATGTGGGGCGGCCCGGCTCATCTGGACACCTTCGACCCCAAACCGGAAGCCGGCAACGACTACACAGGCCAATTCACCAGCCCCATCGAAACCAACGTCAAAGGCATCCGCATCAACGAACTGATGCCGATGCTGGCCAAGCAGGCCGACAAATATTCGCTCATCCGCAGCATGACGCACGGAGTGTATGCGCATGAGACCGCGTCTTACACCGTGCAGACCGGACGCGTCTCGGGCGGCCGCGAAGTCTTCCCCTGCGTCGGCGCGGTGGTGTCGCTGTTCAAAGGCTACGATGCCGGATATAAAGGGTTGATCCCGCCGTATATCGTCCTCACGCAGCCGCAAGGACGATTCTCCGAAGCCGGATTCTTGGGCAACCGGTACAAACCGTTCGCCACCGGCGGCGATCCCGGGCAGGCGCGATTCGCGGTGGAAGGAGTGGTGGCGCAGGGCATCACCGACCAACGCCAGCGCAGCCGCCGCGACTACCTGCACCAGTTGGATTCGCTCAGCCACGAACTGCCCGGCGATCCGCAATTGAAAGCCACCAGCGACGCGGAGAATCAGGCCTACGAACTGATCCTCGGCGATGCAGGCAAGGTCTTCGATCTCTCGCAGGAGAAGGACGACCTGCGCGATCGCTTTGGACGAAATACGTTCGGCGCGTCCTGCCTGGTAGCGCGGCGCCTGGTGGAGCGCGGCGTCCCCTACGTCACCATCAACTACCAGGGCGGATGGGATACCCACAAGCAGAATTTCCCGCTGATGCGCCGCCGCCTGCCGGAACTCGACAAAGGCCTGGCGTCACTGATCGAGGATCTCTCCGGGCGGGGCCTGCTGGACAGCACCGTGGTCTGGTGCTGTGGCGAATTCGGCCGCACCCCCAAAGTGCAGTGGGAGGCGCCCTGGGATGGCGGACGCAACCACTGGGGCGCGGTCTTCTCGGCGCTGGTTGCGGGTGGTGGATTCAAAGGCGGCCACGTGGTGGGCGCGTCGGATGCGCGCGGCGAAGAAGTGAAGTCGCGGCCGGTCTATCCTGCCGACCTGATCGGCAGCATCTACGAACTGGCCGGCATCGATCCGCAAGCCAAGCTGCCTCATCCAGGAGGAGAGACGGTATTTGCCACTCCCAGTGCGGCCGAAGGGCTGCCGGTGGCCGGCCGGCTGAAGGAGATCATGTGAAACGAAGCCGTGGCGCACGCGCTCTTGCGTGCAGCCCCGACACTCCTGCCGGCGTGCCGGGCCTTGCTGGCGGCCACGCGGTCAGGAGTGACCGCGCTGCACGCACGAGTGCGTGCGCCACAAGCATCCTAATCCTTTACCTCCTCACCGCTCCGCTCTTCGGCCAGCAGCAAAACGTCCCGCACGTTGGATTCGTCTATCCGGCCGGCGGACGACAGGGCAGCACGCTCGAAGTGACGGTCGGAGGTCAGTTCCTGAATAATGCCAATACCGCTTTCATTACCGGATCGGGAGTCGACGTGTCGGTCATGGAATTCATCCGGCCGTTGACTCCGGCGCAGGCTCAGGAAGCGCGCGAACAAGTTCAGAAGCTCAACCAAAAGCGGCAATCCCCAGGGGGTCTGACTCCCGAGGAAATCAAAACCCTCATGGGGTTGCAGGAAAAGCTGCAAGATGTGCAGCGGCGCAATCAATTCCCGGCACTTGCCGAGAAAGTGATCGTAAAAGTAGTGATCGCGCCGGATGCCGCGCCGGGACGCCGCGAGCTTCGCCTGGGCGCACAGCAGGGCCTCACCAATCCGTTGATTTTCACCGTCGGCAATTTGCCGGAATTCTCGCGGCCGTTCCAGCATGTGCCGCCGGCATTCGCCGTAGCCAATGGCGCCACGCCTCCGGCACGGCCCGTCAACCGCCCGGTCTCGACAGCCATGGACGTCACGCTACCGGCCGTGCTGAACGGCCAGGTGATGCCGGCCACCACGGATCAGTACCGTTTCCACGCCGGCAAAGGGCAGCATCTGGTAGCCGAGGTGGAAGCGCGCGAGTTGATGCCGTACATTTCCGACGCGGTCCCCGGCTGGTTCCAGGCGGCCATCACCCTCCGCGGCAGCGACGGCAAGGAAATCGCGTCGGCCGATCATTACCGCTTTCATCCCGACCCAGTGATTGAATACGACGTCCCAGCCGATGGTGACTACTCGCTGGAAATCCACGATTCCATCTATCGCGGCCGGGAAGATTTCGTCTACCGCATCACCTTGGGCCAGTTGCCCTACATCACGGACATCTTCCCTCTGGGCGGACGAACGGGCGCAAAGACGCAGATCCATCTGGCCGGCTGGAATCTGCCGCAATCCAGCCTGCCCGCCGATGTGAAATCGAAGCCGGGAGAGGTACGCGCGATTTCGGTCGCTGGTTCCAACAGCCTGCCCTTCGCGTGGGATACGCTTCCCGAAGTGGCCGCGCAGGATAGCGCCAATCGACGGGAAAAAGCGCAGCGGATCAAGCTGCCGGTAATCGTTAACGGCCGCCTGGCGCACGCGGGCGACTCGCAGTTTTTCCGTTTTGACGGACACGCGGGCCAGGAAATCGTGGCGGAAGTGTTGGCCAGGCGTCTCGGGTCGCCGCTCGATTCGACCCTGCGCCTCACCGACGCCGCCGGCAAAGAACTGGCCTTCAATGACGACTTCGAAGACAAGAGCGTCGGCCTATTGACCCATCAGGCCGATTCGCGAATCCTCATCAAGCTGCCGTCGGACGGATCGTACTACTTGCAATTGGCCGACAACGAACGCAAAGGAGGCGTCGAATACGCCTACCGGCTGCGCATCAGCCAACCGCGGCCGGATTACGATCTCCGCGTGACGCCGTCCAGCGTCAACATGCGCGCCGGATCGACGATGCCGATTACCGTTTATGCGATCCGCCACGATGGGTTCGCGGGTGAGATCGCGTTGGCCCTGAAGGACCCATCGGGATTTACCCTGACCGGCGCGGCGATCCCGTCGGGGCAGGACAAGGTGCGCATCACGCTGACCTCGCCGCGCGGCCAGCCCGGCAAACCGTTCACGCTGCAGCTTGAAGGCCGAGCCACCATCGCCGGCAAGGAAGTCCGGCACAACGCCGTTCCGGCCGAGGACATGATGCAGGCATTCGCCTATCACCACCTGGTGGCGGAGCAGGCCTGGATGATTCGGATCATCGGCGCCGGACAAGGCGCGGCGGCATTGCACGCCGCGGGCGATAGCGGTGTCAAGCTGCGGGCCGGCGCCACCACGGCGATCCAGATTGTTGTGCCGCCGCGTCTCATGGACGGAATGGTGCTAACGCTGGACGACCCTCCCGAGGGAATTTCGATTCAGGAGGTGCGTCCGGATGCCAACGGCATGGCGATCCTGTTGCGGGCCGATGCGAAAGCCAAGGCGGGTTTGAAGGGCAATCTGATTGTCGACGCCTATGTGGACCGCATTGTCACGCAGCAGAATGGTCCTTCGAGGAGAAATCGCAATCTGCTCGGAACGCTGCCGGCGATCCCCTTCGAAGTGACGCAATAGTGTAGGCAGGCTGGCAGCCTGCGGCCGATTGGCAATCGGCCTGTTGATTGGTCCTCAGATAGCCGAGGCGTCAGCCGCACGAACTGGGAACCGCCATCTGCGCTAAATTCGAATTTCCAGACGTGCCGGCCAGGCGGACTGCCAGTCCGCCGCAGGCTGCCAGCCTGCCCTGCAGATCACATCAGCGGATGGTGGTTTCGGTGCCGAATTCGCGCGCGACCGTGCGGACGTCTTTTACGACGCGTTGCAGCCCGATCGTCATCGGAAATCGCCGGCCCCAGACCACCATGGCCCCGGTCCTCGCCACTAACGGCATCTCGTAATGCTCGGAGACGCGGATCCAAAAGCTTCGCTGCGGATTTTGAAACCGGTCGGGTTGAAGCTCGAAAGTCATATAGAACTTCGCGCCCTTCTGAAAACTCAAGCGCGTGTTGATGACGTCTTCGCGGCCGTAATGAAGAGGGACTTCCGCCGTGGGCGCGCATCCCGAGCCGACCAGTTCGCCATCGATTTGCCGTGGAAAGGACGTCAGCGGATCCAAGGCTACGGTGGCGCGGATGGACGCCGCACAACTCACTCTGCGGTCGGTCGCTTTTTCCCGTTCCTTATCGGGAAGAATCGTGAGCACGATGTCTTTCGGCGGCCTGGAGACCAGGCGCACGTGGTTGCTCTTCAACAGTTCCGACACGTCGAAGGCCGGCCGAAATGCCTCCGTGGCCTGACATCGCGAATCGGGGTCGGAATCGATCAAATAGGGAGCCGTGCCATCGCCCCAGGACAGCACCGCATTGCATCGCCGCCCATCGCTGCGGATCACCGATTCCACCGTTACCTCCGGCAGTTTTTGTTCCGCGCCGTCTTTGCCGAGCAGCGTCCGCTCCTCGGTCGCCGTCCAGTTCCAATGGATCTCCTGCTCCTGATTGCGTTGGAAAGCGGAGATTGCTCGTTGCAGCAGCGCACGAGCATCGTCAGGCGGTCCGCCGGCCGCAGGGCTCGCCAGCAGGATGACCAGCAGGATCGGTCTCATGAGATGAACTACGGTATCACGCCCGGCCGCGAACGCGCGGATCTACTGCCCGCGCATCCGTTCCTGGGTAACCTTGCGCGCGGTCTCCACCAGCGACGCGGCTTTCGGCATCGCATTCACTGCGTCGGCAATTTCCGGATCGGTCTGCGCAAATACCTTGTCGCTCTCGTCGACATTGAGGGTCCACAGGTACATTTCCCGCGCCAGGTAGCGGCGAATCCAGGGTTGATCGTCCTTGAATTGCGCTTCGGAAAAAGCCACATGGTGTTCGGTCAGATAACTGTGCAGGCGGTCGACGGTGGCATCGTCGGGCATCCAGCCCGGAGTGATCGAGGCGGGATGGGTGGCGAAATAGCTGCGCGTGAAATCGAACAACACGGTGCGATAGAGTTCGCCTTCGAGCTCGTCCAACTTGGGCGTGGTGTAGTCTTCATCCGGCGTAATTCCGCCGCCGCCGTAAACAGTGCGCCCGCTATCGGTCATCCTGACGTCGTTGGGATCGCGAATGGCGCCTTCGTGGGAGTAATAGTCATAGAGCGTCATGCCGGTGTAATTACGCTGGATCAGGCGGCCGCTCGGCGTGTAGAAGTGGGCCGTGGTCAATGCGAGGCCGGTGCCTTCCGGCAAGTTGATCACCGACTGGACCAGGCCTTTGCCGAATGTCACCTCGCCCAGGATCCAGGCGCGGTCGTGATCCTGCAGCGCTCCCGAGACGATCTCCGCGGCGGAAGCAGAATTGCGATTCACCACCACCACAACCGGATAATTGCGGCCGCGATTTCCGTTGCGCGCCGTCAGTATCCGCTCCGGAGAAGAGCGGCCGTGATACGAGACCACCGTCTGGCCTTTGCGAAGAAAATGGTCGGCTACATCCACGGCTTCGGTCAGCACTCCTCCCGGGTTTCCGCGCATGTCGAGGACCAGGCCTTTGATATTGCTTTCGCCCAGGTGCTTGAGGCTATCGTCCAGTTCGCGGCCGGTATTGTCGCCGAAGCTGGAAATCTTGATGTAGGCGATGCCCGGCTTCAGCCAGAAACCGTCTGAAACGGTCTTGCGATCGATATCCTCACGGACAATGTTGAATGTGACGAAGTCCTTTTCGCCCTCACGCGAAACGCCGATCTTCACCTTGGTATTGCGGGGACCCTTTAACAAGTCGGCCACTTCCGGGGTGGTTAATCCCTCCGTGGAGTGGTCGTTGACGAACCGAATGACGTCGCCCGGACGAACACCGGCGCGATAGGCGGGCGAACCGGGGAACGGCACCATGACCACGGTCTTGTCGTTGAGCGGACCGATTTGCATGCCGACGCCCGAATAGCGGCCGCGCTCCTCTTCCATGAGAATCCGGTAATCGCGCGCATCGAAGAAATTGGAATGCGGATCGAGCGTTTCGAGCATTCCGGGAATGGCGCCGTGATAGATCGCCTTATCGGGATCGAGCGGCTGCGCGGCGTTTTGGTTGACCAGATTGTAGACCTGAATGAACTTGCCGACTTCGCGTTCGACCGGCTGTGCAGCCGGGTCGGACGCAGCCGCCAGCGCCACGCTGACACGCGATCCCCAGAACCCTCCCAACAGCGAACATCCCAGTACGATGACGGGTAAGGCCAGCAAAGAACGTAATTTACGGGCCATCTGAGAGCCTCTGATTTGAGTATAGCGTAGGCACCGCGGAGGCCAGCAAAGAGGGCGGGCCTAAAGGCCCGCGCGGGCTGAAGCCCGCTTTCCGGCTCCTATTTCGCTTGCGCGGCTTCGCGATGGATTGCGTCCAGCACGCCGTTGACGAACTGCACCGACTCCTCATTGGAGAACTTGCGCGCCAGTTCCAAAGCCTCGTCGATGGTCACAGCGGGCGGCGTACCGCTGTACGTCATCTCGTATACGGCCAATCGCAGAATGTTGCGATCGACGGCGGGCATGCGTTCCATGCGCCAGTGCTCGGCATGGCGGGCGATGCGCTCGTCGATTCCTTCGATGTGCTCCACGGCGCCGCGGACCAGCTCGGCGGCGAAAGGGTCGCGCGCGGGGTGTTCTTCGGAAAACAGCGCGTCGTAGTAGTAGTTGAAGACGTCGTCGAGCGGCTGGCGGCGCGCGTCCCACAGAAACAGGATCTGCAACGCGCGCTGTCGCGACCGGCGGCGAGACGGCATCTAGGTGGCCTGGCGCAGGCTGCGCATCAGGTTCGCCATCTCGATGGCGGTTATGGCGGCATCGTAACCTTTATTACCGCCCTTGGCGCCGGCGCGGTCGATGGCCTGATCGAGCGTGTTGGTGGTGAGCACGCCGAACGCCACCGGCACTCCGGTCTCCATGGCTACGTGCGCGATGCCCTTGGCGGCTTCGGCGGCGACATAATCGAAATGCGGCGTCTCTCCGCGAATGACCGCGCTCAAGCAGATAACAGCGTCATAGCGATGCTGGCGTGCCAGTTCGCCCGCCACCAGGGGAACCTCCCACGAACCTGGGACCTTCACGATATCCACCGCGTCCGGATCGGCGCCGGTGCGGGCGAGCGCGTCCTGCGCTCCGGCGAGCAGGCGCTCGCAGATAAAACTGTTGAACCGGCTCACGACGATGGCGAACCGCAATCCAGCGGCCGACAGTTTGCCTTCGAATACTTTGGACATGTTCACTTTCCCGCGAAGGTGGCGCTTCGCTTCTCCAAAAACGCCCGCATGCCTTCGCTACGATCCTCCGTAGCCGCGCACACGCCGAAAGCCGCGGCTTCAAAGCGCAAGCCTTCGGCCAGACCGCAATCCAAGCCGGTATCGACGGCCTCCAGCAGCATCGCCACGGCCACCGGCCCGTTCGCCAGAACCTTGCCCAGCCACTCGCGGCTGGTATCGAGCAGTTCCGGCTGCGGCACGACGGCATTGACCAGCCCGATGCGATGCGCTTCCGCCGCCGTGATGGCTTCACCCGAAAGCAATAATTCCAGCGCGCGCCCGCGTCCCACCAGCCGCGGCAGGCGCTGCGATCCGCCGTAACCGGGAATGATGCCGAGCTTGACTTCGGGCTGTCCCAGCTTGGCGTTCTCCGACGCGAACCGCACCGTGCACGCCATGGCCAATTCCAACCCGCCGCCGAGCGCGAACCCATTGATCGCTGCTACTGATGGTTTGGGCATGCTCTCGAGCTTGCGAAAGACGGCCTGACCGTGAATCGCCCGTTCGCGTGCTTCGACGGGCGAAAGCCGAACCAGTTCGGAGATGTCCGCGCCCGCCACAAACGCCTTGTCCCCGGCGCCGGTGAGAATTACGGCCCGTATATCCTTTTCCGCGGCGGCCCGTTCGAAGGCCTCACTCAATTCCGCGATGACAGCGTTGGAAAGCGCATTCCGTTTTTCCGGACGATTAATGGTGATGAGCGCCACCCCGGAATGGTCCACCTCAAACAGGATGTGCTGGAAGGCCATGCAGGATTAGTGTAACAGAGAGCTCTCAGCCGTCAGCTGTCGGCTCTCAGCTACATCGTGCTGCATACGGGAAACACCTTCAACGCAGAAATAGCCGCCCACGCGCGCGCAAACGCTGCGTCATGCACAATTTATCGTGCGTGCAGCCAAAGCTGATGGCTGGCCGCAGATAGCTGTTAAACTTGTAGTGCATCCCCTCAACGATGGACCGCGAATTCATACGCAATTTCTCTATCATTGCCCACATCGACCACGGCAAGTCCACACTCGCCGACCGGTTGCTGGAAGTCACCGGAGCGCTTTCCCAGCGGGAGATGATGGAGCAGGTCCTGGACTCGATGGATCTCGAGCGCGAACGCGGCATCACGATCAAAGCGCATGCGGTCCGCCTGATGTATCGCGGCGATGATGGGAATACCTACCAGTTGAATCTCATCGATACGCCGGGACACGTCGATTTCTCCTACGAAGTCTCGCGCAGCCTGCAGGCGTGCGAAGGGGCACTGCTGGTGGTAGACGCCTCGCAGGGCGTGGAAGCGCAGACCCTGGCCAATACGTACCTGGCATTGCACCACAACCTCGAGATCATACCGGTGATCAACAAAATCGACCTGCCCGCGGCGGAACCGGAAAAAATCCGCGAGCAGATCGAAACGGTGATCGGGCTGGATACGCGCGACGCCGTGCTGGCCAGCGCCAAACAGGGCACCGGCGTGCACGAAGTTCTCGAAGCCATCGTCCACCTGGTGCCGCCGCCCAAAGGCTCGCCCGATGCTCCCCTGCGCGCGCTGATATTCGATTCCTGGTTCGATACGTACCGCGGCGTCATCATTCTGGTGCGCGTGATGGACGGGCGGCTGCGCCTGGGTCAGAAGATCCGCCTGTGGTCGAACGGCCAGGTGTATGAAGTGGAGGCGCTGGGCTATCAGGCGCCCAAGGCCACGCCGTGCGATGAGCTGTCGGCCGGCGAGGTGGGATTTCTCTCGGCCAACATCAAGACCGTCTCCGACGCCAAGATCGGCGACACCATCGTCGACCATGAAAATCCGGCGTCGGAACCGTTGCCCGGTTTCGAAGAGATCAAGCCGATGGTGTTCGCGGGCCTGTATCCGGTGGAATCGCACGAACACGGCATGCTGCGCGACGCGCTGGAGAAGCTCCGCTTGAACGACAGCGCCTTCAGCTTCGAGCCGGAGAATTCCGTCGCCCTGGGCTTCGGATTCCGCTGCGGATTCCTGGGTCTCCTGCACCTCGAAATCGTGCAGGAGCGGCTGGAGCGCGAGTTCAATATCGACCTCATCACCACGGCTCCGGGCGTCCGCTATCGCATTACCACGACGGTCGGTGAGTTACTGGAAGTTGACAATCCCACCAAATTCCCGGATCCGTCCGAAATCAAGCAGATCGAAGAGCCCATCATCGACGCGACGGTAATTACGCGCGAGGAGTACCTGGGCGGCATCCTGAAGTTGCTCGAGGAGAAGCGCGGCACGCAGAAGAAGTTCGAATACCTCGGCGGCGGGCGGGTGATGCTACTGTATGAGCTGCCGCTGAACGAAATCGTGCTGGATTTTTACGATCGGCTGAAGTCGGCCTCGCGGGGCTATGCGTCGCTGGATTACCACCTGGCGGGGTACCGCGTGTCGCCGATGGTGCGGCTGGATGTGCTGGTGGCGGGCGATCCGGTGGACGCGCTGTCGATGGTCGTGCACCGCGATTTCGCCTACGAGCGCGGCAAGGAGCTGATCTCGCGGCTGCGCAAGCTGATTCCCCGGCAGATGTTCGAAGTGGCCTTGCAGGCGGCGATCGGCAATAAGATCGTCGCGCGAGAGACCATTTCGGCGATGCGCAAGAATGTGCTCGCCAAATGCTACGGCGGCGATATCACGCGCAAGCGCAAGCTGCTGGAAAAGCAGAAGGAAGGCAAGAAGCGGATGAAGCGCGTGGGCCGCGTGGAGATTCCGCAGGAGGCCTTCCTGGCAGTGTTGAAGGTCGGGCAGACGGAAGCGGAAGAGTAGTTACATTTTCAAAGAAACGCGGAGCCCGCCACGGCCCCTGCCGTGCTCCGAAGGAACCCGGGCTATGCAAGTCAATGGTTCCAGGCTGACCACGGCCGGGTGGCTGCGTCAAGCCGACTCGCCTCTCGCGGCGTTTGTCGCCGTTGGAATTTTGCTCATAGCCGGGCCTGCGGAGGGTTCGGGGCCGCTCTCGACCTTCCTGCAAACCGACGGCGGCCCGATGTTCATCGGCAACGATGCCTCGGGCAATATCGTGGCCGTCTGGAACACCCGCAGCAACGTTCCGGGACGCGTCGCCGATTTTGTAGCGGCAAAGTTCGACCCCAACGCTACCCAGACGCTTTACTACGCCGAGATTGGCGGCTCCGACGGTCTCACCTTCGCCACGGCGGTGGCCGTCGATTCGCAAGGGAACGCTTATATCACCGGCTACACGGACTCGACCCGCTTTCCGGTGACATCGGGCTTCAGCGGACCGCCGCCTGGCGGGGTTCTGCCGTTTGTCGTGAAGCTGGACAGCAGCGGCGATGTGGTATTCGACACGTTGTATGCCGGCGGGATCAGTGGGCAACCAAGCGCGATCGCGGTGGATAGCACCGGCGCGGTGGTTCTCACGGGACTTGCCGTCTCGGTCTATATGGCAACGCCAGGCGCGGTCTCGGTTCGGAATATGCTCTGCACTTTAGGAACAGGCGGCGTCCCCGTGAACCAGGTCTTCTGTCAAAACTTCGTGACCAAGCTGGACCCCAGCGGCACGAAAGCCGTGTTCATCGCGGTGGGTGTCGGCGGCACCAGTATCGCGCTGGGTCCGCAGGGCGACATCTTCGTCGAGGGCAGCACGACGGTCAATACTTATCCCACTACTCCCGGCGCATTCCAGACGTCTTTCACTTCTGGTTCAATCTGCGGGTCGGAAGGTTTTTGCGAACCGGCTCCCGAACCGTATGTCACGCGGCTCAGCGCGGACGGCAGCAAGCTGGTTTACTCGACTTTTCTCGGTGGCGCGACGACTCACTCGGCCGTGGCGGTGGACGACGCGGGAGACGCATACGTAACCGGGACCGGCGGGATCGACTTTCCCAGTGCCGCGCTGGCGTTGGGCGGACGGCCGGGTCTTTTCCTGGCAAAACTGGACCCGACGGGGTCGAAACTGCTCTGGGCGGTGCAGCAAGGCGGTAATGTCCTGGCGCTGGATGCATCCGGCAATCCGGTGGTGGGCGGGAGCTTCACATCGTCCACACCACCGGCATTCTACGCTCCCGGCACGACGTTTCCACCACCGCCATCGCTGGGAAATACGTCCGCTGCGTGCCTCCCGAACGGGCAGACCGTGCAATCGGTGCCCTATGTGCAGAGTTTCAGCGCAACGGACGGGAGCACGATTTCCACCCGCTTTCTGACCGCAAGCGCGGCCACCGCGAGCGGGATCACGATCGAGCCCGACGGACGTGCGATCCTGGCGGGTCCTACGGGCCTTCCCGATGTTCCGCTTTCGCCCGGCGTGGCATTCAGCCAGACGGCGGCGCAGCGAACTATCTCGGGCGGATACCTGGCCGCGTTCGATCTCTCGCATACGCCCGTCGGCCCGCGGGTAGATTGTGTACTCGATGCCGCTACCATGATGCCAGTGGGACCGATTACGCCGGGGCAATTCCTTTCGTTGTTTGGCAGTAATCTAGGCACATCGCCGGCCGAAGTGAAGGTGGTCTTGGGCGGCGACGCGGCTGCCTTGCTCTATGTTTCGCCCGGCCAAATCAACGTGGTGGTGCCGGATATCCCCGATATTAACCCCCTGGCCATTGATGGTGACATCACGGTTTCCGTCGATTCCACGCCGGTTCTCGCCCGGACGTTCGCCATGCCACAGGATGCGGTCCCTTCGATTTTCATCAGTCCCGGTGCGATACCTGCGAGCTGTGGTCCGTTATCCGGGGGCACTCCGGCATATAGCGCGGTGGCACTGAATGCGGATGGAACAGTCAACTCGTGTACCAATCCGGCCAAGCCAGGCTCGACGGTGGTGTTGTTCGTGAACGGCGTTAGTGGCCGCTTTACGGGTGTGCCCGCCGTGCGCTCGGGACTTGTGCCTCTGGCGATCGGCCTACTGACGCCCTATAACGGAATCCTGATGCTGCCGGTGCAAATTCCTACGTTGCCCGCCACAGGGCCGCTGGGGCTCGAACTCAATGTCTCGTTCGGCGATGCTCCAGCGGGGCCGATTGTCACTAATGGAGGCGCTTTCCAGGCGCCGGTGGTGGTCTGGATCTTGCAATAGCCGATTAGCGCGGCGTCAGTGCGGGGCGGGGGCGCCGGCCGCGCGACGTAAAATGGAACGATGCGAGGGGCGCTGGCGCTCTCGATTCTGGCAGCGATGGCAGCGCCCGCGCAAACCATCCTGCCGCAGGACCGCGCAGCGATGTTCTTCGGGCGTCCGGACCTTGGCGAGCTTGTCTGCCGCGCTACGGGACGCCATCCCACACTGGATTTCAGTTTTCGATTTCGCGCCGGGTACCTCCTCAGCGTTCCCATGAAGCAGTATCGCGGGCCAGGCCATCATTGGTACGTCGTGGTACAGGTTTACCCCGTATCCGGTGGGCCGGCGGTGGCCTTTGCGGACCGCTTCGATCTGCCGCCGGTGCCGCCGACCGATCTGATCGCCGAAACCGGTGGCGCCTTCATGCTCGGGCAGGGCGATTACCACGCGAAGTTCCTGCTGGTGGACGATCTCAATCGCGGCTGCCGGGCGGAATGGAACATCCGCGCCCAGCCGTCCCTGGGAGAGGGTAACGCGAAGC
>Ga0335078_10006390_pt1 | contig 17445 bp, 20 predicted proteins | sample Lox_Sample_32_FD_206711 | JGI IMG/M metagenome (GOLD analysis project Ga0335078, IMG submission 206711) | Soil microbial communities from Loxahatchee National Wildlife Refuge, Florida, United States - Lox_Sample_3.2 | ecosystem: Environmental > Terrestrial > Soil > Wetlands | place: USA... | reverse complement strand
ATCAGCAGGCTCAGGCACAGCACGAGAAGGATCCGGCGGCGGCGCGGATGGCCCTGCGGCCACCGGGCGTCGGCCTGCCCGCCGCGCTGCGCCGGGTCCGGGCCGGCCGGGGGCACCGGGCTCGCCGCGCGGGCCGGGCGGATGTCGGTGGTGGTCATCCCGGTTCTCCTAACGGACGATTACTTACGTTCGTTGCCTTACAAGTGTGAGTATAAGCATATGAGCTAACAGATGTAAAGTAGGAACATGGCAACCGCAGCGAAGACCGCCCGCCCGGCCCACCGGCAGCGCAACGCCCGAGGTCAGGGCGTCCGGCTGGCCGATGACATCGTCGCGGGCGCGCTGGCGCTGATCGAGCGGACCGGCTCGGACGAGGCGGTCACGCTGCGCGCGGTCGCCCGGGAAATCGGGATCGCCGCGCCGTCCATCTACGCGCACTTCGCCGACCGGGACGCGATCATCATGGCCGTCGTGCTGCGCGTCTTCGACGAGCTGTCCGAGGCGATCACCGCCGGGCAGGCCGCGGCCGGCCCGGACCCGGCCGACCGGCTCGTCGCGGGGTGCGCCGGCTACCTGTCCTACGGCATGGAGCACCCGGCCCGCTACGGGGTGCTGTTCGTCCCGCACGGCGCGGGCCCGGAGGAATACTGCGCGCCGGTGGCCCTCGGCGCGGACGGGCGCCCGGTGCTGGAGTTCGGCGCCGAGTCGTTCGCGCTGCTGGTGAAGGCGATCGAGGAGTGCGCCGCGGCGGGCGTCTCGGCGAGCACGGACGCTTTCGCCGACGCGACCGCCGTGTGGGCCGCACTGCACGGGACGGTCACGCTGCGCTCGGCGCTGCCCGGGTTCCCCTGGCCCGAACTGCACCAGTTCACCCGCCAGATCGTGCTGCCGCTGGCCCGGGTCACGGGCTGAGAGCACGTGCCCGCCGTACTACCCTGCTGGGACGGGCCTTCGACCGGGGGGACAGCTTTGGCAGCCACGCCTGTGCGCAGGCTCGGATGGCGTATCCCGCGCTGGCCCGGGATTCCGGCTGCCGTGCTGGCCCTGGGGATCTCGGCCGCGGGCTGCGGCGCGGTCCCGGCGGGACAGGGGGCCTCGGCGCCGCCCGCCCGTCCGGCCCGTCCGGCCCATCCGGCCCGTCCGGCCCATCCGGCCCATCCGGCCACGGCGACCCGGCACGCCCCGGCGGTGACCCCCTCATGCCCGGCGCAGGTCCTGTCGCGGATGACCGAGGCGCAGCGGGTGGGCCAGCTGTTCCTCGTCGGCCTGGGCGCCGATCAGGCCGGCCCGGCCACGGTGGCCGCGATCCGGGCCAGCCACTTCGGGTCGGTCCTGTTCGGGACGACCAGCTATGCGGGGCTGGCCGCGACCCGCGGCGTCACCAGCGCCGTGCAGTCGCTGGCGCCGGCCACCGCGGGGGCGCGGTTCTTCATCGCCGCCAACCAGGAGGGCGGGCAGGTCCAGCAGCTCGAGGGCCCGGGGTTCCCCGCGATGCCCGCGGCCCTGGATCAGGGGCAGCTCCCGCCCGGTGCCCTGGAACAGCAGGCCGCGGCCTGGGGCGGGGTGCTCCGGCAGGCCGGCGTCAACCTTAACCTGGCCCCCGTGATGGACGTGGTGCCACCCGGCACCGACCAGCAGAACGCGCCGATCGGGATGCTTGAGCGGGAGTTCGGTCACGACCCCGCCACGGTGGCCGTGCACGGGGTGGCGTTCCTGCACGGGATGGCCCGGGCGGGCGTGGCCACCACCGCCAAGCACTTTCCCGGGCTGGGCCGGGTCCGCGGCAACACCGACTTCAGTCCGGGCGTCGTGGACACGGCCACCACGCAAGGCGACGCCTACCTGCAGCCCTACCAGGCCGCGATCAACGCGGGCGTGCCCTTCGTCATGGTCTCGCTGGCCAGCTATACGCGCTTCGACGCGCAGCATCTGGCGGTGTTCTCCAGCCGCGTGATGCAGACGATGCTGCGGCAGCAGATGCACTTCGGGGGCGTCATCGTCTCCGACGATATGGGCGCGGCCGCAGCGGTGGGCGGGGTTTCCCCGGCGGCCCGGGCGCTCGGCTTCCTGGCCGCGGGCGGCGATGTGATCACGTCGGCGAGCACCCCGGTCGCGGTCCAGATGGACCGTGCCGTGCTCGCGCAGGCGTCCGCCGACGCGGCGTTCCGCGGCCGGGTCAACGCCGCGGCAGCACGCGTGCTCGCGGCCAAGCAGGCCTACGGCCTGCTGCCCTGCTCCGGCTGAGCGCGGATGGCGCCGCCGGCCGCGGCGGTGAAGGCAGGCAGGTAGCCGTCTTCCTGGCCGTTCCCGGTCGGGTGGTAGGAGTTCCCGAACGGGAACGTCACCGCATGCAGCCAGCTGCCGGAGTCGCAGATCTCGTGCCCGTCAAAGTCCGGGCGCACGTCCGCGAACACGTCACCGTTGCGGGCCGCCGCCGCGGACAGCGCCCGGTCCAGGAGGCCGGCGCCCTGATCGAGCGCGGCGCGCTTGGCGGTAGCCAGGCCGATGCAGTCCGCCGAGCGGGACAGGTCATACAGATCCGGGTAGCCGAGGACCACGATGCTGGCCGCCGGGGCGCGGGCACGGATGGCGCGCAGCGTGGCGTCGAGCCGGCCCGGCAGGGTGCGGGCGATGAACGCCTCGGCCGACGCCACGGCGCCCAGGCAGCCGCTGTTCCACACCTCGAGCACGCACGCCTGCATTACCTGGGAGAACCCGGCGTCGTTGCCGCCGACCGTGATGCTGACCAGGGTGGTCCCGGCGCTGAGCGCGCCCACCTGCTGGCGCAGGACTCCCGACGTGGTGGCGCCGGCGCAGGCCACCGAGGTGAACGACGCCGCGGCGTGGCGGCGGGCCCACAGCGCGGGGTAGGCGTCCGCGCTGCGCGCGCAGCCGGCCGCGGCGCCGGCCTGGGCACCGGCCGAATAAGAGTCGCCGAGAGCCACGTACCGGACCGGCGGCGGCGCGGCCGGCCGCCGGACGGCCGGAATCGCCCGGGCCGTCGATGTCCCGGTCGCGGCGGTGACGGCCGTCGCGGTGGCCGCCACTGCCGCGAGCGCAGCCACGGTGCCGGCGAGCAGACGGGAAGCGCGCACTCTTCACCCCAGACAAGTACACAAGGACACGAACCTCGCGCTCCTATCCTTATAACACTCGTCACGCTGCTGGCGCGTCAGCGGCCAGCCGCGACCCTGGGCAGCGGCGTGGCGAGCCGGTCGACGGCCTCCGGGAGACTGCCCAGATGGCAGACGCCCGCCGGCTGGCCGGCCGGCCAGCCCGGGCCGGCGATGTAGACCCGCACCGGATACGGCGCCAGCGCCCGCAGCACCTCGGTGGTCGCGGCGTCCAGGCGCTGTGACCACAGCACGATGGCGCCGGGCTTGGTCTCACGCACCGCGCGGACCAGGCTCGGCGTCGGGGTGGCGGCGCCCAGCATGCGGGCGCGCACCCGGCGCGTGGCGAGCGCCGCGGCCAGGGCCGCGAGCGGCAGCGAGTGGTGCTCGTCCTCGATGCAGGCCAGCAGGACCAGCTCGGCGTCCGGCGAGACCGGCGGCCGGGGGACGCGGTGCAGGGCCCCCAGCATCGCCCAGGACAGCGCGTGCTCGATGTCCATGCAGTCCGGGTCGATGCGCTGATCGTCATCCACCGCGGCCAGCGCCGCGCGGCAGACCTCATCCCAGGCTCCGACGACCCCCCGGCGCGCCAGCACGTTGTCCAGCACGATCCGGCAGCGCTCGGCGTCGGCTGCGCGGGCCGCGGCCACGACGTCGGCCACGTCCCGTTCGGCGGAGACGGGTCCGGAGCCGCCGGCCTGAACGGTCCGGGCGGCCTCGGATGCGAGCATGCCCAGGCCGATCAGGTCGAGCATGCGGCGCAGCCGGGCGACGTCCTCCTCGTCATACCGGCGGTACCGGCCCGGCTCGGCGCCCTGCGGCCCGATGCCGTACCGGCGGTGCCACGAGCGCAGCGTCGACTCGGCGATGCCGAGGTGCTTCGCGACCTGCCCCGCGGTCCACGCTGACCCTGGTGGTGGTCTCATGACGCCTCACATAGACCGCAACTCGTAGCGGCGCTCGGCGTAGGCGAGGTCATCCCGCCACAGCCGGGCGGCCGCCCGCCGCATGACCGGCCGCAGCGCCGGCGCCGCGGCCCGTGCGAACGCAAATCCTGGCCGGCCCGAGCTGGCCACCACGGCCTCGGTGACCGCGGTACGCGGGCGCCCGTCGGGGGCACGGCCGCGTGGTGTCGCATGGGTCTCCACTACGCTGCCGGCTCCCTCGCCGTCAACTACGCGCATGACCACGGTCCGCGGATCCGGGCAGCGGAACTCGGCCCGGACCGGGACGCCGAGCCCCGCTGCCACCCGGAACGTCACCGACACCACGAACCGGTCGTCTCCTTCCGCCACATCCACCTCACCGGGCGCGGACAGCACAGACAGCCGGCTGAACGAATACGGGTGGAACCACGAGCCGTGCCACGGATCCAGCCGGTTCGCCACGATATCGGCGGGCTCGCAGACCCCGACCAGGGTCGCCACCGAATCGACACTGGTGCGCAGCGGCGGCCGGGCGGGCACCACCGGCGCGCCGAGCGGTTCCTCACCACCCGCCGCGTCCAGCCGGACCCAGGCCAGCACCCCGTCGTCGTGCGCGGGAAACGGGCGCCATCCGGCGCCCGCACCGGGGCCGACCCGCAGCCCGTGCCACCGGCAGACCAGCGCGCCGCAGTCGCTGGCCGCCAGCGCCAGCGGCGCGCCCAGGTGCGGGCAAGCCCCCGGGCCGGCCACCAGCCGCCCCTGGCCGTCCCGCCAGGCCACCACCTCGGTCCCGGCGACCGTGGTGCCGAACGGGCGGTCCGCGCGGATCTTCCGGCTGGCGGCCAGCACGAACCAGTTACCGGACGGGCGGGCCTGGGCCCGCTCCACGGCGGCGTCGATCAGCGCGGGCCGGGCGGCAGCGTAGGTGGGCGGCTGGCGGGCCCAGTCCACGCGGGGGAGCGGGCGCAGCGGCCAGTCCCGCGGCCACCGGCGGGCCAGCCAGCCCGGCGCATCCGGCGCGCTCATCGCTGCTCCCCGGCCGGGCCAGGGCCGGGGTCCGCCCGGCCGGCCAGCCAGCGCAGCGGGGCCAGCCGGCCCCGGGTGGGCACCGAGTACAGCGTGTGGCCGGCCAGGCCCCAGCGGGCCAGCAGGCAGTTGGCCGCGTGCCAGCCCGTGCTGGCCGCGCGCTCCATCAGCGCCACCGGCAGATCGATGCGGATGCCGTCGCCCGCGAGCACCAGTCCCGGGAACGGCGTGACCACCCGGGGCCGGCGGGCGAAGTCACCCACGCCGAACAGCGGGCAGTCGTCCCGCCACACCGCGGCCTCCGCCACCGTCCGCGCGGCGCCGGTCTCCGGGTACAGCGCGCGCAGCCGCCCGACCGTCCGCTTGCCGAGCGCGGGGTCATCCGCGGCCGCGTAGGCGTGCAGTTCGACCACCGAGCCGTGGTGACGCCGGGCCCAGTCCCGTGCCTGCCGGTCGTAGCGGTCCAGCACGCTGATGTTGTCCAGCGGATCCAGGCCGCCGGTGGCCAGGAACGCGGGGCGGTCCGGGCCAGCCGGCCGGTCCAGCCACAGCCGCTGCACCAGGAACGGCGGCGCGGTGCGCAGCGCGGCGACCCGGTCCCGCCAGGCCGCATCGGCCAGGTCCGGGGAGCCCGCCACCACGGCCCGCAGGCCTGCCACGTCGGTGGCGAGCACCACCGCGCCGGCCTCCAGGCGGCCGTGGCGGGTGTGCACGCCGAACCGGCCCCGGAGGGCGCGGTCGAGCCGGATGACCTCGGTGCCGGTGCGGAATGTCACGCCGAGCGCGGCCAGGTAGCCGCGCAGCGGGCGCCACAGGGCGGTGTCGAATCCGGCGTCCGGCACGTCGAACACCAGGCCCTCGCTGGAGCCGAGGAAGTAGATGTGGAACATGGTGGCCAGCTCAGCCGCGGACAGCCGCCCCGGCGGGGCGAAGAAGCTGCGTGAGAACACCTCGAAGGCGAGGTGCCGGGCCGCCGGCGGGAAGTTGATCTGGCGCAGGAACGTCTCGGCGTCCACGCCGTCAAGCCGCTCGTAGATGCCCGGCACGCTCACCGCGGCCAGCGGCGCGGCGGCCGCGGCGTTCAGCGCGAGCAGGTCCGCGGGACGGAAGGCGGGGCTGCGCCAGGCGAAGGCGAGGGCGTTCCACGGCGGGGTGCGCGGCAGGCCGCGGAAGCTGTCCCGCCGGCCCTGCGCGTCAACCAGCGGGTAGTCAGCCAGCGGGACGAGCCGGTCCAGGCCCGGGTCGGCCCGGCGGAGCAGCGCGCGCAGGTTGTAGTACTGGCGGAAGAAGGCGTGGAACCCGCGGCTCATCGGCAGCCCGGCGGGTTCGGTCCAGCCGCCGACCCGGCCGCCGAGGTAGGGTTCGCGTTCGGCCACGGTGACCCGCACGCCCCGCTCGGCCAGCCCGCACGCGGCGGCCAGGCCCGCGATGCCGGCTCCCACCACGACCGCGTGCGGCCGCTCCCCGCGCAGGCTGGCATCCGGTGCGCCGTCCGGGGCGCGGTGCCGCACCGCGCGCCGGTCCCGGCCGCCCGCCGGGCGCCTGGCCGGGGTCATCGCGCCGCACCCGGCGCGGTGGCCAGGAACGTGTGCACCACGTCGCGCTGCCAGCCGGTCATGGTCTCGCTGCGGGTGGCGGTGTACCCGGCCTCCCGCAGCCGCTGCCGGAACCGGCGCGCCCCGTCGAAACCCTCGACGCTGCGCCACAGGTACCGGTACAGGGTGGCGTCGCCGGCGGCGAGGCGGCCGGACGGGATGATGACGCTCCAGCAGACCGCACGCCATATCGCGCGGGCCCGGGCCGAGTCGCGGACCGAATATTCGTGCACCGCCAGCGTGGCGCCGGGGCGCAGCAGGCCGCGCAGCGCGCGGAGCTGGCCGTCGGGATCGGCCAGGTTGCGGATCAGGTACGCGGCCAGGATGCCGTCGAACGGCCCGCGGACCCCCGCCCCGGCCAGGTCCTCGGCCCGCGTGTGCACGAAGCGCACCGAGGCCGGCCAGGGTTTCGCCCGCGCCCGGGCCAGCATCTGCGCCGAGGCGTCGATCGCCACGATCTCCGCGTGCGGGGCGGCCGACAGCAGGGCGGCGGTCGACGCGCCCGTCCCGCATCCGGCGTCGAGCAGGCGCAGCCCGCGGCCGTCGCCGGGCAGCCGCATCCGGCGGGCGGACAGCCGCAGATGCGCGTGATACCCGGGGTTGGCGCCCGTCAGGCGGTCGTAGGCGGCCGCGCCGCCGTCGAAGGCCGCGGGCACGTCCAGGCCGGCGTCGGTGGTCACCGTGGCTCTCCTTCCGGTGCGGGGCGCCGTGCCTGGCGTTCCCACAGCAGCAGCGCGGCCGTGACCATGGCGAAGCCGAACAGGAAGTCCTCGGCCGGAATGTCCCAGGGGAACCGCAGGCCGGACATGGCCCCGGGCGTGTACCGCACCACCGGCGCGGACAGCTTGGTCAGCCAGCCGTCGACCGGAATCTGGAACCCGAGCACGATCGCCATCGTCACCCAGTAGCTCCCCTTGCGGAACAACCCGGTTCGCAGCACGGTGAGTTCCCAGCCGCAGACGGCGGCGGCCGCGAGCACCGCGGGGACGGTGTACCCCAGCCCGCTCATGACCGCACCGCCCGCCGCGGCCGGGCGGCGGCCCGGCGCGGCCGGCGCCAGCGCGCCCCGATGACCTGCACGCCTTCGTAGGCGAGGATCCCGCACACCGGGATGACCAGGAAGAACACCAGCTCTTCGAGCGGAATGCGGAACGGCAGCCGCGCCCCGGTCAGGTAGCGGGGATTGTAGGTCCAGACGCCCCCGGCGATGGCCAGCGCGTCCCAGACCAGGAAGACCGCGGCCACCGGCAGGACGGCGCGGGCCAGCCGCGCGGGGCGCCGGTAGACGCGCGCGCCGAGCAGCTCCAGCGGCGCGGTGATCGCGAGGCAGGCCGCCATCAGGATCAGGTACTGGTAGTGGTCCACGTCAGCCGGTGCTCCCCGCTCCCGCCATGGCGGCGCGCTGCCCGCGGCGCGCCCACCGCGCGCGGGCCAGTGCCGGGACGGCCACCTGGGCCCGGCGGAGCTGGCCCACCCGGGCCCGGCGGGCGAACACCGCGAAACCGGCGTCCTCGATGCGGTCCAGTATCTCCGAATACAGCACCAGGGCGGTCGACACGCAGGGCCGGGACACCGGGTGCAGCAGCGCGATCCCGTCCCGCGCGTACCGGTAGATGGCGCGGGTGACGGCGTGCTGGGCGGCCAGCGCGGCCCGCACCCGGGGGTCGGTTCGCTGCTGCGCGCGGCACCAGGCCAGCCGGTCACGGTCGACGCCGAACGCGGCCAGCTCGTCCGCCGGCAGGTAGACCCGGCCCCGGTCCAGGTCTTCGGCCACATCGCGGAGGAAGTTCGTGAGCTGGAACGCCTTGCCGAGGGCCGCCGCGTACGGGGCGGCCTCCCCGGGCGGGCCGACCGTGCCGAGCACGGGCAGCACCTGCAGGCCGATGACCTCGGCGGAGCCGTGGACGTAGCGGTCCAGCGCGGCCCGGTCGGGGTACCCGGTGACCTCCAGGTCCATCCGCATGGAGTCCATGAACGCGGCGAACAGGCCCGGGCCGATCCGGTAACGGCCCGCGGTGTCCACCACGGCCGCCAGGATCGGGTCGTCGCTGCGGCCGGCCCGCAGGCCGGTGAACAGGCCCTCGGCCAGGGCGCCCAGCCGCGCGGCGACCTGGGGCCCGGGCGGCGCGGTGTCGCAGATGTCGTCGGCCCAGCGGGCGAACCCGTACAGCGCGTGCACGGCTGGCCGCTGTGCCCGGGTGAGCAGCTTGGTCGCCAGGTAGTAGGTCTTGCCGTGCCGGGCGTTCAGGTCCCGGCAGCGCTGATAGGCCAGGCGCAGCCGGGGATCGGTCAGCCCGGCGGCGTCGAGTTCCGCGCCGATCATGACGGCCGCCGCGTGCCCGCGCGCACGGTCCCGGCCGGGGCCCGGGCCCGGCTGGGGCCGGTGACGCGGTCGGCGGCCAGGCGGCCCGAGATCAGCGCGGTCGGGACGCCCACCCCGGGCACGGTGCCGCACCCGGCCAGCACCACGTTGTCCGCGCCGCGCGGCAGGTTCCCGGGCCGGAACGGCCCGCTTTGCAGGAACGAATGCGCGTAGGAGAACGGCGTCCCGGCGACCAGGCCCTGCCGGGCCCAGTCGTCGGGCGTGACCACCCGGCGCATCGTGATCTCCGCCTCCAGGCCGGGCAGCAGGCGCTTGCCGACGAGGGCAGCCAGCTCGCCGGCGTACCCGCCGCCGGCGGCGTCCCAGTCGATCCGGCCGCGCGCCAGGTTGGGCGCGGGCGCCAGGATGTAGAGCAGGTCGGCGCCGTCCGGGGCCAGCCCGGGGTCGGTGGCGGTCGGCCGCGTCACCAGCAGGGACGGGTCGCTCATCAGCCGGCCTTCGGTGATGATCTCCCGGAAGGTGTCCTGCCAGGCACCCCCGAACATGATCGTGTGGTGCGCCGCCTCCGGCCAGCGGCGGGCGGCCCCGGCGTGCAGGACCACCGCGGACGGCGCGGGCCGCAGCGGCACGAGCCGGCGCGGGGCCCGGCCGAGCAGCCGGTAGGCGGTGGGCAGCTCGGTCGCCAGCACCACCGCGTCACACGGGACCCGGAGCCCGGTGTCGGTGCGGACGGCCCGGACCCGCGACCCGGCCCGCTCCAGCTCGGTCACGGCCGTGCCGTAGCAGAACCGGACGCCGGCGGACCCCGCCGCCCCGGCGAGGGCGTCCGGCAGCGCGCGCATGCCGCCCCGGGGAAAGAACACCCCGGCCACCGTGTCCATGTAGGCGATGACCGCGTACACCGCGAGCGCGTGCCGCGGCGCCTCCCCCGCGTACAGCGACTGGAAGGAGAACACCCGGCGCAGCCGCTCATCGTGGATGAACCGGCCGATCGCCGGTTCCAGCCGGCCGAACGCGCCCAGCGCGGCCAGCCGGGCCAGCCCGGGGGTGGCCAGCGCGAACGGCGAATCGAAGTTGGCCGCGATGAACTGGCCGAACTCACGCCGGTACAGCTCGGTCAGCCAGCCGCGCAGCCGGCGGTACCCGGCCGCCTCGGCCGGCCCGGCGAACGCGGCCACCGACTCGGCCATGGCGTCGCCGTCCGTGTGCACGTTCAGCTCGCTGCCGTCGGCGAACACGGCGCGGTAGGCGGGATCGAGCCGGACCAGGTCCAGCCGGTCGCCGAGGTGCTCCCCCACCGCGGCCAGCGTCTGTTCGACCAGGTCCGGCATCGTCAGCACGGTCGGCCCGGTGTCCAGCCGGAACCCGTCGACGTCCAGCCGCCCGGCCCGGCCGCCGGGCGCCCGCGCCGGTTCGATGACGGTGACGTCGCGGCCGCGCCCGGCCAGGTGCAGCGCCGCCGCCAGCCCGGCCAGCCCGGCCCCGGCCACCACGACCCGGCTGGTGGCGCCGTTCACGGTGCGCATCGCTACCGGGCCCGGTCCGTGTAGCGGATGGCGAGGTCGCGGAGTGCGGCGAGAACGAAGCCGTCCAGCCCGCGGCCGGGCAGCCGGGCGCACGCGGCGCTCACCCGGCGGACGATCATCTGCTCGATGCGGGCGGGGGCGCCCGTCTCGGCGATCAGGCCGCGCCACCGGTCGACGTGCCCGTCGTCGAGGGCTTCCTGCCCGGACAGCCACGACAGCTCGGCCCGCTGCGCCGGCGTGGCCAGCTCCCTGGCCAGCACCACGACGCTCGTCGCCTTGCGGTCACGCAGGTCGCCGCCGCTGGGCTTGCCGGTGACCGACGGCCGCCCGAAGACCCCCAGGATGTCGTCGCGGAGCTGGAACGCCTCGCCCACCAGCTCGCCGTAGTCCCCTAGCACGGCCAGCACGCGCTCGTCGCAGCCGGCCAGGGCCGCACCGAGTTCCAGCGGGCGGCGGACCGTGTAGTTGCCGGATTTGCGCCGGGTCACGTCGAGGACCCCAGCCAGCGTCGGGCTGGTCCGGGTGTCGTTGACCAGGTCGGCGAACTGGCCCACGGCCAGCTCGTTGCGCAGCGTGTCGTACCGGGGCCAGCCGCGGGCCAGCGCCGCCGCGCCGAGCCCGCAGTCGCGCAGCATCTGCTCGGCCCAGACCAGGCACAGGTCGCCGACCAGGACCGCGGCCGATTCGCCGAAGCGGTCCGCGGGGCCGCTCAGCCCGTGGCCGCGGTGCCAGTCCGCCAGCCGCACGTGCAGGGCCGGCCGGCCGCGGCGCAGCGCGGACCGGTCCATGACGTCGTCCTGCAGCAGCGCGAAGGCGTGCAGCAGCTCGGTGCTGGCCGCCGCGCGCAGCGCCGCCGCGCTTTCCCCGGCGCCGCTCAGCCAGCCCACGTACGTGAACGTGGGCCGGACGAACTTGCCCCCGGCGACGAACTCACCGATCAGCTCGGTCACGAACTGCGCGCCGGGCACGTCCCGCACGTGCTCGGCGCAGCGGTCGCGGACGAACGCGGCAAGCACATCCGCGGCCCGCCCCCGCACGCCCGCGAGCCAGTGGTCCAGGCTGGCGGGCCGCCCGGGCCCGGCGGAGACGAGCGGCACCGCGGCCGGGAGCGGCCCGGCCACGCCGGAACTCCCGCCCGCAAGCTGACCCACCTGCATGGGTGCGGCCTCCGATCTCGCGGCTGGTGGTACCGGCAGGTAGCTGCCCGTACCACCACAAAACGATGCACAAACGATGCACCTCATCCTAGCCCGCACCACGCGGGGGTCTCAGGCGGGTGGCGGGTACGGCGCCGGCGCGAACGGCAACCGGCCGGGAACGCGGCAGGCGGCGGCGGAATCCGCCGACGCGTACGGGATTGGGTGCCGCCTGCGGGGCGGAACGATTACGCTGCCGGAGGGGGAATGCGAACGATTGGGCTGGCGTGCCGCGAGCGGCGCACGGCAGCCGCGATGGAACGCGCACAGCGGGAGGAACGCGATGCCGGCGGGTGATACGCGGCGGCCGCCACCGTCCCTGGCGAGCAAGCTGGACCGGCTGTTCCGGGCCGTCCGCCCGGCCGGCCGGGGCGAATACAGCTACCAGGAAGTGGCCGGCGCCATCCGCAGCGAGGGCGGCCCCACGATCTCGGCCACCTACCTGTGGCAGTTGCGCAAGGGGCTGCGCGACAACCCGACCCGGAATCACCTGGCCGCGCTGGCGCGTTTCTTCGGCGTCAGCCCCGCCTACTTCTTCGACGACGACGCCGCCGAGATGGTCGACGCGCAGCTGAGCCTGCTGGCCGCGATGCGCGACGCGTCGGTGCGCAGCGTGGCGCTGCGCGCGGCCGGGCTGTCGGTGGAGAGCCTGGCCGCGGTTCAGGTCGTGATCGATCATGCCCGCCGCCTCGAGGGCCTCGAGCCGGACGCGGATCCCGCGGCGGGGGAAGCCGGCGCCTCCCGGCCCGGCCGGGAGGGCGACCAGGCCGGGAGGCACGGCGATGGATAACGTCCGCCGGCGCTGCGAGGACCGGCTTCGCCGGATGACCCTGCCGGACCCCTTCGACCTGGCCGAGCTCTGCCAGGCGGTGAGCGCGCACCGGGGCGGCCGCTGCACGTGCGCCGCATCCCGGGGCCGGCCGCCCGGACGCGGCCGTGCGGGATCTGGATCGCGACCGACGACGATGACTGGATCTTCGTCGACCAGTACACCAGCCCGCTGCACCGCCAGCACATCGTGCTGCATGAGGTGGCGCACATGATCTGCGGCCACGACGCGGCCGCGCTGCCGGGCAGCGACAGGGTCGGCTGTTCCCGGATCTGTCGCCGGCCATGGTGAAATCCGTGCTGAGCCGCGCCAGCTACCAGTCGGAGCAGGAACGGGAGGCGGAAATGCTCGCTTCGCTGATCCTGGCGCGGGCCCAGGCCGCCACCGCGGTCATGCCGGTCCGGGACCTTTCGGCGGGCGAGGCCTAGATCCTGCGCCGGGCGGGCCTGGCGCTGGGGATGGAGCCGTGACCGCGAGCACCGTGCCGTCACGGTGCTCTGGATCGCCGTCCTCACCCGGTTCCCCTCCCAGCGCAAGGCGCCCATCAGGGGCGCGGTCTGGCTCACGATGCTGCTGCTGGCGGCGATCGGCACCCTCGACCTGACCGCGATCGCCGCCCGGCTGGACGCCGCGTGCGGGCTGCCCAACATCGCCGACCTCGCTCAGCACGTGCTCGCGATCATCGCCGCCACCCTCGCCCGGGAGACCCGGCCCGAAAACGGCGACCGGCACGCCTACCGGGCGTTCATGGCCGGAACCGACCTGGACAGCGAGGTGCGCCTGCTCCGCGTCGTCGCGGCGCAATGGCCGACGATCCGCGTGGCGGCCGAGACGATCGAACGCGGATCCGCGGCAGGCGGCCGCGTCGGTGAGGGCGGGGCCAGGCCGCCCATAGAGCCGAACAGACCCCCCAAGACGGGTATTAGGTCACTTACCCCGGGCCCGGGTGCGGTACGAGGATGCGCACCGGGGTCCGCCGCCCGCGTGGCCGGGCCCGAAGCAGAGCGGACCACGGGAGCTGACCATGACCTTTGATGTCGCGGACCTATCGGCGCTGGAAATTCTCGATTCACGCGGCCGCCCCACGCTGGCCGTGACCGTCCGGCTCGGCGATGGCACGACGGCCCAGGCCGGGGTGCCGTCGGGAGCATCGACCGGTTCCCGGGAGGCGGTCGAGCGCCGTGACGGCGACAAGAGCCGCTACGAAGGGAAAGGCGTGCTGGGCGCACTCGGCGCGGTGCAGACCGAGATCGCCGACCTGTTGCGCGGGCGTTCCTGGTCGTCGCTGGCGGAAGCCGATGAGGCGGTCATCGCCCTGGACGGGACGCCGAACAAGGCGCGGCTCGGCGCGAATGCCACGGTCGGCGTCTCCATGGCCCTCGCCCGGGCGCTGGCCGCCAGCGAGGGGACGCCGCTGTGGCGGTGGCTGAACCCCGCGGGAGTGCCGCCGCGCATGCCGGTGCCGAACTTCAACGTGCTCAACGGCGGCGCCCACGCGGCGAACGCGCTGGACTTCCAGGAATTCATGATCGCGCCGCTGGGCGCGCCGTCGATGGCCGAGGCGGTCCGGGCCGGCGCCGAGGTCTACGCCGCGCTGCGGCGCGAGCTGACCAGCCGGAAGCTGTCGGTCGGCCTCGGCGACGAGGGCGGCTTCGCGCCCGAGGTCGCCGAACCCGAGGAGGTCCTGCACCTGCTGGTGAAGGCGATCGGCGACGCCGGGTACGCGGCCGGGCCGGACGGCGTGTCGATCGCGCTGGACCTGGCCGCGTCCGAATTCCGCCAGCCGGACGGCCGCTACCGGGTCAACGGTGAGATGCTGACCAGCGCGGACCTGATCGAGCGGCTGGCCGGCATCGTGACCGCGTTCCCGGTGCACTCGATCGAGGACGGCCTGGGCGAGAACGACGACGAGGGATGGATCGCCCTGACCGCGCGGCTGGGCCACACGACCGAACTGGTCGGCGACGACAACTTCTGCACCAACCCGGCCATCATCACCAGCGCGATCGGCCGCGGCATCGCCAACGCCGCGCTGATCAAGGTCAACCAGATCGGCACCGTGACGGAAACGCTGGAGGCGATCGCGATCTGCCGGGACGCGGGCTACCGGCAGTTCGTCTCGCACCGATCCGGCGAGACCGAGGACAGCTTCATCGCCGACCTCACCGTGGGCGCCGGTTCCGGCCAGATCAAGTCCGGGGCCCCCGCGCGCGGCGAGCGGACCGCGAAGTACAACCGGCTCATCGCCATCGCCGCACAGTCCCCGGAGCTCCCTTACGGCATGCCGGGCTGACCGCGGCGGCCCAGGGAACTGGCCGGGCCCCCGCGGCGGGCGGCACGTCAGACGAGAGCCGCGATGGTGGCGCCGGCCAGGGCGAGCATGACCGCGGCGGCGCCGCGGCTGAGCCAGCTGAAGGGGATGACCTTCAGCAGGCCACGGCCGCCGATGATAGCCAGGCCGGCGGCGGCCCACAGCGCGGTGACCGCACCGATGCCGACCGACAGCGGATCGTGGTACTTGGCGGCCAGGTTGGCGGTCAGGATCTGGGTGAGATCACCGAACTCGGCGGCAAAGACCACCGCGAAGCTGGTCACGGCGGCGGACAGGAGCTTCCGCCGCCGGTTGTGCTCGGCCAGGTACTCGTCGCTGTCGGCACGCTTCTGCCGCAGCATGATGACCGCGCCAATGATGAACAAGGCGGCCACCACGATCTGGGTGGGGCGGTGCGGCAGCAGGGTCAGCAGCCCGCCCGCCGTGACCGCGAGCGCGACCTGGACGGTGAAGGCGGCCGCCGCGCCGGCGAATACGAGCCAGGGCCGGTAGCGGCTGCCCAGCATGAGGCACGCGATAATCGTCTTATCTGGCAGCTCGGCCGGCAATATAATGAGGAACGCCGTGATAATGGCGGCTGGGTTCACCTGCGACGCCCCTATCCGGTCGGGCCGCCCGGCGGGCAGGGCGTCCTCCGGCACGGCAGCCTGATTCCTCGCTGCGGCCGAAGGTCTCGCTCAGGCGTCGCCGCCCCCGGGCACCGGACCCGCTGACGGCGGGCCGAGATTGTCGGCGTCCCGGCGATGGAGCTACTCCCCTTCGCTGCCTTGATTGTACCCAGCGGCCGTCCGGATAACTATCCCAGCCCCCGAACGTCACCGGGCCATGATCGCTGAAAGCCAGCCGGGGGCCGGGGCGGTCAGGCGGTGAGCGGCAGCACCAGGATCGGGGTGGTGGTGGGCTTCAGGGTGCCGCCGGCCGGCTCGACCGTGAGGCCGAGCTTGTACCCCGGCACGAGCCCGCTCGCGACAACCGGCTCGGTCCGCCCGTTCTGCGGCTGGCCGAGCAGGCCGGACGGCTTCGCGGTGCCGCCCGGGCCGAGCAGCCAGAGCTCGTAGACCTCAGACGCCGGCAAGTCGGGCAGGTTGGCGGTCAGCACGACCAGCTTGGCCTCGTTCTGCGACACGATCGCGGTGACGGCGCCGCCCTTGGTGGTCTGGCCACTGACCAGGCGGGCATCGGCGGCGGCCAGCACCGCCGTGATCTCGTGGTTGCGCGATTCGGCGCTGGCCAGCTGATTCCGGATGGCGGCGAGCTGGCTCCGCGTGGCGGCGAGCTGGCTGCGGACGCTGACCTGGCTGATGCCCAGGATCACGGCGGCCGCGGTCGCGACCGCGGCGACGGCTACCGAGATCCGCGGGATCCACACGCGGCGGGTGCGGCGCACCTGGCGGCCCGCCCGGCGCCGGGCGGGCCGCTCTCCGGTGAGCGGCGGGAGCTGGCGGGTCCGCTCGGCGAGCGCCAGCACCCGGCCGCGCATCGCCTCCGGCGGGGGCTCCGCGGTGGCCAGCGCGAGCCGCGCCGCGGTCTCCCGCAGACCGCGGGCCTCGGTGGTGCACGACGAGCAGTGGCTCAGGTGACGTTCGAACTCGTCGAGTTCCGGGCCCCGGACCGCGTCCAGCGCGTAGCTGCCGGTCAGGGTGTGCAGGTCATGGCGCCTCACCAGCTCACCTCCAGGCAGTCGCGCATCCGGATCAGGCCGTCCCGGATTCTGGTTTTGACCGTTCCCACGGCGACGCCGAGCAGCTTCGCGACCTGCGGATAGGTGTAGCCCCCGTAGTAGGCGAGGCGGACCGACTCGCGCTGCACCTCGGTCAGCCCGTCCAGGCAGCGGCGCACCCGCTGGCTTTCCAGGCTGGCCTCGACGGCTTCCGCCACGTCGTCGGGGCCGCTGACCGGGTCCGGGGCGGCCCTCTGCTCCCGCTGGGCAGCAGAGGCCTCGGACCGGACCCGGTCAACGGCGCGGCGGTGGGCTATGGTCATCGCCCACGACATGGCGCCGCCCTTCCCGGCGTCGAACCTCGGCGCCGTTCGCCACACCTCCAGCAGCACCTCCTGCGAGACCTCCTCCGACTGGGCCGGGTCCCGGAGCACCTTCTTGATGATCCCGAACACCGGCGCGCTGAGCTCGCCGTAGACGGCCTCGAACGCGGCGTGATCGCCGCGCGCCACACGGCCCAGGAGACCCTCCAGACCCTGGTCCCTCCCCTCCTCGGGACCAGGGTCCGGGCGGGGCTGCCGCCTGCGGGGTGTGTTCATGACCTCTATTCGAAGCAGATTGGCGATCGGATGGGCCCGGAAAAGTGCCAATCTGCTTCCATCTCGGTTCCGAATCCGCGTCGTGATGATCAGGCGGAGCGTAACGGCCATACGCGGCCCGCCCCGGGCCTCACACCGCTGTGGCCGGCGATGATGAGCGGCACATACGCGGTCACCGGGGCGCAGGTGGCGTGCGGCAACGTGCAGACCGCCAACGCCACCGTCTACATCATCAACACGGTCCTGATGCCCCCTCGTCCTGACCGTCCCTTCGCGCCGGCGCTGGCCCGGCCCGCTGGGCCGGGCCAGCGCCGGGTATC
>Ga0335078_10006389_pt1 | contig 17448 bp, 16 predicted proteins | sample Lox_Sample_32_FD_206711 | JGI IMG/M metagenome (GOLD analysis project Ga0335078, IMG submission 206711) | Soil microbial communities from Loxahatchee National Wildlife Refuge, Florida, United States - Lox_Sample_3.2 | ecosystem: Environmental > Terrestrial > Soil > Wetlands | place: USA... | reverse complement strand
CGCTGGCTGGCTGGCTTGCGGTTCGGTCAGCGGTGGCTGGCTGGCCGCTGGCTGGCTGGCTTGCGGTTCGGTCAGCGGTGGCTGGCTGGCCGCTGGCTGGCTGGCTTGCGCTTCGGTCAGCGGTGGACGGCTGGCGGCTGGGCCGGTCACCGCTGCTTCGTCGGCCATTGGCTGGTTGGTGGCTGGCTGGTTGGGCGCTGGTTCTGTCAGTGGGGGCGCCGCTGCCGCTGGCTGGCTGGCCGCCGGTTCGGTGGCCGGTGACTGGCCGACAGCGGCCCCCGCCCCGGCGGCTGGTACCCCGGCCGTGGGCTGAGGGACCCCCGCACCGTCGGCCGGCGCCTTGGCGACCGCCGGCTCCTCGGCAGGTGGGCTGGCCTCGGCCGCGCCGTCCCGAGGCCCGCTCTCCCCCGACCGGCCGGCGGGTGCGTCGGTGGCGGGAGCCTGCCCGGTGGGCTGTGCGTCGGTGGCGGGAGCCTGCCCGGTGGGCTGTGCGTCGGTGGCGGGAGCCTGCCCGGTGGGCTGTGCGTCGGTGGCGGGAGCCTGCCCGGTGGGCTGTTCCTCAGCGGCGGCTGGCTGCGCATCCTCGGCCACGGTGGCCGGCTCTGCGCCGGGGACCGCGGCAGCCGGCTGGGTGTCGCGGCCGGGCGGCCGGCCGCCGGTCACAGCCTCTTCGCCGGCCGGGCGCTGGCCCGGCTGAGACGCCGGCACCGCGGCCGCGCCAGTCGCGACTGCCCCCGCGGCCGCGGCGCGGGACTGACCGGGAGCCGGGTCGTCCGCGGCGTCCAGCGCCCGGGCGGCGGATTCGGCCGCCCCGGCCGCGGCGATCGGCTGGGTGATGGTCGGCTGGGTGGACTCCAAAGAGTGCCCCTCGGCCGCGCCATTCTGCGCCACGGCCGTCCCGGCCTGGGCCGGGCGCAGCTCGGCTTCGGTGCGGTCGGCCGCAGCGCTGGCGGCCCGAGTGGCCCCGGCCGCGGTCGTGCTCCGGCTGGCCGGCGCCGACCGGTCCTGGCGCAGCAGGTCATCCAGCCCACCCCGGCCCGCCGCCGGGCCGGGGTGGGCCGGGGTGACCGCCGGCTCCAGCTGGGTGGCAGCCTGCTGCCGAGCCACCGCGGCGCGGTGGTAACGGAACTGGCGCAGCATCGCCAGCAGCAGGCTGAACGCGAGCAGTAGCAGTACCCACGGCAATACTGCAGCGGTGATGGCGGTGGGGCGGCGCGGTAGGTGCGTGCCGGCGGCGTGCACCGCATCGCCGGCCGCCACGGCGGCCAGCAGCACCATCGTGATCAGCCAGGCGTAACCGCGGCGCCACCAGCCAGCGCCGCGTAGCAGCAGCACGGCGACGCAGGACACCACCAGCATCGCGTCGAAGACGAGCGGGAAGAGCCGGGCCATCATGACGGACATGCCAGCCTGCCGGGCCAGCGCGTGAATCCCCGCGTAGGACAGCACGAACGCGAGCGCCGCCAGCAGGATGACCCCGGCGATCGCCGCGGTGAGCGCGACCAGTCGGAGCTTGCTGTACGGGTCGCTGCTCCGGGTGCCATTCGCCGGGGCATTGTCGTTCATCGCGCCTGCTTCGTCCTTCCTGCGGCGATGCTCCGTGTATCCCGTCCGCTGGCCAAAAGCGGGAAGGCGCACGATCAGCGTCGGACGACCGTCGGGGGCGGCGGCCGGGGGCGCGTGTGGGCGATATGGGCAGGCCAAATGCCCCCCCGCGCGATCTCACGTCAAGGGAGACGATATGCCCGGTCGGCCTGCGGCTTGGGGAGATTCCCCGCAAGCGCAGGTCCGAGGCGTGTTGCCGGGCGCTCCGCCCGGTATTGGGCGCGTTAAGCCGGCTAAAAGGACGGGTAAAGCTCCCTGTGTACGGCGGGGGGACACCATGTCCGATTCTGAATCAGGCCGACCGTTCGAGGTTGCGGTCGAGCCGCACAATGACACCTACGATCCCGACGACCAGGGCTGGCGGGACCAGATCACCACGCTCTACCGGGAGCTGGACGCCGAGACTGGCATTGTCCGGCGCGGGCGGCCGGTGGAAGGGGCCAAAGGCGCGGTCGACCAGGTGATTGTCGCGCTGGGCAGCGCCGGGGTGTTCACGGCTGTGGTCGATTGCCTGCGTGCCTGGCTGAGCCGTGACCGGGACCGGCGCATTGACGTTCGCTGGGTGGAGAACGGCCGGGAACGGTCGGTCACGCTGACCGGCGAGGCGGTGGACAACCAGACCATCCGGGAGATCGCCACGGCAGCGGTAACGCGGGGAGGATCGTCATGGCCGGCCGGTACCGTGCCCTCCTGATCGGCAACTCGACCTACCCGGCTGACGAGCACAACCTGCAGACGCTCCGGGGACCGGTCAAGGACATCGCCGTGCTCAACCGCGCGCTCATCGATCCCGCCGCCGGGCTGTTCGCGGATGTCGATGTGACGCTGCTGCCCGAGGCGACCTCCACCAGGGCCATCCGGGCCCTGGGCCGGTTCTTTGGCACCGCGGAGCGTGACGACGTGCTGCTGGTCTATTTCAGTGGCCACGGCAAGATCGACCAGAGCGGCCGGCTGCACCTGTGCATGCAGGACACCGAGTCGGCGGACCTGCTGTCGACCGCGGTGAGCAGCTCGCGGATCACGGAGTTCGCCGACGCCTCACATGCCCGCAGCGTCGTCATCGTGCTCGACTGCTGCTACGCCGGCGCCTTCCGGGGCGCCGACCTGGGGGACGCGGTGGCCGGGCCGGGCCGGTATGTGCTGACCAGCTGTCGCGGAACCCAGCTGGCCAACGATGCCACCGTCGAGAACGGCACCAGCTTCTTCACCCAGCACCTGGTGGACGGCCTGGTCGACGCGGCCGCAGACCAGGACGGGGATGGCTATGTCACGTTCTCTGATCTGTACGCCTACGTGGACCGGCGGCTGCGCGAGGCCGGCAAGCAGATACCCCAGCGGCGGGTGAACGGCGATGGTGACCTGCCCCTGGCCCGGCGATCGCAATCAGTACCGGCCGCAGGCACGCCTGGGGGCGGGGGCATGCCCGTGTCCGGGACGTCACCGTCCCGGCCCGGGCCGGGAGACGCACCGCCGGGGGCGAAAGGGCCGTCAGCCGGCCCGCCGCCGGCCGGTCCGCCGCCGGGCGGCACCGGCGCAGCTGGCGGGGGTGCGGCCGGCTCAGCTCCCGGCGGGGGCAGCGCCCAGCCCACCAGAACGCGGCGGAATATCCTCCTCGCCGCCGCCGTGGCGGTAGTTGTGATAGCGGGTGGCGTCACCGCGGGCATACTGCTGACCGGTGGCTCCGGCGGACCCGCACCGTCGAGCGCGGAATTCCGGACCAGCGGGAACGCGGTTACCAGCGGCGGGCCATGGCGGCTGAAGATCGACGATGGGCTGACCAAGGACATTGGCTGCACCGTCACGGTGACAGATACGCGCTCCGGCCAGCAGATCTGGCACCAAGCGGGCCTGTACGGAACCACCATGTTCCAGATCCACCAGGCCGGGTCCTTCCGGTGGCAGGTCAGCGACCCGGAATGCCTGGTAGCAGCGGTGCCCGGCGCGGGCCGTGACAGGCTCCCGTTCGCCGCGGCCGGGGGCAACGACAGCGATGCGTTCATCACAAGTCCGCGGATGGCCGTGCAGGTAAAGGACTACAACGGCACCCCAGATTGCATGCTCACCCTCAAGGACCCCACCAACGGGCAGACGATCGACTTCACAACGGTGACGCAAGGGAAGAGCAGCCGCACCGTAACGCTCCATGCCTATGGGCATCCGACGGCCTACCTGAGCGGCCCTACCTGCTCGGTCCAGGTGTCCCCGGCCCGCTGAGCCGGGGATTTCAGCCGCCGCCGGGGGAACGCCGACTGGCCAGGAGGGCCGCTGTATCCCGTAGCCTTGCTGCGTGACGCTGCGCCTTTACGACACTGCCACCCGCACGGTGCGCGACTTCTCCCCGCTGGTAGCCGGGCGGGTGTCGCTCTACCTGTGCGGGGCGACCGTGCAGGCCCCGCCGCACATTGGCCACATCAGGTCGGGCGTGGTGTTCGACCTGCTCACCCGCTGGCTGCGGGCGAGTGGGTACCAGGTCACGTTCTGCCGGAATGTCACCGACATCGACGACAAGATCATCCGGGTCGCGGCGGGCCAGGGCGTCCCGTGGTGGCTGGTGGCCCAGCGCAACGAGCGGGCGTTCAGCCGCGCGTACACGGTGCTCGGCTGCCTCCCGCCGGATGTAGAGCCCCGGGCCACCGGCCACGTGCCGGAGATGATCAAGCTGATGCAGCGGCTGATCGACACCGATCACGCCTATCCGTCCGGTGGCGGTGTCTATTTCGACGTGCATTCCTACCCGGCGTACGGGGAGCTGTCCGGGCAGCGGCTGGACCACATGCGGGCCGCCGACGACACCGAGCCCGACGAGGCCAAGCGCGATCCGCGCGACTTCGCCCTGTGGAAGGCGGCCAAGCCGGGCGAGCCGATCTGGGATACGCCCTGGGGGCCGGGCCGGCCGGGCTGGCACCTGGAATGCTCCGCGATGGCCACCAAGTACCTGGGCGCCGCGTTCGACATCCACGGCGGCGGGCTCGACCTGATCTTCCCGCACCACGAAAACGAGATCGCGCAGTCCCGGGCGGCGGGTGACGGGTTCGCCCAGTACTGGCTGCACAACGGCCTGGTCGGGGTGGCAGGCGAGAAGATGAGCAAGTCGCTCGGCAATTCGCTGCTGGTCGACGCCATGGTGACCCAGGTCCGTCCGGTCGAGCTGCGGTACTACCTGAGCCAGGCGCACTACCGGTCGGGCTTCGAGTACTCGCCGGACGCGCTGCACGAGGCGGTCGCCGCCTACCGGCGGATCGAGAACTTCGTGACCCGGGCCGCCGAGATCGCCGGGCCGGTGGACGAGCCCGGCGACGAGCCGGCCGCGCTGGCCGGCGCGCTGGCCTCGGCCGAGGCATCCGGTGCCCCCGACGCCATCGCGACCGGCGGGGCGGGGTCATCCCCGGTACGGGAGCTGCTCCCGGCGGCGTTCGCCGCCGCGCTCGACGACGACCTCGGCATGCCACAGGCGCTGGCCGTGCTGCACGAGGGCGTCCGGGCTGGCAACAGCGCGCTGGCCAGCGGGGACACCGCGGCGGCCAGCGCCCGGCTGACCGAGGTCCGCGCCATGCTGGGCGTGCTCGGCCTCGACCCGCTGAGTGAGCCGTGGGTGACCGCGAGGCCCGCCGACGACCTGCACGCGGTGGTCGACGCGCTGGCCGGGGTGGCGCTGGCCCAGCGTCAGGCGGCCAAGGAGCGCAAGGATTATGCGGCGGCCGACGCCATCCGGGAATCGCTGCAGGCGGCCGGCATCATGATCGAGGACACCCCGCAGGGTCCGCGGTGGGAGCTGAAGCGGTGACCGGGTCGGCATCCGGCGGGTCGGCATCCGGCGGGTCAGGCCGGTCCGGCCGGGGTGGGCGGACCAAGTCCGGGAAGCCCCGCCCGGGCACTGGGGGCCAGGGCCGGCGGCGGCTGGCGGGCAAGGGGCCGACGCCGCCCGCCCACCTGCGGCCGGGCCACCCGGCGCAGCGCCGGGCGGCGGCCCAGGCGGCGGGCAGATCATCCGGGCGGCGGGGCGGCCGCCAGTCCGCGGACGAGGACCGGGCAGGCGGCGGACGGCCAGGCACGGGAGAGGACCGCGCCCGCGGTGCCGGTGATGCGGTCGAGGTGGTGGCCGGCCGCAACTCGGTACTGGAGTCGCTGCGCGCCCGGATTCCGGCCACCGCGCTGTACACCGGGCCCCGGCTGGACTCCGATCCGCGGGTCACCGAGCTGATCCGGCTGGCGGCCGACGTCGGGATCCCGCTGATCGAGTCGGGACGGCCGGAACTCGACCGGCTGACCGGCGGCGCGGTTCATCAGGGCGTCGCGCTGAAGCTCCGCCCGTACGACTACGCCCACCCCGGCGACCTGCTCGACCGGGCACACGAGCGCGGCGAGCCCCCGCTGATCGTGGCGCTCGACGGGGTAACCGATCCGCGGAACCTGGGCGCGATCGTGCGTTCGGTCGCGGCGTTCGGCGGGCACGGCGTGCTGGTGCCGGCCCGGCGGTCCGCGCATGTCAGCGCCGGCGCGTGGAAGGCGTCCGCCGGGGCGCTGGCCCGGGTGCCGGTGGCCTGGGCGGCCAACCTGGCCCGGGCGCTCACCGGCTACCAGGAAGCCGGCCTGTTCGTCGTGGGGCTCGACGCGAAGGGAGACACCCCGGTCGGCGACCTGGCGGTGGCCGACGGCCCGCTGGTGCTGGTCATCGGCTCGGAAGGGCGCGGCCTGTCCCGGCTGGTGGCGCAGCGCTGCGACGTGCTGGTCCGCATTCCGATCGCAGCGCGGACGGAGTCGCTCAACGCGGGCGTGGCGGCTGGCATCGCGCTGCATGAAGTAGCCACCCGCCGCGCCGCCCAGCCCTGACCCGGCCGTCCCGTCTGCCCCGCCGTCCGGGCCACGTTTCACGGATGCCGTCGATCTTGTCGCATTTGTCCGGGATTCGCAGCAACGGAATCGGTGAAAACCCGGGGTGAGTGGGATGGCCGGGGCGGGAGGGGCCGGGGTGGCGGGGCCAGTGGGCATAAGGTCACGGTGAGAGTGAGCCGGAGATAGCGAGGTGGCCGTGGACCGGTTGCGGATCGGGACGCTGGGGGCCGCGCGGATCACCCCGGCTGCGCTGATCAAGCCAGCCCGGCAGGTACCCGGGGTGACCGTGGCCGCGGTGGCCGCGCGCGACCCGGAGCGGGCCCGCCGGTTCGCGGCCAAGTACCGGATCAGGATGGTGCATCCGAGCTACGAGGCGCTGATCGACGACCCGGCTATCGACGCCATCTACAACCCGCTGCCCAATGCGCTGCACGCGCGGTGGGCGCTGCGCGCGATCGAGGCGGGCAAGCACGTGCTGTGCGAAAAGCCGTTCACCGCGAACGCCGCCGAGGCGGCGGCGGTGGCGGCGGCGGCCAAGGCGTCCGGCCTGGTTGTCATGGAGGCCTTTCACTACCGCTACCACCCGCTGGCCCAGCGGATGCAGGAGGTGGTGCTGGGCCCAGCGGGGGAGGCCGGGGGTGGCAGCCCGGCGGGAGAGGCCGGGGGTGGCGGCCGGACGGGGCAGGCCAGCGGCCGCGGCCCGGCCGCGGGTGCCGGAGAAGGGGAGATCGGGCCGCTGCGCTACCTCGAGGCCTCACTGTGCTTTCCGCTGCCACGGTTCTCCGATATCCGCTACTCCTACGACCTGGCGGGCGGAGCCGCCATGGACGCGGGCTGCTACGCGGTCAACTGGCTGCGCATGCTGGGCCCGGGTGAGCCCGAGGTGGTGGCGGCGGGCGCGAAGCTGCAGAGCCCGAACGTGGACCGGGCGATGTCGGCCTCGTTCCGGTTCGCGGGCGGGGTGCTGGGCCGGATGACTGCCTCGATATGGTCGGCCCAGCTGCTCCGGCTGGACGCCAAGGCGGTCGGTGACCGGGGCGTCATGCGGGTATTCAACTGGGTCTCACCGCGGCCATACAACCGGCTGACGGTGACCGCCGACAGCTACACCCGGCGCGAGCGGGTGAGCGGTGAATCCAGCTACACATATCAGCTCCGGGCGTTCGCCGCGGCGGTGCTGCGCGGCGATCCGGTGCTCACCACGCCCGAGGACGCGGTGGCCAACATGGCCGTGCTCGACGCCGTGTACCAGGCGGCTGGCCTGCCGGTGCGCGGCAGCGGCTGACGCCGCGGTCTGTCGCCGCTGTCTGGCGGCGTACCGCCCAGCGCGCTATCGTTCGCTATGTGAACAGTACGAGCGGCGCGGGGGGTGGTGGCCCGGAGGCTGCTGATCGCGACGACAGCGGCGCGGCGGGGCACCGGGCGCGGGGTGGCAGTGGCCGGCGGACCGACTTCGTCCAGTCCCTGGACCGGGGGCTGGCTGTCATCCGGTGCTTCTCCTCCGAACGGCCGTCGCTGACGCTGTCGGAGGTCGCCGAGCGGACCGGGCTGACCCGGGCGGCGGCCCGCCGGTTCCTGCTGACGCTGCAGGAACTCGGGTATGTGGGCAGCACCGGGCGGCAGTTCTCGCTGCGGCCCCGGGTTCTCGCCCTCGGCTACGCCTACCTTTCCTCGTTCAGCGTGGCCCAGATCGCCCAGCCCCATCTGGAAGACCTGGCCGAGGAGCTGCACGAGTCATGCTCGGTGAGCGTGCTCGACGGCGACGACATCGTGTACGTGGCCCGCGCCTCGGCCAACCGGATCATGACGATCGCGCTGACCGTCGGGACCCGGCTGCCGCCGTACCCGACGTCGATGGGCCGGGTGCTGCTGGCCTGGCTGCCGCCGGAGGAGATCGACGCCATCCTCGGCCGCACCCCGCTCCGCAAGCTGACCGAGCGGACCGTCACCGACCCCGGTGAGCTGCGGCAGATCCTGGCCAAGGTCCGCGCGCAGGGCTGGGCCGCGGTGGACCAGGAACTCGAAGCGGGCGTGCGGTCGGTCGCGGTGCCGATCAGGGACAGTTCCGGCAAGGTGGTGGCGGCGATCAACGCCAGCGCGCACGCGGCCCGGGTGCCCATGCGCACGCTGGAAACGCAGTTCCTGCCCCGGCTGCTGGACGCCGCGCAGCAGATCAACGCCGAACTGGCCACCCGGATGGCGGTCGGCGCGCGGGTGATCCGCTGACCGACCCCTCACGCGTTGGCGCGGATGTAGCTGGCCAGCGCCGTGTCGGTCACCGGCGCCGGGCCGGCCGCTCCTGGCGAAGGTGACACCCCGGCCGGGAACTGCCGGGAAACCAGCTCGGCCTGGATCTCCTGCAGGTGCGCGGGCTGCCCGGCCGAGGGACCCGGGCCGCTGGCCACCGGCACGGTCACCCCGGCCAGCGGGTCATCGGTGCGCGGCGCGGACAGCGTCAGCACATCGCCGAGACCCGGCGCGGCCGCGTCCCGCGCGGTCAGCGACGGCAGATCCCAGCGCTGCTGCACCGTCTTCAGGACCGAGGTGTGGTCGATCGGCATGCTGCCCGCCGGCACCCGGAACACGGTGCCCGGCGCGATCAGCGGCGAGACGAGCACGGCCGGAACCCGGACGCCGAACCGGGTGAAGTCGAAGCCGAACTCGCCCGCATCCTTGTCCGGCGGGGTGGCCCCGGCCGGCGGTGGCACGTGGTCGTAGCAGCCGCCGTGCTCGTCGTAGGTGATGATCAGCAGGGTCTGCGGCCAGCCGGGGCCGCCCCGCACCGCCTGGTACACGTCGTGGATGAGCTGCTCGCCCAGCGCGACGTCGTAGTTCGGATGCTGGCTGTTGCCGGTCGAGCTCCAGTCCGGCTCCAGGAAGGTGAACGCCGGCAGGGTCCCGGCCGCGGCGGCCGCGGTGAAGTCGGTGAACACCCCGAATCGGCTGGCGGGCACGCCGATGATGTCGGTGAACGTGGCCTTGGTGAGCGGCTGCGCGTCGTAGCCATAGATCGCCCACGGCAGCTGGTGCGACTCCAGCAGGCCGAAGATGGACGGCGAGGTGAACGTGTGCGTCTTGTCGTCCATGTGCCCCTGGCTGGTGGCCGAGCAGGCAAAGGCCCGGTTCGGCATGGTCTCGGTGGGCACCGAGGAGAACCACTGGTCGCACACCGCGTAGCCGCGGGCCAGCCCGGACAGCACCGGGAGCGCCTCCGGGGTGAAGCAGCCCATGATGTCCGCGGAGGTGGTGCCGGGCAGGATCGACCACCCGCTCTCCCGCGACTGCCAGCCCAGCGTGTACGCGAAGTCCTTGACGAACCCGGCCATGCCCGGCGCGGCGGCCGGGCTGGCCGGGCCGGTATCCGAGCCGAACAGCTGCTCGTTGCTGGCCATGTACCCCTCACCGGGGTCGGCGCCCGGCATCAAGTACGCGTTCGGGGTGGACGGCTCGATCTTGAATACGGCGACCGCGGGACCGGAGGAAACCGGGTTGGCCTCGGTCCCGGTCAGCCCCTCGTACGGCTGCCCGGCCGAGGACACGTTCCCCTCGGCGGCGTACAGATAGCCGAGCATGTGGTCGAAGGACCGGTTCTCCAGCATCAGCAGCACGACGTGCTGGATTTCCGGCAGGTTGTTGGCTCCGGGCATGGCTGCCATGGTGGCACGGACCCTGCACGGTGCGCAGTCGGCTGGCCCGGTAGGGTCGCGATATCGGCTGAACTCTGGGAGAACAGATGCGGCTCACCAAGCTGGAGCATGCCTGCGTCCGGGTGGAAAAGGACGGCGCCACCCTGGCCATCGACCCGTCGGCGTGGAGCATGCCGGAAGCCCTGGTGGGCGCCAGCGCCGTGCTCGTCACGCATGAGCACTTCGATCACCTGGACGCCGCCGGCCTGCGGGACGCGCTGGACGCCGACGCCAGCCTGCAGCTGTGGACCAACCAGTCGGTGGCCAGTCAGTTCGCCGGATTCAGCCGTGATCAGGTCCACGTGGTGGACCACGGCGACGCGTTCAGCGTGGCCGGGTTCGACGTGCACGCCTACGGCCACCTGCACGCACAGCTGCACCGGGACATCCCGGTCATCGAGAACACCGGGTTCATGATCGACGGGACGCTGTTCCACCCCGGTGACTCATTCACCGTGCCCGAGGACCCGGTGCAGACGCTGCTGCTGCCGGCCAGCGGGCCGTGGCTGAAGACCGGCGAGATGATCGACTACGCCCGCGAGGTCGGCCCGCGGCGTGGCTACGTCATCCACGAGGCGCTGTTCGGCGACACCGGGCTCATGGTGCTGGACCAGTTCCTGCCCCTGTGCGGCAAGAACGAGGACGACTTCAGCCGGGTCGACCTGGGTGCCACGGTCGACGTCTGACGTGTTCTTGGGAACGGCCGCGCTGGCCTGGGCCGCCGTGCGGTCGGCCACGGCCGGGGACAGTCAGTGGGCGGGCGGCCGCGCGGGGGCGAGGTGACACGCTCAGCGATCACCGGCCGGCGACATCAGTCCGATGGCGGCAGGCTGCCCGGGGCGTGGTGAGCCGTTCTGCCAATCGTGTCCTTCGCGGTAGAGAAGCTCAACCTCTGGCCCGCGCAGCCCGGGCAGCCGCGGCGCGATCCGGAAGCCCAGGTGCGCCTGGACGTAGGCCAGATGCTGGTAGCCGGGCGGGAACCGCGCCAGTAGCTGGCGGTCGAGGGTGAGCTCGGCGGCTGGATCCACCGGGTCGAGGCGGTCCTTCTCGTAGATCGGCTGCCGCCGCACGATCGCCCAGCGGCCGTCCCGGCAGTCCAGGAAGTCATAGAAGCGGCCGGTGCAGGCCACATCGACGGTGACCCCGTGTACCTCGGCGCGCTGCATGATGGTCATCTTGGTCTGCGCGATCGCGCGGTGACCGGCCACCTCGCAGCGGAACCCGCCGAGGAGGTGCAGGATGCTGACGCCCGCCTCGAAGCCGGCCCGGCTGGCGGCGGCGAAGTCCGCGGCCGGGCCCTGGAACCAGGTGGCGGTCATCCAGCCGTCGTCGTGCCACACCGAGGCGAACGCCGGCCAGTCGGCGGCGTCCCGGGCCAGCACCCACAGCTCGATCACCCGGCGGATGCGCAGCTCTGCCTCTTCCTGTTCGGTCAGCATGCCTGGCCTCTCTGTCGGTGACGTCCCCGATTCTTACCAGCCGCCGCCGGGACCAGGCCATACCGGGCGCGCGGTGGGCGCCGCGCGGGCCGGGGCCTGTGGGAGTAAGGCGGCGGGTGGCGGGTAGCGACGTCGGGCGGCCGGCGGCCAGGCGAGGTGAGGCGGCCGCCGGCCGCTTCTGGCCGCTACCGGCCGTTACCGGCCACGGGAGGACGATGATGAGCGACGTCCAGACGGGGACAGTGACGACCAAGGTGCCCGCGCGGCTGGACCGGCTGCCCTGGGCCCGCTGGCACTGGATGATCATCATCGGGCTGGGCACGGTCTGGATCCTGGACGGCCTGGAAGTGACGATCGTCGGGAACATCTCCGGGCAGATCAGCATGCCGGGCAGCGGCATCCACATCACCCAGGGCCAGATCACCGGGTTCGGCGCCGCCATGTACGTGCTGGGCGCGTGCCTGGGCGCGCTGTTCTTCGGCTGGCTGACCGACCGGTTCGGCCGCAAGAAGCTCTTCATGATCACCCTGGGCGTCTACCTGGCCGCGACGGCGCTGACCGCGCTGTCCTTCGCCCCGTGGTGGTTCTTCCTGTTCCGCTTCCTGACCGGGTTCGGCATCGGCGGCGAGTACGCGGCGATCAATTCGGCCATTGACGAGCTCATCCCCAGCAAGCACCGGGGCCGGATCGACATCATCATCAACGGCACCTACTGGGCCGGCGCGGCGGCCGGCGCGCTGATCACCGTCCCGGCCACCAACGACCTGCCGGTGGCGGTGGGCTGGCGGGTGTGCTTCGGCCTGGGCGTCGTGCTCGGCCTGGTCGTCCTGCTGGTACGGCGGAACGTGCCGGAGAGCCCGCGCTGGCTGTTCATCCACGGCCGCGGGCAGGAAGCGGAAGACCTGGTGACCGGGATCGAGCGGGAGGTGGAGCAGGAAACCGGCGAGCAGCTGCCGGCCGCCCGCCAGGAGATCACCATCCGCCAGCGCAAGACGATCGGCTTCGTCACGATCGCGCACACGATGTTCGCGCGCTACCCGCGGCGCACGATCCTCGGGTTCGCCCTGTTCATCGGGCAGGCCTTCCTCTACAACGCGATCACCTTCGGGTATGCACAGATCCTGGCCGTGTTCTTCCACGTCAAGACCAACCCGGGCTACTACTTCGCGGTCATCGCGGTCGGCAACCTGCTCGGCCCGCTGGTGCTCGGGCGGCTGTTCGACACGGTCGGCCGCAAGCCGATGATCGCGAGCACCTACATCCTGTCCGGGGTGCTGCTGCTGGGCACCGCGTGGCTGTTCGGCGCGGGCCTGCTCACCGCGACCACGATGACCGCCTGCTGGTGCGTGGTGCTGTTCTTCGCCTCGGCCGGGGCCAGCTCGGCCTACCTCACGGTCAGTGAGGTGTTCCCGATGGAGACCCGGGCCCTGGCCATCGCGTTCTTCTACGCGATCGGCACCGCCGCGGGCGGGATCAGCGGCCCGCTGCTGTTCTCCTACCTGGTGACCTCGGGCAAGGTGTCGAACACTGTGCTGGCCTTCGTGATCGGCGCGTCGCTGATGATCCTCGCCGGGCTGGCCGAGGTCATCCTCGGGGTCAAGGCCGAGCGCAAGGGCCTGGAGGAGATCGCCAGCCCGCTGACCGCGGAGGACCCGCCGACCGCGGTCGGCGCGCCGTCGCGGTGAACGGCTGCCCGGTCAGGTCCAGCGCGGCGACGATGGCCGTGCATAACCCGCCCGGGCACGGGTAGCCGGGGCGGCATGGCCAGTCGACGCGCAGCGGCCGTGGCCCGGGTGCTGCTGGACCGATACGGCCGCAGCTGTGCGGCGGCCGGCGAGCCACCGCGGATGGCCACGCTGCTCGCTGAATTTCCTGGCATTGGCCCGGCGGGCGCGGGCATTTTCCTGCGCGAGGTCCAGGCGGTGTGGCCGCAGGTGTCCCCGTATCTCGACCAGCGCGTACCGGCGGGGGCCGGACAGCCCGGCCTGCCGGAGGACGCCGGGGCGCTGGCCGACCTGGCCGGGCCGCCGGGCCGTCTCGCCCGGCCGGCCGCGGGGCTCGTCCGGGTCTCGCGTAACGGCCGCGCGGCATCGGAGATCGCCACGGCCGCTGAAACGTAGCAGTTGCCAGCTGGTGCGTAACAGTCACTACAGCTGGTGCCCGGCAAGCAGAGGAGACCCGGTGAGATCGCTGACCAGCCGCAGCCGCCCGGAGCCGCCGCTCCCGCACGGCATCGACCATCTGGTGCAGAACATCCGTACCGGCCAGTTCGAGCGGAGCCTGTCCGCGCTGACCGCGGCGGGCGCGCTGGTCACCGCGGCCGAGATCTTTTTCGAGCACGACAGCGCGAGCTTCGGCAACAAGATGATGTGGCTCCCGATCGCCTTGGGCCCGGTCGGCGCGGCGGCCGGGGTGGCCGGTTTCTTCAGCCGCCGGGCGGCCAAGACCGCGCTGCCGGTGGCCTCGGCCGCGATCGTCGCCAACGGGCTGCAAGGCACCTACCTGCACGCCCGCGGCATCGCGCAGAAACCCGGTGGCTGGGCCAACGTCCGCTACAACATGGAAATGGGGCCGCCGCTGCTCGCCCCGCTGCTGGTGACCATGGTAGGTGGGATGGGCCTGCTGGCCGCCGTGCTGCGGCGGGAGAAATGAGGCACCCCGGCGGGCCGGCCAGCCCGTCCGCCAGCGCCCCACCCGGCTCCGGCCAGACCCCACGCGGCGGGCCGGAGCGCTTCCCCGGCTTCGACGTGTTCACCGAGCAGCGCCGGTGGGACCCGGCCACCGCCGCGGTACTCAGCGACCGCCTGGGCCGCCCGCCGGACATCCGGTTCTTCACCCGCGACGAGGAGGCCATCGCCACTGCCCTGCTCGACCTGCTGCTCGGGCAGCAGGACCCCGACCCGCACACGGTGCTGGGTGCCCGGCAGGCCGGCCAGCAGCGGGGCCGCCCGCGGATCCCGGTGACCGCCATGATCGACGCCCGGCTGGCTGAGGCGCAGACGGACGGCTGGCGGTATGCGGACATGCCCGAGGACGGGCAGGCGTGGCGGGACACGCTGGGCTGCCTGGATGCCGACGCGCACGCCAAGCACGGCTGTGGCTTCGCCAGCTGCCCGCCGGCCGACCAGGCGGCGCTGATCCAGGTCGTGCAGGACACCGGCGCCGGTGACTGGCACGGGCTGCCGGCCAGCCGGGTGTGGAGCCTGTGGACCCGGTACGCCTGTACCGCGTTCTACGCCCACCCGTGGGCGTGGAACGAGATGGGCTTTCCCGGGCCGGCCTACCCACGCGGCTACAAGAACATGGGCGTGGGCAAGCTGGAGCCGTTCGAGGTGCGGGACGCCGAGCCGGCCCAGGACCCGGTGCGGGAGGACGGATGACGCGGGTCCAGGAGCGCAACGCCTCGGCGTGGCTGATCCCCAACGACGGCACCCGTACCAATCACGGGCTGCGCCGGGACATGCGCCGGTTCACGGACGAGGACGAGATCGACCTGGTCATCGTCGGCTGCGGGGCGGGTGGCTCGGTGCTGGCCCAGCGGCTGGCCCGGGCCGGCTGGCGGGTGGCCGCGCTGGACGCCGGGCCGTTCTGGGATCCGGACACCGACTGGGTCAGCGACGAGGCCGGGTCCCATCACCTGTACTGGACCGAGCCCCGGGTCATCACCGGCGCCGACCCGGTACCGCTGGGCTCGAACAACTCGGGCCGCGGGGTAGGCGGGTCCATGGTGCACTACGCGGGCTACGTCCCGCGGTTTCACCCGAGTGACTTCCGCACCTGGACCCAGGATGGGGTCGGCGCGGACTGGCCGATCCGCTACGGCGACCTGCGCCCGTACTACCGGGCGATCGAGGAGGAACTGCCGGTTGCCGGGGAGCGCTGGCCGTGGGGCGAACCGCACGGCTATCCGCACCGGCCGCACCCGGTCGGCGGGAACGGCGAGGTGTTCCTGCGCGGTGCGCGGAAGCTGGGCATCACCGCGAAGGTCGGCCCGGTGGCCATCCCCAACGGCCGGTTCGGCAACCGGCCGCACTGCATCTACCGTGGGTTCTGCCTGCAGGGCTGCAAGGTCAACGCCAAGGCCTCCCCGCTGATCACGCACATCCCGGACGCGCTGGCGCACGGTGCCGAGGTGCGCGCCGAGGCCATGGTGACCCGGGTCGCGGTGGACGAGCGGACCGGCCGGGCCACGGGCGTGTACTACGTCCGGGCCGGCCGGGAGCGGTTCCAGCGGGCCCGGATGGTGGCGGTGGCCGGCTACTCGATCGAGACGCCCCGGCTGCTGCTCAACTCCGCCAGCCGGCGCTTCCCTGATGGGTTGTGCAACGACTTCGACCAGGTTGGCCGCTACCTGATGGTGCAGGGCGCGCCGCAGACCGCGGGGCGGTTCGACGACGAGGTGCGGATGTACAAGGCGCCGCCGCCGGAGGTGAGCTCGGAGCAGTTCTACGAGACCGACCCGGCCAAGCCGTACCGGCGCGGGTTCGCCATCCAGAACGTCTCCCCGCTGCCCATCACCTGGGCGGAGCACGTCGCCGCGCAGGGCCACTGGGGCCGGGCCCTGCGCGACTACATGAGCGACTACGTGCACTGGTGCACGCTGGGCGCGCTGTGCGAGTTCCTGCCCCAGCCGGGCAACCGGGTCACGCTGGACACGGAAAAGGACCGCTACGGCCTGCCGGTGGCCCGGTTCAGCTACTCGCAATGCGACAACGACACCCAGCTGCTGCACGCCGCCCAGCGGGTGATGGAGGACCTCCTGCACGCGGCCGGCGCGGACGAGGTGATCACCATTCAGCGTTTCGCGCACCTGGTCGGCGGGGCCCGGATGGCGGCCGACGAGCAGCACGGCGTGGTCGATGGCACCTGCCGCAGCTTCGCCGTGCCCAATCTGTACATCACCGACGGGAGCGTGCTGCCCACTCAGGGCAGCGCCAACCCGGCGCTGACCATCATGGCCGTTGCCGCACGGGCCGCCGACCTGCTCATGGCCGGTGCTCATGGCGGGCGGGTTTGAACTGGCCAGTTCTGGAAAGCCGGGGGAGTTGTCCCGGGATGTCGAAGACGTAGGGAGCCGGAGGAACCTATGCCAGGGCGTGAGGAACGGACGCTGGCCGGCCAGCCGGGTGGGCTGGGCCGCTCGGCAATGAGCAAGCAGGAACTGGCGAGCGCGGTCGTGCGCGCCAGCGACCGGCAGGCAGCGGCCGCCCGCGGCGGCAGCGGACGGGGATCCCGATGACTGTGCTGGTGGGTGTCCAGGGCGCGGCTGGAGCCCGGGCCGCGATCCAGGCCGCCGCGGAGGAAGCCGGGTTCCGCCGCACGAAGCTCGTCGCGGTGACGGCCTACAGCGCCGAGCAGACCGCCGCGGCGCCCGCGGCCCGCCCAGCGGGTGCACTGCGCACCTCGGGCGAGGAGCGGGCCCAGGCCGAGTCTCTCCTCCAGGAGGCGACGCTGGAGGCGCTGGGCCCGGACGCGGGCCAGGTGGAACTGCGCGTGGTGCAGGGCGTTCCCGGCCGCAGCCTGGTAGAGGCGGCCCGCACCATCGACGCCGAGCTGCTGGTGATCGCCACCCGCGTCGAGGGCGTGCTGTCCTGGCTACTGGGCAGCCAGTACCTGCTGCGCAACGCGCCCTGCCCGGTTCTCCTCGTGCCGGACCACGGCTGACCGGGCGATTTGGTTTCAGGTCCGGTATCCCGGGCAGCGGTACTGGGGCGCGGGGGATGGATGACGCGCGGGGGATGGCCGACGCTTGAGGGCCGGGAAGAGGCCTCACGGACGTGCGCGGCTGGCTGCGGCCAGCCGCGGCCGAACGTCCGGCCTGGGTGCCAGCGGCTGAGTGCCTGGGCCGGACCCTGGCGCGCCCGTGAAGAAGATCAGCACTGGTC
>Ga0335078_10006388_pt1 | contig 17453 bp, 15 predicted proteins | sample Lox_Sample_32_FD_206711 | JGI IMG/M metagenome (GOLD analysis project Ga0335078, IMG submission 206711) | Soil microbial communities from Loxahatchee National Wildlife Refuge, Florida, United States - Lox_Sample_3.2 | ecosystem: Environmental > Terrestrial > Soil > Wetlands | place: USA... | reverse complement strand
CATCGATGGATTCCCAGAATCCTTGAGACGCGAGGGCAAATCAAGCGGTTATCTTGTTGCCGCGTATCGACGCATCTTCGCTAGAATCGAGCGCAATGGCTGCGACTTCGAAATCATGGCGGATGAGCTTATTCCCAACCGCTCTTCTGGTATGGGCGGCCATCGTGATTCTGGCCGGCGTCCTCGGGAACTGGATGGGATTTGGCGGGAAACGGTTCGCAATCGCACTGGCTGTAGCAGCGGTGCTTTTCGGATTCGAGTGGTTTGTAGCAGCGCCGGGCGTCCAGGAATTCGCGCAGAGATCCGTTGGCGGACGAGGCGCACTGGTGAGTCCGCTCGTGCCGCTGATCGCCGTCATCGTTTATTCCTTTGCGATCGCGGGAAGCGCCAAACTGGCTGTAGCGGCGGCAGCGTATGTCCTGCTCCCATCACTACTGCTCGCACGCAGTGCCGGAAAGCAGCCCGGGGCCTGGGAAGATTACGCGGCTGCGACCGTTTTATGGATCCCGGTGCAATTCCATTGGCTGTACAAGCTGTTCCCTTATCCTGCGCCGCTGACGCACACGCTTTCGATCGTGCTCGCGCTGAGCACGGGCGCGGCGGCATTCGTTTTGCTGCGGCGGCTGCCGGATGCGGGCTACGCTATTGAATGGCGGCGGGGATTCGCGTGGAATTTCGGGTTTCACTACGGTGTGTATGCGGGGATTGCGATTTTGCTGGGGCTCCGAATCGGCTTCCTGGCGTTCGCGCCTTCCCTCGCGCGCAGCCGCTCGCTGCCAGTTTTCGTTTTGGGAGTGCTTTTTTTCACAGCGTGGCCCGAGGAGTTTTTCTTTCGCGGGATCCTACAAAATATTCTCTCGAGGACACTGAAGAATGAACGGATCGGGCTGGCGATTGCGTCGGTGATCTTTGGTTTCTCGCACATTTTTCATGCGCCATATCCCAATTGGAAGTACGTGTTGATGGCCACGATCGCGGGGCTGTTCTACGGGCACGCGTGGATGAAGACGCGTTCGCTGGTGCCGGGAGTGCTCGTGCATGCGGCTGTGGATATTTCGTGGCACGTTCTGTTTCGATAGACGAGGTGTAGCGCGCGGCTAGCGGACCACGCCCGCGAGTGGGCTCGAAGCGGTCGCGTAGAGTTTCTTCTCGATTCGCCCAGCGAGGAAAGCTTTGCGTCCTGCCTCGACGGCCGAGCGCATCGCTTCGGCCATCAAGACCGCGTCCTGCGCCCCGGCGATGGCTGTGTTCATCAGCACACCGTCTGCGCCAAGCTCCATCGCGACGGCAGCGTCGGAAGCTGTGCCGACGCCGGCATCGACGATCAGGGGGACTTCGGTGATGCGTTCGCGCAGGATTCGGAGGTTCGCGAGATTCTGAATGCCGAGGCCTGAACCGATTGGCGCTGCGAGCGGCATTACGGCGGACGCGCCGGCATCGACCAGCTTGCGGGCGACGATCAGATCGTCGTTCGTATAGGGGAGAACGACAAAGCCTTCTTTGACGAGAGCTTTTGTTGCCTGGATGAGTTGTTCCGTGTCAGGAAAAAGTGTTTGTTCGTCGCCGATGACTTCGAGCTTGATCCATTCAGAGAGTCCCACTTCGCGCGCGAGGCGAGCTGTGCGAATGGCTTCGTCCGCGGAATAGCAGCCGGCGGTGTTGGGCAGGATGAAAAGCGTCTGGCGATCGATGTAATCGAGCATCGATTCCTTTGAGCGGCCCGTGAGGTTCACGCGGCGGACGGCGACCGTCACCATATCGGCGCCCGAGGCAGCATGGGCCCGCGCCATCTCCTGAAAGCTGCGATATTTTCCGGTGCCGACGATGAGGCGCGAACGAAACGCGCGTCCTGCGATTACCAGTTGGTCTGTCATTCGATAATCTCCGTGTCCATTCTACAGCGCATGATGGGATTTGTAGCCGCTCCATCGTTTGCCGCAGCAGCGGTCATATGCGCTGGGGGTGGGGCTCTGCGACGTCAGCATAGAGACGCGCGATGACATCGGCATAGCGCTGCTCGATGACGCGGCGCTTCATTTTCAACGTGTAGGTCAATTCGCCATCGGCGTAGGTGAAGTCCTTTTCGATCAACGCAAATCGTTTCGGTTTTTCGTACTGCGCGAAGGATGCGGTGAGCCGCTCGACCTCGCACGAAATCAGATCCCGAACCCATGGATCGGAGAGGATTTGTCCGGGCGGTGTGAATTCGTGGCCCGTCTTGCGGGCCTCCGCTTCGAGCGTCGCGAGATTCGGAACAATCAGAACGGAAACAAATTTTCGCTTATCGCCCACAACCATCGCGTTGGAAATGAAGGGAGACGTTTTCAGGGAATTCTCGATGGGGGCGGGAGCGACGAATTTGCCGCCGGCGGTCTTGAGCAGCTCTTTCTTGCGATCGGTGATGATGAGATAGCCGTCTTCATCGATGCGGCCAATATCACCGGTGCAAAACCAGCCGTCAGGCGTGAAGACTTCGCGCGTTTGATCCGGCTTGCGGTAATAGCCCTGCATTACGCACGAACCCTTGACGAGAATTTCGCCGTCAGCGGCGGTTCGTATTTCGACGCCTTTCAGCGGCCGGCCGACGGTGCCTACTTTGTTCGCTTTCGGCGAATTGAAAGTGACGACGGGCGAAGTTTCGGTCAATCCATAGCCCTGATAAACAGGCAAGCCGACGGACCAGAAAAACTCGGCGAGCTCCGGCGCGAGAGGCGCGCCTCCGGAGCTAAACCGGTTGATCCTGCCGCCGACGCCCTGGCGAATCTTCGAGTAGACGACGCGATCGGCGAAGAACCAACGAAGCCGCAGGCCCAAGGATGCGCGCTTGCCGTAGGCGCGCCAGGGTACGGCTTCCTGCGCAATCCTAATCGCGGCATCGAAGATTTGTCGTTTCAGGCCTGTCTCGCGATGACCCTTCTCAATGATATTGGCGTAGATCTTTTCGTAAAAGCGAGGCACGGCGGCGACAATCGTCGGCTTAACCTCCAAGAGCGCTTCGGCGACGGTTTCCATTTTTTCGAGATAGGCGATGGTCAGGCCGCGAAAGATGTAGCTGTAATCGATCGTTCGCTCGTAGATGTGAGCAAGAGGCAAAAGCGACAGGGCCAGGTCCGATGGCAACAGATCGAACTCAGTCTCGACTGCCAGAGCATTCGAGGTGAGGTTGGCGTGATTCAGCATCACGCCTTTGGGCTCGCCGGTCGTTCCCGACGTGTAGATGATCGTCGCAAGCTGATCGGGCGTGACTTTCGGCGCGTCCAGACGATAGCGGGCGATTTCGGGGTCACCGGCTCCGGCGATCAGCGGTTCGTAACGCAAAATCTCGCGCAAATCATCGGGAGCCCCGGCGCAAATAAAGTGCTCGACGCCTGGCAGGCCCTTGCGGCACTCGTCGATCCGGCGCGCCTGATCCTCGCCTTTCGTAAAAACAATTCGCGCGCCGGAGTCGTTCACAATGTAGGTGAGCCGGTCGCAGGATTCGTGAAAATAAATCGGCACCGTGACGGCGCCAAGACCCTGAATCGCCAAATCGGCGATATGCCATTCCGGGCAGTTCGGAGCGAAAAGCGCGATGCGATCGCCGGCGTGAATGCCGAGTTCACTGAAAGCCTTGGCAAGCCCCGCGATCCGCCGCAGCATTTCTTTGCCGGTGATGGACTGCCACCCGGCTGCATCGCGATACATCTGGGCGCACTGGTGCAGGCGGTTGTCGATCGTTTCCAAGAAACATTTGGGAATAGTCGAGTAGTCTTGGGGCATGGAGGGCAACTCTAGCCCAAGCGCCGCGCCGCGTCTATCGAGGAGTCTGATCAGCGAACCGCCGGCTTCGCTCGAGGCAATCTCTGCGATAAGATGCCGCTAGAGGCGTTCCCATGGCAAAGCTCGTCGCCGAAGAGACCACCGGGTATCAGCCTGTGCGCGCGCCTCAAGGTTCGGCGATTTCCTGCAAAAGCTGGCAGCAGGAAGGCGCGCTCCGGATGTTGATGAACAACCTCGATCCCGAAGTCGCGGAGAAACCCGAAGAACTGATCATCTACGGCGGGCGTGGCAAAGCGGCGCGGAACTGGAAATGCTTTCACGCAATCGTCGATTCACTCCGCACGCTGGAGAATGACGAGACGCTGCTCGTGCAATCGGGCAAGCCGGTGGGAATTTTTCGCACGCATGCGTATGCACCTCGAGTCCTAATCGCGAATTCGAATCTCGTCGGCCACTGGAGCGACTGGAAGCATTTCGACGAGCTCGATCGCGCCGGCCTGATGATGTATGGCCAGATGACTGCGGGAAGCTGGATTTACATCGGCACGCAGGGAATTCTGCAGGGCACGTACGAAACTTTCGCTGCGGCCGGGCGGAAGCACTTCGGCGGCGAACTTGCCGGCAAACTGATCGCCAGCGGCGGCATGGGCGGGATGGGCGGCGCCCAGCCGCTCGCGGCGACTTTGAACGGGGCAGCGTTTCTGGGCATTGACGTTGATCCCGAGCGAATCAAACGGCGCGTCAAGACCGGCTACTGCGACGTGATGGTCAACAATCTCGACGAGGCGCTGCGAATTCTCAAAAACGCGGTGCGCAAGCGCGAGGCGACTTCCGTCGGGCTCGTCGGAAATTGTGCGGACGTGATTCCAGAGCTCGCGCGGCGTGGCGTGGTTCCCGATTTGCTCACCGATCAAACCAGCGCGCACGATCCGATCGGCGGATACATTCCTCAGGACCTGGATGTGGCGCAGGCCGCCGAGCTCCGCACGAGCGATCCGCAGGGGTATCGCAAGCGCTCGCTCGAATCAATGGCCAGGCATGTCGAGGGGATGCTGGCGCTTCAGAAGCTTGGATCGGTGACCTTCGACTATGGAAACAACATTCGCACGTTCGCGCACGAGCAAGGCGTAAAGAACGCGTACGATTTTCCGGGCTTCGTGCCGGCGTTCATCCGGCCGCTCTTTTGCGAAGGGCGCGGGCCTTTTCGATGGGCAGCGCTTTCCGGAGAACCGTCCGACATTTATCGGACGGATAAGCTGGTGATCGAAATGTTCCCGCATGACGAAATTCTCTGCCGGTGGATTGCGCTGGCCCAGAACCGCGTGCGGTTTCAGGGGCTGCCGGCGCGCATCTGCTGGCTGGGTTACGGCGAGCGCGAGAAATTCGGGCTCGCGATGAATGAACTCGTCGCTCGCGGCGAATTGAAGGCTCCGATTGTGATCGGCCGCGATCATCTCGATTGCGGATCCGTGGCATCGCCGTACCGCGAGACTGAGGCGATGCGCGACGGCTCCGATGCCGTTGCGGATTGGCCGTTGCTGAATGCGCTGCTGAACACCGCGAGCGGCGCCAGTTGGGTTTCGATTCACAATGGCGGCGGCGTCGGCATCGGCTACTCGCTGCACGCGGGACAGGTGCTGGTCGCAGACGGAACCAAGGAAATGGCGCCGAGGATCGAGCGCGTGCTCACGAACGATCCCGGCATCGGCGTCGCGCGCCACGCCGACGCCGCGTATCCGGAGGCGATTGAGTTCGCGCAGGAGAAGCACGTGCGAATCCCCATGCCGCCAAAAGCCGGCGCGCAGTAGCTATTTGGTTTTCTCCGCGCTAGTATCGACTCCCCTCCCGTGCCCGATTGGCTGATAACCGGCTGCTCGGAGCTGCTTGCGCTGCGCGGGCCCGTTCCGCGGCGTGGACGCGCGTTGCGCGATCTCGGCATTGTGCGCAACGGCGCTGTGCTGGTTCGCGATGACCGCATCCTGGCGGTTGGCGAGCGGCGCAAGATCGAGCGGCTGCGGGACGCGCGTCGCGCGGAAAAGCTCGACCTTGGCGGGCGGGTCGTTCTGCCCGGCTTCGTCGATTCCCACACTCACCTGATTTTTCCCGGGAGCCGCGCCGACGAATACGAACAGCGGATCCTCGGCAAGACGTACGAGCAGATCGCCCAAGCCGGGGGCGGAATTCGGGCCACCGTCGCCGCTCTTCGCCGCTCTTCTTCAAAATCGCTTTTCGAACGCGCGAACGTGCACCTGCGCGAATTCGCGGCGCACGGCACAACTACCCTCGAAGCGAAGAGCGGATACGGGCTCGACTGGACGAACGAAGTCAAGATTCTCTGCGCTCTGCAGCAATTGCATCAGGATCAGCCGCTCGATATCGTGCCGACCTTTTTGGGGGCACACGTTATCCCGCCTGAGTTCCGCAAGCAGCCCGAAGCGTTTGTCGATCTTCTGGTGAGGCGATGGATTCCGGCGGTTGCGGCGGCGGGGCTGGCCGAGTTTTGCGACGTGTTTTGCGATCGCGGCGCGTTTACGGCGCCCCAGGCGCGACGCATACTCACGACAGCTCGTGCGTGCGGCCTCGTCCCGCGAATTCACGCCGAACAACTCACGCGGACGGGAGGAGCCCGGCTCGCGATCGAAGTGCAGGCCGCCAGCGCCGATCATCTGGACAGAATCAACGAGAGCGATATTCGAGCTTTGGCGCTCTCCAACGTCGCGTGCACGTTACTTCCCGGCTGCCCGTTTCACCTGGGCCTTGCGTGCCATGCGCCCGCGCGCGCGCTTATCGACGAGGGAGCCATCGTGGCCCTCGCAACGGATTTCAATCCGGGTACGAGCCCTACCGTGAATATGTCGATGATTCTATCCCTGGCGTGTTCGCAGCTTCGGATGACGCCCGCCGAAGCCATCGCTTCCGCCACGATCAATCCTGCCTATTCGCTGCGCCAGCACGGGCGCGTTGGCTCGCTGGACGCGGGCAAGTACGCCGATCTTGCCGCGTTCGACGTGGCCGACCACCGCGAAATCCCGTATTATTTTGGTGTGAACCTCTGCAGCTTGACCATGAAGCGCGGCGCCATCATCCATTCCAAGAAGCTCTGATCGATGCAACGTCTGGTCGAATGCGTTCCCAATTTTTCCGACGGGCGCGATCCGGCAAAACTGGATGCGATTATCGCGGCGATCGATGAAGTTCCCGGCGCGTACGTGCTCGATCGCACGAGCGATGCTGACCACAACCGCAGCGTGATCACAATGGCGGGTGAGCCGGACGCTGTGCGCGAAGCCGCCGTGCGCGCCGTCGGCAAAGCCGCTGAGCTGATCGACTTGACCCGCCAAACGGGCGCGCACCCGCGCATCGGAGCCACGGACGTGGTGCCGTTTGTTCCGATCGAGGGAATTACGCTTCAAGATTGCGTGGCGCTTGCCCAGCGGGCGGCTCGCGAAATCTGGGAGAAATTTCAGATTCCCGTATATCTCTACGAAGCTGCGGCTCGACGGCCCGAGTGCACCAACCTCGAGAATATTCGTCGCGGGCAGTTTGAAGGGCTGCGAGAGGAGGTCTTGCGCAACGCCGCTCGCGCACCGGACGTTGGCGAGCCGCGATTGCATGCGACGGCTGGAGCAACGGTCGTCGGCGCGCGCAAATTCCTGATCGCCTACAACATCAACCTAGACACGCCGGATGTGAATATCGCCAAGGCGATCGCGAAGAAAATTCGATTCTCGAGCGGCGGCCTGCCGTGCGTGAAGGCGATGGGCGTGGACTTGAAAGCTCGGAATCTGGCGCAAGTGTCCATGAACCTCACCGACTTCGAGACGACGCCGGTTCATCGCGTTTTTGAAGAAGTAAAACGCGAAGCCGAGCAGCGCGGAGCCGGCATCGTGGGCAGCGAAATCATCGGCTTGATTCCGAGGCGCGCCATCGAAATGACGGCGGATCACTTCCTCAAAATCGAGAATTTTTCGCCCAGGATGGTGTTAGAGAATCGCCTTGAAGAATCGTTGCGCGAGGCTGCGAAAGGCGCGAGGCAGACACTCGCTGCGAGCGCCAAATCCCTCCTCGATGCGATTGCGCGGCCGACACCGGCGCCGGGCGGCGGCGCGGTCGCTGCTCTGGCGGGAGCGCTCGGGGCCGGTCTGGGACAAATGGTCGCCGGACTTTCGCGCGAAAAAAAGTCTCTAGCAGAGCACGCGAGCGCTCTGGCTGAAGCGGGAGAACAACTGAGAAGCGCTTCGCAGGCGCTGGCCGGGTTGATGGACCGTGATGCGGCGGCTTTCGAAGCCGTCATGCAGGCGTACAAGCAGCCAAAGGCGACTACCGATGAAAAGCAGCGGCGCGAGCTGGCCGTTCAGCGATCGCTCGTAGCTGCAGTCGAGGTGCCGCTTGAAATTGCGCGCCGCGGGGCGACGGTATTTGAAAAACTCGGGCAACTGGAAGCGATGTCCAGCCCGTCTATGTTGTCAGATGTTCGCGTGGGGCGGCTGATGGCAGCCGCAGCGGTTCGCGGAGCGTTGGAAAATGTGGCGATTAACCTCCAGTCGATCTCCGACGCCGCATTCGTGAAGCGCGCCCGCGATGAAAGCGAGGCGTTATCCTCGCGAATCGCCGAAGCTTCAAGGCCGGCTCGCTGATGGAGCATTTGCTAGACTGTTGGCGCAAGATTGAGGGAAAGATATGGGGAAGTCGATGAGATTTCTTACAGCAGTCGCCGTTCTTATTGCCGCTCTATTCGCCGTTGTCCTAGTGGCGCCATCTTCCGCGTTCGCGGGCTCTCTGAACACGTCCGTCATTGGCATGTTTCCCAAGCAAGTCGAGCAGTTCGGGTATGCCGATTTGAAGGTCGCGCGACAATATTCGTGGTACCCGCAATTGCGCGAGCAGCTTTTGCCAAGCCGCTTTCGACAATTTGAGCAGTTCCTGACTTCCGCGGGCGTCGACCCGAATTCGCAGGTGGATGAGCTCGCCTGGGGCGCAATCGATGACGCGAAAACGGGCGAAGAGGTTGTCGGCGTGGCGCTCGGATCGTTCGACCCCTCCTCCAACGAAACCCGCTTCAAGCAGCAAAAGATGCCGATGTTCGATGTCCACGGGTATCATCTCTACGCCTTCGGCAGTGGCACCGGGCCGGGCGATATTCTTTTCACCTTCATCGATTCAAATACCGCGGCGTTCGGCCATCGCAAGGCGCTTGAAGAACTGGTCGACGTGCGCATGGGTTCGGCAGAAAGCATGCTGACAAACGATCACCTGTTTCCCTTGATCAACGAGGCGAATGGCAACGGAGTGGTGTGGGTGGTGATGGACCAGCACTACGCGCGCCTGGCGATGCAACAGCTTGTTCCGCAGGCGAGCCAGTTCCCCCAGGCGGCGACGATCATCAACCGCATCAGCGCACTGATGTTCACTGCAACGGCTGATAACGGCGTAGACGCGCGGTTTCAGGCTTCGTGTGCGTCAACCGACGATGCGAACCTGCTCGCCGCCGCTCTACAAGCTGGCTTAATGTACCGGCGGTATCAGGAATCGCAAACGCATCCGGACCTGGCGGGAGCGCTCGATCAAGTGACGGTTTCGGCGAGCGGAGACCGGCTGAAAGCGGAAATACCCATCAGCCAGGACCAAGTGATCAGCCTCATTCGCAGCAAGGCCCTAGCCATTACGATGTAATCGTTTGTGCCCGCTCGAAAAATTAGGCGCCGAGAGTTTGCCCGAGGTCAGGTGGGGCGGCGGCTCTCCGCTTCGGCAAGGCGCATTTCACAGGCTTCGCGGCAATCGGGACAGTAATACAGTCCATCCACACAAAGGCGGATGTTCTCCTGGGACTGGCAGAAGCAGCAGTACTTTTCGCACCGGCACTCCGTCTCCGGCTTATCGCACTGCGAACAAAGAACGGTGACCATAGTCAGTTGTAAGAGTTGCTGGCTGGCTCTACCCCATCAACCCAGATTCAGATTTGATTCCAGCGCGCTATCGCTTGTCGAGCCGCGCTTTCTCCACCGGCAAAACGCGCTGAGCGGGCACGGGAGGCGCGATTTCAGCGGCGGCCGTTACGCGAGCCGGAAACGAAATTTCGCGGCCGTCGGAACTTGCAGCCGCAGCTTCGGCCATCGGTTCCGGGGTTGGCGAATCCATCGGCACGAGAGCACCCTCGGCTTCCTTCATGAACGTGAGAGCCAGATCGCCATCGCGATGCTCAATTGAAATGACATCACCGAGCGAAACCTGATTGGTAGCCAGCAGGCTTGCCAGCGGGTAGACGATATTTCGCTCGATGGCTCGCTTCAAATGCCGCGCACCGTATTTGAGGTCCGTTCCCTCACGAAGCAGGAAGTCCTTCGCGGGCTGGGTGACGCGGAAGAGGAAGCGCCCCTTGGCCGTTTCCAAAACACGCTGCTGAACCATTCCCAACTCGATTTCGAGAATCTGTTCGAGCTGCTGTGGCCGGAGCGGATGGAACACGACGACCTTGTCGATCCGGTTCATGAATTCCGGAGCAAACTTCCTTTTGGCCGCTTCGGATGCCGTGCGTTCGACCTTTTCGTCGAGACGCGGCTTGGATTCCGGCCGAACCTCGGGCGCAAAGCCGAGTCCGCCGGTCATGAGTTCCGTGATATCGCCGCCGCCAAGGTTTGAGGTCATGAAAATCATGGTCTGCGAGAGGTCCACGCGGCGGTTGTCGCCAAGGGTGAGCGTGGCCTTATCAAGGATGCCGAGGAGCAACTGCCAGAGCGCATCGCTGGCCTTTTCGATTTCGTCGAAGAGAAGAAAGCTGATCTTCAGTTTGTCCGTGTGGTACTGGGCCAGCGCCTCCTGCGTAATCAGCGGATGCGTTTCGCGGTGGCCCAGATAGCCGGGCGGTGAGCCGATGAGCTTGGCAATTTCGTGCGAGTGCTGAAATTCGGCGCAATCGACCTTGATCACTGCGCGGGGGTCGCCGAAGAGCACTTCCGCCGTCGCTTCGACGACGCGGGTCTTCCCGGCGCCCGTGGGTCCGAGGAACAGCAAATTCCCCACTGGCCGGCCCGGCGCGTTGAGTCCGGCACGGAACACCTGATACAGGTCCACTACCGCCTGCACCGCCTGGTCCTGCCCGACAATTTTTCGGCGCAGGCCCCCCTCAAAGTCCCGCGATTCGATGCTGCGAAGCGTCGGGTCGAGTTGTACCGCGTGCGCACCCATGATTGTTACTCCCCTACCGGTATCCTCTATCGCCCTGCGCTCTCGGGCGATCGGTGCGCTCGAATTGATCCAGTTTCACATCGAGCGTCGAACGCAAAAGGCGCAGTTGTGTTACGAGTTCCCGGCTTGAATTGGCGCGATCTGTCAGGAGCAGAAGCGGAGGGGACAGATCGGCCAGGTCCGAATTGAGGTCGCGTAACGAGTGCATCAGATTTCGAACGTAAGGCGACCGGATATCGAACAGCTCCACGCGGCTGCTGACTTGCTCCCGCAACCGCGACCAATCGAGTTCGAGGAAAGGGTGGTTCCGCGAGACCGTGCGAACGACTTCGTCTGAAATGTGGGGCCTCTCCCCGAGACTAGCCAGGTGCAGCTGCCGCACTTTTCCGCGGCGGCGCACGTTGTGCACCAAAAAGTAGTTGTTGCCTTTTCGTCGAACGAAAGCCACAACAGTCTCTCTTTCTGGCCGGGCCTTGCTACAACGGAGCGTAGTGTACGAGCCATCCACTACGCCGTCAATGGTACGATTGCGAAAGAAGAAAAAAAGTTGCATCGAATCGGTTATTAGTCGCGCGGAACAAGCGGTAGAGCAGCGAGTGCGGGAAACAAAGGCGTTGCGGCGGTTGGCTGCAGGATCGCCCAGCAATACCTGATCGTAACTATTTAGATGCTGAATCGAACTGGAACGCAGCTTACGGAGGAGCCCGCAAAATGTCGTGGGAACCCGTGTACCGGCTCGTGAAGACCATACCGCGAGGCCGCGTGACGACGTACGGTGAAGTCGCTAAAGCGCTGCGGCTTCCGGGCGGAGCGCGCGCCGTGGGGTTCGCGCTGGCCGCCACGCCGAACGGCCGGGGGATTCCCTGGCATCGGGTGATCGGCGCCGGCGGGCATATCCGTGTGCCTGAACGATACGCCGCGCTTCAACGCAAACTGCTGCAGACCGAAGGCGTGGATACGCATGAGGTCAGGATCGATCTGAAACTTTACGGCTGGTCGCCTGCGAAAAAACGACCCTCTGGAAGCAGATCCGTGCGATCGAAAAAGCGCTGATTCGCGGCTTTCGTGACTGTGGTAGAAGTATTCTTGCGAAGCTAGAAGGATGCAGTCTGTGGCCGAACCGATTATCCTCGTCCAGGATCTCTACAAGAATTACGGCGACGTGGAAGCACTACGCGGCGTGAGCTTTGCCGTTGAAGAAGGCGAAGTGTTCGGCCTGCTTGGCCCGAATGGCGCAGGAAAGACGACCACGATCGAAATCCTGGAGGGGCTTCGCACGTCCGATCGGGGCACGGCTAAGGTGTGCGGGTTGGTTCCCGAAAGGACTGGCGAAAGATTCAAGGAACTGATCGGCGCCGTGCTGCAGTCGACCGCCCTCCCTGCGAAACTGCGCGTGAGAGAAGCGCTGGAACTCTTCGCTAATTTCTATCCCCACCGGGCGAATATCGACCATCTCATGCGCCGGTTTCAACTTGAGGAGAAGGGCCGGGCGTTCTATAGCGAGCTTTCGGGCGGACAAAAACAGAGACTCGCGCTAGCGATGGCACTGGTGAATGAGCCGAAAGTGATCTTTCTCGACGAGCCGACCGCCGGGCTCGACCCTCAGGTGCGTCGCGAGATCTACGACATCATCGAGGAGTTGAAGCGCGGCAAGAAGACCGTCCTGCTGACGACGCACTATATCGAGGAAGCGGAGCGGTTGTGCGACCGCGTCGCCATCGTTGATCACGGGCGCGTAATGGCGCTGGGGACGCCGCGAGAGCTAAAACACAAATCCGCCGGGACGACACGCCTCGAGGTTCGCCTGGCCCATCCGGCGACAAACGGCACGCTCGCGCACCTGGAAGGCGTCTCGGACTTTCACGAATTCGACGGAGCCTACGTGCTGCACTCGACGCGACCGCCCCAGACGATTGTCGCGCTCGTAAAGCAGCTTGAGGCCGAAAACAACGAGTTACAGAGCCTCGAAATGTTCTCGCCCTCCCTTGAGGACGTGTTCATAGAGTTGACCGGACGCCGGTTGAGAGAGTGACATGAGACCGCTCAGCCGCACCTGGACACTGACGAAGGTTCGACTACTCTTGGCGATGCGCAATCGTGCGTTTTTCTTCTTTAGCTTCGTAATGCCGATGATTTTTCTCTTTGGCGCAGCGAGTTTCCTGAGGCACGGCCCGCGCCAGTTCATCCCCTACGCGCTTGGGGCCGTGCTGACTACGACCGTCATGGGCAGCTTTTGGGGATTAAGCGTTCAGCTCGTCAGTTTCCGCGAGCAAGGCATCCTTCGGCGCTTTCGCATCGCTCCGGTAGGAGCAGGCCCTATGCTCGCGTCGGGAATCATTTCGAACTATTTCATGTCGATTCCGGTAATCGTATTCGAGATTCTGGTGGTGCGCTTCGCGTTTGGTGTCCGGACCTGGGGGAATCTGTGGGCCGTTTTCGTGCTCATAACGATCGGTTCGGCTACTTTTTCCGCACTGGGGCTGATCATTGCGAGCGTCACAAACACTATGCAGGAAACCCAGATGATCAATAATCTCGTCTGGATGAGCTTTCTGTTCTTGTCCGGCGCCACGATACCGATCGTCGCGTTTCCCGGCTGGCTGCAACATCTGGCCTTGTTTATTCCGGCCCAATACCTGGCCACGGGCCTCGAATCCTCGACAACGAATTTCGTGACTCTGTCTGAGCTGCTTGAGGATGTCCTGGCGTTAGCTCTCGGGCTATTGGTAGCGTTTGAGATTTCGCGCCGGCTGTTCCGCTGGGAGCCGGAGGCCAAAGCGCCACGCAGGGCCAAGCTCTGGGTGATCGTCGCGATTATTCCGTTCCTGGTCTTCGGCGCCTGGGAAAACGCACATGGCCATGCACTCGCGCGAGTGAAAGCCAATTTTGACCGCTTAAGCAACGCGATCCCCCGGCAGCTTTCGGAATATCGATAGGCGTATGGGCCGGTTGCTCCGATCGGCGGGCCCGGGAATCGTTCACCTGAATCCACCCATCGCCGGATTTCATCGAAAGCCATCGCAGCGTGCAGCCCAAAAGGAGAATCCATGAAGGCGATTCGCGTGAAGGAATTCGGTGGGCCTGAAGTCCTGAAGATCGAGGAAGTACCCGAGCTGAAACCCGGCCCCGGCCAAGTCGTCGTCAGAGTGCGGGCCGCCGGGGTGAATCCCGTCGACACGTACATGCGCGCGGGCGTGTACCCCCGCAAGCCGGCCCTTCCCTATACGCCGGGCACGGACGCGGCGGGTACGGTGGAATCCGTGGGCAGCGGTGTCACCCGTTTCAAAACCGGTGATCGCGTTTACACCGCGGGGACGGTTTCGGGCTCATACGCCGAGCAGGCGCTGTGCGACGAGCGCGCTGTGTTTCCATTGCCCGCTAATGTTTCGTTTTCCCAAGGGGCGGCGATGCACGTGCCATACGCGACCGCCTTTCGGGCTCTGTTTCATCGAGCCCAGGCGCAAGGCGGCGAGACGGTTTTAGTTCACGGCGCGAGCGGAGGGGTCGGCATCGCAGCCGTGCAACTCGCGCGCGCCGCTGGATTGCATGTAGTGGGAACGGCAAGTTCAGATCGCGGCAAGCAACTCGTAGCCGCGGAGGGCGCGCTTCAGGTACTCGACCATAAATCGCCGAGCCATTTTGAAGAGGCGCTCGCCGCCACCGCCGAGCGCGGGTATGACGTGATCCTCGAAATGCTCGCCAACGTGAATCTGGGCCGCGATCTGGGTATCCTTGCGCCGAAGGGGCGCGTGGTGGTCATCGGCAATAGGGGCACCGTCGAAATCAACGCGCGCGACATTATGACGCGCGACGGCTCGATTCTGGCGATGAGTCTGTGGAACGCTACGCCTCACGAATTGACGAGCATTCATGCAGCCCTTGTCGCCGGACTCGAAAATAAGTCGCTCCGACCGATCATCGGGCAAGAAATTCCGCTGCATGAGGCGGCCCGTGCGCACGTCGCCGTGATGGAAGCCAACGCTTACGGGAAGATTGCGCTGATTCCCTAGAAATCCTGGAGCGCACTGCATTGATTCTTCCAGTTGTTTTCGGCGTACTCATCATAGCCAGCGTCTTGTGGGAGGCGTTCGAGACCGTCGTTCTTCCGCGCCGCGTTTCCCGGCGCTTCCGCGTGACGAGATTCCTGTACCGTGGGATGTGGCTGCCCTGGCGGGCCATTGCGCACGCATATAAAAAGCCGAAGCCTCGCGAGACGTTTCTCAGTTACTTCGGCCCGCTTTCGATTCTTTTGCTGTTTGCTATGTGGGCGGCAGCGATTATTTTCGGTTTCGGTTTGCTGTACTACAGTTCCTCTACGAGGGACTCGACTCATCCAACCTTCGATACGTGCCTTTATCTGAGTGGCACAACGATGTTCACGTTGGGACTCGGGGACGTGGTCCCACATACCTGGTTCGAGCGCTTGCTGGCGGTGATGGAAAGCGGTTTGGGTTTCGGCTTCCTCGCGCTGGTTCTCAGCTACCTGCCGGTGATCTACCAGGCGTTTTCCCGCCGTGAAGTCAATATTGTGCTACTCGACTCGCGGGCCGGATCGCCCCCAACAGCCGCCGAACTTCTGCGGCGTCATGCGGATTCGGATCACGCCGCTTCTCTCGAACAAGTTCTTCGCGATTGGGAGCATTCATCAGCCGAGATTCTCGAGAGCCACATTTCCTATCCATCAGTAAGCTACTTTCGCTCGCAGCACGCCAATGAATCGTGGCTGGCCGCGCTCACGGCGATTCTCGACTGCTGCACTCTACTAATGGCGAGTGTTGAAAACGGTCCAGCCGCAGCGGTGCGCCAGGCGCGGCTTACGTTCGCTATGTGCCGCCATACGGTGGTCGATCTCGCTCAGGTTTTCGGCGAAGCGCCGCCTCCGGACGGACAAAAGCGCTTGCCGACCGCGGATTTTCAGCGTCTGACGGACGCTCTCAAGAAAGCGGGGTTCCGGCTGCGCGAAGACAGCGACGCGGCGGACAAGTTCGCCAAGCTCCGCGCCATGTACGAGCCCTACGTCGAGGCCCTCTCGCAGTATCTTTACTTGGAAGTCCCGCCCTGGATTCTTGCGAGCGAAATCACAGACAACTGGCGAACCAGCGCATGGGGCCGGATCTCAGGGCTTGCGCTTGCGGAAAAGAGCGGACCTGATGATCACACCGATTGATGCTTGGCGGGCGAGTCCAATGAGTCCAATGCCTGCCGCCAAATTGGCAGCGCACCGATCGCAATTCCCCTCTGCGCCTCAGAAGTACGAAAAAGGCGTGTGCTATAATTCTCGCTGCAACTTCGTCACAAACTGTATCGCTCGCGGAGAAGCGCATGAGCCTCCCCAAAACCGAGAAAATCTGGTTCAACGGCAAGTTCGTTCCCTGGGACGAGGCAAAAATTCACGTACTCTCGCACGTGGTCAGCTATGGATCCGCCGTTTTCGAGGGCGTCCGGTGCTACGAAACCGGCCAGGGACCCGCGATTTTTCGTCTTCGCGAGCACATGCAGCGCCTGCTGAATTCCGCTCACATCTATCGCATGGACGTGAAATTCTCACTGGATGAACTTTGCAGAGCCAGCCTGGATCTCGTTCGCGAAAATAAAATCGGCGCGTGCTACATCCGACCAATCGTGCTGCGAGGTTACGGCGATGCCGGCGTCGACCCGCAGAATTGTCCCGTTGACGTCTACTTTGCCTGCTGGGAGTGGGGAAAATATCTCGGCGAGGAAGCTTTGCGCAGCGGTGTCGATGTTTGCGTCAGCTCATGGAATCGCCCGGCGCCGAACACGCTTCCTCAGATGGCCAAGGCCGCCGCGAATTACATGAATTCGCAGCTGATTCGGATGGAAGCCAAGGCTAACGGCTATTCGGAGGGTATCGCCTTGGATGTGAACGGCTACGTCAGCGAAGGCTCGGGCGAGAATATTTTCGTGGTGATGAACGGCACGATTTACACGCCGCCCTTCGCGAATTCCGCTCTGCCGGGAATCACGCGCGATACGGTGATGACCCTCTGCCGAGAGCTCGGCTTCCCCGTCGTCGAGCAGATGATTCCCCGCGAAATGCTCTATATCGCCGAGGAAGTTTTCTTCTGCGGCACAGCCGCCGAGATCACGCCCATTCGATCGATCGATAGGGTGAAGGTCGGGACAGGCGCGCGAGGCGCTGTCGCCAAAAGCATCCAGGAAGAATTCTTCGCGATTACGAGCGGCTCCGCGCCGGACCGTCACGGCTGGCTCTCGCCGGTTGGAGTTCCCAGCGGCGCAGCCGTGCGCTAGCTCCCCCCGGAAATGCGCTCCGCGAATTGCTCAGAGGCCAGAACCCGGCTTTCACATCGATCTTTGACTGCCTAACGCAATTCCAGTAGAATCCGCGACCTGTTCGGCGAAGTCGGCACTCGAAAGCTCGACCGGGCTCCAGAGGTCGCATGTATAACCTGCCGCAAAAGCTGGTCGCGGAGTTCCTTGGCACGTTCACCCTGGTTTTTATCGGAGTCGGGTCCGTCTGTGCAGATCAG
>Ga0335078_10006387_pt1 | contig 17454 bp, 15 predicted proteins | sample Lox_Sample_32_FD_206711 | JGI IMG/M metagenome (GOLD analysis project Ga0335078, IMG submission 206711) | Soil microbial communities from Loxahatchee National Wildlife Refuge, Florida, United States - Lox_Sample_3.2 | ecosystem: Environmental > Terrestrial > Soil > Wetlands | place: USA... | reverse complement strand
AAGCGGACTGCAATGCGCACGCTATTCACGCGCGGGCTTCGCGGAGACGCGCAGAAGGAGACCGAGTTTGGTCTGGTGCCGGAAAGCTGGGACGAATGTCCGCTTGATGACTGTGCCACGGTGCAAACGGGCGCCACGAAGGGACGTAGGTTCGCCGACGCCGAGACAGTTGAGGTGCCATATCTGCGGGTTGCGAATGTTCAGGATGGGCACCTTGACCTAACCGAGATGAAAGAAATCCGCATTCGTCGATCCGAGATCGAACGTTATCGTCTCTTGAGTGGTGATGTCGTTCTCACCGAGGGCGGAGATTTCGACAAACTCGGCCGTGGTTTCATTTGGCGCGGCGAGATCGACCTTTGTGTCCATCAGAATCACATTTTTGCAGTACGTCCGCACCGGCAAAGATTGCTCCCGGAGTTTTTCGCTTACCTCGCGCAGAGCGCTTATGGGAAAGCTTATTTCCTAAAGGTTGCGCACAAGACAACCAACCTAGCCTCCATCAACAGCACGAAACTTAAAGCTTTCCCCGTCCTTATCCCGCCCACGCTCGACGAACAGCGCGAGATCGTCACCATCCTCGACGCCATCGACCGCAAGATCGATCTGCACAAGCGCAAGCGCGCCGTGCTCGACGAGATCTTTAAGACGCTGTTGCACAAGCTGCTGACTGGCGAAATCCGCATCGCCGATCTCGATCTGTCGGCGCTTCTGTCTCCCAAAGAATTGGAGGCTGCGGAATGAACAAGCCTCTCAAGATCAGCGAAGCGGGCACCGTCCAGTTCCCGATGGTGAAGCACGCCGCCGAAATCGGTTGGACTCCGATCGGCCCGGAAGTGGCGAAGCAGAAGCGCGGCGGCCAAGCGGGAATGCTCCTGCGCGACGAGCTAGAGGCGAAGCTTGCGCAATTCAATCCGTGGCTCGATCGGGACGCCGTCCGATCGATCATCGAAACCCTCGACGCGATCCCGCCGACCGTCGAGGGCAACCGGGACATGCTGTCCTGGTTGCGCGGCGAACGGCAATGGTACGACGAGAATGAAAAGCGCCATCGCCGGGTGACGCTGATCGATTTCGAGAACACAGACGCAAATGTCTTTCACGTCTCCTGGGAGTGGACGCTCAAGCCGCCGGCCCGCAAGGGGAACCGGGCAGACGTGATGTTTTGCGTCAACGGCGTGCCCGTCTGTATCGTCGAACATAAAAACCCGAAGGACGGCGGCGCCATTGAGCGCGCCATCAAGCAGTTGCGCCGTTATGAGATCGAAACACCGGAACTGATCGGCGCGTCGCAATTGTTCAACGTCACGCATCTGCTCGATTATTGGTACGGCGTCACCTGGAACGCGACGCGACGCTTCCTCGCGCGGTGGAAGCAGACGCCGGATGAAGCCTACCGCTTCGCCGTGCAGGCGTTCTTCGAGCGCACCGACTTCCTGCGCACGCTACAGCACTGGATTCTGTTTTACGTCGAGGACAGCGAGACAAAGAAGTCGGTACTGCGTCAGCACCAGCGCCGCGCCATCGACGCGATCATAGAGCGCTGCGCCGATCCGACCAAGGATCGGGGCCTTGTCTGGCACACGCAAGGGTCAGGCAAGACCTTCACCCTGCTCACGGCCGCCCGGTTGATCCTCGAACAGAAGGAGCGGTTCCAGAACGCGACCGTGATCTTGGTAGTCGATCGGACTGAGCTCGAAGGCCAGATGAAGGGTTGGGTCGAAAAGCTGCTCGGCGAAATGCAGAAGCAGGACATCGCGACCTGGCGCGCCAATACCAAGGCCGAACTGCAAGACCTGCTGAAAAGCGACAAGCGCGGATTGATTCTGTCGATGATCCACAAGTTCGAAGGCGTCGATAGGGACAGCAACAGCCGCGACAACATCTACGTTTTCATCGACGAGGCGCACCGCTCGGTCGCCAAGGACCTCGGCACCTATCTTATGGCCTCGGTGCCGAAGGCCACGATCATCGGCTTCACCGGCACGCCGATCGCTAAGACCGAACAAGGCGAAGGCACGTTCAAGATTTTCGGCAAGGACGACGAGCGCGGCTATCTCGACAAGTACTCAATTGCCGAGTCCATCGAGGACGAGACGACGCTGCCGATCAAGCACGTCATGGCCCCGAGCGAGATGACTGTGCCTGCCGAGCGGCTCGACAAGGAGTTTTTCGAGCTCGCGGAGGCTGAGGGCGTCACCGACATCGACGAACTCAACAAGGCGTTGGACCGCGCTGTAGGGCTGCGGACCTTCCTCACAGCGGATGACCGTATTGAGAAGGTGGCCGCGTTTGTTGCCGAGCACTTCAAGGAGAACGTCCTGCCGCTCGGCTACAAGGCGTTCCTTGTCGGCGTGAACCGCGAAGCCTGCGCAAAATACAAGAAAGCGCTCGACATGCTACTGCCACCGGATTGGAGCGTGCCGATCTACACGGAGAACGCGGCGGACATCGTCGACCGACCGCTGGTCGCCGAGCTTCGGGTGAGCGACGAACGCGAGGCCGATGTCCGGCTGCTGTTCAAGAAGGCAGACCAGAACCCGAAAATCCTGATCGTCACCGACAAGCTGCTGACCGGTTACGACGCGCCGCTGCTCTACTGCATGTATCTCGATAAGCCGATGCGCGACCACGTCCTGCTCCAGGCGATCGCCCGGGTGAATCGCCCCTACGTCGATGCCGAAGGCGTCCAGAAGCGCGTGGGGCTGGTAGTCGATTTTGTCGGCGTCCTGCGCGAATTGAGAAAGGCGCTGCAATTCGACTCGTCCGACGTGAGCGGCGTGATCGAGGACCTCGATGTGTTGCTCGCCGACTTCCAGGAGAAAATGGCGGCGGCGGTTAAGGATTATCTCGACACCGGCGAAGGAGGAGATCCCGGCGAACGTCTGGAGCGTGTCGTCTACGGCCGCTTCCTGGAGCCCGAAGCCCGTAAGGCGTTCTTTGAGGCCTACAAAGACATTGAGGGCCTGTGGGAGATATTGTCGCCTTCGCCCGAACTCCGCGATCACATCGAATCTTATAAGCGCCTCGCGCAGCTCTATGCCGCCGTTCGGAACGCATATGCCGAAAAAGTCGGCTTCGTCGCTGATCTCGCCTACAAGACGAAGCGCCTAGTTGAGCAAAGCGCGACCCAAGAAGGGCTCGGCCGGCTTACGAAAGCCGTCACGTTCGATGTGAAGACACTCGAAGCCCTGCGGAGCGAACAAGGCTCTGATGAGGGCAAGGTGTTCAACCTCGTTCGCGGCCTCCAAAAGGAAATCGATGACGATCCGAATGCCGCCGCCGTCCTTCAGCCGCTGAAAGACCGTGCCGAGCGCATCCTGAAGGACCTCGAAGACCGCAAGACTACGGGCTTGGCAGCGATGGACCTTTTGGCGGCACTCGCCGCGGAGAAGGACGCAGCTGCGAAAGCGGCAAAGGAGACCGGCCTTTTTCCGAGAGCATTCGGCGTGTTCTGGGCGCTTAGGGGGGATGCCGCACTCAAATCCGCTAGCATTGCCCCACTTGATCTCGCCAAGGAGACGGAAAAGCTCCTGGCCCGTTTTCCCAACGCGCGGGTCAACGCGGACGAACAGCGTCAACTCCGTGCGGCGCTCTATCGGCCGCTTCTGGCAGTCGGCCGAGTGGAGCGGACAAAGATCGTCGATTTGATCGTCGAGATCATAACGCAATGAAATGGTCGACCAACGGCTCGCTTTCGCCGGCCGCGAGGCTTAAGCGGCGAGTCGACGCGTGGACGGTTAAGCTGCGCGTCATGCCGCGCATCGTCCGAGTGCAACGGATGACGCGGAAATGGGGCTCTTGTTCGACGGCCGGTACGATCACGCTGGCCATCGATCTAGACGATCAGAGCGAGGGATTTCAGGACTTCGTCATCGTTCACGAGCTTCTGCATTTGAAGGTGCCGAACCATGGCCGGTTGTTCAAAGCTCTGATGACGGCGCACGTGCCGAAATGGCGGTCCCTGGACGCCGCTGGGCGCCGCGCCCGTGATGTCTCGCCAGCAATCCACAGTCTGGCGGGGCGACAGTAAGCATGGTGCCGAAATGCTTTCCGCCGGCCGATCGCGCTCCGTATGAATGTCCCTCGCTTGCAGGTAGTGCGTCAGTCGACTGCGCAAACTTTCATTTCCAGAATCAAGGTGGGGCGCCAATGCCAATTCCCGATTTCCAGACTCTGATGCTTCCCGTCTTACGTCTCGCGGCCGAGGGCGAGATCCGTGTCTCGGATGCGGTCGATCGCCTTGCAAGCGATTTTAGACTCTCGCCGGAGGACTGATCACAGCTGCTTCCATCAGGACGCCAAACAACCTTTGCGAACCGCGTTCATTGGGCGAAGAGTTACCTCGGCAGGGTCGGACTCGTAGAGCTGACTCGTCGTGCTCATTTCAGGATTACCGATCGCGGACGCGAAGTGCTCGCCTCTCCCCCGGTTCGGATCGACATCAAGTTCTTGGGCCGCTTCCCTGAATTCCAAAAATTCCGAGAGACAGAGGGTGAAGGTGAGGATGAAACACCCACTGCAATGATCGGCGGCACCGTTGCGGCACTTACGCCTGACGAGGTCATGCGCAGTGCCAGCAGACAACTCGAAGCGGCGCTGGCTGATGGGCTTCTCTAGCGCATCCGCGCAAGCACGCCTGCTTTTTTCGAGAGCCTCGTCGTCCGACTCCTTGTTGCCATGGGGTACGGCGGCTCGGTCACCGAATTGGACAAGGCCCTGCTTGGTGGGACGGGCGACGGCGGCGTCGACGGGATCATTGATCAAGACCCTCTCGGCCTCGATCGCATCTATGTGCAAGCCAAGCGATATGCAGATGGAAATACGGTCGGCGCCGGCGCGATTCCGGACTTTTTTGGAAGTCTGGATCGTTTCAAAGCCAGCAGGGCTTATTTGTGACCACGTCCCCGTTCTCGCCCAGCGCACGCGAGAGACTGCGGATCTGTTGAGCAAGCGCATTGTCTTGATTGACGGCGGGCAGATGGCACACCTCATGATCCGGCACGGGGTAGGATCTCGGGTCGAGGAGACGCTCCACATTAAGAAGGTGGACGAAGAGTTTTTCGATTAACGCGCTAGCAGCGGTTCGTCGATCGCGAAATCTCACCGTATGGTCGCAGCATGTCAGATAATTCGGACCGCGTTCCCGTAGAAGAATTCTCGTTGCATCAGTGGGTCTCGACTATCCCCCTGTGTGACGATGTTTTCTTGGGCATGCAGGCACAGAACATCGCGTTGGTCGACCTCATGGTCATTCGTAGCATGGAAGCTCAGCTTCTCCAGGCGTACTACGACAACGACGACCGATTGCCGATCGACGTCGGAATGTTGGTCGGCGCGATCAGCCAGATGTGGATATACTACCTCTACGAATTCATGCGTACTTGGAGGCAACGTGCCCAAGAGATCATAGCTGCTTCGGAGGAACATGAGCGTCAGGAAACCGCGGAGAAGAACGCCAAGGCCCGAACTGAGCAAAGAGCCGCTCTCGAGGGACGTCGCAAGCACATTCGTCTGCCACCGAATTTTCAAGGAGGACATCTCGAGCGAATAGACGATCCCGAGTTCATTGCGAGCATCCGCGTATATCGCGATAAAACGGAAATGTTGTTTAGACGCCTGGAAGGTGTGCGGATTACGATCGCTAAGCACGAGATACCCAAGACTGGGAAGTACCAGATGCTCGCCGAGCATCCCGGCTACACGCGGTTCGATACCGTTTTTACGGGATCAGCGTATTGGCAGTTTACGCTCAAAGATGACACCGTAGCTGTCGTTCAGCGCCGCGACATTGCGAACGAGTTTCTGCGCATTACGGAAGACCCTGAACGGGAAGAGATGCTTCCCACCAAGGCCGAGCTAAAAAGGGCAGAGAGCGTCTCAAAAAGAAAGTCCCGCCGCAAATCTGTGCCGGCTGACCGCCGCAAAAATTTCTAAGCTTCCGAGGAGCCGGGCCAGTGTCGCTACGATCATGGGGGGACAACGCGACATATACGCGACCAATTGGCTCCGCGGATTATTGCGCGCAGTAGCGCTCGGCTGAGTTATTGATTATAAAAGATAATTTGGCGCGTCCGATGAGATTCGAACTCCTGACTCCCAGATCGTAGCGGGACATCGCCGATCGACCTAAACGCGACAGCAATGCCCGAGCGCCTGGGCCGGCGTGCAGCACACTCGGTCTGTTGGCAGGGACGATGCCGTTTTCGTCGCGGCGGCTTCACCGTTTCATCGAGCCGAAGCACCACGGCCCTGCTAGTCATCCGAGCCGAGCGGTTCCGTGAGTGGTGTCGTCGATACGTCCAAGGGATCAGGGAAAGGGGGCGTCCGTCCGGCTGCCATCATGGCAAGCGCAAGCCGATGTTGCTCCTCCGTGAAGGAAGTGTTCCACATCTCGCCATTCACTGAGTCGATTGTAATGAACCGCAGCTTTGGATGATTAGCGACTTGGAGATAACGCGTCGGCTCATTGCTCACCACCAAGACGGCTGCTTGAATATCGAAAATCCGCACTCCGAGAACGATTTGGCTGTTGAGCAAGCTGTTGGCGTATGCGAGATGGTGCGCCGGATGAGGGGTCCAAAATGGAAAGCCTGTGCAAGTTTTTGCTTCACCGACGTAGCCCGGAATCCCATCCGTTGACGCAAGGTCAGGCGAACATATCGCCGTGCGAAGCTCGTCGGCGACGGGGTCCTCAAGGTAGGTTTCCCCGAACCAAATGAATGCCAACTCATAAACGATCTTCATCATCGCGTGTCGCAAGAACGCGAAGCTGATGCTCAAGTCTTTTCTGATGGGAATGGGCGACATAGCGCTCACATTCTGTGTCGCCTTGGCAACCTCGATTGCCAATTCATCCGGCGGCAGGGGCGGCATTCCGTGCCGTTTGCGTTCACGTTGTATGATTTTTGGAATTTGGTCCTTATCGCGAGCGTCTATGCTGATTTGACGTACTTTTCTGCCGTCGGGCAGAACCACGTTAGCGGCATGGTGCAGAAGGCGATGGTCGAGCTTGCCCGAAGTGGGATCATATCTCGTTTGCACTCGCCTCTCGGGCTGACTGGCAAGCGTCGAAACGCCAAGCAGCATGTCAAAAGGGAGCGGAGGTACCTGACCGTTCCCGGCCAACCCAAGCTCAGCGCGGCGCTGACGGATGGGAACGAAATCGCTAAGGGCCGCGTCTACTCGGCTGCCCAGCATGGAATTACACAACTCGCAAACTCGGTCGATAGTTAGCCGACCACCTATCGCGAGCGGGAAAACATGCTCAATGCTCGGCGGGCGCTCTTGAAGGCAAAAAATGCAGCGCATCGGTGATTTCCAACCGGGGATAGTTATTGTTCCTGGCTGGCGCCGGGCCAGCTATTTCTAACTTTGCTCCAAAACCATTCTCGAAAATCTCGCCATTTAGTGGCTTCTTTTTGGCGTCCACCGTTAGTCAGGGTCTCAATGATCGCATCAATGTTAACCCGCGTTGTCCGTGCCCAAGCTAAAGCATCGCCATGCGCACGTTCTGCGGAAAGCATCAGTTCCGTAAAATAATCGAGGCAGCGCGTTCCGTCTGCATCAACGAATATTCCCTCATTATCGAGGACACGTGGAGACACGGCGACGCGTGCCTGCTTCGCGACGCACCGTTCGAGACGATAGGCGTCAACCATAGCCTCGCCAGCAACGACACGCCCCTCATGATAAAGCATACCCCTACTCAATCCACCGCGCGTCAAAAGGCCCACGTCAAGTCCGACGCGAACAATTTCTGCGGTGATCCGCTGCATTTGCTGCCGGACCATTTGAGCCCAACCCGGAGCGACTAGAGCGGTAACAGGGTCCGCAGGATCGCCGGGTACCGCGGGGTAGCTCACTACTATATTGTCCGAGAATGTGGTGATTTCGGCTGGACTTGTGATCTTGTAGCTGCCGTCCGGCTGTGCCTCTCCCTTAACGTCGAAACTCGACTGCGCTTCTGCAATTCCGGCTAGTACGCGAATTAGCCGCTCCATCCGTTGATCGTCCCATTGCTCGACAGCCGAAGCGAACCCAAGAAAGTCAAGGAACAGGACTTCATGCTCACGCATCAATGGCTCGCCCACCACTTCGCCCGTCAGATTTGCGTGCTGTCGATTAGTGGCTCGACGGTCCGGTCCCCGTTCACAAGCAGTATTTTTTGGAACGGATGTTCAAGCGACATTAGCGAAAGCGCGTACCTGTAAGTGTCGCCATCCGTTAGCCAGTAGTCATTGAAAAGGGCGAGCCAGATCGGCCCACGGTCCCTGAGATGGATGCATTTGAGCGCTTTCGTTGCGATGCGATCAGCCAGAATTTGAATGACATTGTCGAGTATCTTCGGGTTCGAATTGCGATTCCCAAACGCGGCGGAGACTTTCTTGTAACCCGTCTCACCGTGATGAGTCAGAAAGACGGTTATCTTATTCCCGTAGATTTCGATTTTTTGATCCGCGTCCAAAAGCGTCAGATCGGCGATAAATCCGCGCAAAAACCGCCCGAGCTTGGCCCTAGTTCTTTGATTCTGGAGAATGGGCGAGCTTAAGACCATTCCGATGGTGTAACCATCGGGTATCAGGTCCTTCAATTGGGCGTTCAACGCATTTGCGAGAGCGGCCGTGGCAAGATCGTCCGAAAGACGCGATCGCGTCCCCCTCCCGTCCGTGACATATTGAGTGAGAGTAGTAATTTCGACCGCAATTTCATTTGAGCCGAGCACGAGATATGCGTCGGGAGGATTTTCGCCTGGACGCCAGCTGGCCGAAAAGGCGGACGCCACGGAGGTAATCACGAATTCCTCGTCTTCGCGCAGCGGAGTCTGCGTGGGTCGGGGCTTCTTGAACCTATTTCCTGTGGAGTTCTTCAAGCAGCGTCCGCGCATATTCGTCGATGGTCACGTAGTCGTTCAAAAGCCGCGAATGGGCTTCGACCTGCGGCGATACCTCGTAGATACTTGCAAAAACGCGACATATACGCGACCGATTTGCCGCTCCGATCGTCAATGACGAACGCGTCCCCGTGGATTATTGATTTTACAAAAGGAATTGGCGCGCTCGAAGAGATTCGGACTCCTGACCCCAGATTCGTAGTTTGGCGACGACTGATTTTCGCCGCTTTGCAGGCATAAAAATCCCTAATTGGGGACTACCGCTAATCTGTGCCGCTAATGCTGCCATCAATGGTCGTAAGCTATTGATTCTGGTTGCTGTCGATCCCTTGGTAAGGGAGGTCTTCAGTTCTGACCGGCAACATCAGTTTTAGGTCCGTTATTTCTCTTTTAGCGACTGAATAGCGTACATTCGCATACCGACCCTAAGAGCCAACAGCCGACATCGCGCCCGTCCCTCACAATGAGGAAAAGCGCCGCGGATCGCCGACTGGAATGTTTTCAAAGCAAAGTTTTTGGAATTGGAGGCGGCTTGGCCCGCAGCCGGGCAAAGAAGCAATACTCAAAGGAGACCTGAGATGCTGTCAGGGGCTTCATAAAGTCTATAAGCGAAGAGGGCAAAGGGTCGTGATTAGAATTCCCGTTAGCGCGGCCTCTGTCGCTGATAATCCCGCTCATTGCTGGTGCCCCGGTAGAGCTGCGCCGCAGGGGTCGCCCCGACCATTCGGCCGCTTTCGCTGTACCTAAACGCTGTGCCTAACTGTGCCTAACTGTTGTCTTAAGTCATTGAGTTATAACAAGAAGGAGCCCCGGTGCCGGGATCGCCGGGGCTCCAAGCAATCTCATTCAGCACGATTGTGAGACCGAGATCGCAGCCATCGCCATGCAAGCCTCGGGCCAAGTCAAGGAGCATAATGGCGGTACATTGGAAAAGCGAAAATACGCACGGTAAGGCCCGCTAATCCGGCCGTTTTGCACGCCGGTTGAGGTAGCTGTTCCTCAGGCGAGCAGGTTCATGGCTAAATTGCGGGCAGTGTGCGAGCGAGCTTTCAAAAAGGTGTTCGGCTGCGGATCGCCGCCGCCAGCGTTCCCTCGTCAAGATAGTCGAGCTCGCCGCCGACAGGCACTCCATGAGCCAAGCGCGTGACTTTGACGTTTGTCTCATGGAGAAGATCGGTGATGTAGTGGGCGGTGCTCTGGCCGTCGACGGTGGCGTTCAGCGCAAGAATGATCTCGCGGACGGCCGGCTCATGGGCGCGCTTAACGAGCGTGTCGATCGACAGATCTTCGGGGCCGACGCCGTCGAGCGGCGATAAGGTGCCGCCGAGCACGTGGTAGCGTGCATTGATCGCATGTGCTCGCTCAAGCGCCCACAAATCGGCGACATCAGCCACAACGACAATTGCGGAAGGATCGCGTCGCGCATCGATGCAAACTGTACATGGATTCTGCGTGTCGATATTGCCGCAAATTTTGCAAACCTCGATTTTCTCCATCGCGGTTTGCAGAGCCGCGGCCAGCGGTGCCATGAGCAGCTCGCGTTTTTTGATCAAGAACAGCGCCGCGCGGCGGGCCGAGCGCGGTCCGAAGCCCGGCAAGCGCGCGAGCAGCTGGATGAGGCGTTCGATCTCGGGACCGGCGGCAGCGGACATAAATATCAGAACAGCTTCAACCCCGGCGGCAGAGGCAATCCCCCGGTCAGAGCTTGCATGCGCTCGGCAAGCAAAGCCTCAAGCTTGCGGCGGGCATCGGCGTGGGCGGCAACGATGAGATCCTGGAGGATCTGTTTCTGGTCCGGCTTGAGCAGCGAGTCGTCGACCTGCGCCGTCCTGATTTCGCCTTTCCCTGACAGCTTCATCGAAAATAGCCCGCCGCCGGCCGTGCCTTCGACCTCGATGCGGTCGAGTTCGGCCTGCATGGCTTCCATTTTCGATTTGAGCTCGGCGGCTTGTTTCATGAGGCCGAGGAAATCCGCCATAGGGACACCTTTACGATTCGTCGTCGGTCGCGCCAGCATCGGTCGCGGGCTCGATCGGGATTTCATTAGTGTCGGCCGGTGTGCGCACACCGACGATTTCCGCGCCGGGGAAACGCGCCAATACGGCTCGCACCAGAGGATCGTCACGAACGCCATCTTTCAGCTCGGCCTTCCGTGCCTGGTCCTGAGCGTAGAGGCTCGGCATGCCCGGTTCGCTGGAGACAATCACCATCCAACGCCGGCCGGTCCAGTCAGAGAGCTTTTTCGACAACTCGCCGACCAGGCTTTTGGGTGCGCCCTCTTCAAGCGCGATCTCAATGCGGCCATCCTCGAAACGCACCAGCCTCACGTCGCGCTCCAACGCGCTCTTAATCGTGAGGTCGCGCTTTTCGGCGGCCAGCGTGAGCAGCGCCGCAAAACTCATCAACGCGCGGGTCGGCTGGTTCGGGACGCCGTCGATATCGGTCGCCGATATTTCGGCCGGTGCCAAGGCCGCACGCGCTACATTGCGCGAACCTTCGCCGCGCAGTGAGGGCGATGGTTCAGAACGCACCGGCGCTTGGGCCGCAATAGTTGGTCCCGGGCCGTTCCCGTCCGACGCTCGTGCGAGCAAGCGGATCGCCTCATCGGGCGTAGGCAGATCGGCGGCGTAGGCAATTCGCACCAAGACCATCTCCGCCGCTGCAAGGGACCGCCCGGCCGCCTGGACCTCTTCAATGCCTTTAAGCAGCATCTGCCAGGTGCGCGCCAAAACCCGCATCGAAAGTTTGGCGGCGAAGTCGCGGCCGCGGGTTCGTTCCTGCTCGGTAAGCGAAGCGTCCTCCGCCAAAGCCGGCGCGACTTTGACGCGAGTGACGAAATGGGTGAATTCCGCAAGGTCGCCGAGCACCGTCGCCGGATCGGCGCCCTTGTCGTATTGATCGCGCAGCTCGCTCAACGCGTCTGGAAGCTCGGCGCCCATCAATGCCCCGAACAGATCGATGACCCGCGCGCGATCGGCAAGCCCGAGCATCTGCCGTACGTCTTCCGCGCGGACCGGGCCAGCAGCGTGCGCGATCGCCTGGTCGAGCAGCGAGAGAGCATCGCGCACCGAGCCTTCCGCGACACGCGCGATCAGCGCCAACGCAGCGGGTTCGGCCACAATCGCTTCTTTCTCTGCGATGCTCTCTAGGTGCTTGACCAGCAGCCCCGCCTCGAGCCGACGCAAGTCGAAGCGTTGACAACGCGAGAGTACGGTGATCGGGACTTTGCGAATTTCGGTGGTCGCGAACACGAACTTGGCGTGTGGCGGCGGTTCCTCGAGCGTCTTTAAAAGCGCATTGAAGGCGGCGCCCGAGAGCATATGCACTTCATCGAGGATGTAGACTTTGTAGCGCGCTGAAACTGGCGCGTAGCGGATGGCCTCGTTGATCGTACGCACGTCCTCGACGCTGTTGTGCGAGGCGGCATCCATCTCAATAACGTCCAGATGCCGGCTTTCCATGATCGCCTGGCAATGGACGCCAAGTACCGGCATGTGAATCGTCGGCCCGGTGACCGAACCGTCCGGCATTTCGTAATTAAGTCCGCGCGCCAATATGCGCGCCGTCGTGGTTTTGCCGACGCCGCGCACGCCGGTGAGGATCCAGGCCTGGGGGATGCGGCCGGTCTCGAAAGCGTTGGAGATAGTGCGCACCATGGCGTCCTGACCGATCAAGTCGGCAAACGTCGACGGACGGTACTTGCGTGCGAGCACCCGGTAGGAGGCGGCCGGGCTGGAGGCTGTGGTGACGTCGTTCATCGGCGATTACTTAGCACGCATTCCGAGGTGCAAGGCCGCCGCGCGGCCGGCTTTCGGAGGATGACGGACGCGCCATCACCCTTCGAAGCCCGCTGCGCTCGCACCTCAGGATGCTGGCGCAGGCGTTTCAATCGAAAGGAGAGGGTGGGAGGCTGACGAGCGACCCGAACCGCGCTCGTTAGGGCTGCTTCCTTCCGGACCTGACCCGGTTGGCGAGTGGCTCGTCCACCGCCAACCTCCCAAGCTGCTATATCGGCTGGGAAGGCGAAGAAAGCAAGCGGCGCCAATCCTCACGGGAAAACGCAGGGTTCGCCGGTCGGTGCCGCGAATCCTACTGCGCGGCGGCGAATGCTCCGCCGATTCCGTTCGGAATCTCGATGTCGACTTCGAGTGTGGAGACCGATTTGCCGCGGTCCATCTTGACCTGGACCTTGTCGGGTTCGAATGAAATGTGACGGCTGATCACCGCAAGGATTTCTTCGCGCAGCACGCCGAGCAGGTCGGATTGACCGCGCGCCGCCGCGCGCTCATGCGCCAGCAGGATTTGTAGACGCTCGCGTGCTACCGGCGCGGAGCCGCGCCGAAAAAAGCCGAACAAGCTCATGCCGCTTTCCGTCCAAATAATCGGTTGAGAATGCCCCGGCTCGCACTGGGGACGACTAGCGGGATCTCTTCGCCCTTAAGACGGCGGGCGGCGTCGAAATATGCCAGTGCCGGCGCGCTCAAGGTGTTATTCAGCGTCACCGGCGTTCCGACGTTTGAGGCGCGAAGCACTTCTTCGCTTTCGGGAATAATGCCGAGGAGCGGGGTCGAGAGGATTTCGAGCACATCGTCGATCGAGAGCATTTCGCCGCGCGCGGCTCGCGAGGGGTGGTAGCGGGTGATGAGAAGGTGCTTGGCGACGCGCTCACCACGCTCCGCCTTGGCCGTCTTCGAATCGAGCAGGCCGATGATGCGGTCGGAATCGCGCACCGACGATACTTCCGGATTGGTCACGATAATCGCTGCGTCGGCGTTGCGCATCGCAAGGGTGGCGCCACGCTCAATGCCGGCCGGGCTGTCGCAGATGATCCAATCGAATTTGGTCCGTAACTCGGCGATGACGCGGGCGACGCCGTGTTCGGTCAGTGCGTCCTTGTCGCGCGTTTGCGAGGCCGGAAGCAGGCATAGGTTCTCCAGCCGCTTGTCGCGGATGAGCGCCTGCTGCAGCTTTGCCACGCCGTGAATGACATTGATGAGGTCGAACACAACCCGCCGCTCGGCACCCATGACCAAATCGAGGTTGCGCAGTCCAACATCGAAGTCGACGACGACGACTCGCTCGCCGTCCTGGGCGAGTGCGGCGCCCAGCGCCGCCGTCGAGGTGGTCTTGCCGACGCCGCCTTTGCCTGATGTCACTACCAAGACTTGGGCCATATCAACTGCCTTTCTCGTTTCCGTGGAGCGCCATCCTTTTCGAAAGTTCTTGCGCCCGCCGTGTTTTTCCGATCGCGGGTTAGTTCATAGCCGAAATCTTCACCGTGCCACCCTCAAGCCAGGCCTGCACCGGCCGGTGGCGCAGGCTAGCTTCGATGTCGTCTGCGGTTTTGTAATAACAATCGATAGCGAGAAGCTCGGGCTCGGCGCGGTGACAAAAGATGCGCGCGCGCGCATTGCCGCCGGCGCCCGCAATCGCGCGTCCGCGCAGTGGCCCGTAAACATGAATCGATCCGCCGGCGACAATCTCGGCGCCGGAGGCGACAGAGCCGAGGATGGTAATGTCGCCCTCGATGAAAACGACGGATTGTCCAGAACGCACCGGATCTTGAATCAACAGAGACGTTTCCTGCGGCTTCGGCGGCAGAGGCGGGGGACTTGTCGCGGCAGGCTGCGGGGGCGCCGCCCCTGCGCCAGTTCCAGGTAGTTCGAGGCTTTGTGCGCCACGGCCATTGCGCAAAAGCGGAGGTAGACCCGGAGGCAGCGCGGCACCGTCGGTATCCTTCAGCCCCTCGATGCCGAGGATCCGGATGTTGCGTTCCGCGAGGTTTGCGACCAGATGCGCGATGGCGGATGGACTGAGCTGCACCGCGGACAGGTCGAGTGCGACCGCATGATTGGCGAAGAACCCATCGGATCGAGCGATATTAGCGTCGAGATCGGCGAGCCACTCGACAATCGGCGGCTGCGGCGTGAATACGAACGCCATGTAGGATTTGGCCCGGAACATGAGCGACTGGCGTTGGCTGGTGGCGCCCGACACCGTACCTCTCCACTTTCCCGATGATTCCGATGGTTAATAAACTGCGCACGCCCGGTTAACGGCGGGTTAACGCCGGACGTCAATTTCGTACCGCCAAAGTGCTGGTTGACGGCATCGGGTGGCGTCGAGGAATACCTTGAGCTGCTTAGCCTTTCTGCCGCCGGTCTTTCACTCGGGCGGCCTTGAACTCAGTCCGCGGCAGGGTACCCGGCGTCAGCACTTCCACCGTCGTGCGCACCTCGCAGCGGGTGCGGATTTCCTCGACCACGGCTGAAGCGATGTTCTCGCCGGCGTGATGTTCCACGCGGACTGTCATCACATCGAGCCCGTCGGGATTGGTGAGCAGTACAATCTCGAATTCATCGCCAATGCCGTCAATCGAGCGCACTGCATGCTCGATTTGCCCGGGAAACATTTTAATACCACGAAGATTTATAAGGTCGTCGGCTCGGCCGCTGAACGAGCCGACAGCGCGCACATGGCTGCGTCCGCACGGGCAACGCGCGCGATCGAAGGTGGCATAGTCGCCGACGAGAAAACGCAGCTGCGGGGAGGATTCGGAATGCAGATTTGTGCACACCGTCAATCCGCGCTCGCCGTTCTGCTGCGATTTTAACGTCTGCGGGTCGACCGTCTCCCAGACCTGAACGTCTTCCAGCAAATGTGTGGTGACCGGCCCGTCGGCTGGCTGCGAATAAGCGCAGGAAAACCCGCCGACATGCGGGGCAGCTTCCGTGCAGCCATAAAATTCGACTAGCCGCGCATCCCATAGCTCTTGGATGCGCGCGCGCGTAGCGGCAACGCCCATGCCGGGTTCGCCGGCGACGAATACCATTCGTACCGCGGTTGCGCGTGGATCGGCGCCGAGAGATTCGAGCGTGCGCCCTAGATGAAGCGCGTAAGACGGCGTGCACAGTAAGATGGTCGGCTGATAGCGCAGGACGACGTTGGCACGGGCGCGCGCATCCATTCCTCCGCCCGGTAGCGTGGGCAAGCCCATTTTGGCCAGAGCAGATTGCACGCCCCATGCCCAAACATGCGGTCCATACCCGGTGATCATGAACACCGTGTCGCCCTTGCCGAAACTCATGGCCTGCAACGCGCGCGCATTGGCCCAGGCCCACAGTTCACGGTCGAAATGCGAATAGCGAAATACGCGGGGCATGCCGGTCGTGCCAGACGATGAGAACATCATCCACCCGCGCTCGCGCCAAACTGCTTCGTCTATGGTCGTGTAGGTGCCGTAGGGCGGCTGCTTGGCGGCGTCCTCCGCCATTTCCAGCTTGTCGATCACCGGCCATTTGGCAATGAGGTCGTCGACGGTGCGCAAGTCGGACGGGAGGAGACCGAGGCGATCGAACCGGCGCCTATAGAAGTCGCTGTTTTCGTAGAGAAACGGCGCCACAGCAGCGATCTTGTCATCTTGGATTGCTCTGATCTCGTCGCGCGAGGCGCTATCGAGCCGCGGCGACCAATAGTCCGGCGAAGCCGGTCCATCGGGATCGTGACGATGGCGCTCGATGGTTTCGAGCCACACCCGCCGCGTTGCACTCGCGCGATTCGAGTGATCGGTCATGGGTTCCTCCCTGGAGGCATTGTAGCTCTAATAACCCGCAATCGCATCCAGACCGTGTCCCGCCGGGCACATTTTCGCTTCGCTCCGTGTCGTCCAATCGCTAGAGGATAGCCCCATGAATTGCTTGCCAGTTCGCGCCGACCACATTGGCAGCTTGCTGCGCCCGGCGCCATTGCGGCAAGCGTTTCGCGCCTTCCATGCTGGGGCAATCGACGAAGCCCGCTTTGCCGCGGCGCAGGACGCGGCAATCTGCGGCGCCATAAAGCTGCAGGAAGAAATCGGGCTTCCCGTGGTCACCGACGGTGAGTTTCGCCGCGGCTCCTATTGGAGTCGTTTCGTCGAACGTACTGAAGGTCTTAGCGTGGCCGATGCGCGCTTTCACTTCCACGATGAACAAGGTCACGAGCTTGCTTTCACCGCCCCGCTCGTAACCGGCAGGGTGGCTCGGCGAAATCCGATCGCGCTCGATGAGTTCGGCTTCTTGTTCCGTCACACCAATGCGCTTGCCAAAATAACTCTGCCGGCGCCTTCGACCATGCATTTCTGGCGCGGCTCGGATTACGCGGCGCCGGGCGTTTATCTGCGTCCGCGAGACTTCTTTCGCGATCTCGGGCAAGTATATCGCGCCGAAATCACCGATCTGGTTGCCGCCGGCTGCCGTTATGTTCAGCTCGACGAGGTGGCACTTGCAATGCTCTGTGACCCGGCGGTACGTGCCAGGGTTACTGCTGACGGCGGCGATCCGGGCGAGCTGACCGACCTTTATGTCGAGGCCATTGCCGAGGCGGTCGCCGGTGCGCCGAGCGACTTGGCGATCGGTGTGCACTTGTGCCGTGGCAATTTCAAAGGAAAATATTTGGGGGAGGGTGGTTACGATCAGATCGGCAAAGCTTTATTTGGCTGCACCGGCGTAACCCATTTTCTTCTCGAATTCGATACTGGGCGCGCCGGCGATTTTAAGCCGCTGCGTTTCATGGCGCCGGACAAA
>Ga0335078_10006386_pt1 | contig 17457 bp, 18 predicted proteins | sample Lox_Sample_32_FD_206711 | JGI IMG/M metagenome (GOLD analysis project Ga0335078, IMG submission 206711) | Soil microbial communities from Loxahatchee National Wildlife Refuge, Florida, United States - Lox_Sample_3.2 | ecosystem: Environmental > Terrestrial > Soil > Wetlands | place: USA... | reverse complement strand
GGCTGCCGAAGGCCAACTGCAACTGGCCCTGGAACTGGCGGAAGTGGCCGGCGACTATGCCGCAGCGCATCGCTTTCGGGCGGAGGTGCTGGAGCGCATGGCCGCCGAGACCACCAACAGCGTGGCGCGCAACTTCTATCGCGAAGCCGCCGCGGCGGAGCGGCGCTAGCGTGGGACGGGTGTCCTGGCCCGTCATTTGCTATCGTGATGTTGGTATCGTCTGAGTAGGGCGGGCGTCCACGCCTGCGGCGGGTCTCCAGACCCGCCTCTTGTTCCCGATACGTTGTGGGGGGTCGTCCAGGGCCGTACGAAGAAGCCGGCGTGGACGCCGGCCGCAGGACTGGAGTCCTGCCCCACAAGATGCTTGTCATGACCGCGCTGCTTGCCGACCCGCTCTACACGCGCCACGTTCCTGGCCTCGGCCACCCCGAGCGGCCCGAGCGGCTCGACGCCGTGCTCGCCGCGCTCGACCAGGCTGGACTCGCCGCCAGAATGCCGCGCATTCCGCCGCGCGCCGCCACTGAAGACGAAGTGGCCGCCGGCCACACACGCAAATACATCGATGTCGTGCGGCACGATGTCGCACGCGGTTACGAAGCGCTCTCGACCGGCGATACCCCGCTCAGCGCCGACTCGCTGGAGGTTGCGCTGCAGGCCGCGGGTGGCGTACTAAACGCGGTAGATGCGGTCGTCGAACGGCGCGCGCAAAACGCCTTCTGCGCAGTGCGGCCGCCCGGCCACCACGCCACGCCGGATCGCGGCATGGGCTTTTGCATCTTCAACAACGTGGCCCTCGCGGCGCGCTATGCGCAGCGGCGGCACGGCATGGAGCGGGTGCTGATCGCGGATTGGGATGTGCACCACGGCAACGGCACGCAGGATATTTTCTATGCCGATGGGTCGGTATTCTGCTTCAGCACGCACCAGCACCCCTGGTATCCGGGCACCGGCCGGCCCGATGAAACCGGGGAGGGCGCGGGCCGGGGCGCCACGCTCAACTGTCCATTTCCGGCGGGCTCGGGGCGCGCTGAAATCCTGGGCGCGTTTCAGCGTAAGCTGCTCCCCGCCGCGCGCGAATTCCGCCCTGACTTGGTGCTGGTCTCCGCCGGCTTCGATTCGCGGCTGGGCGATCCGCTCGGCCGCTTCACGCTTTCCGACGCCGATTTCGCCGACCTCACCACGCTGACGCTGGAAATCGCGGACACCTATGCGGGCGGGCGCCTGGTCTCCGTGCTCGAAGGCGGATACGATCTGGAGGGCTTGGCTTCCGCCACCGTGGCTCACGTGGAGGCGCTGATGGGGGCCTGGGGATACAATGAGCCTGATGGAACCCAACCGTAGAGCATTTTTGCAAGGACTGGCCGCCGCGCCGCTGTTCATACCGAGTGCCGTGCGCGGCGCGAACGACCGTCCGGCGTTCGGCATCGTGGGGGTCGGCAACCGCGGACAATGGTTGCACCGCACGTTTCAGGACCTGGGCGCGCAGTGCGTCGCGGTTTGCGACGTGTATGCGCCCACCCTCGAGCGGGCCCGCTCGCAATCGCCGAAGGACGTCAAGGCCTACGTGAATTACCACGATATGCTGGCGCAGCCCGGCATCGACTTCGTGGTCATCGCCACGCCCGATCACCAGCACCAGCCGCACCTGCTGGCGGCCCTCGCGGCAGGCAAAGACGTCTACCAGGAAAAGCCGCTTTCACTCAACCTGCAACAGAGCGGTGAAATGGTGGAGGCCGTGCGCCAGACCAAACAGATCGTACAAATCGGCATGCAGCGCCGCAGCATGCCTTTCGTGCGCAAGGCCAAACAACTGGTGGACGACGGCGCACTGGGCCGCATCTCCATGGTGAAGCCCATGTGGAACTGGCACTTCACCGAATGGCTCGACAACTCGCCGCTCGAAGGGAAGCTGGATTGGGACCTGTTCCTGGGCTCCGCGCCGAAGCGTCCGCTGGAGTCCAAGCGCTTTCGCTGGTGGCGCGGATTTTGGGACTACTCCGGCGGTAACATGACCGATCAGGGCACGCACCTGATGGACGTCGTGCAGTGGATGACCAACTCCGGTCCGCCGCGCTCGGCGGTGTGCCAGGGCCAGGTGATCGGCAACCCGGAGGCCGAAGCGCCCGATGTCTTCACTGCCGTCTTCGAGTACCCGGGCTTCCTGGCGCAGTGGACGCTGGATTACTGCAGCACGTACGATTGGGATTGGTCCGTCACTTTCCTGGGCGACAAGGCTTCCATGGTGCTCGACCGCGGCGGGTATCGTTTATATAAAGATAACGGCGCTTCGGCCACGCCCTGGATGCAGAGCGGCAAATCCGAATTGATCGCGCAGGAACCCGACAAGGACAGCACCACCGCGCACCAGCAGAATTTCCTGGACTGCATTCGCACGCGCCAGGAACCCAACTGCCCCATCGAGATCGCCGCGGCGGCGGTGGCCGGTCCGCACATGGCCAATCTGGCCTGGCGCGAGGACCGCAAGGTCAAGGCGTGATCCGCCATGCCGGACCTCGTGAACGCGTTCTTCGAGGTGCGCCTGGAGCAATTATTAGACCTGGCGGGACTCGCGGAGCAGCTTTTTTCCTTCAACGGACTCGAATATCGGATAGCCGGCGGCTTGGCGGCCTACCTATACGTTGAGGGACGGGAGCCGGACGCCGGGCGGCTCACAAAGGACATCGACATCGTCGTACGCCGCGCCGATCTGGAGAAGATCGCGAAAGCTGCCGCCTCGTTTGGCCTTCAACATCGTCAGGTCGCGGGCGTAGACATGCTGGTTCGGCCTGACCAACCCTCCGAAGCCCATAGCACCGAATCAAAGGCCTACGCTTGATCCCGTTGGCGGCCCTGATCCGTATGAAGCTCACCAGTTTCTGCATAAAGGACCAGATGCATCTCAAGGATCTCGACGAAGCCGGACTGATCGCTCCCGAAGTGGGGGCCGATCTTTCGCCCATTCTGGCAGAGAGACTCGCGCTGGTTCGCGCGCACGACTAGCGTGATTCCCGGCGCTCCCGAACAAGCTCGCTGGATGCGCGCCGAGCCGCGCCGCAGCCTGCCCGCGCCGGTTCTCGAGCGCATGGTACACGCCGCGCTGCCAGGCCGCCGAGTGCTCTCGGGCGAGCCGCTCGGTGATGGGAAGCGCAATGCGAATTTCAAACTGTTGCTCGACCCGGCGCCCGAGCCGATGGTGCTGCGCATTTACGAGCACGATCCCTCGCTGTGCCAGAAGGAAGTCGATCTGATGCGGCTGGTGCGCGGCTCCGTGCCGGTGCCGGAGGTTATCTACGCGGAACCGAGCGGCCGCGGCGATCTGCCGCCGTTTGCGTTGACGCGCTGGATCCAAGGCATCACCTTCCAACAACTGAAACGCGGCGGCGATGCAGAAGCCATCGCGCAGGCCGCGCAAGCGGCGGGAGAGACCTTGGCCGCGATCGGCCGCTTTCAGTTTTCCAAGCCAGGATGGCTCGCGCCTGGGCCAACTGTTACGTCGCCCCTGCTCGAAGGCGCAGACCGCACACCACGATTCATCGACCTATGTCTCGCCGCGGAGAACCTGCAACGGCGCGTGCCAGCCGAGGTGCGCGATCGCACGCAGGCACTGGTATGGTCGTGGGCGCCGCTGTTAGCGGCTCTCGTCGGCGAAGCTTCGCTGGTGCACGGCGACTTTAACAAACGGAACCTGCTGGTGACCACCACCGGCGACCGATGGCGGGTGGCCGCGGTTCTGGACTGGGAGTTCGCGGTCTCCGGTTCGCCGCTCGCCGACCTCGGCAGTTTCCTCCGCTACGAGCGCGCGGCGCGGCCGGTCGCCGAGCCGCATTTCTCCGCGGGTTACATGCGTGCCGGCGGCCGTTTGCCGCCCGACTGGCGGCGTCTCGCGCGCCTGGTCGATCTGGTGGCTCTCGCGGAGAGCCTGACGCACGATCAACTCCCGGATTACGTCGCCTCTGAGCTTGTTGATCTCGTGCGCGCTACAATCGAGGATCACGACCACGAATAATGGACATCGAGCGGCTGGTTCAAATCGCGCAAGGCCTCGAGATCGGCAACATCCGCCGCCACATTTTCCTGTGCTGCGATCAGACCAAACCCAAGTGCGCGGCGAAAGAGGTGGGCCTCGAATCGTGGGAATATCTGAAACGCCGCCTCGCGGAACTGGGTCTGCTGGCTGGCGAGCGATGCGTCTACCGTAGCAAGGCCAACTGTCTGCGCGTGTGCGAACAAGGTCCCATCGCTGTAGTCTACCCCGACGGAACCTGGTATCACTCGGCGACGCCGGAGGTCATCGAGCGGATCATCCAGGAACACCTGATTGCCGGGCAGCCTGTCGCGGACTACATGTTCGCGCGCTCAAACACGAAGAAGTACTGATAGGGCAGGAAATCGAAGCTGCCGGTTTTACGGAAGCCCGCCGCTTTCATCTCGGCGATCAGTTGGTCTTCGGAGATCTTCATGCTCTCGGGCGGTCCCAAGGGCAGCGGCTTTTTGTAAAACTCGATCACCACGATACGGCCGCCCGGCTTCAGCGCCGGGGCGAGCTTAGGGTAGTAGGCCGCGCGATCCGCGATGTGATGCAGCACGTCGCAAAAGAAGATGGTGTCCACAGCCGTCGCCGGCAGCTTCGGATCGTCCGGCGCGGCCAGCACCGCTTCCACATTCTTCGGCGCATTCTTCGTGGCGGCTTCGAGTAATTTGGCGTCGATGTCCACCGCGTAGACCTTGCCCGCGTGCATCGCAAATCGCCGCGTGAAGTACCCGCTGCCCGCGCCGATATCCGCCACCGTCTCGGTGGGTTTCAGGTTGAGCGCCATCACCACCTCGTGCGGCTTCTGCCAGGCGTCGCGCGCAGGGTCTTCCAAGACCCGCGCGTATTCCTCGGAACTGGGCGGATGGTGTTGGTGCGCCACCTGTCCCCACGCGGCCACGGCCGCGACGCCTGCCAGCAAGACTCTGTTGGATTGTTTCACTCTTCCTCCGTTTCTTCGGGCGGCTCGAACCCATCCAGCAGGTCCGGATTGGCCGCGAACTTCTTCAACACGGCGATCACCGTCGCCGATCGAAACCCCGCCCGCACCAGCCTGCGATATGCCGACGCCATATCCTTCGCGTCCCGGAACAGGCTCTCTTTGGACTTCATGCGAAACTTGCGGCGCACGAACTCTTCGGCCAGAGCCTGCTCGCTGACATCCTGATACACCTTCCCGACGGTCTGTTGCGCCACCGCCGGCGCCACGCGGCGGCGCGACAAATCGGCCAGCACGCGCGTTTTCCCCAGGCCTTCGTTTTCCAGGCGCGCGGCGGCGAAACTCTCGGCGAACTTCCGGTCATTCAGATAGCCGTAATCTTTCAGGCGCGCGATGGTGAGATCCACATCGGCGGCGCGTTCCGCCTTAGCGCGCAGTTTGTCGCGGAGTTCGCCCGTCGAGTGCGCCCGGCCGCCCAACACTCTCAGCGCGTACTCCCACAGCGCTGCTGCGTCCTTGAGGGCGCGTTTTCGCTCTCTCATACCGCGGCCTTTCTAACGGAATAGCAGTTTACCATGCCTCCCGTCGACGCAAGGTATACTAAATGCTTAAAGGGAGGAGTGAGATGGATAAGAATGGATTCTCCAGTTTCTTGCTGGGCCTCGGTGTCGGCATCGGCATCGGTATGCTGTTCGCCCCAAAATCCGGTGCGGATACCCGGCAGCTCATCAAGGATAAGACCGGGGAGGGCACCGATTTTCTCAAGCAGCGCGGCGCCGAAATACGGGATTCGGCCAGCGATATGCTAGCCAAGAGCAAGGAGGCATTGAACCGCCAGAAGGACACCATAGCCGACGCCATGGAAGCCGGTAAACAGGCTTACCGCGACGCGGTAAATCAGCCGCCGCAGCCTCCCGCCGCGGAAGGAACGGCTCACTAATTCCAATGCCGGGGAGGGTTCCGCATGCCTGAAGACGTCTTCCGGTGGGTGATTGCTGCGGGCGTGCTCCTGGCCTGCCTCGCGTCTGTGTGGCAGGCGCTTATTTTGGCCGCCATGTACCGCGCTGGAAAGGAAGCCAAGAAGGCCGGCCTGGAAGCTCAGAACAAGCTGGGGCCGCTGGTGGACCGTTTCGACGCGGTGCTGACGAACACTGGCAAGATGTTGGAGGAGAATCGTCCCCGCATTGCCGAGATCACCGCGGAGACCTCAGCCTTGGCGAAAGCCGCCCGCCAGCAGGTGGAACGGATCGGTGAGTTGATCGACGACACCAGCGTGCGCGCCAAAGCCCGGATCGCACAGATCGATCAGACCGTGGGCCGCACCGTGGAGCAGGTGGACCACGCGGGCGAGGCCGTCAAGAGCGCGGTCATGAAGCCGGTGAAAGAGGTCGGCGGTATCGTCGCCGGCGTCAAGGCGGCCTTGAACACCTATGCGCAAGGCGGCAACCGGAACTCGCCGGAGCACGCCACGCAAGACGAAGAAATGTTTATCTGATGGTGGCACAGGCTTCAGGCCGGCGGTTTCGCCTGCCTAGGCGGCTTTCTGAACCTTACCGGAGCGAATGCAGGACGTGCACACACGCAAGCGCTTGGTGGCGCCATCGATCACCGCGTGGACCGACTGCAAGTTCAAATTCCAGCGGCGCTTGGTGACATTATGAGCGTGACTGACCCGGTGGCCAAACCGCGGGCCGCGCCCGCACACATCGCAAATTCGTGCCATATTACGAGAATCTCCTCAAAGCTGCGAAACTGGTATTTTACCATACTGTAGCACTAAGGATGGGCGCTTGACAGAGTTCAATCATATCCACATCCGCGACGGGGAAGACTGGGTTTGCGGAAGGAGCATGGCATTTGAAGACCGCGAGCTGATTCGGTCGGAGGCCCGCGACCCGGACGAGGAAGAGTGCTGCCGGCGCTGCGCGGAGCAGATCCTGGCGTATTTCGGCGATGCAATGCACGTGCAATAGACGCGGACACCTGGAGCCGCTGAGGAACCTTTGAAAGAAACGATCCTGGTCGTCGAAGACGGGGACGCCGTTCGCAACTTGGTTTGTCTGATGCTGGTCGAGAACGGGTACCGGGTGCTGGAGGCCCGCGACGGTCATCACGCCCTGCGTGTTTGCGAAAAACATCCTGAGTCGATTCAGCTCGTGTTGACCGACCAGATGATGCCCAACATGAAGGGTGCGGATTTGGCCGAACGACTGCGTCGCGCGCGTCCTGGCTTGCGCATTCTGCTGATGTCGGGTTACGCGCAGGAGCCGGTAGCCGAGCGCCTGGGTTGCGGCCCGGTGGCGTTCCTGCCGAAGCCGTTCACATCGGTGGAGCTGGTGGCGAAGATCCGGCAGGTTCTCGAAGGATGATTGAGCACTTCGGTTTCTCGAAGCGCCATTTCTGGCACAGCCTGGCGGCCGTGCTGCTGGGCAATGCGGCCTACTTCAGTCTGGACCGCTATCTGCCGCCGGCCGGCCGACACGCGCCATTCAAGATCGACTGGGGACTGGCTATCGACTTCTGGTGCTGCCTGGTGTGTTACGGCCTGCTGGCGCGGGTGAAGTGGTTTGGGCGCCGGTGAGCGGCGCGGCTGCGCCGCAAGGACGCACTTCGATCCGGATTTCCTTGCCGAGTGCGTGGAATGCGGCCTCGACCTGATCGAGCCGGGAACCATGGCGGAGATCAAAGAGGCGGTCTACATTGGCTTTGGGAATCCCCATGCGGCGCGCCAACTCAGCCTTGCACACGCCGGTAGCGAGAAAGAGCCGGTAAAGCTCGGCCTTGGGGCCCTGGAGGGCAGGCAAGCGGACCATCCGGATCTACTAGCGTCCGGCGTGACCTGCCCGGCCGCGGGAGCGGCTCGCCGCACCGAATGTGCTCTTGTACGAGTGTTTGCAGAAGAGCGACGGCCATCGCGCGAGCTTCGGTTTCGCTGTCGGCCTGGGAAACGCCCAGCCGAAATCGGGGATCGTGATGGCGAAGCCGCCTTCTTTCGCGGGTTCAAACATCGCTGGATATTCCATGTCGATTCTCACCCTCGTTCGATCCCCAACTGTTTGAGGCTGCTATAGTAGGTGCCGGTTTTGATTTCCTTGTTGGGATGGCGTGGAATCGTGGTGCGCGCGCGCCACGGGCCGTCACTTCCACATGTCACCAGATCTGATAACCAGGGGCGGCGCCGCATGTGAGAGCAGGCGCGCTACTACTTCTTCTCGCCCAGCACGCCGCCCACCAAGCCGCCAGCGGCTTTGCCCAGGTTGTTCTTCCCCAGGCTTTGCACTTTTCCCGGCGCCATCGCTTTCATGTCGGGCTTGAATACCGGGTTGGCGGCGGTCCCCTCGATCAGAAAAGGCACGCCAGCGCCGCTCTTCGCGCCCAGCATCGCCAGGGCGGCGCCACCGGGGTGCAACACGGCGCTCATCTTGAAATCCAAAGCCTGGCTGGGGCTGACGGTTCCGCCGCCGCTCAACTCGCCCAGCGCCGGGGCCACGAACTTTATGTCCTCCACACGCGAGCCGTCTGGAGCGATGTGGACATTGGCGGCGAAGGTTTGGATTTCCGTGTCCGGTCCGGTCTTGATGCCGGCCAGCTTCTCCACGGTCGACATCTTCGATCCCAGATCAAGCCCGGTCAGACGCGTGTTGTTCAGGCCGAGCGAGCCGTCTATAACCAGAGCTTCTACCGGACCGGTGAACGAAAGCTTGGCGCTGGCGGTCCCGCCTTGAAAGGAAGATCCGGAGGGTAGCGCGACGCCCAAGGCCGGCAGCATATCCGCCAGTTGCGGCACGCCCATGGCGGGCCCTGAGAAGCTCAGATTCAGCGCGGTGGATTCGCCCTGCGGCGCGTAGGTTCCGGTCAGGCTCGCGGTCGCGGTGCCGATGTGAATTTCGCCGCTGCGCAGCACGCCGGAGTTTTTGCGCAGGTCATGCTCCAGCGCGAAATCGAACTCCACCGGCTCGCGCGCGGGCGATCCGTTCTTAGCCAGCTTCAACTGGTTGGCCTTCAATCGCCCGTTGAGAAACAAGGTCTTGCCGTTCGACGCGGCGACGCCATCGATCGAGAGCAACCCCGCCAGTCCCGTCGAACTCTCGAAGCCAGCCACCGCCAGATCGAAGCCGGATAGCTTCACGTTGACCTTCACCGGCGTTTGCGCGGCATTGGCGCTGTTAATGGGACCGGCCATGCCGTTGAGCTGGAGATCGCCAGTGTCCGCCAGCTTTGCCGAAAGAGCGAATGGGAAGACCACTCCAGCGGCAAAGTTCTTGAGCTCCACGTTCACGTTGTCGAGCGCCCGCGCTTTTGCATTGCTGTTCTGTTGCGCGAAGGTCAGGCGGCCGTTCGAGATCTTTACCAGCTTTACGGAAAGATCGAACCCCGCGCTGGGAGCGCCGGCGCGCGGGGCCGGCGCCGCCGGCTTCCCGCCGAGGCTCGAAAAATTCCAATCGCCGGCGGCGGACTGCAGCAGTTCGATTTGCGGCTGATCGAGCGTGAACTGGGTTACGCGGAGTTGGCGCGAGACGATGAGCGGCCACAACTCTACGCCCAGTGTCAGCGACCTGGTGTGCAGGAAGGGAGTGCGGCTGTAGGCCGGATCGTCGGCGATGGAAAGGTCGTCGGCGGTCACGCCGCCGGAGAGGATCGCCAGTTTCAGATCGCCGACTTTCACTTCGCGCGCCAGCGCTTTGGACAACCCCGCCTCGAGCGCGGGACGGAATTGATTGGGGTCGATGAGAAATGGCAGGGCGATGACCGCCAGCAGCAACAGGACAACCACGATGCCGAACCAGCGGACAGAGCGCTTCATAAAGGTATTCTGGACGAACGAAAGGAGCCGATGGTCAGACGGAGGCCATCCTCCAGCGGCACGCGCGGTTCCCAGCCGAGCAGGCGGCGCGCTTTGGAAATGTCCGGCCGGCGCTGCTTGGGATCGTCTTCCGGTAGCGGGCGATTGACGATCGGCGACCGGCTGCCGGTGATGCGGCGGACGCATTCGGCGAACTCGCAGATGGTAATTTCGTTTGGGTTGCCCAGATTTACCGGATAGCGCTCATCGGATTGCATGAGCCGGTAGATGCCGTCCACCAGGTCGCTGACATAGCAAAAGCTGCGCGTCTGTGATCCGTCTCCGAAGATGGTGAGGGCTTCGCCGCGGAGGGCCTGGCCTATAAACGAGGGCACCACGCGGCCGTCATCCAGCTTCATGCGCGGCCCATAGGTATTGAAGATGCGCGCGATGTTCGTGCGCAGGCCATACGTGCGATGGTAAGCCATGGTCAGCGCCTCGGCGAAGCGTTTGCTCTCGTCGTAGCAGGAGCGCGGCCCCACCGGGTTGACGTGGCCCCAATAGGTTTCGCTCTGCGGATGCTCCAGCGGGTCGCCGTAACATTCCGACGTGGAGGTGAGCAGGAACCGGGCGCCTTTGGCGCGTGCCAACTCCAGCATGTTGCGCGTGCCCGCGCTGCCCACGTCCAGCGTGGCGATGGCGTGCTGCAAATAATCCTTGGGGCTGGCCGGCGACGCCATGTTCAGCACGGCGTCCAACGCGCCGTCCACCACCAGCGGCAGCGTGATATCGTGGCGGACAAGCTGGAATTGCGCGCGGCCGACGAGATGCGCCACATTTCTTTCTAACCCGGTGAGGAAATTGTCGACGGCCACCACCGCATGGCCCTCCGCCAGCAGGCGATCGCACATGTGCGAGCCGATGAATCCGGCGGCTCCGGTAACCAAGATGCGCAAGCTGAACACCCCGTCAGGTTGAAGTTTCGAGCGGACTTTGCGGACCGCTGTGCTACATTCAAGGTTACCGCATGGTCCACCCATCCTGGCTGGAAATTGCGATTCTGGCGATCCTGTTGTGCATCTCCGGATCGCTTTTCTGGATCCGCTTCCGCAAGCCGGTGGAAGCAATCCGCCGCGCGCGCGATAATCCCGATTTCAAGCTGCGGCCGCTGGGGCCGCGCATCCGGCAATTCGTCTGGGAAGTGCTGCTGCAAGGAAAAGTGATCCGGGAGCGTCCGCTGCCCGGGCTGGCGCACGCCTTCGTCTTCTGGGGCTTCTGCGCGTTCGCGCTGATCACTCTCAACCACGTCGCCGCCGGTTTCGGCGTCCCGTTTCTGAACCGCGAAGTAGGATTTGGCAAAGCTTATTTCGCTTTTGTGGCGGTGTGGGCCGTGGCGGTGGCGGTGTCGATCGCGGGCCTGGCGGTCCGGCGCTTCGTGGCGCGACCCGTCTGGCTGGGCAAGGTAGCGCCGGAATCCGGCATCATCGCGCTACTCATTTTCATCCTGATGATCACGTACCTGGCCGGTCTTCGGATGGATGAAACCACCACGCTGGCGCGCGCGAACTGGTGGCTGCACACCCTCACGCTGTTGGCGTTTCTGCCGCTGATCCCTCACACCAAGCACCTGCACCTGGTGATCAGCCCGGCCACCGTGTTTTTGCGGCGGGACGGATTCAGCAAGATTCCGCCGCTGGTGGGCGACGAGGATTTCGGCCTGGACACAGGCAAGGACGTGACCAAGCTGGACGCGCTGCAAGCTTATTCCTGCGTGGAATGCGGGCGCTGCACCGAGCACTGTCCGGCGTACAACACCGGCAAAACGCTCAACCCGAAAGAGATCATCCTGGGGCTGCGGCATTATCTGAACGAAGAAGGACCGGGCAACGAGGAGCCGCTGCTGGGCAAACACATTTCCATGGAAGCTGCATTCCAATGCACCACCTGCGGCGCCTGCGAGTTCCAGTGCCCGGTGGGTATCCAGCACCTGCCGGTGATCGTCGGGCTGCGGCGCGGCGCGGTGAACACGGGCAAGTGGGAAGACGATTACGGCGGCAAGATGTTTCTGGCGATGGAGCGCAACGGCAATTCGCTGGGATTCGCCTCCAGTGAGCGGCTGAAATTCATCGAGAAGAACGAGCTGCCGATTTTCGACGGCACGCAGGAATATTGCCTGTGGCTGGGCTGCATGGGGTCGTACGATCCGCAGGGCCGGGAGATTGTGCTGTCGCTAGCTGCGGTGTTGCGCCATCTGGGCGTGACGTTCGGCGTGCTGCGCAAGGAGAAGTGCACGGGCGACCCGGTGCGGCGCTTGGGGAACGATCTGCTGTTCCAGCAGATGGCGGAAGCCAACATCGAGCAGTTGAAGTCGGCCAAAGTGACCAAGTTGCTTTCCATCTGCCCGCATTGCGTGCGCACCATCGGCGAGGATTGGAAGGAATTCGGCGCGGCGTTTCAGATCGAACATCACAGCGAGCTGCTGGCGAGGATGCAGGATAAGCTGCCGGCGCGCGCGGACCAGCGGGAGCGGGTGGTCTTCCACGATCCCTGTTACCTGGGGCGCTACCGCGGCATTTATGACCCGCCGCGCGAGGTGATGGCGCGCTGGGACGAGGTGGAGGACCCGGGGCGCGCACGCCAGCACTCGTTCTGTTGCGGCGCCGGCGGCGGGCAGATGTTCCTGGGCGAGGAGAAGGGCAAGCGCGTCAACGTGGAACGCGCCACGGAACTGGCTGCCACGGGAGCGCCAGTGGTGGGCACGGCCTGTCCGTTCTGCCAGACCATGTTGCGCGACGCCTTCGGCACGGTGAGCCAGACGCCGCCCAAACTGCTGGATATCGCGCAGATTGCGGCGGCATCGATCGAGCCCACGGCGGGGCGGGGGATGGTATAATCCTGAATTGGCGCTCCGGCCGGGTTCGATGCGGGCGGGCGCAGCCAAGCCGCAGGGACACCGCAAGCGGGCGCGTAGCTCAATTGGCAGAGCAAGTGACTCTTAATCACTAGGTTGTAGGTTCGATTCCTACCGCGCTCACCAGAAATAAAGCACGTACAGGTCAATGTACCTTGCTGGAAACTGCGACTTGTGCCGATTCTTGCACAACCCTATCCGAAGGTTGCTGGCTCTTCGGCGTAGCGGTGAGATGCTCCACCGCGGCCTGTTTCGCGGCCATCCTGACTCCGGTAGTCAAGCCTCCTGACGGATGCTGCCCTCACGGCCTTTAACGTAGTGGTCGGGCGGGTCGGATCTGTTGGTTGGGGCCTTCCGAAGGGAAACGCAGCGGGACGCACCCCTGTCGGATGCACGCAGCCTATGGGTTATGATGAACCGCGCACTGCCCGAATGGATAGGTCATGGTCCGCCACAGTAGCGTCTTCCGCGGGGTAGTCAAACTTGTACGGAACGAACTCTCCGGGCGGGTGCGCGCGCGCCCAGTCAATGGTGCGGCGAATGGCTTCGTCGAGCGGTACTGGCTCCTTGTAACCGGCTTCCCGACGGATACGGGTTGAATCCGCTTCCCAATGCTGGGCGCTGTTGCCGGGCGAGGCCAAGTACGGCGGTATGCGTTTCTTAGGTAAGGTAATGAATTCGCCGTCCCAACCGGTCGCCGCTGCGATCTTGCCTGCCCAATCGAGTTCCGAAAATGCTGGCGTTTCTGCGACGTTGTAGACACGGCCGGCAGTCCGTTCGGAAACCGCGGCCAATGCCAGCGCCGCCGCCACGTTCTCGACGTATCCTCGTGGCGAGCGCCATGCGGCCCAACCTTCTTCAAACAGGATCCGGCGCCGGCCATCGTCGATTCGCTTAAGCACCGGGTGGAATCGGCATAGGTGATCGCCAGGACCATAGATCATCGGCAACCGGAGCACTGTGCCGGGTAGCTCAGGATCGCCCAAGACAGCCCGTTCGACAGGAATCTTGTCGTACTCGTCGTCAATCCAGCCGAAGAGTTTTTGCAGCATTTTCACCTGTGCGGGCGGATACGTCTGCAACTTCGTCCGAAGCGGTGAATCCTCGGTCAGCGGCACTGGCTCCAGCGGCCCCTCCTCGCTGCCGTGTAGCACCCCGCAGGCCCGATACACGTCGATGCTGCTTGCCACCACCACACGTCCTGCCATGCCACGGAATACGTCCATCAACGACTCCGCCTGGGCGCCTGAGCTGAGGATCAGGTCGATGACCACATCCGCCTTAGGGCGGATTGCAGCCAAATCCCGGCGCTCGCCCAGAATCGACTCGGCGGATAAATCCGCTTGCGTGCTGCCCCGGTGAAAAACGGCCAGGGAGTGACCCATCTGGGAGAGCATGCGAACAAGGTGGGGGCCAATGAAGCCAGTCCCGCCAATAACCAGAATCCTCACACCACCAGATTACTTCAGCCAAAAGTCACGCAAGCATGGCGCGGCTGTGCCGGTCCACGTCCGGAGCGAGAAAAGCCCGCCGCGCCCGACGCCACTTGTTGATGCGGTAGCCACGCTCGCCGCCTTCCGACTTGAAGCTCTCGACCGCGTACCCGGCCTTCTTCATCGCGCCCGCCACCTGGAGGGGCTGAACCGGCTGAGCACGGCACCACAACATTTCCGGTTTAGTTAGTTCGGCGATCTGACGACACTCCCCGACGACTACATCGGACCACGGCACATCGCAACGGGGAAACAGCTACCGCCAGGGCCGGGCGGCGAAGATTGGTTCGAGGGGGAAGAGCGCCCTGGGCCTGAGCCGGCTTCGAACGCCGCAGGCCCATTGACTAGGTCGTCGCCCGGGTGCCGGCAGAGGGCCAGACGGATGTGACCTCTGCTTGTCGGACTTGTGGCGGGACGGCCAACTGGCCGACCCGCGTGCCGCGCACACATTGGGCGAGGTTCTTGTCGGGCGTGCAGATAATCACGGCAAATACGTCCTGTAACGAAGGCCGGGGTTACTACGCCAGTCCATCTCAGTCGACGACACGAAATTCACCGCGCACGCCACGGGCGGAATCGGGTGCAACCCAAACCTGGAACATGCCCGGCTCGCTCACCAGCTCGCCGCGTTCGTTGTGAAACGCGAGAATGGCGGCGGACAACTTGAACTGCACTGTCTTCGTTTCGCCCGGCTTGAGCATAACTCGCTGAAAGCCCTTCAGCTCTCGTACCGGCCGGGTCAGGCTGGCGGAAAGCTGGCGGGTATAGAGCTGGACAACTTCGTCCGCTGGCCACCTGCCTGAGTTTGTAACATGCGCGCTAACGGTAAGCGCACCGCCCTTCGCCACGGACGCGGAAGATAGCTTCAGGTTCGAATATTGAAAGGTCGTGTAAGAGAGGCCATAACCGAAGGGATACTCCGGACCGTAATCGATATCGATGTAGCGCGATGTGTCGCCCTCGGGCGCCACCTTCTCGGAAATGTGCGCGGAAGCCCCGCGCGCGGGCCGGCCGGTGTTCATGTGGTTGTAGTAAATGGGTACTTGGCCGACGGTGCGCGGGAAACTAACGGTCAACTTCCCGGAAGGTACAGCGTTACCGAAGAGGAGACTGGCAATGGCCGGTCCGCCCATGGTGCCGGGGTGCCAGGCATACAGCACCGCCCTGGCATCGGCCGCGGCCTTGGAGAACGTGAGGGGGCGTCCAGCCAGCACAATCAGCACGACGGGCTTGCCGCCTTTGGCAATCTCTTCCACCAACTGGCCCTGCGCTCCTGGCAGATCCAGCGACGCCCGCGAGCGGGCCTCTCCGGAGAGCGACTGCTCCTCCCCGATGAAAAGCAGGACCACATCGGCGTTCCGGGCCGCTTCCAACGCGGGGGCAAAACCCGCCTGGCTGCTATCGCGGCTGTTCTTCAGGGCGGGCGCGTACGCTACTCTGTCCGGTCCCAGCATTTCGCGAATCGCCGCCAGCGGCGTGTGCACGTCGCCGGGCCGACCATCGCTGACCCAGCATCCCATTTGGTCCACCCGGCTGTCGGATAGAGGTCCGATCACCGCCACCTTCGCGATGGATTTGGAAAGCGGCAACAGGTTGCCTTCATTCCTCAGCAGCACCGCGCTCTCGGTGGCGAGTTGCTGCGCGATGTCGAGAGCATCCGGAGCCAGCATGGCGGAGGCGGGCGGCGGCGCTGGGATGGGTTTGTCAAACAGGCCAAGACGGAACTTGAAGCGTAGAATATTACGGACGGACTCGTCTACCAGTTTGACGTCGAACTTTCCGGCCGCGATGAGCGCGGGCAGATCGTCGTAGTAGTCGGTGCTGGCCATCTCCATGTCGACGCCGGCGCGGAGAGACTTCACGGCGGCGTCGGCGGAATCGGCGGCATAGCCGTGGTTGACCATCTCTTCGACGGCGTTCCAGTCGCTCACCACGACGCCGTCAAAGCCCCACTCCTTACGCAGGACCTGGCGCAAGAGGAAGGCGTTGCCGGAGGCGGGCACGCCGTTGAGGTCGTTGAACGCGGTCATGAAGGTTGCCACGCCCGCTTTTTCCGCGGCGGCGAAGGACGGCAGGTAGACATCGCGCAACAGCGTCTCGGGAATCCAGGTGGTGTTGTAGTCGCGACCGCCCTCGGCGGCTCCGTAGCCCGCGTAGTGCTTGGCGCAGGCGGCCACTGCATCGGAGGCATCCAGCGAATCTCCCTGAAGACCCCGCACCATGGCGGCTCCCAGAGCGCTGGCCAGCACCGGGTCTTCTCCCAGGCTCTCGGCGATGCGGCCCCAGCGGGGATCGCGGGCAATGTCGAGCATGGGCGCGAAGGTCCAGTGAATCCCCTCGGCCGCGGTTTCGCGGGCAGCGATGTGCGAGGCCTTGCGGACCAACTCAGGGTCCCAACTGGCGGACTGTCCCAAGGGGATGGGGAACACGGTGCGATAGCCGTGGATGACGTCGCGGGCGAAGATCAGCGGAATGCCCAGACGGCTTTCGTGGAGCGCGATGCGCTGCAGTTCCGCGCGCTGTTGGGCGTCGCGGACATTCATGACCGAGCCCCACCGTCCCGCGCGGACATCATTGCGCAGTTGCGCGTCGGATCGGGCGTAGCCGGCCGTCGACTGCGACAGTTGGCCGAGTTTCTCCTGCAGCGTCATGCGCGCCAGCAGTGCGTCGATGCGGCGTTCGATGCCTGCGGGTGAGCCACACAGGCTGGGCATCGCAACGGGAATGCAAGACAAGACGATGATCGAGGCGATCGGGCGAATGCGCATGGGTTTGAGAATCCGGAATCGGCGGCCAACTGAGTACCGGCCGCAGCGTTACGAGAATCGGCATCGCTTATGAGCTTCTCATGCTGAGCGGCGCCCGGGCAAGCACTTTCCCGGCATTTCTTTTGTCCCGGCCACCCCTAGATACAATACCTCTATGTCTGATTCAAGCCTTTCGACTCGTCGTGACCTGCTTCGCTCCGGTCTGGCGCTCTCCGCTTCCACGCTGGTCGCACGCGCAGCAAGCCGCGCCCATGCGCTGTTTGCCGCAGCCTCGGCCGAGGCCTTGGCCGCCGTTCCTCCGCGCGAGCACTTGCTGTTCGACTTTGGCTGGAAGTTCTTTCCGGGCCATGCCAACGACCCGGCGCGCGATCTGGGATTCGGAAAAGATCAGGGAGACTTCGCCAAGTCCGGCGGGTTTGATTTTGCACGCGAAAAATTCGACGACTCCAAATGGCGAACCTTGAATCTCCCGCACGATTGGGCGGTCGAGTTGCCTTTCGTGCGCGACGAAGACTTGCAATCTCACGGTTAC
>Ga0335078_10006385_pt1 | contig 17457 bp, 13 predicted proteins | sample Lox_Sample_32_FD_206711 | JGI IMG/M metagenome (GOLD analysis project Ga0335078, IMG submission 206711) | Soil microbial communities from Loxahatchee National Wildlife Refuge, Florida, United States - Lox_Sample_3.2 | ecosystem: Environmental > Terrestrial > Soil > Wetlands | place: USA... | reverse complement strand
GCATCGTGCACGCGACCTTACACGTGAGCGTGCGCGAGGCGCTGGCGCTGATTACGCGCGAGCGGATCGAACGCGTGATCCGCGTGACCGACGTAGCCCTCAAGCGGCTCGGCATCGCGCAACCGAAGATTTATGTCGGCGGGCTCAATCCGCACGCCGGCGAAGAGGGAATGTTCGGCCGCGACGAGATCGAGATCATCGCGCCGGCCATTCAAAGCGCGGCGCAGAACGGCGTCGACGTGTCAGGTCCGTTCGGCGCCGACACCATGTTCCGCAAGAAAGGCTCGGACGCGTTTATCGTGATGCTTCACGACCAAGGCCACATCGCCGCCAAGCTGCAGGCCTTCAACCGCACCGCGGGCTTGTCGATCGGCTCGCCGATTCTGTTCTCCTCGGTCGCGCATGGCAGCGCGCACGACATCGCCGGCAAAGGCGTCGCCGACCCCGGCGCCATGATCGAAGCGATCAGGCGGCTGGCGAGCATTTCTCCCGCCCCCTGAAAAGGGAGCGTCGGGGTGGGGGTCATCCCACCCACGCGAACACATGAAAATTTGAAAGACCCCCACCCGCCCGCCTGCGCGACGCTCCGGCGGGTGACCTCCCTCTTGCAGGGAGAGGTGAAAGAAAATCAGTGCGCCGCGGGCAGCGGGGCCGCCGAGATCGCCGCACCGTTTGGCTGCGGCGGCGCCATCGGGTTGGCGGGCGGCGCGGCGGCGCCGGTTTGGGCCACCGTCTCCGCCGGCGGCGGAGAGCCCGGCAGCACGACCACGCGCGTGCCGACCTGCACGCGGCTGTAGAGATCCTCGACGTCCTCGTTGAGCATGCCGACGCAGCCCGACGACACATAATGGCCGATAGTCGACGGCTGATTGGTGCCGTGGATGCGGTAGAGCGTGTGGCCGAGATACATGGCGCGCGCGCCGAGCGGATTGCCTGGGCCGCCCGCCATCACGCGCGGCAGATAGGGCTGCCGCTCGATCATTTCCGCCGGCGGGAACCAGTCCGGCCATTCCTTCATCTTGGAAATGCGCTCGGTGCCGGTCCAGGTGAAACCCTCCCGGCCGACGCGCACGCCGTAGCGGATCGCCTTGCCGCCGCCGAGCACCAGATAGAGGTAGGTGTGCGCGGTATCGACGATGATGGTTCCGGCCGGCTCCTTGGTCGAGTAGTCGACGAGCTGCTTGCGCAAGTTCGGCGGCAGTTCCTTGGGCGCGCCGAGCTCGGGCTGCTCCTCGGGCGGCAACGCCGCGGTCCCTGCGGGCGGCGGCGGCTGTGCGCCCGGCGCTGTGGCCGGAGCCGGCCCGATAGCACCGGGCGGGCGGATCACGTTCGGGTCGCTGTCCGCACCTTGCTGACCGAGCTGATGACCGTAAACCGGCGGCTGGCCCGGCTGCTGCGCAAAGCCGGGAGGCGGCAGCGCCTGTTGTGAGTCGTTCGGATAGGGCATCGTGCCCGGCTGACCCTGCTGGCTGTATTGGCGCGAGCCATAAGGCCGGCGCACCGGCTGATCCTCGTCGTCCTCATCTGACCAGAAAGCCGGCGGCGCGCGGTCGTCGTAATAGCCGCCCGGCGGCGGCGCGTCGCGGTAATAGCCCGGCGGCGGCGATGAATATTGCGCGGCAGCCGGCGCAGCCGAAAAAACCGCCGCGACCGGCAGCGCGAGCCACAAAAGTCCGTAACGTCGATTCATCGTCCCACCTGCAAGCGCGGAATCATGCATGGACCGGAGCATCGCGCTCCGGCCCTCCCGCGGCATGGCTTGCCCCGGGATGAAGGCACATTCAAGACATCTCTACGGCTATCTCGTTAACGTGATTTTGCCGCAACACCTGCGCTTTTGCTCACGTTTTCTTGGCTTCCCCCGCCAAAACCTGCTTGGCGACACGATGGCAGTCGACCGCGGCGGGAAAACCGCAATAAATCGCGACTTGGCGCAGGGCGGCGCCGAGTTCCTTCGGCGTCAGGCCGTTGCGCAGCGCGCCGCGGAAATGCGCCTCGAATTCGTGCATGCGGCCGAGACAGGCGATCATGCCGATATTGAGCAGGCTACGGTCGCGCGGCTTGAGGTCCTCATCGGTCCACACCGCCCCCCAGGCGAATTCGTTGAGCAGATCCTGGAATTTGCGGTTGAAATCGTCGGTATTGGCGACGGCGCGGTCGACATATTCGTCGCCGAGCACTTTGCGCCGCATCGCCATCCCCTTATCGTAGAGTGCCTTATCCATGGTCTTGAGCCTCCCGTTTTGCCTGGATCGTTTTCAAACTGGCACGGTCGCCAGATGCGCGAAAGGGGCCCGGATCAGCCCCCGCAGCCCGCTTGCTAATGGATGGTAATTCAATAGGTTAGGCGGACGCGGGGGCGGCATCCGGCTCCCCGTTCCACCGTTCCGTCCCCACAGGTTTCTACACGGCTGCGCGTTTATTGGTCAGGCGAAGCGCTACAATGGACGGGCATTTCCGATGGCAGCCGCACACGCACGATGGATGACAGCGACGAAGCGCTCATGGCCCGGATCGCGCGCGGCGACGAGCGGGCGTTCCGCACGCTCGCCAGCCGTCATCTGCCGACGATGCTCGGGCTCGCCCGCCGCATTCTCGGCAACGCCGCCGACGCCGAGGACGTGGCGCAGGAAGCCATGCTGCGGGTATGGACACACGCGCCGCGCTGGCAGCCGCTTGCTTTGTTCCGCACCTGGCTCACGCGCGTCACGGTCAATCTCTGTCTCGATCGCAAGCGGCGCGCGGTCTGGGTCGAGCTGGACGCGGCTGGCGAGATCGCCGATCAGGCACCCGGCGCGTCCGAGAAAGCCGAGCGCGACGAACGCGACAGACTGGTCGCCGCCGCGATCGCTGAATTGCCCGCGCGCCAGCGCGCGGCCATCGCGCTCACCTACGGTGACGGCATGAGCAATGCGCAAGTGGCGGACATTCTCGGCACGTCAGTGTCGGCGGTGGAGACGCTCCTGGTGCGCGGCAAGCAGAACCTGCGCCGCGCGCTGGGCCATGTAATCGATGAGGACAAGTAAAATGAACAACAACGAGTCCGACGAATTTCTCGACGCCGCGCTCAAGCGGCAGATGCAGGCCCCGCCCGACGAGGCCGCGGTCGCACGCGTGCTCAAGAGCCTCGCCGGCCCGCTGCCGCGGCAGAAGACGGCGCTGTGGCGCTTGCCCGGCGTACTGCTCGACTGGCAGTTCGCCCCGGCCTGGCCGCGCGTCGCCGCGCTCGCCTGCTGCGCGGCGCTCGGCTTCGTCATCGGCATTGCCGGGGTCGACCGCCGTTTCGACGGCGGCGGTCCGCCGTTCACCGTCGCCAGCAACAGCGATATCGGCTCGATCGTGTTCGAGCCCGAAGCCTTGACCGGAGCACGCCCATGACCGCCGTCCAATATACGCCGACGATGACGCGTGGTTCCTCGCGCTGGCTGCTGCTCGGCTCGCTCGCGCTCAACTTGTTCTTCGTCGGCGTCGCGGTGGCGATGGCGATCCGCGCGCCAGCGCCGCCGGCCTGGGACCGCAACGTGTTCGTGCGCGTCGAGCACATCGCCAACACGTTGCCGCCGGCCGACGCCGACCTGCTGCGCGGCCAGATCAATGCCAACCGCCAGCTTATCGATGAGATGCAGACCAAATACCACACCGCGCAGGATTCAATTCACGAGGCGCTGCGGCACGATCCGTTCGACGTCAATGCCCTGCGCAGCGCCATGGTGCAGACGCGCTCGGCTCGGCAGGCTTTCGATCAAGTCATTCAGGGCGTATTCGCATTTTCCGCGGCGCAAATGTCACCCGCCGGGCGAAAAGCGCTGGCGGATTGGCCGCCGAACCGCAATATTGCGAGCAAAACGCAATAAAACAGGCTAGTTTCTTCCGCCCCTTGCTAAAAGCCGAATCGAAAGTCGTTGGCATGCGTGACGGAAGCCATTGTGTGAGGCCGGGAATCGGACGGCGTTCGCGACCGTTCGTTGCCATGCTGCAGGGAATCTGCCTGATGCTCCCGCTCGGCGGCTGCCTTTTGAGCAACGACAAGCCCGATCCCGGGCTCGATATTCCTGTCGCCTACGAGTACGGGCCGAAGAGACCTGTACTGGCGGACGCGGCGGTTCCCTCGCTCGACTGGTGGCGCGGCTTCCGCTCCAAGGAACTCACCGAGTTTATCGAGGAGGCGCAGCTCGCCAATCTCGACATCGCCGTGGCGATCGCGCAGATCGTGCAGGCCGACGCGCAGTCGCGCGTGGCCGGCGCGCCGCTGCTGCCGATGGTCGCCCTCAACGGCGCCGCGACGCGCTCGCGCCCCTCGCAGACGACGGGCGGCAATAGCAGCAGCGGGAGCGGCGGTTCTGAATTCAACAATCTGTCGGCTTCGCTGACCGCGAGCTACGAGATCGACTTTTGGGGCAAGAACCGCGCGGCACTGCGCGCCGCCGAGGAGAGCGCGGTCGCCAGTCGCTATAACCGCGAAGTGGTCAGCCTGGCCACCGTAGTCAGCGTCGCCAACACGTATTTCCAGGTGCTGGCGGCGCAGGAACGTCTGCGCATTGCGCGGCAAAACGTGGCGAGCGCGAGCCGCATCCTCAATCTGATCAAGCAGCAATTCGCCGCCGGCACGGCATCCGATCTCAACGTCGCGCAGCAGGAAAGCCTGGTCAACACGCAGCGTGCGTCGATTCCGCCGCTGGTGCAGACGCTGCGGCAGAACGAGGCGGCGCTCGCGCTTTTGATCGCGCGGCCGCCGGAGCGCGTCGTTGTCCGCGGCGGCAGCCTGCGCAGCGTCACCATCCCGCGCGTGACGCCGGGCCTGCCGTCGGAACTCGTCGCACAGCGGCCGGACATCCGCCAGGCCGAGGCGCAGCTCGCCGCCGCCAATGCCAACGTCTACAACGCGCGCGCCCAGCTCCTGCCCAGTATCACGCTGACCGGCGAGGGCGGTTACCAGAGTGCCGTGCTGCAGACGCTGCTGCGGCCGGAGTCGATGTTCTACACGGCGACCGCCGGCCTGACCCAGCCGATCTTCGAAGGCGGCAAGCTGCTCGGCAATCTCGATCTGCAGAAGGGCGTGCAGGACCAGCTCGTGCAGAGCTACCGTAAGGCGGTGATCTCCGCCTTCACCGACGTCGACAAGGCGCTGATCGCGGTGCGTGAGACGGCGCTCGCCGAACGCCTGCAGCAGGACGTGGTCAACAGCTCGCGCCGGGCTTTCGATCTGTCCGACCAGCAGCTGCGCGCCGGTACGCTCAATCTCATTACCCTGCTGCAGGTCGAGCAGACGCTGTTCCAGGCAGAGGACGCGCTGGCGCAGGCGCGGCTGGCGCGGCTGCAGGCGGTCGTCAGCGTCTATCAAGCGCTGGGCGGCGGCTGGCTGCCGAAACCCGTGGATACCGCCGATGCACGGTGAAGCGCCGAAACAGATTCTCGCCAAGACGAAAGGACGCGGGCGCCGCAATCTGGCGTTCCTGCTGATCCTGCTCGCAGTGGGCGGCGCGCTCTACTACGTTTTCAGCGGCGCGCCGAAGCCGCAGCAGCGCAGCCGCTTCGGCGCCGAGGGCGGACCGGTGCCGGTACTCTCCGCCGCCGCCGCCAAAGCCGACGTGCCGGTCTATCTCGACGCCGTCGGCACCATTAAGGCGCTCAACACCGTGACGGTGAGCCCGCAGGTCGACGGCAAGCTGATCAGCGTCAATTTCAAGGAAGGCGACGACGTCAAGAAGGGCGACGTGCTGGCGCGTATCGATCCCGCCACGTACCAGGCGCAGCTCGACCAGGCGAAGGCGAAGAAGGCGCAGGACGAGGCACAGCTCGCCAACGCCAAGCTCGATCTCGACCGCTACGAGAAGCTCGCCGCCACCAACGCCATCAACCGCCAGCAGGCCGACACGCAGCGGGCCCTGGTCGCCCAGGACACCGCGCTGGTGCAAGCCGACCAGGCGGCGATCGAAAGCGCGCAGGCGACGCTCGGCTACACCACCATCGTCGCGCCGATCGACGGCCGCACCGGCATCCGCCAGGTAGACGAAGGCAACATCGTGCATGCGGCGAGTTCGCCGGCCATCGTCGTCATCACCCAGGTCAAGCCGATCTCGGTGATCTTCAACCTGCCGCAGCAGGACCTCGGCCAGGTCAACGACGCCTTCGCCAAGGGGCCGCTACAGGCCGACGCCTTGCGCCCCGACAACAACGCGGTGATCGACCACGGCACGTTGCGCGTGGTCGACAATCAGGTCGATCAGACCACCGGGACGGTAAAGCTCAAGGCCGAATTCCCCAACGCCGGCGTGCTGCTCTGGCCGGGACAATTCGTCAACGTTCGGCTGTTGATCGACACGCTCAAGGACGTGGTGACGATCCCGACCGGCGCGGTGCAGCGCGGGCCGAACGGCACCTTCGTCTATGTGATCAAGGACGACAACACCGCCTCGATGCGCCCCATCGTGGTGCAGAAACAGGATGAGACGCAGACCGTGGTGAAAAGCGGCGTCGCGGTCGGCGAGCGCGTGGTCACCACCGGCTTCGTGCGCCTGACCGACGGCAGCAAGGTCGCGATCGGCAGTGCCGACGGCGCGCCGGCCGCGCCCGCGCAGGGCAACCGGCAGCGCGGCCAGCGCTCCGGCGGGAGGCAGAACCCGCAGCAATGAGCGTTTCCTCCCCATTCATCCACCGGCCGATCGCCACCTCTTTGCTGGGCATCGCGGTGATGCTGGGGGGCGCGCTCGGCTATTGGTGGCTGCCGGTCTCGGCGCTGCCGCAGGTCGACTTCCCCACCATCCAGGTCACCACCCAGCTTCCCGGCGCCAGCCCCGACACCATCGCCGAACTGGTCACCGCGCCGCTCGAGCGGCAATTCGGCCAGATTCCGGCGCTGCAGGTGATGACCTCGGCGAGTTCCTTCGGCATCAGCCAGGTCACGCTGCAATTCGACTTGAACCGCGACATCGACGCCGCGGCGCAGGATGTGCAGTCGGCAATCAACGCCGCCGGTTCGACGCTGCCGCGAAACCTGCCCTACCCGCCGCTCTATTCGAAGGTGAACCCGGCCGACGCGCCGATCATCACCCTGGCGCTGACCTCGGACACCATCGACCTGCGTGCGCTCAGCGACATGGCCGACACGATGATGGCGCCGCGGCTCTCCGAAGTGACCGGGGTCGGCCACGTCTCGGTGCAGGGCGGCATCCGTCCGGCGATCCGTATCCAGGCCGACCTGTCGCGGCTCGCCGCCTACGGCCTGGCGCTGGAGGACCTGCGCACGGCCATCGTCAGCGCCAACGTCGCCGGGGCCAAGGGCTCGCTCGACGGCGCGCACCAGTCCTACACCATCGCCGCCAACGACCAGATCACCGCCGCGGAAACCTACAAGAACGTGGTGGTGGCGTTCCGCAACGGCGCGCCGGTGAAGATCAGCGACGTCGCCGACGTCATCGACGGGCTGGAAAACACCAAGGTCGGCGCGTCCTATCGCAGCCGCCCGGCGATCGTGGTCGACGTGCAGCGCCAGCCCGGCGCTAATGTCATCGATACGGTGACCCGCGTGCGCGCGGAACTGCCGCGCCTGCGCCGCGCGCTGCCGGCCGGCGCCACGCTCACCATCGTCAACGACCGCACCACCACCATCCGCGCCTCGATCCACGACGTGCAGTTCACGTTGATCCTCAGCGTCGGACTGGTCGTCCTGGTGGTGCTGATCTTTCTGCGCACGGTGCGCGCCACCGTCATCGCCGGCGTGGCGCTGCCGCTGTCGCTAATCGCCACCTTCGGCGTGATGTGGTTTGCCGGCTTCTCGCTCGACAATCTGTCGCTGATGGCGCTCACCATCGGCACCGGTTTCGTGGTCGACGACGCCATCGTCATGATCGAGAACATCGTCCGCCACATGGAGAACGGCGAGCGGCCGCTCGAGGCGGCCTTACGCGGCGCGAGCGAGATCGGCTTCACCGTCATCTCGCTGACGCTGTCGCTGATCGCCGTGTTCATTCCGCTGCTGTTCATGACCGGCCTGGTCGGCCGCATGTTCCGCGAATTCGCGCTGACGCTGACCATCGCAGTGGTCGCCTCGGCCATCGTCTCGCTGACGCTGACGCCGATGATGTGCGGCCGCTTGCTGCGTCCGCCCTCCGAGGGCGGCGGCGGGCTCGCCGACAACGCGCTCACTCGCCGCTTCCACGATCTGATCGAGCGTACCGTCGCCTTCTACGAGCGCACTTTGCACTGGGTGCTGCGCCACCAGCCCGCGACGCTTTTGGTGACGCTGGTGACGCTCGCCGCGACCATCCTGCTCTACATCGTCATTCCGAAAGGCTTTCTGCCGCTGCAGGACACCGGGTTGATCACCGCGGTGACCGAGGCCAATACCGATATCTCCTTCGACGAGATGCAGCGCGAGCAGAACGACATCGAAGCCATCATCCGCGAGGACGCCGACGTGACCGGCGTGGTGTCGGTGATCGGCGTCTCCACGCTCAATTCGACGCCCAACGCCGGACGGCTCGCCATCACTTTGAAGCCGGAGAACCAGCGCAGCGATCACGTCGCGCAGATCATCGAGCGGCTCAAGCAGGCGGTTGCCGGCGAGCCGGGCATGAAGGTCTATTTCCAGGCGACGCAGGACATCCAGATTTCGACGCGGGTGAGCCGCGCGCAGTACCAGTACACGCTGGTCGGCACCGATTCCGCCGAAGTGCTCGATTGGGCGAACAAGCTGGTGGCGCGGCTGCGCGGCAACCCGGCAATGCGCGAGGTCGCCTCCGAGGCGCAAGAAGGTGGCCCGCGCGTCAACGTCATTGTCGACCGCGAGCAGGCCGGCCGCCTCGGCGTGTCCATGCAGAGCGTCACCGACACGCTCAACGACGCCTTCGGCCAGCGGCAGATATCGACCATCTACGGCCAGTCCAACCAGTACCGCGTCATCCTGGAGGCGCAGCCGCGCTACCAGCAGGACCCCGGCTCGCTGTCGAAACTCTACGTCACCGGCGCCAGCACCTCCACCGGCACGGCGGCGACCGTCGCCAACACCACGGTCGGCGGCACCAATTCGAACACCACCGCGACGCCCAACGCGGTCACCAGTTCGAACCAGGTGCCGCTGTCCGCCTTCGCGCATTTCGTCAACGGCTCGGCCTCGCTCGCCATCACGCACGAGGAGCAGTTCCCCTCGGTCACCATTTCCTTCGACCTCGCGCCCGGCTATGCGCTGAGCGACGCCGTCGCGCTCATCAGCCAGGCGCAGCAGGACATCGGCATGCCGTCTTCGGTGACCGGCAGCTATTCCGGCGATGCCGCCGAATTCGCCAAGTCACTCACCGGCGAGCCCTACCTGATCCTCGCCGCGGCGATCGTCATCTACATCGTGCTCGGCGTGCTGTACGAAAGCTTCATCCACCCGCTCACCATTCTCTCCACCCTACCCTCGGCCGGCGTCGGCGCGCTGCTCGCGCTGATGCTCTTTGGTTATGACCTGTCGGTGATCGCGCTCATCGGCATCGTGCTGTTGATGGGCATCGTGAAGAAGAATGCGATTCTGATGATCGACTTCGCCATCGAGGCTGAGCGCAACGAAGGTCTGTCGCCCGAGGAGTCGATCGTCAAAGCCGCCTTGCTCCGTTTCCGGCCGATCATGATGACCACGCTCGCCGCATTGTTCGGCGCGCTGCCGCTGGCGCTCGAATCGGGCACCGGCGCCGAGCTGCGCAACCCGCTCGGCATCACCATTGTCGGCGGTCTGATGCTCAGCCAGCTACTCACGCTCTACACCACGCCGGTGATCTACCTCTACATGGAGCGCCTGCGCGCGCGGCTCACCGCCTCGGGCGAAGCGCGGCCGCATCCGGCGGAGTAACGCATGATCCCGAAAAGCGGCAACCGGCTTTCGGACAAGATCATGCGTAGGGAAAACCGCTGATGAATTTCTCCTATCCATTCATCCGCCGGCCGATCGGCACCACGCTCCTGGCGATCGGCTTGTTCCTGGTCGGCGCGGTAGCTTACAGCTTTTTGCCGGTCGCCAGCCTGCCGAGCGTGGATTTTCCGACCATCTTCGTCACCGCCAACCGCCCGGGCGCCGATCCCAACATCATGGCGGCGACCGTCGCCGCCCCGCTCGAGCGGCGGTTGGGCGAGATTTCCGGCGTCACCGAATTGACCTCGGTGAGCTCGCTCGGCCTCTCGCGCATCACCGTGCAGTTCGACCTCTCGCGCAGCATCGAGGGCGCCGCCCGCGACGTGCAGGCCGCGCTCAATGCCGCGCTCAGCGACCTCCCCGGCGACCTGCCGACGCTGCCGACCTTTCGCAAGGCCAATCCGGCGGCGGCGCCGATCCTGATCCTGGCGCTGACCTCCCAGACCATGCTGCCGAGCGAGGTCTACGACGCCGCCGACACGGTGATCGCGCAACGGCTGAGCCAGGTGGACGGCGTCGGCGACGTCACTGTGGCCGGCTCCGAGCAGCCGGCGATCCGCGTGCGCGTCGATCCCGCACGGCTCGCCGCGATGGGCGTGGCGCTCGAGGACGTGCGCACCGCGATCGTCAATTCAAACGTTTCTGGGCCAGTCGGCACGTTCGATGGCCCCAAGCGCGGCGTGACCCTCGGCCTCAACGATCAATTGCCGGCGGCGGCGGATTACGAACCGATCGTGGTCAAGACCGTCAATGGCACGGTGATCCGGCTTGCCGATATCGCTTCGATACGCCCGAGCGTGCGCAACAGCCTGTCGGCCGGCTGGTTCAACAAGCAGCCGTCGGTGCTGCTGATCATCACCAAGCAGGCCAACGCCAACGTCATCGACACCGTCGACCGCATCTTCGATCTGCTGCCCGAATTGCGGCAATGGGTGCCGGCCGGCCTCGACATCTCGGTGCTCGCCGACCGCACGCAGACCATCCGCGCCAGCGTGCACGACATGCAGCTGACGCTGGCGGCGACCGTCATCCTGGTGATGATGGTGGTGGCGCTGTTCCTGCGCCGCACCGCCTCGACGCTTGCCGCCGGCGTCACCGTGCCGCTGTCGCTCGCCGGCACCTGCGCGGCGATGTGGGCGGCCGGGTTTTCGATCGACAACCTGTCGCTGATGGCGCTCGCCGTGTGCATCGGCTTCGTGGTCGACGACGCCATCGTGATGATCGAGAACATGTTCCGCTATCTGGAGCGTGGCGCCTCGCCGCTGCGCGCCACGCTCAAGGGCACCAAGCAGATCGGCTTCACCGTGGTGTCGATCTCGATCTCGCTGATCGCGGCGTTCATTCCGCTGCTGTTCATGGGCGGCATCGTCGGCCGGCTGTTCCGCGAATTCTCGGTAACGCTCGCCTTCGCCATCGCCGTCTCCACTGTGGTGTCGCTGTCGGTGACGCCGATGATCTGCGCTTATTTCGTGCGCACGGCGCCGAGCCATGACGGCACCTGGTTCGACCGCACGGTCGAAGGCGCGCTCGCGCGCATGATCCGTTTCTACGACCGCACGCTCTCGTTCGTGCTCGAACACAACGCGCTGGCGCTGATCGTCTTCGTCGCCACCATCGCGCTCACCATCGGGCTCTATATCAAGACGCCGAAGGGCTATTTCCCGCAGGACGACACCGGGCTGATCTTCGGCGGCACGCAGGCCTCGACCGACGTGTCGTTCACCGCGATGGAGCAGTTGCAGCAGAAGGCGATGGACGTCGTGCTGCAGGACCCGGCGGTGGCGGGCCTCGGTTCTTCGGTCGGCGCCTCCACCTTCAACGCCTCGGTCAACCGCGGGCGCATGTTTATCAGCCTGAAGCCGCTCAATGAGCGCGGCAACGTCAGCACGCAGCGCGTGGTGACGCGGCTGCGCAACAAGCTCAGCAATATCCCTGGCATCCGCGTGTTCATGGTGCCGGCGCAGGATCTGCGCGTCGGCGGCCGGCAGAGCGACTCGCAATATCAGTTCACGCTGTGGAGCTCGGACATCGACCTTTTGCAGCAGTGGGTGCCGAAGGTGATGGACGCGGTGAAGGCGGTGCCCGGCGTCACCGATCTCACCACCGACCGCGAACAAGGCGGCCTGCAGGCCAATGTCGACATCGACCGCGCGGCGGCGGCGCGGCTCGGCGTGCAGGTGCAGGACATCGACAACGCGCTCAACGACGCATTCTCGCAGCGGCAGATTTCGACGATCTACACGCAGCGCAACCAGTATCGCGTAATCTTCGAGCTCGACCGCCAATACACCCGCGACCCGACCGACATCAGCCAGATTTACGTCAACGGCGCGAACAACACGCAGGTGCCGCTGTCGGAGGTGGCGCATGTTCAGCGCGGCATCGCGCCCTTGGTGGTGAACCATCAGGGCCAGTTCCCGGCGGTCACCATCACCTATAACATCCTGCCCAATTTCACGATCCAGGACGTCACCGACGGCATCCAGCAGACAGTGGCGCAGATGCACGTCCCCGACACGATCCACACCGACTTTGCCGGCGACGTGCAGGCCTTCAAGCAATCGGCCGGCGCGCAGCCGCTCTTACTGCTGGCCGCGCTCGTCGCCGTCTATATCGTGCTCGGCGTCCTGTACGAGAGCCTGGCGCACCCGCTCACCATCATCTCGACTCTGCCCTCGGCCGGCCTCGGCGCGCTGCTCGCACTGCAGCTGTTCAATACCGAGCTCACGGTGATCGCCTTCATCGGCATTATTCTGCTGATCGGCATCGTGAAGAAGAACGGCATCATGATGGTCGACTTCGCCCTCGACGGCGAACGCCGGCTCGGCCTGCCGCCGCGCCAGGCGATCCATGAGGCGTGCCTCGCACGCTTCCGGCCAATCCTGATGACCACCATGGCGGCGGCGCTCGGCGCCCTGCCGCTGGTGATCGCTGCCGGCCCCGGCTCCGAACTGCGCCGGCCGCTCGGTATCACCATCATCGGCGGCCTGTTGGTGTCGCAGGCGCTGACGCTTTACACGACGCCCGCGATCTACCTCTTGCTCGACCGCCTACACCGCAGACTGGGCGGCCGCAGTTTCACCTTCATCCGCCGCTCGCCGCCACTCCACCCGGCGGAGTAAGCGGGCAGCCGATAGCCGGTTTACGGACTGTTGCCGATTTTGTTACGCTCCCGGCGTGGGGCACAAAAACGGCGGTGCTAAAAACAAAAATAAGCCCGCCACATGGGAGGAAACGAATGACGATCGTCCGCGCACTCGCGGCGCTGGGTGTTGCCTGCATATTGGCGACCGGCGCAGCTTCGGCTCAAGACTATCCGAACCGCCCGATCACCCTGATCGTAGGATTTCCACCCGGCGGCGTTGACGATGCGTCCGCACGCATCCTGCAGGAACCCTTCCAGAAAGCGCTGGGCCAACCGGTCGTGATCCAGAATATCGGCGGCGCCGGTGCAACGATCGCCGCTGACAAGGTGGCCCATTCCGATCCCGACGGCTACACCATCATGCTGGCTCAGCCCGCGTTGGCGGCCGCCATGGCGCTCTATCCGAACCACACCTTCGACACAGAGAAGGACTTCGCCCCCATCGGGCTCGTCAACACCGCGATCAACACGATCGCCGGACGCCCGGACCTGCCGGCGAACAATTTTCAAGAGCTTCTGAAGTGGATGAAGGCGCCCGGCCGCAGCGCCAAGATCGGCCATCCCGGCGTCGGCTCGTTTGGCCATCTGGGCGAGGTACTGGTGTTCCAGGAGATGGGCGTGAAGGTCACCCAGGTGCCTTACCGCGGCGCCGGTCCGGCGCTGGTCGATCTTCTGGCTGGCCAGGTAGACCTGGGCCCGATCTCGGTCGCGGTCGCGCGGCCGCTGGTCGAGTCCGGCAAGCTCAAGGCCTATGCGGTCGTCGGCACCAAGCAGTTCCCCGGATTGCCGCAGCTGAAAACGATGGCGCAGCTCGGCTACAAGAATGCCGATATCGACTTCTGGCACATGCTGGTGGCGCCCAAGGGCACGCCGCGCCCGATCATCGACAAGCTCAACGCCGCGCTGCGCACGGCACTCACCGATCCCAAATTGAAGAAGCTTTATGCCGACGACGGCCTGGACCAATACCCGCCCGAGCAGGAAACGCCCGAAGCCTCGGCTGCCCTGCTCAAGCGCGAGGTCAAGCGCTGGTCTGACGTCGTGCACACCAATAAAATCTTCGTCAGCAAGTAATTAGCAAGTAACATAAATGCTCGCATCGCCGATCGGCGGTGCAAGCCATTCACACACCCAAATATCGGTGCTGCACCTCCGGCGCGGCGGTGAGGTCGCGCGAGGTTCCCCACCAGACCACGCGGCCGCGTTCGAGCAGGAAATGGCGGTCGGCGACGCGCGTCAGCGCGCCGACGTTCTTGTCGATCACCAGGATGGCGAGGCCGAGCTCCTTCAGCCGCGCGAGGCAGCGCCAGATTTCGGCGCGGATCAGCGGCGCCAGACCTTCGGTCGCCTCGTCGAGGATCAAAAGGCGCGGATTGGTCATCAGCGCACGGCCGATCGCCAGCATCTGCTGCTCGCCGCCGGACAACAGGTTGCCCAAGCTGCTCTCGCGCTGGGAGAGCCGCGGAAACAGCTCGTAGACCTTGTCGAGCGTCCAGCCGCCGGCGCGTTGCACCGCCGTCGCCACCAGGTTCTCGCGCACGGTGAGGTTCGGGAAGATCTGCCGCCCCTCCGGTACCAGGCCGATGCCGAGCTGGGCGATCTTGTAGGACGGCAGCCCGCGGATCTCGCGGCCATCGAAGCAGATCGTTCCGGCACGCGCGCGGGTCAAGCCGAGGATCGAGCGCACGGTGGTGGTCTTGCCCATGCCGTTGCGGCCCATCAGCGTCACCATCTCGCCCGGCCGGATGGACAGCGAAACGCCGAACAGCACCTGGCTCAGGCCATAGCAGGTCTCCACGCCTTTGAGCTCGAGCACGGCGTCAGACATGGGCGGTGCCCTCCGCCTCGCCGAGATAGGCGTCACGCACCGTGGTGTTGCTGCGGATGTCGGCCGGCGCGCCGGTGGCGATCACCCGGCCGTAGACCAGCACGGTGATGCGGTCGGCCAGCGCGAATACCGCCTCCATGTCGTGCTCGACCAGGAGGATGGTGACCTCCTTCTTGAGGGCGCGCAGCATTTCGACCATGCGCGCCGATTCCTCGGGGCCGAGCCCCGCCATCGGCTCGTCGAGCAGCAGCATGCGCGGGCTGGCGGCCAGCGCCATAGCAAACTCGATCAGGCGGTGTTCGCCGTGGCTGAGCGCCGAGGTCACGCGGTCGGCGCGGTCGGCAAGGCCGACGCGGGCGAGTGCGGCGAGCGCAGTTTGGCGCAACCCCGTTTCCAACCGGGCGTTGCGCCAAAAATGAAAAGAATGTCCGGCGTGCGCTTGCACCGCCAGCAACACGTTGTCGAGCACGCTGAGATCGAGGAACAGCGAGGTGATCTGGAACGAGCGCGCAAGCCCGAGCCGGCTGCGCCGGTACATCGGCAGCGCGGTGATGTCGTTGCCGGCGAACCGGATATGGCCGGAGTCGGGCGTGAGCTGCCCGCCAAGCTGCGCAATCAACGTCGTCTTGCCGGCGCCGTTGGGGCCGATGATCGCGTGCAGCTCGCCGACCTCTACCGTGAGCGCGAGATCGTCGGTGGCGACGATGCCATCGAAGCGCTTGGCCAGATTTTCCACCTGCAACAGCGGCTCGCTCATGGCGCCACCTTGGCGTGGATCTTCGACAACAGCCCGTCGATGCCGCCGCGCGCGAACAGCACGACGAGGAGCAGCAGCGGCCCAAGGATGATCTGCCAATATTCGGTGATGCCGGAGAGCACTTCCTCGAGCACCAAAAACGCCACCGCGCCGACGAGCGGGCCGACCACCGAACCCATGCCGCCGAGCACCACCATGATGATGAGATCGCCGGAGCGCGTCCAATACATCATCGACGGGCTGACGAAGTCGGTGTTGTTGGCGATGAGCGCGCCGGAAAGCCCGCACAGCGTGCCGGCGATGACGAAGCAAACCAGCCGGTAGCGATAGGTCGGAAAGCCGATGGCGCGCATACGCAGGTCGTTCGAGCGCGAGCCCTGCACCACCAGACCGAAGCGCGAGTTGACCAGCCGGTAGACCAAGTAGATCGAGCCGAACAGCAGCGCCAGGCACACGTAATAGAACTGCACCTTGTTGGTCAGGTCGAGCGGGGCGAAAAACTGGCTGCGTTTGTAGATGGTCAGCCCGTCGTCGCCGCCGTAACGGGCGAGCCCGGCGACGACGTAGTAAGCCATCTGCGCGAAGGCGAGCGTGATCATGATGAAATAGACGCCGCGCGTGCGCAGCGACAGGGCGCCGATCAGCAGCGCAAACAGCGCGGAGGCGGCGAGCGCCACCGGCCACTGCACGAAGCCGGAATAGATGCCCTCGTGCGCGAGAATGCCGACCGCATAGCCGCCGATGCCGAGATAGGCGGCGTGGCCGAAGCTCATCATGCCGCCATAGCCGAGGATGAGATTGAGGCTCACCGCGGCAAGCCCGAGGATGACGATGCGCGTGAACAGCGTGAGCACGAAGATATTGCCGCTAAGCCGCACGTAGGCCGGCAGCAGCACCAGCCCAACCATGAGGCCGCAGATCAGGATATTGCGGACGGAAAGCGCGCCGGTCATTTGCGGACCGCCGGGAACAGCCCTTCCGGCCGCAGCACCAGCACGATGGCCATCAACAGATAGATCAGCATGGAGGAGAGCGCCGGCGCCGCGGTCGCCGCCGTGTTTGGGGCGAGCACCAGCCGCAGCAGGTCGGGGAAGAAGGCGCGGCCGAGCGTATCGACGAAGCCGACCAGAAGCGCGGCGATGAAGGCGCCGCGGATCGAGCCGATGCCCCCGATCACGGTGATGACGAAGGCGATGATCAGGATGTTTTCGCCCATGCCGATCTGCACGGTGAGGATCGGCGCCTGCATCAGCCCGGCAAGGCCGGCAAGCGCGGCGCCGAGCCCGAACACCAGCGTGTAGAGCAGCTTGATATTGACGCCGAGCGCGCCGACCATCTCGCGGTTGCTGGCGCCGGCGCGGATCAGCATGCCGACGCGCGTGCGCATCACCAGCACATAGAGAAAGCCGGCGACCGCAAGCGACACGACAATGATCGATAGCCGGTAGGCGGAATATTGCACGCCGGGCAGAATCGTCACCGAGGTGTTGAGCCAGGACGGCAGCGGCAGACTCAGGCCTTCCGGCCCCCAGATCAGCCGCACCAGTTCGTCGAAGAACAGGATCAGCCCGAAGGTGCCGAGCACGTGATCGAGATGATCGCGGCCGTACAGCCGGCGCATGGCGATCACCTCCACCGCCATCCCAACCAGCAGCGTACAGACGAGCGCGAGCAGCGCGCCGAGCACGAAGCTGCCGGTCCAGGCGGTGAGTGTCGCGGCAAAATAAGCCCCGATCATGTAGAGGGAGCCGTGCGCCAGATTGACCAAGTCCATGATGCCGAACACCAGCGTCAGTCCGGCGGCCAGCAGGAACAGCAGCAGGCCGAACTGCAATCCG
>Ga0335078_10006384_pt1 | contig 17459 bp, 16 predicted proteins | sample Lox_Sample_32_FD_206711 | JGI IMG/M metagenome (GOLD analysis project Ga0335078, IMG submission 206711) | Soil microbial communities from Loxahatchee National Wildlife Refuge, Florida, United States - Lox_Sample_3.2 | ecosystem: Environmental > Terrestrial > Soil > Wetlands | place: USA... | reverse complement strand
TAGGGCCGTGCTCGACCGGATGGACGACCGATCGCTTCTTGGTCGTCTTGTTAGGACCGTTAAAGGTCTGCAGGAAAACAGGGACCCTCAGTTCGTGGGGATGTACGGCCTCATCATCTCATTGTCCTCGTGGTCTATGATGTGGCAATGCCACACGTATCCCGGGCCCGAAGTGGGGTCGAAGCGGTATCCATTTTCACCGGGCTTTGAATCTCCCAACGCCGTCTCCTGCGGCGCCCATCGGATCGCAACCCTCGTGACCTGCCCTGGGAACACCTTGATGGTGTCCTTCCAACCAACATCCCAGGGATTAGGAGGGATCACGTCTCCCTGAAGAAATGGTGTCACATCGGGGTTGCCACCTATCGCACCCGCGGAGTTAGGGGTAGCGTAGACAAACGGCGGGCCGTTGTTGGGCTCGAAATTGGCCGAGGGGAAGCTGGCGTTGTAGAGGGCTCTATATCCACCTGGTAGTGTCTCACCGCTGTCAAAGTCAGAACCGACATTGACATTCTGCCTGTTGATCAGCTGGAACTGGATCAGATGGATGTGAATCGGATGCGCGTCCTCGGTGAGGTTGATCAGGTCCCAACGCTCTGTCGAGCCGACCCTGGGCATCTCTGAGATGTAGTTAGCTCCCACCTGAACGAAACCTGAGTCGAGGGTCCCGTCTGACTTGAGGCCGCTCCAGATCGTGTTGTTGACGATCGGGTCCATCGGCCCTCCTGGTCCTTCGACCTCAACCAGGGTGAGCATCCTGAAATTGTCGATTGTCGCGGCTGGATCGATCCCGCCGACCCCATCCGCGAGTCTGACTATCTTCGCCGGTTGATTTGGCCCACCCCTGAGGGTCGCCCCGGAGGCAGCGGGGTCGTAGCTGGTGTCCGTGCCTCCCGAAATCGTGCTGCCTACGTTGACCATTAGGACTTGCCCGACTGTCTCCCGGAACCAGCTACTGCCGGCAGGTCCCGGGCCTGGATCTTGTCCCGGCCCCGACCCTCCGCTCGGATAGGGGGTAACCGCGTCGTTGGTCAGGACCACGCTCGTCCCTGATAGAGCCGAAAAGTCCACTATCACGTCAGCCCGCTCACCCGGCGCGATGAAGATCGAGTCCACGGCCGCTGGCGCATCCAACAGGCCGCCATCGGTCCCTATGAGCCAGATCTGCACGCCGGAAATTGTCAGGTTGAAGAACCGGGCATTCGCTCCATTGACGAACCTCAGCCGATACCTTCTCGGCTCGGCATCGAAGTATGGCCACGATTTGCCATTGACCAGGATTACATCGCCGAAGAACTCTGGGATCCAGTAGGGGTGGGTCGACGGGTTCGGAGGCGGGCCATTGAAGCCGGCTCCATCTTCGGGGCCGTTGGGGGTGTTGGCGGTCGTGGCGTTGGCTCCAGTCCCATCGGGGAACAAGATTTGACCGTTGGTGTCGAACATCTTGTCTTGGATCAAGAGCTCGACCTCGTACGGGCCTGCGGGGAGATTCAGACCGGTCCCCGGGACCCCCGTGTCGTACTCGTCCCTGATGAAGTAGACTCCCACTAGCCCGGAATAGATGTTGGTCCGTGTCGCCCCAAGTGTGTGGTCATGGAACCAGAGGGTCGTTGCCGGCTGCTCGTTGGGATAGGAGTACTGCGATGTGGCGCCGAGCTTCCACGCGGGTCCCGTCTGCGCATTCCCAGGCGTAAACCATGCGTCAGGTCCTCCGTCTGAATTCGACGGCACTTCGCCGCCGTGGAGATGGGTCACCACGGGGATAGGCCCCGAATAGGGTTTCATCATCAGGGGGTCGAGCATGGCGAGTCCTAGCTCGTTCTCTTGCATGTCAATGCCCGCAGGATTGGCCCAGTGGATCGTCTGGTCCACAGTCACGACCTTCTGAAGATACGTGTCTGTGAGACTATTGACATAGTTCACTTGGATCGGCGTGCCTCTTACCGACTCTATCGTGACAGCCGGATACGACGGGCCGGCAGTGACGGCCCCATCGTAGATGCTGTACCCCCACACGTACGAGCCGCCCTGGAACGGGGAGGGGAGCTTGCTGTAGAAGCTATCGGGGAGAATCTTCTGTTGGAATTCGACGTTGTTCACGGTGAGGCTCGTGTTCTTGCCCGCGGAGACCCGGGAGCCTGCGAACACGGGGAGAACTTCGACGAACTTTGGAATCTTGGACCCGTCGACAGCTGTCTGGACCACCGACTTGTAGATTGAGGATGGCGTGGGAGGTTTCTTCCTGAATCCCTTGATTTCTACTAAACCCAGCAGCGCTCCTGCTGTGACGGCCCCTGCAGCGAGTGTGAGCTTGAGGAATTTCCGTCTGGAACTCCGCCAGCTCAAGATGGGTCAGACGCGAATTCTGGGCATTTACTTATCATTTACGTCGTTAAGAGAAACAATTAATGTTGTTGATAACAGTCCTCAAGTAAAATCATCATCACCAAGGAGCTGGAAGACGGGGTAGATTTTAGCGGGGAGTCAAGGAAGAAGACTTCTCGTCTTCACCCGAAACCAGCCTCTCTTGTCTCATAACAGAGTCCCCTGCGTTGTCAGAGCCCCTTCCTCGGCACGGTTTCTCTCCTTCCGCCGTCAATACTTATGGCCCTTTTCGCCTTTAGCTATGGGAATCATCAAAGTAACCGTTGGGGATGACGTCGAGAAACAGTTCCGACGGGTCGCGATGAGTCGCTATGGATATGGAAAGGGCGCACTGAGCGAAGCCGCCGAAGCAGCTCAAGTGAATGGTCCTCGAACGAGGACATGGAAGTTAGGGTGCCGCCTTTGGATGACCCGGTGACGGCTATTGAGGGACTCCTAGCACACGTTGGGGCAACATCCGTCGAACTGCAGCATGAGGCGACCAGAATCAGGGTGAAGGGGGCACGTGCCAAGACTTCTGATTGACGCCAATATTTTCCTGGAATTGGAGCTCGGTCAAGCAAAGTCCACGGAGTGCAAGGATTTCTTGAGCAGCGTGGCGAAGGGAAAGCTGAAAGCAGCAACAACGGACTTCATTCTCGATAGCGTGGCCGTGGTCATGGAAGACCGGGGGAGTCCAGCCCGGGATATCAGAAGATTCTTTGCGAGCCTGATTCTCTACAAGTGATTGCTTGTGCACAATCTGTCTGTAAAGGGGGAGGATTATAGCGACTGAAGAGATGGAGAACAGCAATCTCGACTTCGATGATTCCACCTCTATCGCCGCAATGAGGAAGCTAGGAATAAGGGAAGTCGTCTCATTCGATCGAGACTTTGACAAGATTTCCGGGATAGCTAGGATTGAGCCTAAGGTTGCAGTAACACGAGTTAGACGGTCCGAGCGGTCTCGTCCGGACGGGATGGCTTGACGGACCTCAAGCGACGTGAGTCGCCGCATTAACAATCTCGCGAAAAGCATAGCTCAAAGAGACTGATCGTCAGGGACCACCCCCATGACTGTCGTGGGAAATATCGTATTGCGTGACCAGCTTTGCCCTGACGGGCAGATTGGATCGTATCTGATTAGTTGCAGACCCTCAGAGGTGTGCTCACGTGATCGGGGCCACGCAGCAAAAGCGCTTTGAATGCTTCCGCCTCATCTATTTTGATTTGTGCCTATTGGTGAAGACAAGACCGTTAGTCGATACTGGTCTTTCAGTAAGTAGTATTTTGCTACTTTGGGTCCAGCCCCAGACTGCGTTCAAATCCGGCAGGACCCGCCCCTGAACGGGTCCTCAAAGCGGATTCCATCTGGCATTTCCTGATTACCCCGCCATAGGTCGGGCTCGTTCAGAATTAGCCCGAAAAGAGTGGGCTGATGGAACGAAGCCGGCACGGAGTACGGAGCAAACGTTTAAATCTGATTTGAACGATTTCTCCGAATGAACGTCGATGTCGGAAGAAAGCATCGTGGTCGGAAAACGCGGCGAGATATACACCGATGAAAAGTTGCGGAAGAAAGTGGGAATACGCAAAGGCGGTCGGGTCAAAGCGACCGTGGCAGATGGCAAGCTGATAATCGAGCCCATGGACACTGTGGAGGAAATAATCAGGAGACGCCCTCTCATCTCTGTGAGCCCAGAAAAAGCTGAAGGAATCAGCGAGGAGGCCCAGAAGGAGCAAGGGGCGTTTGGCTGAGCCGCTCTTGCTTGACACAACGTATTTGCTTCCCATCTTTGGGATCGACGTCCGCCTCGCGGGATTCGAAGACAAATTCCCGAAGATCCTTAACGCATACGATGTCCACTACAATCCCATAAGCCTGGTCGAAGCCAAGTGGATAAGCCTAAGACTGGGTCGAGGCACCGACAGGAAAAAGTTCCTCGAAAAATACAGGTCAGGCGTCGAAGCCCTGTTAGCAGACAAGAGAATTAGCCAGACGAGGGTTACTGATGGCGCCATCGAGCTTGTCGCCGACAGCCTGTTAGCCGATGACGAAGTAGAAGACTACTTCGACAGGATGATTTATGCTACCGCCGCCGTGGAGCAGAGCCATCTTCTAACCGAGGACAAGGTGCTTGTGAGGCTGGAAAGCTCTGAAAAGGAGCGCGCCCCGCGCAGTACCGTTTCTTGGAAGGGAATCTCCGTTTAACGAAAGAGCTTGGTCGAGAATTGCATGACCAACGGGTGAGTTGGCTGGCCGGCAGAATTCAATCAGATAAACAAGCCAATCATTAACCGGCTGGCTACCTGCCTAGTGCTTTGAGTAGTAGTCCGCCACAGCTCTGAACGAGTCTTTGGGTTCCCACCGCATATCGGGATACGTGGCGCCGTGCCTTCCACCTTCGTAGTACTTCACCAGGCCAGTGCTGGCCATGTCGAGGTCGTATCTCGGGTTGTCGCTGCATGGATTGATTTGGGATACGAACTGAGAGATGAAGGCACCATAGACATCTGCGGCATCGAGGATTTGCAGCGTCTCGACAAGTTTGCCCGCCTGCCACGCCTCGTCGCGCGTATGCTCGCCATTCAGGTGCGGCTTGATGAACCGGCCGAGCACGGGTATCTTGTAATGGAAGAACTGGGACCAGAAATTGACGATCTGCTCGCCTCCGAGTCCGGCAGAGCTCAGGAAGCCCGCTTCGAGTGGACCGCCATGGCTCGTTGCATAGCCGAATTCGGTGTTCACGACGGGCTTCCCGTAGGAGAACGCCGGCTTCAGCATCTCGATGTACCTGTCCTCAATCTTCGTCGCCCTGTAGTGATCGACCCCAACGTAGTCGAAGAGATTCCAGTCGACCTTCTCCCAGATTAGCGACGCGTAGGTTACCGGCCCGTGGAAGACGGACCTCACGGCAGAGTTTGCTTTCGTCAGGAAATCATTGAGTGGCTTGTTGTGTTGCCCCGATTTGATTGTGGAAATCAGCTTGGGACTGGCCATTCTGTTTGTGAGCCTCGCGCCTTCGACGATCCCCTTCATGAAGAGCGTCAGCTCCCCGCCGAGGCAGAAGACGAGCTTGTCTGGATACTGCGCCCTAATTTGCTCCGCGGCCGCGGCTCCCTTCTTGATGTATTCGAGCGTCTCCTGCGGGCTCTTGTCCCAGAGGATGGGAGAGAACCAGACGTCGAGTCCCTGTTCCAGCGCGGCCTGGGATGCAGCTGTCACGCGCCCGATGTCCTGCGCGCCTATCCTCACAGTGTTGCAGTGCAGGTCGTTCTTGATTATCTCGAGCTCGCGGTGGACTGTCTGGATGTCAAAGTCTGGACGCCAGTTGAATCCCATGTAAGCTCCTACGTCGTACCCGATTCCCTTGATTCTCATCGCGGGAAATCACCCTCGACGCCGCTCGGGTCTCAGCATCCGGAGAATTATGCCCGCATCCGGCATCTCATTCTCGATTTGCTCGGACGAGAGCGGCGCTAGCCTGGTAAGCCCATCGAGGCAGGCCATGATGGCTCGCGCCAGTTTGTCGGGACTGTCCTTCGCTATTTCGCCCGTCGCCTGTCCTTCGACGATTAGCTGGCGTAGGATCTTGTGGACAAGCGATCCCTGCTTCTTCATCTCCTCCATTAGGTCAGGTGGCAAGTTATCCTCCGCCATGGCCTGGGAGAAAAACTGGTAGAATTCTGGGTCTCTCCGTCTTCGTTCAACCATCGCCGAAACTATTCGAGCCAGACGCTCTCCAGGCGTCCCCGGCATCTTCAGGATAATGGAGTGCAGTTCGTCCGCCGGCACGATCATCTGCCTTAGCAGAGCCACGAAGATAGCATCTTTACCTGGAAAGTAGTGATACGCCAGCCCCTTGCTGACTCCGGCCTCGGCGGCGACTTCTTCCATCTTGGCGGCCCTTCCTTTTTGGGCGAAGAGCTTCTTCGCAGCTCGCAGTATCTTCTCGGTTGTATCCTCACGGATCTGCTCGTTGGCTTGGGCCGTGCGAGGCATTATCTTCCCGTAGATTGGTTGAATATTTAGTCAATATAAAAGCATACCGCGAGCGCAGCGCCGCTCGCCATCCTCAGAACAGAGCCCGTACGGGATTATCAGAGCGCGATCTATGGGCCGGACGATGCGCAATGCTGGTCCCGATATTTGGACGAGTCCATGTTCGAATTCCGCTCGGGCGGGGCTGAGTAAGCGTGAAGAGTTGGCAGGCCGGCAAGGCCCGCCCCTGAACGGGTTCTGAAAGTTGATTCTTGCTGATGGAGCCGTGAATCCGCAGAGTCCAGTTAGCGAACGTTGGCTTCTTGGTCGAACGCGAGCAAGTGAAAGTCAGACCGCAGTTCACTGGGACAACCGTTTAATCACGGTCGTTCCAGATTCTCCAACCAAGCATCAATGAGTGAGAGCACTGGCGTTTCTCATCCGCTTGGGAAAAAGACACTCATAAGCACAAACGCTCTTCTTGGCTATCTCGCGCTCACTGACTTCGTATTTCACATGATCTTTGCAGAGAACTATGGATACTTCCGCGACGAGCTCTATTGCATTGTCAGCGGAACGCAACACCTGTCCCTCGGATACGTTGACTTCCCACCCCTCATCGCCTATGTCGCTGCAATTCTCAATGTCACCTCCAAGGACTCTTTGCTCGCAATCCGCGCAGTACCCGCCCTGAATGAAGCCCTGCTCGTTTTCGTGGCGGGGATGATGGCCCGAGAGCTGGGAGGAGGAGCGAGGGCCCAGCTATTGGCGGCTGTCTCAACGCTGACGTCGTTCGCCTTCCTGACATTTGGTTCCCTCTTCACACCCGACTCGTTCGACTCTGTGTGGTGGTCCTTGCTCGCTCTCGTCGTGATTAGAATTGTTAAACGCCGAGAACCGAGGCTTTGGGTCGCTGCTGGGCTGGTGATCGGTGTCGGCCTGCTGACCAAGCTAACGATTCTATTCTTTGTGGGAGCATTGTTGCTTTCGTTCATTGCCATTCCTTCGACAAGGCAATACCTAAGGTCGAAGTGGATCGGAGCGGCATGCTTGCTGCCCCTCGCTTTCATACTGCCTATGATCTACTGGAATTACGTCAACGGTTGGCCAATGGTCCACTTCTACGAAGACTTCCGAGGGGATGTGAGCGGAGGCGGCCCAGTGGGTTTCTCCTACACCCAGCTCGCGCTCATGACCTTCCTCGACGTCCCCATCTTCCTCATGGGCTTGTATTTCTACCTCAGGTCAAACCAAGGGCGCCAACTCAGGCCTCTCGGGCTCTCCTACATCCTCCTGTTCGCTTTCATGATAGGGCTCAACATGAAGCCATACTATCTCGCACCTGCCTATCCCATGTTGTTCGCCGGAGGCGCCATGGTCATCGAGAAGAGTTCAGTTTCGAACAAAGGATTGTCAAGATGGTTCGGGTCGAGACCCTATCTCGCCGGCCTGGTCCTCGTTGCGGTTTTGCTCGCCCCCGTTGCCATGCCGATACTCTCTCCTCCGACCGTCATCAGCAAGTACGGTGCGAGTGATTATCAGATTAGCCCCCTTCCAGACGAGTACGGATGGAGTGGAATGGTCTCCAACCTGTCTCATGCGTTCAACGCCCTTCCGGTCAGCATCAGAACCCAGGCGTGCATATTCACTTCAAATTATGGCGAGGCCAGCGCGGTGAATTTCTTCGGGAAAGACCTGGGACTTCCTAAAGCAATAAGCGGTCACAACAACTACTACGTGTGGGGCCCGGGTTCCTGCACCGGCCACGTCCTGATTACAGTAGGAGAACAGCTTTCAGACGTGCAACAGATACAAGCGAATGCCACGCTGCTGACGACACTCAACTGCCAGTACTGTATCTATTACGAGAGCAGTCTGCCAGTCTTTCTTCTGGTCGATCAGAATCTATCCATTTCATCCGTATGGTCGCAACTGAGACATTACGACTGAATTTGGCGGGCGGGCAGGATTCGCCACTGAGCCGGTTCTGGAAGTGGATTCCTCAAGAGCGAGCTAGGTCAAGATTCGAATCGTGCAGGGGCTGACCCTGTTTAGGGGCGAATCCACTTCAGGCCATTAAACCGGACGAATGCCTCCCGGCCCACTGCTTTCAAGAGGTGGGTCCCCTGCTTTTTGTCCAAATGGGGGTTCGTCTAGCACGCCAGCGAAGGGAAACAAGCACTATGGATACCTGCTCGACGACCCTCAGGTCAACAGGTGGTACGAGAACATGGCGAGGGGCGTGAGCATCACAGCCGACGTCTACCTGAGAGGTTGGGCGACGTCATGGAAGACAAGAACGCACGAACCTCTCTCCCCACGAACTTCTAAGGATCGGTCAGGGCGACCTCTTCAACCTCCGTCTCGACCCGATATCTGAGATGGAGAAGGAGGGGTACGCCGGGAGTTACACGCAGTCGCTGGTGAAGGCCGTGATGGAGGGGATGATGGACGCGGACTAGGCCTGTTTTGCGCCACAGGAGGGACAGAAGGTGCTGGCGACTGGCATCTGCGCCCCGCAGCTTGTGCAGTATTTCATCGCTCCCTGAGGTTGCGTCGGTACAGCTGTCCTCCCGGGAACCTGCGTCGAACTCACGGTATCCTTGATCGCGAAGAATGAGATGATCTGGAATATGTACGCCACGAAAAGAATGATGAACCCTACGAAGAAGACGATGGTCAGAGCCGCCCCGATTAGATAAAGGGTCCCGGCGGTGCGGAAGGAATCGACGTTGAGCTTCGTCGCCATCGTCTCGAAGGCCCTGCGCACGAATATCGCCGAGACCATCAGGACGATCCACGATATCGAGAGGAAGACGATGACTCCCGCGACTGCGCTGAGCCCGCCTGTGAACATCGCGGATGCCATCCCTCCGAGCAGGATGAAGAACCCGACCGCGACCCCCACGATTCCGGTGATAACGGAGTAGAGCATGTTGTTGAAGACCGACTGGTCTTGAAGCTCGTCCGAGATGTACTTCACCGATATCAGCGTGAGTATGTAGCCGACTATGTTGACGAAAGGTATCAGCTCCAGAATCGAGCCAATCTCACCGAGGGTCTTGGCAGTGCTCAGGTTGGCCAATCTCTTCTCGGGGCCGGATGGCCGACCGAACAATTTAAGCTGGGAAGCCGATTCTCAACACCTGGAACCGGGAGTCCATTTGGGCTTGTAATTGGAGCGGCAGCCTGGATTCGAATCACTTACCTCCCGAGAAACCTAGAGAATTGGGGGCATTCCGCTCGATAGAGCACCCTGCGAGCCCTAATGAGCACAATCGGTCTAATTCTGGGTATTTTGGCGGGCCCGGCAGGATTTGAACCCGCGACCTTCGGCTGGCTCCGCGAGCGGCACCGGAGGCCGATGCCCTGATCCGTGCTAGGCTACGGGCCCGACGACCCGGCGGGGCCGGGCCGGGGTAATTAATCCACATGGTGGGAGAAGTGAGGGTCGGCGGGCGGCTAGTCGCCGTCGCCGTCGGTGTCCACCACACACGTCCCTATCGCAGTGGTGGTCGTCGACGAGCCGTACACCGTCGTGGTCGTGGTGAGCTGCTCGTTGTCGGAGTCTCCGTCCTTGGGGCAGTTCATGGAGACGGTGGTCGTGGTCGGGCCGGAGTGGGTGGTCGCGAGCGGCTGGGCGGATGAGGTCGACGGCGTGGGGCTGCTCCGGACGGGGTCGGGGGCGGGCCTCGCGGAGGCGAGGTAGTACCCAAGGATGGCGACCACGACGAGCACGGCGAGGACCCCCGCCGCCCACTTCCATGTCGACCTCGGCTGCGAAGCCACAACTCCGCCGGCGCCGGCCTGCCTATTTAGAATGGAACCTAACAAGTTAGGGCATCCCCCGCCGACGCGGGGTGGATTACAGATTCACTCCTCTTATCTACCGAGAGGCGGGCCGAAGGCGAATCCCGCCCGGTCGGGAGCCCAAAAGCTGGTTTGAATCGTGGCGAAGTTCGCGCTGATGGTCTGCATGCTTATGGTCGTGGGGGTGGCGGCCTCGTACCCCGCGTGGTCGCCGCTCGTGGGACAGATATCGTCGTCAATCTCCCTCGACCCGACCTATCAGACCAACTCCACCTCTATTGCGGCCTCCAACATGACCGTGGTCGACTCGTGGGAGAACACGACCGAGCCCAACATATTCTCGCTCCCGACCGTCACGACCACGGAGAGCCAGACCGGGGAGGCCTTCGGAGCGGACTGGGTCTCGCAGTTCTTCAGTGTCGTCGACGGATACAGGGGCGGCGAGTCGCTCACAGAGTGCGCCTCGCTGGACTCCTTCGCGATGGCCCGCTTCGACACCATGACGAATGGGACGAACTGGGAGATAACGCACTACGGCTATGCGCAGGACGAGTCGAAGGCGTTCGGGGGGACGGTGGCCTTCTTCGCGGAGGAGTACTTCTACCCGACCCAGCCGTCGCTCAGGACGCCCGAAGACTTCGCGACCCTCGTCAAGGACACCGCGCCCGGACACTGGAGCGACCTGATGGCCTCGAGCACTAAATACTACGGGGCGTACTTTGACGGTCAGGGCCCTGTCCTCCTGTTCGACGCGGGGTGCGGCCCGCTCGAGATGGGGCCAGGGATCAACCAGACGGCCGCCTTCTCAGGCTGCCCCTACCAGCAGGTCAGCGGGAACTGGCTAGTGATAGAGCTCTCGAGCGTCTGCCCTCAGTAGGCGGGCTCGTCGGGGGCAAGACTGAATAGACCAGTTCCACGTGCCAACCCGAGCTTGATCTTCAGGGAGTTCGAGGCGGAGGTTGAGGAGGCCCTCCGCTCCGCGGCAAAGAAGAGTGGGTACGACCTCAGGAAGGTCGAGCTACTCCGCCCGCCCAACCCCGAGCTGGGCGACCTCTCGAGCCCCGTGGGGCTCAGGCTGGCCCGGGAGGCGAAGAAGGCACCCGGCGCCATCGCCAAGGAGCTCGCCGGTGAGATAGAGGGGGCGAAGAAGGGGCGCCTGATAGGCGGGGTCGAGGCGCACGCTTCGGGCTACGTCAACTTCCGCCTGGAGTGGTCCGCCTTCGCGAGGGAGCTGGTCGGGTCGCTGGTCTCCGGGAATGGGACCGCCTTCGAGGCCCCAGGGGGGAGGTTGAGGGTGGCCATCGAGCACACCAACGTCAACCCGAACAAGGCCCTCCACATCGGGCACGCGAGGAACCTCGTCCTCGGCGACTCGCTGGTCAGGACGATGCGGAGGCTCGGCCACGATGTCCAGGCGCTCAACTACATCGACGACTCGGGGGCGCAGGTGGCCGACGTGATAGTCGGGCTGAGGTTCCTGGGCTTCAGCGACAAGGCGCCGTCGGGGGTGAAGTTCGACGCCTATTGCGGGGACACGGTCTACACCAAGGTCAACCAGGTGTACGAGAGGGACCCGTCGCTAAAGGAGAAGCAGCGCCTGGTCCTCCAGGAGATAGAGAGGGGCGAGGGCGAGGTCAGCGAGTACGCCGAGGGGATAGTAGGGAGGATCCTCGCGGCGCAGCTCGAGACGTGCTGGCGGTTGGGGGCGAGGTACGACCTCCTCAACTGGGAGTCGCACATCCTCAAGACCGGGATGTGGGGGGAGATATTCGAGCAGTTGAAGCGCCATGGGATAGCCGTCCTCGAGACGGAGGGGGAGAACAAGGGCTGCTGGGTCGTCAAGGACAAGGAGCTGGGGGACGACAAGGTGCTTGTGAGGTCTGATGGGACGGTGGTATACGTGGCGAAGGACATACCATACGCGGCGTGGAAGATAGGCCTCGCCAAGGACCACTTCTCCTACAAGGTCTACGGGGAGCAGCCCGGGGGCGGGATCCTCTGGACGACCACCTCAGGCAAGGGGACATCGCAGCACCCGGTGTTCGGGCGCGCGGAGCTCGCCATATCGGTCATCGACTCGAAGCAGAGCAGGCTCCAGAAGGTGGTGAGCAGGGTCCTCGAGAGGCTGGAGGGGAAGGAGAGCGAGAGGTACGTCCACAGGGCCTACGAGGTGGTGGCGCTGTCGAAGAGGGCGGCGGAGAGCCTTGGGCTGGAGGTGGAGAAGGAGTTCGTCCACATGTCCGGCAGGAAGGGCCTGTACATCAATGTCGACACGGTCCTCGCCGCGCTCAAGGACAAGGCGGTCGTGGAGACGAGGAAGAGGAACCCCGAGAGGGACGACGCATGGATCCACTCGGTGGCCGAGGTCATCGCTGTGGCCGCCTTCAGGTTCGAGCTGGTGAGGCAGGACCCGGACAAGATGATAGCCTTCGACATCGAGTCCTCGCTCAGGATGGAGGGGGACACGGGCCCCTACCTGCTCTATAGCTACGCCAGGGCGAGCCGGATCCTGGTCAAGTCCGGCGCGAAGGTCGGGCCGGGGAGCGAGGCGGCCGCTGCGAAGCTGACACACCCAAAGGAGGTGGCGCTGCTAAAGGCGCTCGCGACCTACGACAAGGCGGTCATCGAGGCGGGGGCGTACTTCTCCCCCAAGGACGTGGCCACGTACGCCCTCTCCCTGGCGGCCAACTTCAACGAGCTTTACGAGGCCGTCCCGGTGAACAACGAGGCGGACGCCTCCCTGAGGGAGGCTAGGCTGGCCATGGTCGAGGGGTTCAGGGTGGTGTTCAGGGACGCCCTAGGGGTCCTGGGGATAGCAGCCCTTGACGAGATCTAGGGCCGAAACAATATCAGTGGCCTCGTCTCTTTCTGCTCCACGAACAAGCTGACCGTCGCAGTCATCGTGATGCTCGCGGCAGTAGTCGTCGGCGTCGGCTACGACATCGGTCGGAACACGAGCGTTGTGACTACCGGGTCGACCACCAACACCACTACCAGCACGGTGACGGCCGCAGGCTCGACGACCGCGGCGACTGGTTATCAGACGACCCTCCAACAGGGCTCCGTAGAGTCGATCACAATCACCTCGACGGTGACGACCAGCGTCCCTGCCTCGACGACCACAGTTACTGCCTGCAGTTCAACCGGGACGGCGACGGTAACTCAAGGGCTTGCCAGTTCCCGAGTTTCGGCCTCGGCGACGGTCACCTTCACGACGACGCAGACCGTTACGGCCTACGGGAGCACCGCGACCGATACGAAGTGCGTCTCCACGGTAACGACCACGACAATCACCGCGACGCAGCCCTGAGGGAAGGCGGAGTGCCGGTCGGTCAGTCAATCGTGAAGGTCGCATAGACATACTGGTCCCAGTCGTCGGCTGCCACCAGGGTGTATGTCCCGACCGGGAAGTACACGAACGCCTTCGAGGTGAAGGTCGCATCGCCTCCTAGGGGGACGCTTGAGTTCCAATATCCGACCAGCCCTGGGCTTCCCCCGCACGATATCTGGTCCTGACTCAGGCCCTGACAGATCTGGGTCGTCGCATTCATTGCAGCGAGCAGGGGAAACGACTCCTGCTGTGGAGTCCCGTAGTTGTCGTATGCCAGGGTCTCGTCGCCATATGGGTAGAAGACCACGTGAGGAGTGGACAGGGGAGCGGTGCAAGGAGGATAGAAGGGCGGGGCCATCCTGAGAGGCGGTCCCGCGGCCGAGAGGTTCTCCGCGTCAAAGGCGCCCTTGAACACCGCGAATCCGGCGAGAGAGTACGACGGGTTGTCGCCGCAGATTTCGTCCACACCGTTCCATTGAGACACTGTCGGACTGACCGAGACCGGCGTCGAGACGTTCTTTCCCAGCGTGTTCACCACTTCGATCTGGGCGCCAACGACCCCGTACATCAGGGCGCTGCTGGCATTGAGCTCCACCTTCAGTTGCAGGCCTTCGGGAGAGACTCCGGAGGCGAATAGCAACGGCCCCTCGTTTACGCTCACCGTGCTCACCGATGTCGTCGTAGAGGTGGCCGTCGAGGTCGTGGTCGATGTTGCGGTGAGAGTGGAGGTCGAGGCCGACTCGGTCAGGGTATTGACGGCCGTGGTCGTCGAGACGGAGGTTTCGGTGAATGTCGCGGTCGCCGTCGAGGTGACAGTCTCAGTCACGGTGGCTACCCTACCAGGGGCGTACTCCGCCGCCGTCGCGCCGACGAGCAGGCCCGCTAGCAGCAAGGCGATTGCGGTTCCAGTCCGTCTGTCGAGGCGCGTTGCGCTCATCTCGACCTGAGGAGAAACCACCGCGGTGGGCAATAAGGCCTGCTTTCTGGCCTAGACGAAGGTTATCGAGACGGTGGTCGGTGTCGACATCGCGACCCAGCCTGCCGACATCACGAACCACGTCGCCGAGTATGTCCCGCTCGGGACACCAAAAATGGTGTTGTAGGCGGTCGAGTTGGCTCCGGGGGAGGGAGTTATCGTCCCAATCGAATAGTAGATTGTCTGGCCGGTGGAGGCGCGGAGCACGAGGACAACGAGCCCCAGGGTGGTCGCGTTGAGGTTGTTCTTCCAGACGGACTGACCAGTCGGGCCAAAAGCCCCGATGTTTACCACGCTCGGGGTGCCGAGCAAGGTGAAGGAGCCCGTAGTCAGCACCTGAGTCCCTGCGGACACGGGCGAGAGGCTCGCCACGGCCAAGAGGAGCATGGCCGCGACGAGGCTCACGTAGCGGTACATCGTCCCGCGATGCTACGCACGCATACTTAGCGTTTCCGAAAGCACAATCGATAGGCCGGGGGCGACGGACCTAGGTGTTGGGGGCGCCGCTCGTGCTGTAGGAGACCAGCTCGCCTGTCTCCGCATCCACGACGAACGTCCCCTGGTAGCTGTCGGAGCTCGTCTTCGCCGAGAGCGCCAATATCCAGCAGAGCCTCCTCTGGCCAGAGAGAGAGGCGTTGAGAGGGCTCATGAAGGCGGCGTTGCTGGCGGACGGCCCGAGGAGGGCGATCCTCGGCTGCTCCGACGTCACGGTGCCGTTAGCTGCCAGGGGGTAGGTCCTCCCAGAGACGGTGGCGTTCACCTTGCTCGCCTTGACCGTTGCGAGCGCGACCGAGGAGCCGATCTTGAGCTGGTATGTCCCGGACGTCGGGAGGCTCGAGAGGTCGGTGGAATTCCGGAGGACGGTCCCCCTGACCGCGTCGACGGTGATCGAGACGGGGAGCGGGCCGCTCGGTCCGTCCGGCCCGTAGACCCAGAACCCGCCGTAGGCGCGCGCAAAGCTCAACCCCCAGAGAGGCGAGTCCACCTGGGAGCAGCTGGGGACGTTGCCGGGGGAGAACTGGGCGGCCGCGAAGCTGTAGTTGGAGGGGTCGAGCCCTAGGTAGGAGACGGCGATCCCGATGGCCTGGCTCAGGCCCATCACCTGCGGCGGCGTGAAGCTCGGGCAGTCGACCTGCGAGTAGTTGACCTTTGGATAGCCGCCGTAGTCGACGGCGGGATACCCCAAGCTCGAGTAGAGGGCGGGGACCTTCGCGAAGGCCTCGATGGTCGAGTTGGCGAAGGACACGGGCGGGGTGGTGGTGGTGCTTGGTACGGGGGGCCTGGTCGCGAAGTCGCTGGCGATCCCGGGCAGCGCGAGGACGAGGACGACCCCCACGGCCGCCACAGCCGTCAGCGCGTATTGCAGCCAACGCCTTCGAGCCCTCGAGGTCTTCATGCGACGAGGGAGCGGCCCGAGTTTTCGATTAATACCTTTGTCTGGGTCGGCCGGCCGAAACCGCCTGACAACCAGGAAGAACAATGGATTGAGCTCTTCTCTAGTGCGGCGTTGCACCTTCGGGTGATTTGAACGGTCGTTGCATGGCGGGTAGCGGGATGATCAATAGCAAATTGGCCTGGGAGGGTGAGGTCATGTCCAAGAGAACTGCCCATAGGCATAGGTCGTACCGACGCCAAACATTCGGAATGAAAGCGACTGGTGCTCGTCGGGATAATAGATGCAGTCGCCTTGGATCCCCGGGACGATTGGAAGGACAAAGAAGACAACAGCCAGAAGGACGCCGACGCTTGCGATTATCGCCTTTGTTCGCCTTCTCATGTTGCGGAGCGAGTGGCCTCGGAATTATTTATTGCCTCAGCTTTTCTTCCATCCCTCGACGTTCGATCCCGACGCTTGGGCTTGAGTCTGGCCTCGAGGGCCGCATGGGACAACGACATACGAGAGGCATGATCAGTCTGGGCGATGAACGGAGAAGAATCAACCTAAAAAGCACGAATTGTTGGGCGAGGGCTCGCGACTGGCAGCCCGTTCGTCTAGTGGTCAAGGATAGGGGCCTCTGGTTTCGCCCTGAAAGGGGCGAAAGTGATAGCCTCTGACCGAGGTTCGAATCCTCGACGGGCTACTTCTTTTGCCTAACAGAGGCGTATTTTCGACTATTTGACCCTGGCTGTTTGGAATTGAGCCATTTGACCAAGCCTCAGGGTTTCACTACTTCAACCACGATTGACCTGATTGTTCTGTGATTGTCGGCGTAAGACAGAATGGCGTACCCGTGGTCGGCAGGAGGATAATCCTTGAAATTCGAATTCAGTGTTGAAATCATATCCTTCAACTCGATTTGCAGGTCCCGAATGAGCTGCTGTTGGTTGGCAGCCTCCGTGGCTGTAAGCATCCTTGCTTGGATCACCGTCGTTCCGTCCTGTGTGTAGAGGTCGGGGCCTCCTCGAGAGGGATCGGGGAGAACCACGTGGTCGAGGCCGAGCTTCTGCGTTGCAATCGCATAGGCAATCTCCGCGCCCATCCGCCCGTGGGGGTAGTTCGAACTGCTTGCAAACATCTCCTGCTCGCGAGATCCGAGAAGATCAACACGAGTGACGGTGAAGACTTGGGAAGCGCCTGGGACGTTGAAACTAATGCCGCCCGAAATCAAATCTCCCAGGCCGTATCCGCCAGAGGGATCGCCGACATAGATTGTGGAGACGTGAGTGGGAGGTTGGCTGTAGACGAGCCTCAGCCTCACGCCGTCGGAAGACACTAGCGTAATGGGTGCGAACTTCTGACCTGTGGGAAAGGCCAGAAATGGAGCGGAGTGACCGTCATAGTACAGCCTGAGAGTCGTCAGCCGGCCAGAAAAGTCAGCGACGGTAAACTGGAGGTAGCTTCTTACGCCCGGAGTCCATCCAAGCGAGCTCGCAGCGTTTCCCTGGAGGGAGAAGCTAGTTGGCCCGTTGTTTGACGGAGGTTGCTCGACCTTGATTGTCAGGGCGTTTCCGTCCAATGAGAAGCCCTCAACCCTTGAAGAAGGAGGGAGCCAGCT
>Ga0335078_10006383_pt1 | contig 17460 bp, 15 predicted proteins | sample Lox_Sample_32_FD_206711 | JGI IMG/M metagenome (GOLD analysis project Ga0335078, IMG submission 206711) | Soil microbial communities from Loxahatchee National Wildlife Refuge, Florida, United States - Lox_Sample_3.2 | ecosystem: Environmental > Terrestrial > Soil > Wetlands | place: USA... | reverse complement strand
GAAAGCTCGGTGAACGTGGCGCTGTCGTAAGTTTCACCTCTCCCCGCGCGCGGGGAGAGGGAGAAGGATTATGGCCTCCAACAGCAAATCGAAGCCTTCGCCGAAGGACTCCCCGACCGAGCCGTTCAAACGGGCGGTGACCGGCTGCCTGCGCGCCATCGCGCGCAAGCCGGAGCTCGAGGTCGCCTTCGCCGCCGAGCGCCCCGGCCTGATGGGCGGCAAGGTCCGCCTGCCGGAGCCGCCGCGCAAGCTCAGCCGCGCGGAAGCTGCGATCGTGCGCGGCCATGCCGACTCGATCGCGTTGCGCCTTGCCTGCCACGATCCGGCGGTGCATCGCCGCCTGCAGCCGGCCGGCCAGCAGGCGCGCGCGGTGTTCGAGGCGGTCGAGCAGGCCCGCGTCGAGGCGATCGGCGCGCGGCGCATGGACGGCGTCGCCAAGAATCTGACCGCGATGCTGGACGAGCGCTTCCACCGCGGTAAATTCGACCAGATCACCGATCGCGCCGACGCGCCGATCGAGGACGCGCTGGCGCTGCTGGTGCGCGAGCGGCTCACCGGCATGGCGCCGCCGGCGGCGGCCAAGCGCCTGGTCGACCTCTGGCGGCCGCTGATCGAGGATCGCGCCGGCAGCGACCTCGACAAGCTCGAGGATCTGGTCGAGGACCAGCGCCAGTTCGGCGACGCCGTGCACGATCTGCTCGACGCGCTGGAAATGGGTGACGACCGCAGCCGCGATTCCGAAGACGAAGACGAGGAAGGCGAAGAGGATCGCCGCAAGCAAGACTCCGGCGAGGACGGCGAGGCCGCCGACGCCGACGAGATGCAGCGCATGAGCACGGAGGACACGCAGGTGTCCGCCGAGGACATGCCCGACGCCGCCGCCGAAGCGGCCGAGGCGCCGGCCGCCGACATGGCCGACGACACCGACATGGGCGACGCCGAAACCCCGGGCGAGCCGCAGCGGCCGCGTCAGTTCGGCGATAACAAGCCGCGCGGGCCGGACTATCGCGCCTTCACGCTGCGGTTCGACGAGACGGTGGCGGCCGAGGACCTGTGCGAGCCGGAGGAGCTCGATCGGCTGCGCGGCTATCTCGACAAGCAGCTCTCCAATCTGCAGGGCGTCGTCGCCCGCCTCGCCAACCGGCTGCAGCGCCGGCTGATGGCGCAGCAGAACCGCTCCTGGGAATTCGATCTGGAAGAAGGCCTGCTCGATCCGGCCCGGCTGTCGCGCATTGTGATCGATCCCATGCACGCGCTTTCGTTCAAGGCGGAGAAGGACACGCAGTTCCGCGACACCGTGGTGACGCTGCTCCTGGACAATTCCGGCTCCATGCGCGGGCGCCCGATCACCGTCGCCGCCACCTGCGCCGACATCCTGGCACGCACGCTCGAGCGCTGCGGCGTCAAGGTCGAGATCCTCGGCTTCACCACGCGCGCCTGGAAGGGCGGGCAGTCGCGCGAGCAATGGCTCACCGCCGGCAAGCCGGCCAATCCGGGCCGGCTCAACGATCTGCGCCACATCATCTACAAGGCGGCCGACGCGCCATGGCGGCGCGCGCGCAAGAACCTCGGGCTGATGATGCGCGAGGGCCTGCTCAAGGAGAACATCGACGGCGAGGCGCTCGACTGGGCGCACAAACGGCTGTTGGCGCGTACCGAGCAGCGCAAGATTTTAATGATGATCTCCGACGGCGCGCCGGTCGACGATTCGACGCTTTCGGTCAACGCCGGCAATTACCTGGAGCGGCATCTGCGCTGGGTGATCGAGGAGATCGAGACCCGCTCGCCGGTCGAACTGATCGCCATCGGCATTGGCCATGACGTCACGCGCTACTACCGCCGCGCCGTCACCATCGTCGACGCCGAGGAGCTCGGCGGCGCCATGACCGAGAAGCTCGCCGAGCTGTTCGAGGAAACCGCGCCGGCCGAACGGCCGCGCGTTTCGCCGCGCCGCCGCCGCGTGGCGTGAACGGCGCCTGCCGGCGTCCACGGACGATAATTGTTGGTCATTCCGGCTTCGCGCCTACGGTGCGCCCGGAATGACGAACGAGGCGCTCAGTCCGCCGCCTTCTTCTTCGCGATCTGCCGCTTGAGCTCGAGCATCTTGGGCGCGAGGTCGACGTCGTTGGCCTTGAGCAGGAAGGCATCGAGCCCGCCGCGGTGGTCGACGCTTTTGAGCGCGTTGGCCGATACCCGCACGCGCACCTTGCGGCCGAGCGCGTCCGAGATCAGCGTGACGTTGCGCAGGTTGGGCATGAACCGCCGCTTGGTCTTGATGTTGGAGTGGCTCACTTTGTGCCCGACCAGCGGCCCTTTACCGGTCAGATCGCAACGCCATGACATGGCTTGTCCCTCAGCAATGCGCCGGCGCATCCCGCGCCGGACCGTTCGAGAAATCGTGGAGTTGAGCCGGACGTATAGAGAGCGGGCAAAGAAGCGTCAAGCCGCGGATTTAAGCCGCTTTCCGGGCTTTTTACGTGCCGGTTAGGCGCCCGCGTCGGGACCCCGGGAGAAATCGCCGGTCAACAAACATTCGACTTATTCGACGCCGAGTTAAGCACGCCCTGGACCGGCCGCTTTCCTGTGGGGCAAGGGACGGCTTGTCGGCGCGCCACTTGCAAGAGATCACTTGCAAGAGACTTGCGACCGCCGGTTAAATGCGCGGTCGGCGTCCGCGCCCAAAGAGGATGAACGTTCGTGCTGGCCTTGCGCCGCTTCTTGCTTCTTCTTCTGCTCGCCGCCGCGGTGGCCGCTCTACCGGCGGGCGCCCGCGCGCAGGGCAAGCTCGAGGCGCAGTACGAGGTCTCGATCGCCGGCATCCCGATCGGCAAGGGCACCTGGGTGATCGACATCACCGACACCCATTACATGGCGGCGGCAAGCGGCGTCACCACCGGGCTGGTGCGCGCCTTCACCGGCGGGCAGGGCACCAGCGCCGCGCACGGCACGCTGCACGCCGGCGAGCCGATCGTCTCGACTTTCGCCTCCACCATCGCCGCCAGCCGCAAGACCGACGAAGTGCGCCTCACCGTCGCCAACGGCGTGGTCAAGGAGTCGCGGGTCGATCCGCCGCTCGAGACCGAGCCGGACCGCATTCCGATCACCGACGAGCATCGCAAGGGCATCCTCGATCCGATGACCGCCTCGCTGCTACGCACGCCGGGCGCCGGCAATCCGCTGGCGCCGGAGGCCTGCCAGCGCACGGTGGCGATCTTTGACGGGCGCTATCGCTATGACCTGCAGCTCGTCTACAAGCGCATGGACCACGTCAAGGCGGACAAGGGCTATGCCGGTCCGGTGGTGGTCTGCGCCGTTTATTTCACGCCGATTGCCGGCTTCATCCCCTCGCGCTCGGCGATCCGCTACCTCGTCAGGCAGCGCGACATCGAGGCCTGGCTTGCGCCGATCGCCGGCACGCGCGTGCTGGTGCCCTATCGCGTGCAGAGCCCGACGCCGATCGGCCACGTGGTGATGGAGGCGACGCAATTCGTGTCCGCCCCGATCGCCGCCCGCGCCTCGGTCAACGGGCTGAAGACGCAGTAAGAGATTGTCGTTCCGGGACCGCGCGAAGCGGGGGACCCGGAATCCATACTCCGCAGCGCTCGGGTTATGGATTTTGGGTTCGCGGGGTTGCAGCCGCGCCCGGAATGACGAATCGCGCTTGACTCTTCCCGGCGAACCCGAGAAGCGCGCGCGTTAACGTTTTGAGGTGGCCGAAAGCCCTTGAATCGGCCGTTCGCTACCCGATCTTGTAGGGGTACAGGTAGCGCTCGCCAGATATCGCCGTGAACGAAGCCTTACAGCGCCAGAGTCAGTGATTCGGGCGCGGTTCGTTCCAGACTCGTTCTAAAGCTTAACCGGAGGCGTTTTCTGTCGTCGCATTGTGATACAGGAAGCTTTTGGTGGGGCCGCAAAAGCCTCACCGCCAGTCTGGACGCGTAATGGCCATCTCCTTTTCCTCTCCGCCCAATCGGGCCTCGCGCGCCCGCGGCGCCGGCGTCACCGCCGTGCTCGGACCGACCAACACCGGCAAGACCCATCTCGCCATCGAGCGCATGTTGGCGCATTCCTCCGGCATGATTGGCCTGCCGCTGCGGCTCTTGGCGCGCGAGGTCTACAACAAGGTCGCCGACCGCGCCGGCAAGGACGCCGTGGCGCTGATCACCGGCGAGGAGAAGATCAAGCCGGCCAATCCGCGCTTCTGGGTCTGCACGGTCGAGGCTATGCCGCGCGATCTCGACGTCGCCTTCCTCGCCGTCGACGAGGTGCAGCTCGGCGCCGACTTCGAGCGCGGCCACGTCTTCACCGACCGCATGCTGAACATGCGCGCGCGCGAGGAGACGCTGGTGCTCGGCGCCGCCACCGTGCGGCCGATGGTCGAGAGGCTTCTGCCCGGCGCGCACATCATCAGCCGGCCGCGGCTGTCGATGCTCACATACGCCGGCGAGAAGAAACTCACCCGCCTGCCGCCGCGCTCAGCCATCGTCGCGTTCTCGGCGGACGAAGTTTACGCCATCGCCGAATTGATCCGCCGCCAGCGCGGCGGCGCCGCCGTGGTGCTCGGCGCGCTGTCGCCGCGCACGAGGAACGCGCAGGTCGCGCTCTATCAGTCGGGCGACGTCGATTACCTGGTCGCCACCGACGCCATCGGCATGGGGCTCAATCTCGACGTCGATCACGTCGCCTTCGCCGCCGACCGCAAATTCGACGGCTACCAGTTCCGCAAGCTCAATCCGGCCGAGCTCGCGCAGATCGCCGGCCGCGCTGGCAGAGCCACCCGCGACGGCACCTTCGGCACTACGGGACGTTGCGATCCGTTCGAGCCGGAACTGGTGCAGGCGCTGGAAAGCCACACCTTCGAGCCGGTGCGCATGCTGCAATGGCGCAATTCCAATCTCGATTTCGCCTCGATCGGCGCCTTGCAGGCTTCGCTGGCGGCGACGCCCAACGAGCCGGGGCTGACGCGTGCGCCGATCGCCGAGGATATTCTCGTTTTGGAACACGCCGCGCGCGATGAGCATGTGCGCGCGCTGGCCAGTACGCCGGCCGCCATCGCGCGGTTGTGGGATGCCTGTCAGGTTCCCGATTACCGCAAGATCGCCCCGGCCACCCATGCCGAACTGGCGGTGACCCTCTATGGATTCCTGATGCGAGAGGGTAACATCCCGACCGATTGGTTCAGTCAGCAGGTGGCGCAGGCCGACCGTACCGATGGCGGCATCGACACCCTCTCTAACCGGATCGCGCATGTCAGAACTTGGACGTATGTCGCCAACCGCCCCGATTGGCTCGCCGACCCGGAGCATTGGCAGAACGTCACCCGCGCGGTCGAAGACAAGCTGTCCGACGCGCTGCATGAGCGACTGGCCGAACGTTTCGTCGACCGCCGCACCAGCGTGTTGATGCGGCGGCTGCGAGAGAAGGCCACTTTGGAAACCGAAATCGGAAAGTCCGGAGAAGTTACCGTCGAGGGGCACGTCATCGGCCGTCTCGACGGCTTCATGTTCGCGCCTGACGTCTCGGCCGCGGGCTCGGAAGCGAAAGCCCTCAATGCCGCCGCGCAGAAGGCGCTCGCCGGCGAGATCGAGCAGCGCGCCACCAAGCTGTCGCAGGATTCGAACGAGCACATCGTGCTGGCGAGCGACGGCGCCCTGCGCTGGACCGGCGAGGTGGTCGGCAAGCTCGTTGCCGGCGACGACGTGCTGCGTCCGCGCGTGCGCATCGTCGCCGACGAGCAGTTGACCGGGCCGGCGCGCGAACTGGTGCAGACGCGGCTCGATCTCTGGCTCAAGACGCATATCGAGAAAGTGCTGGCGCCGCTTTTCTCGCTCGCCGCCGCCGATGACGTGACCGGCATCGCGCGCGGCATCGCCTACCAACTCGTCGAAGCGCTCGGCGTGCTCGAGCGGCAGAAGGTGGCGGAAGAGGTGAAGGGCCTCGACCAGCCGGCGCGCGCGACATTGCGCAAATACGGCGTGCGCTTTGGCGCCTATCACATTTATCTGCCGATCCTGCTCAAGCCGGCGCCGCGCGCGCTGGCGACGCAGCTGTGGGCGCTCAAGCACGAGAGCCCGGATGCCAAGGGCGTATCCGAGCTGCTGCATCTCGCGGCGAGCGGGCGCACCTCGATCCCGGTCGACAAGGAAACGCCGAAGCCGCTCTACCGCACCGCCGGCTATCGCGTCGCCGGCGAGCGCGCGGTGCGCGTCGACATTCTGGAGCGGCTCGCCGATCTGATCCGCCCGGCGCTCGCCTGGCGCGAGACCTCGCCCGGGCCGAAGCCGGACGGCTATTTCGACGGCCGCGGCTTCACCGTCACCGGCGCGATGACCTCGCTCACCGGCGCGTCTGCCGAAGACTTCGCCTCCATCCTGCGCTCGCTCGGCTATCGCCTCGATCGCAAGCCAAAGCCGGCGGAGCCGGCGCAAACAAAGCCGCCCGAGCCGGAGAAGTCGGCCGAGCCCGCACCGCCGAGCGAGAGCGCGCCGTCTTCCGAAACGCCGGCCGAGGCGCCCGCCCCCGCGACGGGCGTGCCGGTCGAACTGCCGCAGGTCGAATCGCCGCCGGCTGAAATGGCCGCGAGCGAGCCGACAGCGGCAGAAATCGCGGTCGTGGCCGCGCCGGAAGTTCTTCCCGAGAACAAGAGCGAGGAAACCGCTTCTTTCGCCGAACATCTTGCCGCAAGAAATTTGGAAGAAGTGGATCTTCAGCCCGCTGCGGCCGCTCCCACCGAGCCGGCAATGATCGAAGTCTGGCGTCCCGCCGGCCGCTTCGAGAAACGGCCGCATCGTCCGCGCCGCCCGCAGCGCGCCGCCAAAGCAACGGAGCAGGCTGCGCCGGCAACCGCCGAAGCCGTTGCGCCGGGTGAGGTTTCCGCCGCGCCGGCGCCGGCGGAACGCGCCGGGCAGCCGCGTCGTCCGCACCCCGAACGCGAGCGCCGCGACCGCGAGCAACGGCAAGAGCGTCACGAACGCCGTGAGCGCATGGAACGCCTGGGGCAGCGCTCGGAGCGCAAGGACCGCGGCGACCGGCCGCGCCGCGACCGTGGCGATCGTGTCGAAAAAGCCGAGCGCGATCAATATTATGCCAAGCCGCACGGCAGCGGCTTTGAGCGCCGCGACAAGCAGCCGGATCCCAATTCGCCCTTCGCCAAGCTCGCAGCGCTCAAGCAGCAGCTCGAGCAGAGCACGAAAGAATCATAGCGCGCCTTTGGACCGCCAACGGATCGATAAATGGCTCTGGCATGCGCGCATGGTGCGCACGCGCAACGCCGCGGCTTCGCTGACCGAAGCAGGTTTCGTGCGGCTCAACGGCAAGCGGGTGACCGCGCCCGGTCATGCGGTGCGCGTCGGCGACGTCGTGACGCTGGCGCTCGACCGCGCGGTCAAGGTGGTGCAGGTCGAGGGCTTTTGCGACCGGCGCGGGGCCGCGCCCGCGGCGCGCGCGCTTTACCGAGATTTGACAATGGGTTCCGCGGACAAGGCCTGCCCTTAGCCCAGGTATTCGGCTAGGGTCGCGCGCCGAATGCCCGCGAAACCTGAGGCCCCAAGCCGCGAATCGGTATCTTGCAGCCTCAATGGCGTTGCGTTAGGCAGCGCTACGGATCGGGTGCCGGAGTTGTGAATGACCTACGTCGTCAACGAAAACTGTATCAAGTGCAAGTACATGGACTGCGTGGAGGTGTGTCCGGTGGACTGCTTCTATGAAGGCGAAAACATGCTGGTGATCCACCCGGACGAGTGCATCGACTGCGGGGTCTGCGAGCCGGAGTGCCCGATCGAGGCGATCAAGCCGGACACCGAACCGGGCCTCGAGAAGTGGCTGGAACTCAACGCCGAATACGCCAAGGTCTGGCCGAATATTACGGTTAAAAAGGAACCGCCGGCCGATGCCAAGGACTGGGATGGCGTGCCGGACAAGTTCAAGAAATTTTTCTCGCCTAATCCGGGCGCGGGCGACTGAGCATTTCTTAACGGGACATCGCTCGGAACGGCCGCGCCGGCGCCGGAATTAACCGGTATGACAAAATTGCAGATTTATTACCGCCAAATTGCGGTATTGCGATGCCATAAGGCTTTGATTTTGGCCAAAAATGTGCTATATAGCCAAAATCGTCCGATGAAGATGAAAAACGCCGCTACGGATGTGCTCCCGCCGCCCGGGAGCCTTATTTTTCGCGGCTACACCCAAGGTCTTTAGGTAAGAGGGCGTGAATTCCACGCGTGAGCAGTGGCAGGAAAAACGCGTCACAAAGCGAAGAAGGGTTCTTCCGGCATGAGCCGGAGACCGAAAAAGTCCGCCGATGCGCGGCGGACTTCGCAAGCCTCGCGCGGCGCCGTCCGCAATGGGGCTCCCGCAGCCAAGATTGCCGGCAGCCGCAAAGGGGCCGGTGAAGGAGTTATGCCCGGAATGGCTACCAACAAGAAGACTACTCAACGACAAGGCTTCAAGACTAACGAGTTCATCGTCTACCCGGCCCATGGAGTCGGCCAGATCCTGGCTATCGAAGAGCAGGAGATCGCAGGCGCCAAGCTCGAGCTGTTCGTCATCAACTTCATCAAGGACAAGATGACGCTGCGGGTTCCGACCGCCAAGATCGTGTCGGTCGGCATGCGCAAGCTGGCGGAGGGTCCGCTGGTCAAGCGCGCGCTCGACACGCTCAAGGGCCGCGCGCGCATCAAGCGCACCATGTGGTCGCGCCGGGCGCAGGAATACGAAGCCAAGATCAACTCGGGCGACATCGTCGCCATCGCCGAGGTGGTGCGCGACCTGTACCGCTCGGAGACCCAGCCGGAGCAGTCTTATTCCGAGCGGCAGCTTTACGAAGCCGCCCTCGACCGGCTGTCGCGCGAGATTGCGGCGGTGCAGCGCGTCACCGAGACCGAGGCGATCAAGGAGATCGAGGCGGCGCTCGCCAAGGGCCCGCGGCGCGGGCCGAAGCCGGCCGACGAAGTGGACGCCGAACCCGCCACCGAGGAAGAGGCGGCCTGACTGCCGCAGCCTCGCGCCACCAACGAATGACAAAGCCCGGCAGCGATGCCGGGCTTTTTGCTGCTAGGGCCATGCGCGGCTTGACACCCGCCTCAGATAGGATTCTATTCCATTGCAGTCTTGCTCGTGCGGATCCATTTTAGGGCGGTCCTTTGCGAGCGGTGGAGCGCCGGGAGGCGCAGCCCCCTCCGTCAATGGGAGCGCGCGCCCCCCGTAAGCGGCGGCCCCGGGCAACCGGGATGCTGCCGCGGGCGCGCGGCGGACGCCGTCAATGTCCGCCAAAGGGCGCTGCGCCAAGCGCCCTGGCGCCTCCCGGCGCTCCATCCCTCTTTTGAGGGAACGGAAAAAGGGATAGCGGCGCACCCCGCGCCGCAAAGAATACGGGCGATGACGCTTGGCCGGTTGGTTGCCGCTTCGCTTCGGCGGGTTACAATGCGCGCGCAAACTTCAATCGAACGCGAATGGAATAGTCGATGACCGCCAATCCCGGCTACGTCGCGCCGACCAAAGAAGCCGGCGCGCTTGGCGTGCATTCGCTCGACCAGTTCGTGCTTGCGGTGCCCGATGCCAGCGTGGCGCAGGATTTCTACGGCAATTTCGGTCTCGACGTGGTCAACAAGGCCAACACGCTTGAGATCAAAACGTTCGGTCATGAACACCGCTGGGGCTCGATCGTCGAAGGCAAGCGCAAGGCGCTGCATCATCTGTCGTTCGGCTGCTACGCGGAGGATCTCGCGCGGCTCAAGGCGCGCGTCGAAGGCAATGGCGTCGTGCTGATCGATCCGCCGCCCGGCTTCGAAAGCAACGGCTTCTGGTTCCGCAACCACGAGAACATGCTGATCGAGGTGAAGGTCGCCCCCAAGGTCTCGCCCGATGGTAAGTCGGACACCCAATGGACGTCATCGCCGGCCGGCGTCGCCGGCGCAGCCATCCGGCAGAATTGGCCGCCGGTGCGGCCGCGCCGGCTGTCGCACGTCCTGACGTTCACCCGCGACGTCGACGCCGCGATCCGGTTCTACGAGCGCAATCTCGGTCTGCGGCTGTCCGACCGCTCGGCCGATCTGGTCGCCTTCATGCACGGCATCCACGGCAGCGACCATCATCTGCTGGCGCTGGTGAAATCGTCGGCGCCCGGGTTCCACCATTGCAGCTGGGACGTTTCCGGCATCAACGACATCGGGCTCGGCGCCATGCGCATGCACGACAAGGGCTGGACCAAGGGCTGGGGCCTGGGACGCCACGTGCTCGGCTCGAACTATTTTCACTACGTGCGCGATCCATGGGGCAGCTTCGCCGAATATTCCTGCGACATCGATTACATCCCCAAAGAGCAGCTCTGGCCGGCAGCCGACCACAAGCCGGAGGATTCGTTCTATCTCTGGGGCCCCGACGTGCCGCCGGAGTTCACGATCAATTACGAGGCGGAGGAGGGGTGAGTTCCCGAAAGCTGCTTGACGTATATCAAGCGTGCGGCCATACGGCGCCCGTAAGGTTCGCGCTCGCTCGCCACCAGATGCCGCGCCATGAACGACGATATTCTGCTCGCGCTCAAACAGGTGATCGACCCTGAGCTTGGCCTCAATGTCGTCGACCTCGGGCTTGTCTATCGCGCCGAGCGGGGCCCGCAAGGAATCGAAGTCACTATGGCAATGACCTCGCCGGCCTGCCCGCTGGGCGAGATGATCGTCGAAGAAGCCAAGCTGGCGTTGCAGTCGCGCTTCCCCGACGCCGCTTCGGTCCAGGTCGAGCTCGTGCGCGAACCTGCCTGGACGCCCGATCGGATGACGGACGAGGGACGGCGGCAGCTCCGCCTGTCTTGAGCCGATGAGCCCGGCGGCTCCTGTGAGCGCATCCGGCAGCCCGCCGCGCCGTCGCTGGCGTCGCTATCGCTTCGTTCCGCTGGGCTGCGCGGCGCTCGCGTTGCTTCTCGGCTTATGGACCGGGCTCTGGCGGCTCGGGCTCCCGTTGCCGGGCGCCTTCCCCGCGCTCGCTGAATTCCACGGCGCGCTGATGATTGCCGGCTTTCTTGGCACCTTGATCAGCCTCGAACGCGCGGTGGCACTCGGCCGCTGGTGGGCCTATGTAGCGCCGGCCGTCTCGGCCATCGCCGCCGTCCTGCTCATCGCCGATGCGACGCATTACGCCGCGCTGGCGTTTCTGCTCGCCGGGTTGGCGCTGACCTTCGACTCGCTGGTGGTGGTGCGGCATCAGCCGGCGCTGTTCACGATCATGCTGGCGGTCGCATCGGCATGCTGGAGCATCGGCACGGCGATCTGGGCGCTGGGCGGTCACGCCAGCGAAGTTACCGGCTGGTGGCTCGCCTTCCTGGTGCTCACGGTCGCCGCCGAACGGCTGGAGCTCAGCCGTCTGCTGTCGCCGCCGCCGCTCAGCCAGGCGATGTTCGTGCTGGCGGTGCTGGTCATCCTGGCCGGAGTTGCGCGCGGCGAGCTTGCCGGCGGGCGCGCTGACATCAGCGGCCTCGGCCTGCTGGCGCTCACCGCGTGGCTCATCAAGCACGATATCGCCAGGCGCACGGTCCGCATGCGCGGACAGGCGCGCTTCTCGGCTGCCTGCATGCTCAGCGGCTATTTCTGGTTGGGCGCGGCCGGCCTGCTTTTGATCCTCGTGCCGCCCGGCAGCGCCGCCTTTTCATACGATGCCGCCGTGCACGCCGTCACCGTCGGTTTCGTCCTCTCCATGATCTTTGCTCATGCGCCCATCGTGCTGCCCGCGGTGGTTGGCCTGCGGGTGAAATACAGCGCCGCGCTCTATGCGCCGCTCGTGCTCCTGCATCTGTCGCTGTTGCTGCGCATCGCGACCGATCTGCTGGCTTGGACAGACTGGCGCGGTGTAACCGGGCCGATGACCGTGCTGGCATTGCTTGGCTATGCCGGCACGCTGATCGTCGTGTCGCGCGGCAAGCGGCCGGCCTAATCCAGCACCAGCTTGACCTTGCTGCCCGGCTTCAGCGCGTCACGCGGGCCGAGGCCGTTGAGCACGCGGAAGCGATCGAGCGCGTGATCGGCGATGGCCATGCGGTGCGCCAGCGTCTCCACCGTGTCGGTCGCGCCGACGGTGACGATCTTCAACCGCAGCGGATGCACTTGCGCGCTTTCCTGCAGGCTCATGCGGCGGAAGCTCGCGATCGACTCGCGGAACGAGCGGTCGACCTGCGGCGTGCGGTTCTTCGCCGCGAAGATGAAGCGATAGACGTCGCTGCCGAAGCGCACGGCGAACAGCCGGAACGACCACTCGTCGCCCTTGGCGGTCGCGGTCGCCGCCGGGAAGCCGTTGACGGTGAATTCCTCGACGCTCGCCGGATCGACCTTCTCCATCCAGCCGGATTTCAGATAGGCGGGCAGCGACTGCTCGGCCGGCACGCTGACCACGTCGAGCCGCAACGCCTCGTCGCCGCCCTTGAGGCCGAGCACCGCCTGCGCGGTGTTGTCGAGCGAAAACCCCGGCGGCGCCAGGAAGGTGAAGCCGAGCTTGGGGTGCAGGAAGCGGCGGCCGCGGACGAAGCCTTCGCTCGGGTCTTCGCCATAGGGGAGGCCGTCGAGATCGCCGAGATATTGATCGCGGTCGCGCTCGCCGGCGCCGGGACCGCTGAACTGCCGCGCATTGGCGAGCGCATTCTTGATGCGCTCGGGCGTCGCCGGATGGGTGGTGAGGAAGTCCGGCGCGCGCGCCTCGCTGCCGGCGGTCTTGAGTTCGGCGTTGCGCTGCATGTCGTTGAGGAAACGCGAGGCCCCGTACGGATCGAAGCCGGCGCGCGCGCAAATGCCGACGCCGATGCCGTCGGCCTCGAACTCCTGCGCGCGCGAGAAGGCGGCGAGTGTCAGCTTGGATTTGGCGAGCGCCAGCGCGCCCATCTGCGGATCGCTGAGCACGTCGCTGACCACGTGGCTGATGAGCGCGGCCTGCTTGGCCTGGTCCGCGCGGATCGCCGCGTGGTTGGCGATGACGTGCCCCATCTCGTGCGCGAGCACGGAGGCGAGTTCGGCCTTGTCGTTGGCGAGCGCGATCAGACCGCGGGTAACGTAAAGGTGGCCGTTCGGCAGCGCGAAGGCGTTGATCGCCGGCGAGTTGAGGATGGTCACCTTGTATTTGATGTCGGGCCGCTCCGACGCGGCCACCAGCCGGTCGACGGTCTTGGCGATCTCCGCCTGCAGCTTGGCGTTCTCGTAAATGCCGCCATAGGAGGCGAGAATGCGCAGGTGCTCGCGCTCTTCCGCCGGCGGCACCTCCGACTGCGCGGCGGCTTGCGGCACCGGCAGCGACACCTGCTTGTTGTCCGGAATGCTGGTGCATCCTGCCAGCAGCAACAGCAGCAGCAGCGCGATGCCGCGCCGCCGGTATGCCGTTGTCAACGATGCAGCCATGGCCGCTTTGCCTGAATTGGTCAGTCCAGCAATTCGATCTGCTCGGGCGCTTCCGCGGCGATGATCGGTCCGCCGCCTTCCTCGATCCATCCGCGCACGCGAATGCGCCGTCCGGCGAGCACCTTCGGCGCGACGCCGGCGGCGGCTAAGGCCCGCTGCAAGCGCCGCAAAATGGTCACGGTGAAATCCCGCGTCCAATGCCGCCCGAAGTTCACATATATAGTGGCCCCGCTTTCGCGCACCGACAAGACCTTGCCTTCCACCAACGCGAACCGGCCGCGTGCGGCCGCTAGCCCGCTAAGATTTTCAGCCGACAAAGGGGCGAAATTGGGATCGGCCCAAAGCCCGCGTTTGGCCGCCCGCGCCGCTTGTTCCGCCCTCAAAAGCGCGTCGGCGCAGCCCTTGTCGCCGACGCGGGCCGACACCCGCGCCTGGCCCTGGTCGAGCAGCGTTTGCTGCAGGGACGCCGGGGCGTCAGCGATGAATGCGAAGGCGACGATGCGGCCATAGCGATCGTGATCCTGCCCCAGCATCTCCAGCCGCAGCGGATTGCCGGCAACGATGGACTGCAAGGTGGCGTTGTCGCCGCCGGCCTCGATGCCGGCAAGCCGCAGCACGCGGCCGTCGGCAAGCAAGAGCGTGCGCCCATCCTGCACCGCGGCGACGGCCGCGGTTCCGATGGGCGTGAGCTTGCAGCCGTCTTGCGCCGCCGCGCCGCAAGTGAACAGTGCGCCGCAAACGGCGACGGACGCGAGCAAAAGATTGCGATGGGAACGGCGTTTCATGATGGCGGCCGGTTGCCGGATGTCGCTACAATGCCGAACATAGCCATCATTGTGACCACCGGGGGAGGGATCAATGCCCATGCGCCAACCATCGCACAGCCGACGAATTTTTCTGCGCTCCGCCGCCGCCGCGAGCCTATTGATTGCGACCGGCGCGCGCGGCCAGACGACCTGGCCCGATCGCGCGGTGAAGATCATCGTGCCTTATCCGCCCGGCGGCTCGACCGACGTTTTGGCGCGCATCCTCGCCGAGCGGCTCAACCAGATGTTCAACCAGCCCTTCGTCATCGAGAACCGCCCCGGCGCCGGCGGCAATATCGGCATCGGCACGGTGACCGCGAGCGCGCCGGACGGCTATACCATCGGCGCCGCGACCATCGGCCATTTCGCCATCAACCAGTTCCTCTACAAGAGCATGCCCTACGATCCGGAACGCGACATGATCCCGGCGTCGATGACCTGGGAACTGCCCAATGTCTTCGTCGTCGCCAGCGATTATGTGCCGGCGAAAACGGTCGCCGAATTTATCGCCTGGGCCAAGCAGAAGGGCCATGTCAGCTTCGGCAGCCCGGGCGTCGGCACCTCGCCGCATCTGTCCGGCGTGCTGTTCGCCAAGCGCGCCGGGCTCGACGCCGTGCACGTGCCGTTCCGCGGCGCGGCGCAGACCATTCCGGCGATGCTGTCGGGCAACGTCGATTTCGCCATCGACAACCTCGCTTCGTACATTGGCCAGATCCAGTCCGGCAAGATGCGCGCGTTGGCGGTCACCTCTTCGACGCGCTGGCCGACGCTGCCGGAGGTGCCGACCATGGGCGAGGCGGGCGTCAAGGACTTCGTCGTCACCTCCTGGGCGGCCTACGTGCTGCCGATGGCGACGCCGCGCGCAATCGTCGACAAGCTTTCCGCCGCGCAGAAGACGATCGCCGCCGACATCGCCGTGCAGAAGCGGTTCTTGACCGCCGGCGCGCGCATCCTGTCGAGCACGCCGGAGGAGGCGACCGCCTTTGCCAACAAGGAGCGGGCGATGTGGAAGGACGTGGTGGCGCTGTCGGGGCTCAAGCCGCAGTAGGCCGTGCGAAACGCGCGCGCTTGTGCTATGTGGCGGCTCAACGGTCCCGTAGCTCAGCAGCATAGAGCAGCGGTTTCCTAACTCGAATTTGCGCTTCGCCATGGTGCTCCATGGCGCTCCATTTCGGTGGCTCTTACGATATGTCGTGAGTGTGGCCATGTCGACGAATTGGCGGGAGGTGCGCGCGGTGCCATTAGGCCCGACATGCCTCAAACCCACGCTTAAGGACATCTCTGGGCAAACCTCGGCCGATAAAGACGAGCCTGCTCTCGCGCTTCTCATTCGGTTTCCACGGGCGCTGGCTATCGCCTTCGATTAGCATGTGCACGCCTTGGATGACGAAACGACTGTCATCGCCGTTCATTGCGATGATGCCTTTCATCCTCAGGATGTCCTTACCAAAGCTTGCTGTGACGTCCTGAATCCACGGGATGAACCGCTCATGGTTGAGCGGCCGGTCGGTGGTTAGCGACAAACTTCCGATGCTCTCGTCATGCTCGTGGTCGTGGTCTTCGGTGAGAAACTCCGGCTCGATGTTGAGAATCCGATCGAGATTAAAGGCGTCGCGGCCGAGCACCTTGCCGAGATCGACGTCGCAATGTTGCGTACGATGCAGGTTGGCATAGGGATTGATCCGCCGAATGCGCGTTTCGACCATGGCGAGGCCATCCGCGGATACAAGATCGGTTTTGTTGAGTAAGACAATATCGGCGAAGGCGATCTGCTCCTCTGCTTCCGGTGCGCGATCGATTTCGTCAAGCAGATGCTTCGCATCGACCAAGGTAATGATGGCATCGAGCTTAGTCTTGCGGCGCACATCTTCGTCGACAAAGAAGGTCTGAGCGACTGGCGCCGGATCGGCTAGTCCCGTGGTCTCGACGAGGATGCCGTCAAAGCTGGTTTTGCGCCGCATCAATCCGCAGAGAATGCGGATCAGATCGCCACGCACGGTGCAGCAAATGCAGCCGTTGTTCATCTCGAAAATCTCTTCGTCGGCATTGACGACCAGATCGTTGTCGATGCCAACCTCGCCGAATTCATTGACGATGACGGCGTATCGCTTGCCGTGCGTCTCGGTCAGAATCCGGTTGAGCAGAGTAGTCTTACCGGAGCCGAGATAGCCGGTGAGCAGTGTGACAGGTGTCAGGGCTGGCGTGGCGGTCATGGGTATCTCCCTCATTGAAGTTAGAAGCAGGTTCGGCCACGATCGAATGCGATGTGCTTGTGCCGTCCGGGATTATGTTGCTGGAAATGGGTGCAAGCGCCGCGGTGAGGTCGGCGTGGCTCACGCTTTCCATCGGCTTCTCGATCTTGATGGCTTTAGTCGGTTGCCCTGGGTGCAATAGGAGGACGACGGTTCGCGTGCCGGAGCATCCGGGTTCGCCGCAATCATGCTCGCTGATGCTTACGACCGTATCGTCATCAACATCGAGGATGGTGCGGACTTGCAGGGTGAGTTCGAGAGCGGCGTTGACTCGTCCGGCTGACCGCTTGCTCCTGAATTTCATAGACATCGGTTCTCCGTAAGTGACGACGTCTCAGCGCCCCACCATTGCTTGTGCGATCTCATCAATATTGTGGCGAAACATTTTTACGTAGGTTGGCGCAGGTCCATCAGCAGGTGACAAAGCCTCCGCATAAAGCTCGCCGCCTGGTCGAGCACCGGTTGCGGCTGCGATTTGCTGCACGAGCCGTGGATCGTTTGAGTTCTCGAAGAAGTAAACCGTCACCTTCTCCTTCTTGATCTGATCTATCAGCTTTGCCACGTCCGCAGCGGAAGCTTCCGTTTCTGTCGACAATCCAAGCGGCGACAGGAAAGTGATTCCGTAGTCTCGGCCGAGATACCCGAACGCGTCATGGCTGGTGAGGATCTTGCGCTTGTCCACCGGCACCGGATCAATCTTGGAATGCGCATAGGTATCGAGCTCGTGCAATTCTTTGCTGTACCGTGCAGCGTTGGCGTGGAAGTCAGTGGCGTCCGCAGGATCAAGCGCAACCAGCGCTTTCTCGATGTTGGAAACCCATACCCGCACATTGGATGGGCTATTCCACACATGCGGATCGTCAGAAGCCTGTCCCTTTCTTTGGCGCTCCCTAAGCCTGATGCCAGTCGAAACGATGATGGGGCTGCCCTGATAGCCGGACGCCTTCACCAGTTTTTCGAACCAACGCTCCAGACCCTCACCGCTCAGGAAGACAATGTCAGCATTTTTAAAGTTCTTGGCATCTTCCG
>Ga0335078_10006382_pt1 | contig 17461 bp, 15 predicted proteins | sample Lox_Sample_32_FD_206711 | JGI IMG/M metagenome (GOLD analysis project Ga0335078, IMG submission 206711) | Soil microbial communities from Loxahatchee National Wildlife Refuge, Florida, United States - Lox_Sample_3.2 | ecosystem: Environmental > Terrestrial > Soil > Wetlands | place: USA... | reverse complement strand
TTGGCATCGTGCAGTCGGCAAATGAATACGGCAATAAGCCGCCCAGGCAGATTCAGTTGGGGCTGAAGTATATTTTCTGAGAAGTTAACAGTCGACAGTTCATAGTCCACCGTAAGGGTGCCGGAGTTAGCATGTGCGTTGGTCTAAACGCATACGTCCCTCCGGCTGGCTGTCATTCCGAGCGCAGCGAGGAATCTCGCTTTGAGTCTCTGGCCCTGAAGGCAGAGTGCGTTCCTCGCTACGCTCTTTCGAGAGCCTGTCATCCTGAGCGAAACGAAGGATCTGCAGTTCCGGTTTGAGATGAACTAATGCAGATTCTTCGCTTCGCTCAGAATGACATGCGAGTGCGGAGGAGTCTTACAGATGAATCGCCAAGAAGCCTGGAATCTTCTCTGCGAATACACCAAAAATGAGAACTTGCGGAAGCATGCGCTGGCCGTCGAGGCATGCGTTCGCGCCTATGCCCGGAAGTTCGGCGAGGACGAGGAAAAGTGGAGCGTGGTGGGCTTGATCCACGACTTCGATTACGAGGTCTATCCGAACGCGCCGGACCACCCTCTGAAGGGCAGCGAGATTTTGAAAGAAAAAGGCGTATCGGAGGAAATCCGGCGCGCCATTCTCGGGCACGCCGAGTATACCGGCGTACCGCGCGATACACTTCTGGCCAAAGTCCTCTTCGCGTGCGATGAACTTGCCGGGTTTATTACGGCGTGCTCCCTGGTGCGGCCCGACAGGATCTCGACCCTCGAGGCCAAATCGGTTCGCAAGCGGATGAAAGACAAAGCCTTTGCCCGATCCGTGAGCCGTGAGGATATTTCGAAGAGCGCCGAGGAACTGGGCGTACCTCTCGATGAACACATCGCCTTCTGCATTGAAGCCATGCGCGGCATCGCGGACCAACTGGGCCTTGCACCTGCGTAGTGGAGTGCGGCAGCGAAACTACTGCCGTGGAACGTGAGCAAACGGCGGTAGCTGGCGCTACCGCACTCCACGGTGCCTTCGGCACACAGATTTATCATCCAGCGCGAGGTAGAATACCACTCATAACCAACTCGCCGCACTTGACAGAGGCCGCAGAATCCCGTACGGTAAGCGCTTACATTTGACAGTCCTTCCTGCAGGGCCACGGGGCGTCTTTCCGATGGCCCGACCGATGAGGTTTCAAAGCGAGGCTTCTATGTCAAAGGAGAAATTTTCGCTGGGAATCGACTACGGAACAGAATCAGGCCGGGTAGTGGTGATCCGGGTCCGCAATGGCGAAGAGATTGCCTCAGCGGCGATTCCCTACCCCGACGGGGTGATCGACGAAAAGCTGCCGGGGGGGCCGCGGCTGGGGCCCGATTGGGCTTTGCAAAACCCTCGTGATTACCTCCTGGTGATCGAAAAAGGAGTTCCCAAGGCCCTGAAAGCCGCGGCGGTCGAGGGCGAGGACGTGATCGGAATCGGCACGGACTTCACGGCGTCAACGCCGCTGCCCGTCAAGAGCGACGGCACGCCGCTCAGCTTCATTCCGCAGTACCGCAAGCGGCCCCACGCCTGGGTGAAACTATGGAAACACCACGCCGCGCAACCGGAGGCGAACCAGATTAACGAAGTGGGGCAGGAACGGAACGAAGAGTTCATTCAAATCTACGGCGGGAAGTATTCTTCCGAATGGTTTTTCTCCAAGGTATTGCAAGTCCTCAATGAGGATGAGGAGATCTACGACGCCACAGACCGGTTTATCGAAGGCGCCGACTGGATTGTCTGGCAGTTGACCGGAGAAGAGAAGCGAAACACCTGCACGGCCGGTTACAAGGGCATGTGGATCAACGGCAAGGGCTTTCCGTCCGACGAATTCTTCAGCACTCTGCACCCGCGGCTCGAAAACGTCATCGAGTCGAAGGTCGGAACAGACTTCTACCCACTCGGGCAGAAGGCGGGAGGGCTGACAGCTTTCTGGGCGCGCAAGACAGGGCTTCGCGAGGGGACCCCGGTCTCAGTAGGCAATGTCGATGCGCATGTCGCCGTGCCCGCTTGCACAGTGACTCAGCCCGGCTCCCTGGTAATGATCATGGGCACTTCCATCTGTCACATGGTCCTGGGCACGGGAAGGCAGATGGTGGAAGGTATGTGCGGGACCGTTGAAGACGGAATCGTTCCCGGCCTGTGGGGATTCGAAGCCGGGCAATCAGCCGTGGGGGATATCTTCGCCTGGTACTTCGAGCGAGGTGTGCCCGATTACATCAATCAGGAAGCGCGCAAGCTGAAGATACCGTTCGCGAGCGTGCTCGAGAAACGCGCCGCCGCCCTGAAGCCGGGTGAGTCGGGCCTCGTGGCGCTCGACTGGTGGAATGGCAATCGGTCCGTGCTGGTGGACGTTGACCTGACAGGTGTCCTGGTGGGAATGACATTGGCCACCAAGGCTGAGGAGATCTACCGCGCCTTGATCGAGGCCACGGCTTTCGGCACGCGGACGATCATCGAAGCTTTTGAATCAAAAGGCGTGGAAGTGAAGAGCCTGGTGGCCTGCGGAGGCTTGCCGGAAAAAAACAAACTACTGATGCAGATCTATTCGGATGTGACCGGGCGCGAGATCAAGCTGGCCGAACAGCTTCAGACCTGCTCGGCCCTGGGCGCCGCCATGCACGGCGCCGTCGCCGCGGGGCGCGCGGGAGGCGGTTACGACACCATCGCGGAAGCCGCAAAACGCATGGCGCACGTGCAGAAACTGACGTACCGGCCGAACGCCCAGAACCACGCCGTGTACAATCGGCTCTTCAAGGAGTACCAGACGCTCCACGACTATTTCGGTCGCGGCGGAAACGACGTGATGAAGCGGCTGAAGGCGCTTAAGCGGGAAATCGTGGAAGAGCAGTGACGAGTGACAAGCGACGAGTGACGAGCAAGAGCCAGAAGTAAGAAGCAAGAACACAGCGCAACAAAGCGGCAACCCCGCGTGGCACGGCCATCTTGGGCGTGCACACGGGCGGGACTCCCGTGCCACGAAATCTGCGCGGCCCGCGAAGAATCTAAAGACGAGCAGGCTGCGCAAAAAGCCCCCGGGCTGTCATCCTGAGCGAAGCGATGGATCTGCATTTGCTTGTTTTGAAGGAGATACTGCAGATGCTTCGCCTCGCTCAGCATGACAAGTGACTTTTTTCTGCAGCGTGTTAGTAACGCAGAGACGACGCCCAACGGACAACTGACAACGGACAACTGCCTGCTGAAAGGCGAAGGCTGAAAGCTCCAATCAACAATGCCCACGGATAAGTACGTCATCGGAATTGACTTTGGCACCGAATCCGGCCGCGTCGTAGTAGTGCGGATTCGCGACGGCGAGGAATTGGCGGCGGCAGTCGTGCCTTATCCCGACGGCGTGCTCGACGAGAGACTGCCCGGCGGCGGGCAGCTCGAGCCGGATTCGGCGCTGCAAAATCCGCGCGACTATTTTCTGGTGGTCGAAAAGGGGGTCCCCAAGGCGCTCAAAGAAGCCGGCGTTAAGGCGAATGACGTAGTCGCCGTCGGCACGGACTTCACTTCCTGCACGGTGTTCGCCACCACGCAGGACGGAACGCCACTTTGTTTCCTCCCCAAGTATCGCCGCGTGCCGCTGGCTTGGGCAATTCTTTGGAAACACCACGCGGCGCAGCCGGAAGCCGACCGCATCAACCAAATCGGTCGCGAACGAAACGAAGAGTTCATCCGAATCTACGGCGGCAGATACTCCTCCGAGTGGTTCTTTGCTAAAGTCCTGCAGATTCTGAATGACAGTCCGGAAATCTATGAAGCGGCCGACAGATTGATTGAAGGTACGGACTGGATCGTTTGGCAACTGACCGGTCAAGAGAAACGGAACAACTCCACCGCCGGTTACAAGGCCATGTGGATCAAGGGCGTCGGGTTTCCGAGCCGCGATTTTTTCCGGGCCGTTCACCCCCGCCTTGAGAACGTAATTGAGGAAAAGGTAGGAACGGAGTTTTATTCTCTCGGCACACGGGCCGGCGGACTGACGGCGCGCTGGGCACGGGCCACAGGACTTCGCGAGGGGACTCCCGTTGCCATGGGCGTCGCCGACGGTCATGCGTCGATTCCTGCGACGACTGTCACCGGGCCCGGTTCCCTCTCCATGGTTATGGGCACCTCGTTCGTCCAGATGCTGATGGGTCGCGAGCGGCGCATCGTAGAGGGGATCTGTGGAGTTGTCGAGGATGGCATTGTGCCGGGATACTGGGGATACGAAGCGGGCCAATATGCGGGCGGAGACATGTTCGCCTGGTTCTTCGACCAGGCTGTACCGGCTTACGTCAAAAGCCAGGCGCGCAAGCTGAAGCTTCCCTTCACCGCGTGGCTCGAAAAGCAGGCCGGCGCGCTTCGCCCGGGCGAGTCGGGCCTCGTGGCGCTCGATTGGTGGAACGGCAATCGCTGCGTGCTGGTGGATGCCGACCTGACTGGCTTGATTCTTGGTGCCACGCTCGCCACGCCCCCGGAAGCGATCTTTCGCGCTCTGCTCGAAGCTGCGGCCTTCGGCACACGGCAGATCGTCGACGCCTTCGATGCCGAGGGGCTGCACACCAGGGAGGTTGTGGCTTGCGGGGGTCTGCCGGCGAAGAATAAGTTGTTGATGCAAATCTACGCTGACGTTCTGGGAAGTGAGATTAAAGTGGCAAAACATCCTCAGACCTGCTCTGCCTTGGGCGCCGCCATTCATGCCGCTGCGGCGGCAGGCCGAGGCGCGGGAGGCTACAATTCCATTCCCGAAGCCGCCGCTCACATGGCACAATTGCAGAGCGAGACATACCGGCCGCGCCCCGAGAGCCAGAAGATTTATAATCGCCTTTTCCAGGAATTTCAGACAGTGCACGATTACTTTGGCCGTGGTCAGAACGACGTAATGAAGCGGCTCAAAGCGCTGCGGCGAGAGATCGTGGCGTCAGCCGCCGGGTAACCTGATTCAGATTGAAGATACTGCCCTCTGCACGTGTGAAGGAACCCGGACTGTGTCATCCTGAGCGAAGCGAAGGATCCCTGCAGTTGTTCGTACCTCGTTGGGGCGAAAGAAACTGCGAGGATCCTTCGCGGAGTTTATCCAGAGCGAACTGCGGAGATTCTTCGCTTCGCTCAGAATGACAAGCGAAGGGGTGAGGATGACAGCCCGAGGGACTTTTTCCGCAACGTGTTTGGCCGCCGTGCAACGCGAGCCGGTTCGTAAATAGAGCCCCCTCCCGTGGGGAGAGGGTGTCCCGCGGCCCGCGCTTTCATCAGCCGGAGCGGGATGGGGTTGGTCCCGGGATTTCGTGATTGTGCCCAATCAATAACTATGTCGAATATCGAGCAATTACGCGAGGAAGTCTGGAAAGCAAATTTAGGAATTTACCGCGCCGGGCTTGTTACCATGCATAGCGGCAACGCGAGCGGCATCGACCGCGATCGGGGCATAGTGCTGATCAAGCCCAGTGGCATGGACTACGACCGCATGCGGCCGCAGGATATGGTCCTGACCGACCTCGAGGGCCATAAACTCAAAGGCGAGTGGAACCCCTCCGTCGACCTCCCGGACCATCTTTACATTTACAGACACTGCCCGCAGATCGGGGGCGTCATCCACACGCATTCGAACTATGCGACAAGTTTTGCGCTCTTGGCAAAACCCCTTCCCGTTTATCTGACCGCGATTGCGGATGAGTTCGGCGAAGAGATACCCTGCCTTCCTTATGTGGATAATCGCGCTGATCATATTGGCAAGGCCATTGTTAAGTATATGGGTAAGAAGGCTCCCGCAGTGCTCCTGGCGCACCACGGGGTGTTTGCTTTCGGAGCCACGCCCAGGGCCGCCCTCAAAGCCGCCGTCATGGTCGAAGACGTGGCCAAGACGTGTCACCTCGCCTTGCTCTTGGGCAAGCCCAGACCCTTGCTGCCGCGCGAAGTCAAGAAGTGGTGGGACCGCTATCACACCACTTACGGCCAGCCGGGGAAGGGCGATTTGCGGTAAGAAGGCATGTCGTCACCGAGAGTCCGTGGTATGTCATCCTGAGCGCAGCGCAGGATCTTCGCAGTTCTTCTCGGGCTGCTGAATCCATGGCAACTACAGAGATCCTTGGCTGCGCTCAGGATGACACAAAATTCAGATCGTACCGCTATTGAAGAGGCCTGATCATGAGTTTCGCTCTGCCTTTATGGTCGCCCGCCCTGCTGGCCGCGGATCCACAAGCCGGCAGTCGTCTGATTTATCTTCATGCCTCGGACATCGCCATCATCGCCATCTATTTTGCCATGGTGCTGGGCATCGGTTTCTATTTGCGGCGATTCACCAAAAGCGGTGAGGATTTTTTCCTTGCCGGCCGCGAGATGACAGCATGGGTGGCCGGGCTCAGCTTCGTTTCTGCCAACCTTGGCGCGCTGGAACTGATGGGGTGGGCCGCGGCGAGCTACCAGTATGGCATCCTGGCGGCTCACTGGTACTGGATTGGCGCGATTCCCGCCATGCTCTTCCTGGGCGTCGTCATGATGCCCTTTTACTACATCTCGAAAACCCACTCGGTCCCGGGCTATTTGCGTTTGCGCTACGGCGAATCGACGCGCGGGCTCGCTGCCCTCATGTTCACCTTCATGACCATCTTGATGTCCGGCATCAACATGTACGCCATGGCGCTGGTGATGAAAGTCGTGCTGGGCTGGAACATCCACTTCAGCATCTGGGTCTCCTCGCTGACGGTGGCAGTCTACGTCGCACTGGGCGGATTGTTCTCGGCCATTTTCAATGAAGTGCTTCAGTTCTTTTTGATTTGGTTCGGCGCATTGTTGATACCGATACTGGGCATGGTTGAGGCACGCGGCTGGTCCGGCCTGGTGGCGCGCATTCACCAAAATTTCCCACAAGGCGATTACACCCACCTCTGGCGCACCATGGGCAGCTTCACCGACAACCCCATGGGCATCCATTGGACCGGCATCGTTTTTGGACTCGGGTTCGTGATTTCGTTCGGCTACTGGACGACGGATTTCCTGGTGGTGCAAAGAATCCTGGCCGCAAAGGATATCCGCGCAGCCAAGCTTGCTCCTATTATCGGCTCGTACTTTAAGATGGCCGTGCCTTTCATCGTGATTCTCCCGGGCTTGCTGGGATTGGCCGTTCTGCCTTTCAAGTTGCTGCCGGAAAGTGCAGTGGGACCCGGGCAGCACAGTTACAACGAGGTTCTCCCCCTCATGCTGGCGCGCTACTGCGGCCCGGGCTTGCTGGGGCTGGGAATCACCGCGCTCATCGCTGGTTTTATGTCCGGCATGGCGGGCAATACCAGTGCCTTTGCGACGGTCTGGACTTACGACCTCTACCGCAGTTTCATCAGAAAGAACGCTTCGGACAACCACTACGTGAAAATGGGCCGGTGGTGCACGATCCTGGGGGTTTTGATCAGCATCGGAACGGCGTACCTGGTGATGAAATTCGGCAGCATCATGGATTACGTGCAGGCGCTTTTCAGCTTCTTCATCGCGCCGCTCTTAGGCACCGTGCTCATTGGCATGTTGTGGAAGCGCGCTACTGCGGCGGGGGGCTTCTGGGGACTACTTTGCGGTACGTGCTCCTCGATCGGCATGTGGGCTCTCGTCAAGGCGGATCCCCGCATGCTCTCCTATATCGCCCTCTCGAGCCATGCCAAGGACATGGCCGAGAACATGTACCGTGCGCTGTGGTCGTGGATTGTGTGCGCCACCGTCACGATCGTCGTCAGTCTGCTGACCCGGCCCAAGCCAGTCCAGGAATTGACGGGCTTAGTTTACGGATGCACGGTGCTGCCCAGCGAGGGGCATCTTCCCATTTGGAAACGCCCCATCTTCTGGGCCGGAGTCTCGTTTGCGGTGTTTCTAGTCCTCCAGTGGATCTTCTGGTGATTCTGGATTTTCGATTTTGGATTAGGCCGGTATGGTCAGGCAGCCAATCCGAGCGGAGCGAGGAATGACACTGAGGAAGAGGCTAGCTGAAAGCTGACAGCTAATCCAATCTGACTGCTACGCGAGGTTATCGATGAGCGAAGGTCCCCGCATGATTCCCGTCTGGTTTTTTGTAGGGATAATTCTGCTGATTTACGGCGTGATCGTCCTGGCCACAGGAATCTTCGAACTTTCAAACCCACCCTCGACCGTGCTCGCTAACTCGCATCCCGAGCTGTGGTGGGGGGCATTGCTGACGATAGTGGGCGGCATCTACGTTTACATGTATATGCCGAAGAAATCGTAGCGCCATCCTCGGGGAAAGTTTCCGGCCGGGCCAGGGGCCGGGAATCTACGGCTGGCTGCGTTGAGCGTCCTCGGCCCCGCGCCGGGCGTCGCGCCCTCTTTCCAGGGGATCCTCCATCCACTTTCGCATCGCCTCAGGCTTGAGCTGCATCTTCATCAATACCGCATCGCTCGAGTCGATTGAAATAATCAGCATCTCAATTTGCTCTTTCCCGGCCTCGCGCGTGTAGATGCAGGTCCATTCGCCGCTGCGGACCTCGCGAACGCTCACAAAGGGTTGGTACGACGGTCCCACCAGGCTTGCCAGGGACGACCCGAGCTCCTCGCTCGCAGGCGTGCGGGAGGCATCGATGTCGTCGAAAATCGCCATCTGGAAGTGGCTGACGCCGCCGGGCGTAAATCGGTTGGCGAAGAAGTTCAGCCAGCCCATGTGCCGCACCGGGCCCTTCTGGTAGTAGTCAGACATCCGTTCTACGAGTGAGTGGAATTCCGAGTCTCCGGCTCGCGCCGCAGCCCGCAGCATTTGCAGCAGCGCTACGCCCAAGACAACTGGAGCAAGTAACGGCCTACGGTTTCGCACGGTGCCCCTCCGGCTGCTGATGCGAGTCCTCGTCTTGTCCTCCGAGGCGCGGAATGCCCATCTTGCCCTCGAGTTGACTCAGTTTATCGATGTCAACAGGCCCCACTATGTTCACCACGGTTAATTCTGTGGGCTCGGCACTGATGATGGCCATTCCCAGGACTTTTCCCCCGTCCGGCGCCGTCATCAGGTAAATCTCAGCGTTCTCGCCTTCGTGCTTGCTTCGCGCCGATACGATGCGCGACCATGCGGGCGCCTGCAATTGACTGCGGATCGCCTCCACGTCGGCACGGGAGTAATCGCCTGGCTTGTCGAACGTGAGGCTCTTTACGTAAACTCCCCGGAGGTTCTTGATGACCTCGAGCGCCTCGCGGTCATCCTCATCCGTCATGAACCTGGAGGCGAGCTTCAGCAGCGGCCCATCGAGATTGACGTCCACAACTTCGGAGGCCTTCTTGGACAACGCCTCCAGGTTCTTGATATCCAGCCTGGGGTTCTGTCCGAAGGCCGGCATGCTTAATGCGCCCAGCAGCATCGCCACGAAAAACGTTGCCAAAGCGCTGGTGCGGATTTTCTTGTGCCCCGCGTTCATAGGATTAACTCCCGATTTTTAATTGCTCCATTTCTCACAGCCGGCTCTGAGCAGTCCCCTGATTCACTTCCTGGACCATCCTCCGAGCCGCGTTGAGTTTTACGCTCGCAATGCGCAAAGCTTGCTTCACTTGCGTCCTGGCCATTTCGCCTTGTCGGCGCTGGCGGTCCTGCCGCCCCCGGTAAGCCACGCCGACCGCGATCGCCATGCATAGCACGGCTGTCGCCCAGCGGAGTGCAGGCCTGGCGATGAAGGCGCGGAACCGAAACCAAGTTCTCTTGTCGCGCACCGGCAATTCGCGTATCCGGGCCAGCACACGGTTGGTGAAGCCCGGCGGCACATCCTTGCGGCGGAGCGCCTCGCGCAGACTTTCCTCCCACGGATTCATCGTGCAACTCCCCCCGTCCAACGGCTTAGTTTCTCGCGCAGGACCCCTAGGGCTCGCTCCAGCCGGCTCTTTACGGTGTTAAGCGGCACATCGAGAATTCGTGCGATCTCGGCTAGTTCAAGTTCTTCCTGGTAGCGGAGAATAATCACCGCACGCGCGTCCTTCGGAAGCGACGCCACCATCCGCCGCAATCCCTCGGAGAGCAGCGGATCGGTGTCGGGCGACTCCTCTGTGGGCTCGGCGATATCTTCAAGGCTGACCGGTGGCGTTTTGGGCAGCTTCCTGGCCGTGTCAAGGGCACGCTGGCAAGCCACCTTGCGCAACCAGAAAACCAGATGCTGCGGCGACATGATGGAAGCCAGGTTTTGGTACAGTCGCAGAAAGACGTCCTGAGCGGCCTCATCCGCGAGGCTCCGGTCGTGGAGAAAGTGATAGGCGATACTGAACACCATAGACTGATGTTCCTTGACGATGTCCTCAAAGGCAGACATATCTCCCAGGGCCAGGCGGCCCAGCGCCTCACCGCTTCGGTCGAGTGTCGAGGTGATCACGCTGCCGTTCCGCCTCCGGGTCTTGCCTGCTCACTAGATAATTACGCTGATTCTCGACAAAGGTGTGCAAAATCTTTGGGCGGGGCGGTACTAACGGCGGGGAGAACGCACAACAGTGTCATCCTGAGCGAAGCGAACGATCTCTGTAGTTGTCTGTGGGTCCTTGATATCGAGCCTAACTGCCGGGATCCTTCGCTTCGCTCAGGACGACAGCCGGGCGGTCACGCAGGGGCAACCCTTATGGTTGCCCCAGGCCGGCCACAAGGGACGCCCCTACAACGCGATTCATTCACACTTCCGGAATGCCCAAGTCATCGCTCCCCAGCGGCGACATCTTTGCCTCTGCGGCGTATTGCTCGATCATGTCCAGGGCAATGCGAGCCCGGTGCACGCGCTCGCGTCCCATTTTCGCGGCCAGGTCCTCAATATGCTTGCCGGAGGGGTAGATGTCAGGCGCGTTGCGGAGGCCGAACTTAAAGTAGACGGGTGCGGCGACGCGCAGGATTTGGGGCATCTCGTAGTAGCGGACGAAGCCCCCGAAGTTGTCCGGGACTTCGATGTAAAGGTCGATTGGAATATCGACGGCTTGCCGGATGGAGCCCATCTGGGCCGGGGCCAGGTCAGTGGGTATGTTCAGCGTGGATACCCCAGCGCGTTCAAACAACTTTGCCGTGGCCGGATTGGCAGCTGGAAGCGTAACGGAACTCTTGATGATCAGATTCTGGGGTAAATCGCCGCTTTTCTTCATTTCGTTTAGCACCCAAATCAGGCCCAAATCCGCCGGCAACACGCTGCGAATGCCGAGATCGCAGGCCTTGCGGACGTCTTCAATGGCGTATACCAGTTGGTCCGCGCCGCGGTGTTGCAGGCCGATCACCTTGCCCGCGGCGGAAACTGCCTGGGCGCCCGTCTCGAACGGCGCGCGCGGGCCGACGAACAAGCAAACTTCGATCCGCTCGGCGGCGCCGATACTGGCCATCTCGCGAATCTCGTCCTTGGTCAGCAGCATGATGCCGCTTCCCTGGCTGACGCGATGCACAGGCACCTTCAGTTCGTTTGCCGCCGCCAGCACTTCGCGAAAAACGCGCGGCCCTTCGACGCTGGGAATCTCGAAGCGGTAGTCGCCACCGTCCTTGAATTTCTTCCCGCTCGGCGAAAGCGCGTGATTGTCTTCCGCAGGCAGATTGAGTTTGGCAAGAAATTGTTGGGTCTGATTCATCGGAGGCTCCTTCATCCGTTGTCAGTTGTCCGTTGTCAGCGGCTAGCGCAGAGCGAAACTCTGCGGCTTTGCCCGACGTCTCTACTGCGTGTACTTCAAATACACGGTCCGCGTTTCGGTGTAAAAATCCAGTGCGGCCGGGCCTTGTTCTCTCATGCCGAAGCTGGATTCTTTGGTGCCGCCGAAGGGAAGCTGGTACTCGACGCCCGCCGTGGGCAGGTTGACGGTTATCAACCCGGCTTCAATGCGATTGATAAACTGGTGAACACGCGTGATGTCGCGCGAAACGATGGAAGCCGAAAGGCCAAAGCGAACGCCGTTGGCGAGCCGCATGGCTTCTTCGAAATCGTCCGCGATCATCAATGCCAGCACCGGGCCGAAGACCTCTTCCTTGGCAATGCGCATCTCCGTCGTAACGCCGGAAAAAATCGTGGGTTCCACAAAATAACCCGAATCGTATGCTCCGCCCGTCAGGCGGTTCCCGCCGCACAACAATTGCGCCCCTTCATTCTTGGCGATTTCAATGTATTTCAAGTCCGTCTCGAGTTGGTTCGCATCCACCGCAGGCCCGATTTCGACGCCGGGCTCGAGGCCGTTTCCTATCTTCAGCTTCTTGGTTCTGGTTACCAGTTTTTCGACCAGAACCTCATAAATGGGTTTCTCGATGATGGCGCGGCTGCAAGCGGTGCATTTCTGGCCGGTGGAAAAGAACGCTCCATTTACCAAAACCCCCGCGGCGTAATCCAAGTCCGCATCTTTGAGCACGACAGTAGGATTCTTGCCCCCCATTTCGAGCTGAACACGAATCCGCCGCTTGGTCACCTTATCGTACAAAGCATTGCCCACATCGCAAGAACCCGTAAAGGAAACGGCGCGGACGGCAGGGTGTTCAACCAGCGCGTTGCCCACCGAGCCGCCGCTTCCAGTCACACAATTCAAAACCCCGGCGGGAATACCCGCTTCCTGAAGCGCCTCCACAATGCGGTAGGCGCTGAGCGGCGCGAGCGAGGCGGGTTTGATCACCACCGTGTTTCCCGCCACGAGCGCGGGGGCCATTTTCCAGGCCGGAATGGCGCTGGGAAAATTCCAGGGAGTGATGAGGGCCACGACTCCCAGCGGTTTGCGCATTGTGTAGCAAAAAACATTCTCGCGCTCCGAAGGAATCTGGTAGCTGAACTGGCGCGGTCCCTCGCCTCCGAAGTAGCGCATAATGTTGATGGCCCGCTTTACTTCGCCTTTGGCTTCGGGCAGCGTCTTGCCTTCTTCCCGCGTCATCTCCTCGGATAGTTTCTGGATGCGGCTCTCCATGATTTCCGCGGCCTTGTAAAGGAATTCGCCGCGCAGCGGAGCCGGCATGGCCGCCCAGGCCGGCTGGGCTTTTGCCGCGGCCTCGCACGCTTCCTTGATGTCTTCCGGGCCCGAGGCTTGAAACAGTCCGACCGTCTCACTGGTGTTCGCAGGGTTGATATTAGGGAAGGTTTTCTTTGTCTTACATTCGACCCATTGACCCGCTACGTAGTTGCGATAAACATCCGGCATGAAGAAGCCCCCTTGAGGAATGAAAGGACCCTAGGAAGGAAAATTATGGACGAGCCGTGGAATTGCCGTCAAGCTTAAGATGGCCAGATCGGCAGGTGGGCAGATCGGAAGTCGGGCGATACTCCCGGGTGTTGCGCAGAGAAGAACGAAGCAGCCCGTCTGACACCCACCCCCAGGCAACACTGAGTCCTTCCCACCTGCCGACCTGCCTATCTGCCGAACTGCCGAAATATCTTCCTATGGAATCACGGGCAGAACAACCGCTGAGGGATGCTCCCGGTCGTGGAAGATCGTGTTCGTAGCCTTCACCCAGCGAGTGCCGTGGCCCTGGTCCTCGCCTGTATTGAGGTTGCGATCAAAGCGCGGAAAATTGCTGCTGGAGATTTCGAGGCGCAACCTGTGCCCCTTCAGGAAGACATTCGATGTGGCCCAAAGATCGAGAGTGAGCTTATAGACCTCACCCGGATTCATGAACTCGACTCTATCAGGTGAGTTACGGTAGCGAGCTCGGAGGATTCCCTCCGTGAGATTCTGCGCAAAACCATTCGGCCAAACGTCCACGAGTTTCCCGGTGAAATCGGTATCCACGGCGGAGGAGCCGGCATAGAGTTCGACGCTGACAGGGCCGGTGACCTCGAAGTCTGCGTTGAATGGCGGCGTAGAATAAACCAGCACGTCGCTGCGGTTCTCAGCCGCGCGCTGGTCAAGCGCCCCCGGAGCCAGATGCGCGGCGTCGCAGCAGAGCGGCCCGCCGCGAGTCGGCACGGGATTTTCGGGGTCGTAAACGTACTGATCGGAGTGCTCGCCGGCCGGCGCCGTGGTGCTGAGCGTGCCGTCGCCGCTGAGCGAGTTCGCTTTGCCCTGAGAATGAAGATAGTAGCGCGTGCCGCGGGCGCGCGCGAGCGGCCAGTCATCTTCTTCCCGCCAAACGTTCTTTCCCAGAACGAAGAGCTTCACCGGTTTTTCGCTCTCCAGGCCGTTCCGTTCGCCCTTCAGCAGGTAGTCGTACCAGCGCAGCGTGGAGTCTTCATCGCTGACCACTGAGTCACGCCCGAAGTTCACCTCGCCGATGCGCGGGCCGTCTCCCGCGTGTCCGCCGGTGATCACCATCAGGTGCTGTCCTCGCCGTGCCTCCTCGGTACCGCCGTGCGCCTTGATTCCGAGATAATTCCTGAGCGTCCCGCCCAAGAAAATATCGTACCAGGCCCCGACGTGGAAAATGGGCACGGTGACTTTTGAGAAATGGTCCTCGATCGACACTTGTTTCCAGTAATCGTCGAAGCCTGGATGGTTAAGCCAATCGACGAAATAGGAAGCCAGTTCGCCAGGAGATTTCGTGGATTCGCCAGCCACGTCCTCGTCAAAAAGTGGATAGGAAGCGAGAGGCAACTTCAACACGCGGCGCATGGCATTGGATCGCGCCTTCGCGCGCCGGTCGAGCGTGTCCTGGGCGAGGCCGGAGGTCCACGATTCGTTAAACCACTGTTCGAAAGCCCCGCCTTGGTACGTCCAACCTTCATGGTAGTTGGAGGCGGTGACCATGGGATGAATCCCCGCCAGATGAGGTGGCGAGGCGATCGCGGCCAGCATCTGCGTGGCGCCCACGTACGATCCGCCGTACATTCCCACCTTGCCGTTTGACGCGGGGAGCGATGCAGCCCACTCCACCGTGTCGTAACCGTCCGCCGACTCGTGCCTGAACGGATCCCATTCGCCGTCCGAACTGTAACGGCCACGCACGTCCTGAATGATCGCGACGTAACCCAAAGATGCGGCGCGAAGGCCAAAATCCACTTCCTCCCGCTTGTCGTAGGGTGTTCGTTGCAAAAGAACGGGGAACTTCCCGTCGGCCTTGGGCCGGTAAACGTCCGCGCGCAGTACCACTCCATCCCGCATCCTGGCCCCGACGCCGTGTTCGAGCTGCACGTCGTAGTGCTCAGCGGCAAGGGTAGTGGTGGGAATAACACTAATTGCGACAATCACAAAAAGGGTAATGCGTTGTCGATCCATAGTCACCTCTCCAGTGGGCAGATAGGCAGAAGGGCGGGTGGGCAGGTAGGGAAAAGCCGGTGCGACTGAACACCGATGTCGCGCCGGCTAATTCGTTCTTCGTGCCGCACCTAATAATTGCCCGGCTCACGACCTGCCGATCTGCCTGCCTGCCCATCTGCCGAGCGCAGCTCCTGCAGCGCTTCGAGAACCCTGTCAACTTCTTCTGCCGTGTTATAGTGCACGAGGCCGATGCGCAGCATGCCGCCGCCAGGTTCGACTCCCAGCCGCTCGCTCAGATTAAGCGCGTAATAGTTCCCATCCCAGGTGAATATGCCGCGCCCACCAAGGTAGCTTGCCAGTTCGCGCGGAGTGTGGCCCGCGATGCGCATTGCTACCGTCGGCACGCGCTCAGCGCCTCTCGCAGGCTCCTTGATTCCGTAGAAGGTGAGACCCGGAATAGCCAGTAGTCCCTTCATAAGGCGTTCTGCCAGGCTGCGTTCATAGGGGCGAATCACGTCGTACGCAGCCAGCAGCGCAGCCCGGCGCGAAGTGACTGAAGGCGAGGCACGCCGGCCAAGTTCTGCCAGGTAGTCGACGGCAGCCTGAATGCCTGCCTCGCCTTCGTGGTTCTGCGTGCCGGTTTCCCAGCGGAAGGGGTTCTCCTCCGGCGCGGGACGGACTTTGTAGGGCCGTGAACGGACAAGGTGTTCGCGCTTGCCGTAGAGCGCTCCGGAATGCGGCCCAAAGAATTTATACGGCGAGCAGACCAGGAAGTCGCAGTCGAGGCGGCGGACGTCGATAGGGCCGTGGGGCGCATAATGAACGGCGTCAATGTATACGAGGGCGCCAGCGGCATGCGCGATGCGGGTGATTTCCTCCACCTTGTTGATGGTTCCCACGGCATTGGACGCGTATCCAACCGCCACCAGACGAGTGCGCGAAGTGATCTGGCGCTCGAGGTCGGCCATGTCCAAAGTACATTCCGAGGGATTGATATCCACAAAGCGTACCCGGCAGCCGCGCTCTTCGAGCGCGCACCAGGGCGCCACATTGCCGTCATGGTCTAAACGCGTGACCACCAGTTCGTCGCCCGGCCCGAATTCTCGTCCCAAGGCACGGCTGAGGCTGAAAGTCAGGCTGGTCATGTTCGGGCCGAAAATCACTTCCTCAGCGTCGCAGCCCAATAGATCGGCCACTGCGGCGTGCGCCTCCGCGATAACCTCGTCGCTTTTTCGGCTGGTCGGAAATGCGCCGTGGGTGTTCGAGTTCGAACCCGTCAGGTAATCACGCATCGCATCGATTACGCGCTGGGGGACCTGCGTGCCGCCCGGGCCGTCGAAGTAAACAGCCGGCCTGCCATTTACCTGAACGGCCAAAGCGGGAAACTGACTTCTGACCCAATGGATATCGAGCGTCGGCATGAACGCCTCCTGAGAAAACTGGAATTATGCCACAAAGCAGAAGTCAGGAGCCAGAAGTCACGAGTGAGGTACAGCCTGGCTGCGAACTTAGTTTTAGCGTCATTGCAAGCAGCCGAAGGCTTTGACGCCTGAATCCTGAATCCTGTTCTGTCTCCCTGCATCAAATCAACTGGGGACAAGGTATTTACAATCAAACTTAGAAAAGGAGCTTCTATGCCGTTTACTCTTCCGCCGCTGCCCTACGCTTCTGACGCGCTGGAACCCTCCATCGATAAGATGACCATGGAGATTCACCATGGCAAGCACCATGGAGCTTACGTTACAAATTTGAATAAGGCGATCGAGTCGGCGCCGAACCTGGCCGGTAAGAGCGTTGAGGATTTGCTGGCCAATGGTTGCGCCATTGTGCCGGAGAATATCCGCACCGCCGTACGCAACAACGGCGGCGGCCACATCAACCACTCGATGTTCTGGCAGATCATGGCACCCAAGGCTGGCGGACAATCCAGCGGCCACCTCGCGCAGGCCATTCAGAGCACCTTCGGCGGCTTCGACCAGTTCAAGGAGAAATTCACCGCCGCAGCCATCGGACGCTTCGGTTCAGGCTGGGCGTGGCTCACCGCGCAGGGCGGAAAGCTCGATATCTCTTCCACCGCCAACCAGGACAGCCCCGTGATGGAAGGCAAATATCCCGTCTTCGGTCTCGACGTCTGGGAACATGCCTACTACCTCAAGTACCAGAATCGCCGCGCCGAATACATCACTGCCTGGTGGAGCGTAGTGAATTGGGCCGAAATCGAGAAGCGATTCAACTCCGTGAAGTAACCCGGGCGAAACAGTTGTAGGGGCGGCCGTTGTGGCCGCCCTGGGCAACAATCCCGGGCTTGCGCCCCGCCTCGCACCTTGCCAAGACGTGGTCTCTTAACGTATCTTCCTGAATCGGGATGGCCCGGTACACCCTTTTT
>Ga0335078_10006381_pt1 | contig 17463 bp, 19 predicted proteins | sample Lox_Sample_32_FD_206711 | JGI IMG/M metagenome (GOLD analysis project Ga0335078, IMG submission 206711) | Soil microbial communities from Loxahatchee National Wildlife Refuge, Florida, United States - Lox_Sample_3.2 | ecosystem: Environmental > Terrestrial > Soil > Wetlands | place: USA... | reverse complement strand
GTCATTTGCCGTGATGCCGTTGGCCTGCACGATCCTCTGGTCCCCAGAGGTCACGGAGATGATTGCCTTGGTGTTGAGCGCCACCGTGGCAATCAGCTTGCGCATGTCCACGCCATGGGGGACCACCACCGCGACCAGCTCGGGCTCCCCCTGCGCAATGATGCGGCCCACGATGTCCCGGGAAAGTCCCGGGTTGGAAGACGCCATGAAGGTGAACGAATCAATGGGCCCCGTCCCATGTGCGCCGCCTATGGTACCGCAGGCCCCCAGCGCTAGCGCGACAAGCGCCACCGCAGAGAACGACATTGCGCTCCACTTCATGTGGCCGGCCCCCCTTTTGCTTTTCGGCAATCATAGCCGAACACGGGGGAAAGCGCCAGAGCGCCGTTTCTTTCAGGGCAGGGGATAGACCCTCCAGCCCTGGTCGAATACCGCCACCAGCTCGAACTCGCCGTCGAAATAGTGGCTGTTGGCGAAATGGGCCGGCGCGGTGGATTCCACGTCCACCCCGTACTGGTCGGGAATCCTGCTCTGCGGGAACACGCCTCCCGGCCATGGCGCCGTGGGATTGAGCTTGCGGAAAAGCGGCTTGAAGGACGGACGGCCGTTGTCCTCCAGGACCTGGCGCAGACGCTCGAAAAGCACCCTCACGCCTACGGAGCACACCTTGCGCGACCTGCCCCAGTCGAAGATCCGGTAATGGATCACGTTGGGATATCCCAGGATGGTGTTGACCAGGATGTCCAGGAGCTGCCCGATGTCGTATACTTGGCCGATCAGGTGCTCCTGGGCGTACGCCATCATGAGATCGATCTCTTCCTTTGGAAAGACGGCGTGCTTCGTGAAGCGCCAGATGGAGATCCTTTTCCGGCAGTAGTCAGGAGCCGTCAGCCACCGCGCGCGCCAGGGCTGCACGCTCAGCGTGTGCTGGGGATCCAGGTAAAGGATGCAGTGCGTATCATGCCAGATGCTCTGAGCGCCGAAGATGCGCCTCTGGTTGCCGCGGATTGCAGCATTGGGCACCTGCCACCAGAGCTGCCACCACGGGTCGTGCCCCGATATGTTGATCACGTCTCCCGGCCTGAGGAAAGAGGTGACGTCCGCCAGGGCATCCGGGGCGGACCTCCTCCCGGATCGCAGGCGCAACGCTGCCCGTTTTTTCGAGGCTCTCCCGTTTCTCTTGACGTCGTACCTCAGGGAACGGCCGGAGGGCCGCCTGGCGACAGGCTTTGCCTTTCCATTCACCGCAAACTTTCTGACCGCGACACTTCCCTGCATGGCACTTTCCTCCCTGCGGGCTTTTGCCCCAGGGTACACCATGCGCGCAAGGCCGGGAAGTATCAGGAAGCCAGCTCGAAGCTGTAGCCCCGGCCGCGGTGGCTGCGGATGATCCGGGGGGCGCGCGTGTCATCCCCCAGCTTCATGCGCAGGCGGCGCACGCACATCTTGATGGTGGAAGGCTCCACGAACGTGACGCCCCAGACCTTGGAGGCCAGCATCTCCGACGGGATGATCCGCCCCTCGTTGCGGGCCAGGTAGAGCAGGAGCTTCCACTCCGTTGCGCTCAGCTCTGTCTCCTTGCCGTCCACGAACGCGCGGCCGGATCCCATGTCGATGGTGAGATTCTTCCCCTTCATGACCCCGGCGTCCTGCCAGAGGGAGGGCATGTGAGTGCGCCGAAGCACGGCGCGCATCCGCGCCAGGAGCTCCGTGTGGGAGAACGGCTTGACGATGAAGTCATCCGCGCCCTGCTCCAGGCCTCTCACCCTGACCACCTCGTCCCCCTTGACGCTGACAATGATCACGGGAACGTCCGACCAGGCGCGGATGTCCTTCAGCACGTCAAGACCGTTGCCGTCCGCCAGGACCAGGTCCAGGATCACGGCATCCGGTGACTCGTTCTGGACCAGTCTCACGCCTTCCTTGCCCCGGGGCGTGGACGTCACGACGCACTCCGGCCACCGGATGCCCAGGCAAAGCTTGATGCTTTCTACGATCTCCTCTGTGTCCTCAATGACCACGACCTTCACGACGTCACTCCTCCGGAAGACCTGTCATGTCTCCCCCATGTAGCGCACCACAAGCACCAGCGCGTCATCGCTGGCCAGCCCGTACTGCGTGAGGATCCGCTCCGCAAGCAGCTGCGGCGGCTGATCCACGGAATGCTCCTTCATGAAATCAAGGGATATCCCGTCGGTGGCTATCACGAACGTGTCCCCCCGCTCCACCGCAATCGAGCTGGGCGTCAGCGTGGGCAGGTGCTGCCCCACCGTCCCGCTCCGGAGCAGCGCAAACACCCGCCCGGAGCTGTTCTGGCGGTTGTTGCCCCCGTGCACCAGCATCCCCTGCACGTTGCCCACCCCCAGCCACCGCGCCTGCCCCTCCCCCGTGTCGATGCTGACCACCGTCATCACCACCCCGCGGCTGTGCTGCAGCCGTCGGTGGCATTCCTGCACCAGCTCCACGATGTCCGTGCCGCTGGAGCCCTGCAGCACCCCCGCCGCTATCCCCGCCGCGTGCGCCGCCTCCGGCCCATGACCCAGCCCGTCGATGACCGCAAACAGCACCCCTCCCGGGTACACCCGCAGCACGCTGCGGTCTCCCGTGGCGCTCTCCCCCGGCAGCGTGCGCCCCGCCATCCCGCTCAGGATCGGTGAGCGGCTCACCGCAGAGCGCTCCGGCCGCAGCGTCCCCTCCCCCAGCCACTTCTTCACCGTGACGACCGTCCCCCTCTTCACTTCCGTCTGGATCTCAAACTCGTCCATCAGCCGCCGCGTCCCAGGCAGCCCCAGCCCCAGCCCCCCCGAGGTGCTGAACCCGTCCAGCAGCGCCTTGGCCACGTCGGGGATCCCCGGCCCCTCGTCCTGTGCCGTGATCTGCACCCCCTCGCGCCCTTCCTCGCTGATGAGCTCCACCCGCAACTCTCCCCGCCCCGCGTACAGCAGGATGTTCCTTGCCAGCTCCGAGACCGCCGTCACGATCCGCACCATGTCCGTGGCCGCAAAACCCAGCTCCAGCACCGCCGCGCGGATCTGGCTGCGCGCCGCCAGGATGTCTTCATCCGAGGCAATCGAAAGGCGCAGCGTGTCGGAGGCCTGCTCACGCTCCACCCTTGCTGTCCTTCTGGCCGGCCCCCGGCTTGCTGCGGCTCCCCGTCCTGCCGTCCAGGTATACCAGCCCTTCCTCCAGGTCCAGTGCCGTGGCTATCCCGCTCAAGGACAGCCCCAGCTCCACCATCGTGAAGGCCACCTCGGGCTGCATCCCCACGATCACCGTCTCCGCTCCCCGCAGCCGGATCATGTGCGCCGTGTCCCGCAGCGTCCGCGTGGCAAAGCTGTCCATGATGTCCAGCGCCGTCAGGTCGATGATCACCCCGCGGCTCCTCAGCTTCCCCACCTGCGCCACCAGGCGATCCCGCAGCTGCGCCAGGTCGCTGTCGGACAAAGCCGACTGGATGCTTGCAATCAGGTAGTTGCCCTGCTTGAGGATCGGGACTTCCACAGATAGGCTCCGCTACGCTTCCACCGGCTGCTCCATGGGCAGCGGCGCTACCTTGTAGCCCAGGATGTGCTCCGCCTCCTCGATGCCTCCCTGCAGGTCTCCCACCGTGTTCATCTTGCTCAGGTCCACGCCAATGTTCACCAGCGTCTGCGCTATGTCCGGCGACAGCCCCGTCACGATGGAGGTGGCCCCCAGAAGCCGCGAGGCTTCCACCGTCTGCACCAGGTGGTTGGCCACGTTGGAGTCCATCACCGGCACTCCCGTGATGTCGATGACCACCACCCGCGCCCGATTCTGCCGGATGGCCCGCAGAAGCTGCTCGGTCAGCTGCCGCGCCCTCTGCGGGTCGATCAGCCCGATGATCGGAAGGATCAGGAGGCGCTCCCTCACCTGCAGCACCGGCGTTGAAAGCTCCCGGATGGCTTCCTGCTGCTCCCTGATGACCCTCTCGCGCTCCTGCACAAACCCGACTGCTACCGTGATGGCAATGCGGTTTGCCGCAGGCTCGTAGGCGTCCAGGATCTGGTTCAGCTTGTCGAGGTCGCTGTGGTACTTGGTGAAAAGCGCTCGCGCCAGCACGTCGCGCAGCAGGAGCACGATGCCCACAACCTCGTGCGTTTCCACCCCCCGCGGGATGATGCGCTCCGAGAGGTTCTGCGCGTAGGTCTGCAGCGCTTCAAAGGCCCCTGCTTCCAGCGCTTCCACGTACTGGTCGAAGATCGAGGTGGCCTCCGCGTAGATCTCTTCCCGGCTCATGGCCGTCAGAAGCCGCGCCCCCGTGATCCGCCGCAGCCACTCCTCCCGCAGTGCGGCGCGCTGGTCCCTCAGGTGCGCCACCAGCTCCCGCAAAAGGCGCGTGGTTTGCTCGTCCCGCGGCGCCTCGCTGGGCAGCTCCACGGGCTTTGTCCTCAACTTCTCTCCTGACACCAGCACCCCGGCCCTGGCCCGGGCACCGGGATCTCGATCACTCATTGACGCCTCCTTGGGAGACCCGGCGCCCCTGGGCCTTCCAGGCTCTCCCACCAGCCCGGAGCATATCGTTACTCAGAAACAGCCCCCGTCACATATGTCACGGAGCGGTCACGTTTCCGGTATAAAGTCGTCACGACAAAAGTTACCTGCCGGCGTCCGGGCGCGGCAAACCGCGTTTTCCTGACGCCGCTGGCGGTCGGCACACGTTCATGACAGAATGGGAGCAATGAAACAGAGCATGCTGGGCGTGTACGGGGCGTGGGCGGCGTCCCTGGAAGACGATGGACCGCGGCCTCTCTCCTTTCGCCATCCAGGCTGGTCCGAGGTTGATGAGTGGAGAAGCACGGCGCGCGCCGCGCTGGAAAGCCTGCTCTGCGCACCGCCCAAGGTCCGCGCGCGGGACATCCGGGTCACGGCGCGGCACCGTGACGGCGACCTTGAGATTGAGGAGATTTCCTGGCAGTTGACGTTCGGACCGCGGACAGGAGCGTACTTCATCAAGCCGCGCTCCCCTGGCAGGCTTCCCGGTCTTCTGGCCTTTCACGACCACGGAGGAGACAAGCACTTCGGGAAGCGCAAGATAGCCCGCAGCGGCGGGCCCGTCCATCCGATGGCGGAAAAGCACCAGGCGGACTACTACGGAGGGATGGCATGGGCCAACGAGGCGGCCCGACGCGGGTTTGCCGTGCTGGTCCATGACGTCTTTCCCTTCGAAAGCCGGAGGATCATCTCCTCCGACGTTCCCGGCCATGTCGTGCGCCGCCTGATGAGCCCGCCGGAAGAGCTCCACGAGCCGGCGCCGGAGGACGCGGCGCGCGCCGATGCAGGCCCTGACCTTGACGTGCCCGCGGACGAGCCCGAAGCGGCCATCGCCTCTTACAACGCGTTTGCCGCCCAGCACGAAAGCATTGTCGCCAAGAGCCTGTTCTGCGCCGGGCTTACGTGGCCCGGCGTGGCGCTGGCAGAGGACCGCGCCGCGCTGGACTACCTGGCCTCCCGGCCGGACGTGGACCCGGACCGGCTGTGCTGCGGCGGGTTGTCCGGCGGAGGCCTGAGGACGGTGTTCCTGGCGGGGCTGGACGACAGGATCAGGGCCTGCCTCTGCGCGGGGTTCATGAGCACGTGGAAGGACTTCCTTCTTGCCAAGAGCTACGCGCACACCTGGATGCTCTACGTGCCGGGCCTGCCCCGGCTCATGGATTTCCCGGATGTCCTGGGCCTGCGCGCCCCGCTGCCTTCCCTCGTGATGGCCACCACGGAAGACCCGCTGTTCACGCTGGAGGAAACCCGCCGGGCGGCGGGGATGCTGGAAGAGATCTACCGAAAAGCCGGAGCCGCCGACAGGTTCCGCTTCCGCGTTTTTGCCGGGCCGCACAAGATGGATGCGCCAATGCAGGCGGAGGCATTCACCTGGCTGAAGGAGCGGCTGGCATGAGGGCGCGGAAAAGCTCCATGTGAGTCAGCGTGATCCTTTCAAAGGAAGGGATTCCCGCGCTCCTGGCCAGCTCCCCCACGCGCTCCGGGGGAAGACGGTGGGCCAGCGGCGGTCCCTTGTCCTCCGGGAGGTACGGCCACTCCAGCACCATGATCATCCTGCGCGCAACGCGCCGCGCCTCCGCCAGCGCAGCCACGGGATCATCCGCTTCGTGGAGGACGTGCCCAAGGAACACGAGGTCGAATGAGGCGTCCGGGAAGGGGAGCTTTTCCGCCACGCCTTCCTGGAACGCGCCGCGCGGAACGAACTTCCGCGCAACGGCAAGGAGGTCGGTATCAGGATCGATGCCGGCCACGCGCAGGTTGTCCTTCCCGAATGCTTCCGCAAAAACCCCCGTGCCGGTTCCCACGTCCAGGACGCTCTCCAGGCGCGCGCTCTCCCGGCAGATGCGGACCACGCGATCGACCTCCAGGAGCGCAAGCCGCTGCGGCATCCGCAGCCTCTCCGCTCCGCCGTGAAACCGCCGCTCGTGAGCGTGCTGATGTTCGTGTGTGCTCATCGCTTACAAAATATCGTATTTATTGTATACAGGTGCTGCTATGTCGCAGGAAATCACGCTTGAGGTATCCATAGACGGGCGCACGGTTTTCACAAGCACCGGCAAGTGGCTGCATCCGCTGTTCGAGCTGGAGGAGTTCGTCAAGGCCGAAAACGTGGACGTCAGCAAGGCCGCAATACGGGACAAGATCATCGGACGCGGGTCTGCCTTCCTGATAACCCGGCTCGGCATCCGGAACGTCCATGCGGGGCTTCTCAGCCGGCTGGGCAAAGACGTGCTGGACAGGGCAGGCGCCGCCTGCACGTGGGACTCTCTTGTGGATACGATCCAGTGCCGCACGGAAGGGCTTCTGCGGGACACCACGGACGCGGAATCTGCCTATCGCGTGCTTGCAGACCTGGCCCGCGCAGACGCCCGACGCGGCTGATGGCGCCCAGGGCCACCAGGGGACGCCTGCGGCACCGGATGGCGCCTGGCGGCTAGCGGTGCCTGGCGCCTGCCTTGGCCGCTGTCTTTGCCTTGGCTCTTGTCTTTGCCTTTGCTGCCGCCGGTCGGGCAAGCGCCATGGGGTGCCTGGGCTGATAGAGACCCAGTTCTCCCCCGCCGGGGAGCGCTATTGCGCAGTATCTCCCCCAGCTCTCTTCGCTGACTGCCCGGGAGAACTTCACGCCCTTTGCCCGGAGCTCCTGGATGGTCTTTTCGATGTCCTGGCACATCAGGTACAGGTCCATCCGGGGCGCGCCATCCGTGGGATGGACGCCGATCTCCGCGGGCGGGAGCGCGAAGATGGTCCAGCCGCCTCCCGCTTCCACCTTGTTCGAGTCCAGGATTTTCTCCAGCAATTCCCGCGCCTCTGCGGGAGCCCGGGAAAACACCAGCGCGTGTGCACCGTAGATCATTTGCGCGCCTCCTCCCGGCCAATGATACCACTCTCCCCGCCCCCCAGCATGCGGAGAAGCTTCACGACGGTGAAGTGATTGCGAAGGTAGTGCGCCGCGGAGATTGCCTGGCGGCCCCAGGAGTCCGGCAATCCCAGCTCCTCCACGGTGGAAGGCCCGCCCACGCGTTTCAAGAGACGGGCAATCTCTTGCGGATCGGGCACCTCCCGCGCAATCTCAAGGATGCTTTCCCAGCAGCCCTCGATCTTCCGCGCCAGGCGTTCCCACCCCGGGTCCGTCATCTCCAGGAAGGATGCCTGCGTGCGGGCCACCTGGTCCGCTGCCGGCCCGTACGCCTGGCGGATCAGTCTCATTTCGTCGTCCGCAGAAGGGCGACGCACCGCGCGCAGCATCGCGGCAGCATCCGCGCGCGACACCTGCCGCAGGCGCTGGTAGAGCCCGGCAACCAGCACGGTGGCCGCCCCTACCTTGGAGCCATGGAGGATTGCAGGCCTTCCTTCCGACAGCAGCTTCATCTCCCAGAAGTGCGACAGGTGATGCTCGGCGCCGGAGGCCGGCAGGGAGCTTCCGAAGTCCAGCATGCAGAAGCCCGACTCCAGCAGCGCTTCCAGGAGCTTTTGCACGCCGCGCGGCCCGGCGGACGCGATCTCATCCGCGGCATCCATGCAGCCATGGGCTGCATCCATGCACCGGCCGGCAATCTTCCCGTCGAACGGGAGATCCCACAGGAGCGACGCAAGCTTCCAGTCCGCCACCGAGGTGATCTTGCCCAGCATGTCGCCGAACCCGGCGGCGAGCATTGCGCGCGGCGCGCTGCAGAGGACGGCCAGGTCGGCAAAGATCGCCACGGGAGGATGCGCGGCGGCGGTCATCTTGATTCCCCTGACGATCAAGGGACTTCCCGGGGAAGGGAAACCGTCCACCGACGGTGCGGTCGGCACAGAGACGAACGGGAGACCCGCCCGATGGCTCACGAACCTGGTGATGTCGGTGATGGTGCCGGAGCCGACGGCCACCAGCGCCTGGTCCGCCGCATCCAGGGAAAGTATCACCTCCAGGATGGCATGCGCATCCGCCTGGACCTCGGGAAAATCAAGGACGACGGAGCGCGCGGCAAGCCCCGCCGCGCGAAGCGCCTCCTCCACGGCCGCGCCCAGCGCCGCGCGCGTCCGGGAATCTGCAATGATCAACAGGCGGCCGTACCCGGCCTCCCCGCACCAGGAAGCCAGGTCGGCGGCCGCTCCATCACGGATGACGACGCGCGGCCGGCTCATGGCTCCAGGATGACTTTCATGAGACCAGGCTCCTGCCGGTAGAGCTTGTCGAACCACGAGGCTCCTTCGGACAGCGGCGCCTGGGCGCTGATGAACGACTGGAGGTTCACGCGCCCGCGCGCAATCAAGTCCAGGCAGGCCGGGTACTCTCCCTGGGACGCGCAGGATCCCAGCAGGGAGACCTGGCGCGTGACCACGGACTGAAGGGCCATGTCGATCTTCGGGGAGAGGTTCCCCACCAGCACCACGGTTCCCCCCATGCGAACGGAGTCAACCGCAGCGCCGACGGCCGCGGTGATCCCCACCGCTTCGAAGGCGATGTCCGCGCCCCTCCCCTCGGTGCGCTCAAGCACCCGGCCAAAGGACTCCTTATGCCGCGAATCCAGGCAGAGGTCCGCCCCGAGCTGGCCGGCTCGTTTCAGCTTCTCCGGGTCGATGTCCATGGCAATGACCGAGGAACAGCCGGAGGCGCGCAGGACCTGGATCAGGAGAAGGCCGATCATCCCGGCGCCGACAACCACCGCGACGTCACCCACCTCCGGGCGCGCCAGGCGCACGGCGTGAAAAGCAACGGAAAGGGGCTCCGTCATGGCCGCCTGGTGAAACGCCACCTCCGCCGGGATCCGGTAGAGGATGTGCTGCGGGATGGCCACCAGCTCCGCAAAAGCTCCGTGCCTCCGGTAGTCCGCGCAGGAGACGCCCAGCACGCGCCGCCTCTCGCACAGGTTGATCTCCCCCCTCCGGCAGCGCCAGCATTCTCCGCATGAGATGGTGGAGTCGAACGTGACGCGGTCCCCGGGCTTCCACGCGGTCACCCTGCCCCCGACCTTCGAGATCACGCCTGCGGCCTCGTGGCCCATGATGACCGGCGGGATCCTCCGCCCCGTGGACCCGTCCATCCCGTGGACGTCGCTCCCGCAGATCCCGCACGCCTTGACCTCCACCAGGACCTCGTTGTCCTCGATCCGCGGATCGGGAGCGTTTCCAAAAACGAGCTTGCCGTATTCCGTCAACGTGAGCGCCTTCATTGCCGGCCTCCCCCTGTATAGTACACAATATCGCCATGGACCTGGAACGCGTTGACATCGTGGTGATCGGCGCAGGGGTGATCGGCCTGGCCATCGCGGAGCGCTGCGCGGGCGCCGGTAGGGATCTCGTGGTCTGCGAGCAGCATGAGAGCTTCGGCCGGGAGACCTCCTCCCGCAACAGCGAGGTCATCCACTGCGGGATGTACTACGCGGAGGAGCTGCTGAAAACCACTCTCTGCGTCCGCGGCAATCCCATGCTGTATCAGCTGTGCGCCGCGCGGGGAATCCCGCACCGGAAGACCGGCAAGATCGTTGTGGCAACGGATCCCCCGGAGGAGGAAAAGCTCCACCAGATCCTGGCGCAGGGCCGCTTGAACGGCGTGCCGGGGCTCCAGCTCATCAGCGCGGCGGAGATCATCACACGGGAGCCTGACGCCCGTGGGCGCCTTGGCCTGTACAGCCCGGAGAGCGGGATCGTGGACAGCCACCGGTTGATGGAGTCCCTGGAGCGCTCCGCGGCCGGCAAGGGCGCGACCATTTCGTATGGAAGCGAAGTGACGAGCATCCACCGGGAAGCGTCACGCTACACCGTGGAAGTCAGGCAGGCTGACGGAGACGTCATGGCGCTCTCCGCGGGGATGGTGATCAATTCCGCCGGGCTGCACGCGGACCGCGTGGCCCAGATGGTCGGAATTGACGTGGAAGGCGCCGGCTACAGCATCCGCCCCTGCAAGGGGGAGTACTTCAGGATCGCGGACCGGCACAGGGGAAGGATCCGCGGGCTGGTCTACCCCACTCCTTCTCCGGTGCACCTGGGGGCGCACGTGGTTGTGGCCCTGGACGGCAGGCTCAAGATCGGCCCGGATTCACGCTACGTGGAGGACCGCCGGGACTACGCCGTTGATGCAATGCGGCAGCGGGAATTCTTTGAGAAAGCCGGCCGGTTTCTTCCCTGGCTTTCGTATGACGACCTCTCCCCCGACATGTCGGGGATCAGGCCGAAGCTGTACCGCACGGGCGAGCCGTTTCGGGACTTCGTGATCCGGGAGGAACGGGACAGGGGCTTCCCCGGCTTCATCAACCTGGTGGGCATGGAGTCCCCCGGCCTGACCTCCTGCCTTGCCATCGCGGAGAAGGTGGAAAGCCTGCTGTGACGAGGCTATTTCTTCAGGAACCTCTTCTCGTACTCGGAGATGCGCTCTACTTTTGCCGTTGATCCGCCGCCCTGGAACTCCGACTTCAACCAGGCGTCCACGACGGTCTTTGCAAGCTCGGGCCCGATGACCCTGGCCCCCATGGTGAGGATCTGCGCGTTGTTGCTCTTCCGCGCCCTTTCGGCGGAGTAGGTGTCATGGCACGTAGCGGCCCGGATGCCGGGCACCTTGTTGGCGGTGATGGCCATGCCCAGGCCGGTCCCGCACATCAGGATGCCCCGCTCATGCTTGCCCTCGGAAATGGCCATGGCAACGGCAAAAGCGATGTCCGGGTACAGCGAGGGCTTCGTGTCGAAGACGCCGTAGTCCGTGACCTCGATCTTCAAACCTTCGAGGTAGCGCTTGATCGTTTCCTTCAGCTCATAGGCGGCGTCATCAGCGCCCAGCGCAATGGTCATGCTGGTCCCCCTCTCTCCCGCCACAGCTCGATGATGGCCGGCTGGGCCGACGCCCCTTTGCCGGCGGCCTGCCCCGCCACGAACACCTCGTGGGCCGCGGCGGTCATGGGAATGGGCACGTGGCCTTCCGTTGCCAGTTGCCGGGCATAGCCGAGGTCCTTCTCCATCATGTTGATGGTTCCTCCCGGGGTGTAGTCGCGCTTGATCATGGCCGGCACGCTGGTGTCCAGGACCTTGGAGCCCGCCCACCCTTCCCGGATGGCGTCGTAGAGGAGCTGGGCGTCCACGTCGTTCCTCCCCGCAAGGGCAAATCCTTCCGCAATCACGGCAAAGGTGGACGCTACGATCATGTTGTTCACCAGCTTGGCCACGTTGCCGGCGCCCGGCCCCCCCACGCGCACAACGGTCTTGCCCATGGCGGAGAGGATGGGTTTGCACCTCTCGAAGACCTGGGGCTCCGCGCCCACCATGATGGCCAGGCCGGCTGTCTTTGCCCCCGCTTCTCCGCCGCTGACGGGAGCGTCCGCAAACTGGATGCCTTTCTCCGACATCCGCGCGGCTATGCGGCGCGACACGGCCGGCATGCTGGTGCTCAGATCGATCACCAGGGAGCCGGGCGCCAGGGAACGCGCCAGCCCATCCTCTCCGAGAGTCACCTGCTCCACGATCCCGGCGTCCGGGAGAGACAGGCAGACAACGGAGGAACGCCGGGCAAGCTCGCCCAGCGATCCGGCGCGCTCCACGCCCGCAAGGCCGTCAAACCGCCGCGCGTCAACGTCGAAGCCGCAGACGCTGAACTTCCGGGCAAGGTTGCCCGCCATGGCGTGACCCATGACGCCAAGACCCACAAAGCCTGCTTTTTCCGCCATCTCCTCCAAATGATACTCATGGACGCCGCGCGGCGCCACTTGCCCTCGGCCAGCCCTTGGTGCAGCATTATCTCATGCGTTTTGCCAAGCGCGTCATTGCGACTTTGAGGGCGCCCTACCCGCTGGGGATCCTGAGGCTGGGCGGCGCTCCCTGCGTGGTCTGCTCCACGGAAGACCATGGCCCCATCCTGCTCATCCGCCCGCCCTATGCCGGCGCTGAAGAAATCCTCCCCGGCCCGGGCGGGAGCATGGCGCTTGTGGAAGACCCGGCCGCGCCGGGAGAGCTGTATTCCATCATGGGCTGCTTTCCGGGATACAAGTTCCAGGAAGGTGCGGTCTACCGCGTGCGGCAGGAAGCGGGACGGTGGACCGCGGCCCGCGTGGCAGCGCTTCCGTTCGCCCACCGCATCGACCTTGTGACCTGCGCGGGAAACCGCTACCTTGTTGCCGCGTCCCTGGCCCAGGACAAGGCGGACCCATCCGACTGGTCAAAACCCGGGTGTCTCTACGCATGCCCCGTGCCGCGCCTGCCCTCGGAGGCATGGACTCTCACTCCGATCCTGGAAGGAATCCACCGCAACCACGGGCTCCTGACGGCGCGACTCCAGGGCAAACGGTGTCTTCTGATCTCCGGGACGGAGGGTCTTTTCAGCGCCGACCTGGACAAGGGATGGCAGTTCGAGCGGATCATGGAGAAGGAGATCAGCGAGATTGCCGTTGCAGACCTGGACGGCGACGGCGAAGGTGAGCTGGTGACCATTGAGCCTTTCCACGGGGACACGCTGTGCGTGTACAAGCAGGACGGGAGGTCGTGGACAAGGGCATGGACAGGCCCGCTTGCTTTCGGTCACGGGCTCCTGGGTGGAACGTTGGGCGGGGCGCCCGTCATCCTGGTCAGCAACAGGTCGGACTCCCGGGACCTCGTTGCCTTTCAGTGGTCAGCCGGGCTGGGCAGGCCGGAGCGCATGGTGGTGGAGGCCGGCGTCGGGGCGGCCAACATGCTCATCCTGCGCCAGGGGAGAGAGGACCTGGTCTTTTCTACGAACCAGGCTTCCGGGGAGATTGCGGTTTACTCGGCAGAGCCCTGAGCGCGCCCACCGAGATCCCGCCGTCAATGAGAAGGATCTGGCCGGTCACGTAGCGCGCCTCCTCAGAGGCCAGGAACACAACCGCCGCGTCCAGGTCCGTCGGCGAGCCCGGACGGCCCAGCGGGATGCGCTCCGACAGGTACTCCACCCAGGCGGAGTCCTGGTACATCACGGCGTTCTGCGCGGTCTTGAACCAGCCCGGCGCCAGGCAGTTCACCGTGATTCCGTATTCTCCCCAGTCGTGCGCAAGGCTCATGGTCATCTGCCTGACGCCGCCGCGGCTTGCGCCGTACGGGGCAAGGCCGGCGTAGCCGGCCACGGAAGTCTCCGACCCGATGTTGATGATGCGGCCGTATCGCCTTTCGATCATGGACCGGGCAACGGCCTGCGCAACGAAGAATGAGCCCCGCAGGTTGGTGTCAAGGATGAGGTTCCAGTCCTCCCACGTCACCTCCAGCGCGCGCTTTCTGACGTTGCAGCCGGCGTTGTTGACCAGGATGTCGACTTTCCCGTAGACGTTCTGCGCGGCCGCCGCCATGCGCTGGATGCTGTCGTAGTCCCGCACGTCCAGCTCCAGCGGAATGGCCGTCCTTCCCAGCGCCTGGATCTCCTTGCGGAAATCCTCCAGGCTTTCCGCGCTGCGGCTCGTGATGATGAGGTCCGCGCCCGCGCGGGCAAGCGCCCGGCCGAAATACTGGCCCAGCCCCCGGCTGGCGCCGGTGACCAGGGCCACCCTTCCCGACAGATCGAACATCGCCATGATTCTCAAAAGATGGGCCAATCCCGTCCGCCGGTCAATCCCGGATCCCGGGCGCTTGACACTTTCGTTTAATTAGATTATCTAATAATTAGAAAGGCTAATTAAATGTCACAAGGCGTGGAAGAGTGCGCGCGGGAGCTGCTGGAGGTGGTCCCCCTGGTCTCACGGTTCATCCGCTCGGAAATGCGGCGCCACCGCGCGCCGGGGCTCAGCGTCCCCCAGTTCCGGACGCTTGCCTTCACGGATCGCACCGGGGGAACGTCCCTGGGCGGCGTGGCAGAGCACCTGGGCCTTACGCCCCCGTCCACGTGCAGGATCGTGGACGTCCTGGAATCCCGGGCGCTCATCACGCGAGAGCAGTCGCCGGAGGACCGGCGCAAGGTGAAGCTGAAGATCACGCCGGGGGGGAGGCGCGCGCTGGCGGACGCGCGGCGGGAGACCGCCAGGAGCCTTGCCGGCATCCTCTCCTCCGTGGGGCGGGAGGAGCTGGAGAGAATCATGAGGGCAATGGCGCCGCTTCGGGCCGCCTTCATCGGGGAGAGAGTCAATGCCAATTCTTGAGCTGCATGAGCTGACGCGCAGGTTCGGACCGCTCACGGCGGTCAACGCGCTGACCTTGTCCATCGGACGCGGAGAGATGTTCGGGCTCCTGGGCCCCAACGGGGCCGGCAAGAGCACCACCATCAAGATGCTCACCACGCTTCTGCCTCCCAGCGGGGGGAAGGCCTTCGTGGACGGGCTGGACATCGGCCGCCAGGCCGGCAGCGTGCGGAGGATCATCGGCTACGTTCCCCAGATGCTCTCCGCAGACGGCACGCTGACCGGCATGGAGAACCTGCTGGTGTTCGCGCGTCTCTACGATCTGCCCCGCAAAGAACGCAGGGAAAGGGTCCAGGCGGCGCTGGATTTCATGGGCCTGGGGGACGCGGCCCAGAAGCCCGTGCGCCAGTACTCCGGCGGCATGATCAGGCGCCTGGAGATCGCCCAGTCCATGCTCCATCGGCCGCGCGTGCTCTTCCTGGACGAGCCCACCGTGGGGCTTGACCCGGCGGCGCGCCGCGCCGTGTGGGAGCATATCCAGGAGCTGCAGAGCCGCACCGGCGCCACCGTCATCCTGACCACGCACCAGATGGAGGAGGCGGACGCGCTGTGCGACAGGATCGCGATCATGCACATGGGCAGCCTCGTTGCTCTCGGGACGCCCCGGGAGCTGAAGGCCGGGATCGGCACAGAGGGAGCATCGCTGGATGACGTCTTCATCCATTACACCGGGAGCAATCTCGAAACCGGAGGTACCTATCGTGAAACCAGGCGGACACGCCGGCGGGTTCGCCGTCTCGGCTGAGCCCATGACCGGCCGCACGGGCCCGTTCTCTTTCCTTGTTCGTTACGTCGATCGGACGCTCACCATTGCGGGGATGGAGGCGCGCAAGCTCCTCCATGATCCCACGGAGCTGCTCACGCGCGCCGTCCAACCGGCGCTGTGGCTCCTGGTCTTCGGCCAGGTCTTCACGCGCATCCGCGCCATTCCCACGGGCAGCCTGCGGTACATCGACTTCATGGCGCCGGGCATCCTCAGCCAGAGCGTGCTGTTCATTTCGATCTTCTACGGCATTTCCGTGATCTGGGAGCGGGACCTGGGGATCCTCCACAAGTTCCTTGTGAGCCCCACGCCGCGCTCCGCCCTGGTGATGGGCAAGGCCATCTCCGCGGGGCTGCGCGCGCTGGCGCAGGCGCTCATCGTCTACCTCCTGGCCGTCCTCCTGGGAGTGGGCATGGACTGGAACCCCGTTGCCCTCCTGGGGGTGGTCCTGGTGGTCATGCTGGGCGCGGCATTCTTCTCCACGTTCTCCCTGGTCATTGCGTGCCTGGTGAAGACGCGGGAGCGCTTCATGGGCATTGGCCAGATCCTCACCATGCCGCTCTTCTTTGCCAGCAACGCGATCTATCCCATCTCCATCATGCCGCGGTGGCTGCAGATCATTTCCCACGCAAACCCGCTCACCTACCAGGTGGACGCGCTTCGCTTCCTCATGCTGTCCGGGGGCACCACATCGTACGGCCTGGGAATGGATGTGGGAGTGCTTGCGCTGGCCACTCTGGTGGTTGTGTCCGTGGGCTCCCGGCTGTACCCGACAATTGCAACCTGAGGAGATCTAGCGGAGAGGAATCTCCATGTAGCCGGTCCTCCCGGATGCCCCGTCACGAAGGAGGACCACCACGCTTCCGGTCTGGATGGCGTCCCCGACGTGCTGCCGGAACTGGTCCTGCGTGTTGACGTCCTCTCCGTCCACCTCGAAGATGATGTCCCCTTTTGCAATCCCCACGCTGTCGGCGGGGCTGCCCGTCACCACCTCCACAACCACCACGCCGCCAGTCACCGCAAGGCCGACGTCCTTTGCAAGAGAGTCGGAAACCGGGTCCACGCGGATTCCCAGGAGCGCGTAGCCGGGCCGGGCAGCCTGCCGAAGCGCCAGCTCCAGCTGGTCCGCCACGGTGAGGGTGACGGTGAGCGGCGCATGGTCCCGCATCACCCGCAGCGTGACCGTGGCTCCCGGGGAGGAGCCCGCAATGAGCTGGTTGAGCTGGATGGCGGAGGCGATGCTGGTCTGCTCATACGACGTGATGAGATCTCCCGCCTCCAGCGCGGCGGCGGCGCCGGGGCCCAGGGGAACGGCCTCCGTGACCAGGACGCCGCGCGCGTCCGCCGGCAGCTTCAGGCCCTTGCGGATGGAAGGGTCCAGGTCCTGCGTCTGGATGCCGAGGTCCCCGCGCGTAATCTTGCCGCGGCGGATGAGCGTGTCCGCGACAATCTTCAGGGTGTTCGACGGGATGGCGAATCCCAGCCCCTCGGACCCCTGGCTCTCCGACATGATGAGCGCGTTCATCCCGATCACTTCCCCGCGGAGATTGAGGAGCGGCCCCCCGCTGTTGCCGGGGTTGATTGCCGTGTCGGTCTGGATGAAGTCTTCAAGGCCGGCGGGAGCGTTGGCGTTCACGCCCGTGCGGTGCGTGGCGCTGACAATGCCGGCGGTCACGGTCCAGTCAAGCCCGCGGGGAGAGCCGATGGCCACCACCCACTCCCCCACGCGGAGCGCGTCCGAATTGCCCAGGCGCGCCACGCGGGCGCGTCCGGCGCCTTCCACCTTGAGGACCGCGATGTCGGTGAAGCGGTCCGAGCCGACCAGACGGGCTGGCCGCTCCGTCCCGTCGTAGAAGTGCACCACGATGGAGTCTGCGTTTTCCACCACGTGGTTGTTGGTGACGATGAGGCCGTCCGGGCTGATGAGGATTCCGCTTCCCAGCGCGCGCAGGGGAACCTTGGAGATTCCGCGCGGCGCTCCGGAGAAAAGGCCAAACGGGCCCATCCGGGGAACCTGCTCCAGCTCTGTGCCGGAGACGTCGATGTGGACAACGGATGGGAGCGCCGATTCAGAGACGGCGGAGATGGCGTCCTGGAAGCTTG